>Ga0315555_1000200_pt1 | contig 39706 bp, 29 predicted proteins | sample SalMarSW160380MG_FD_202113 | JGI IMG/M metagenome (GOLD analysis project Ga0315555, IMG submission 202113) | Salt marsh sediment microbial communities from the Plum Island Ecosystem LTER, Massachusetts, United States - Salt Marsh Sediment SW1603-80 ... | reverse complement strand
TAGTGATAAAGTAACCATTTCAGTTAGACTAAAAAACCGCACGACAACACTGATATCTTTTGGATTTTTAATTATCAGTTTTGGCTTGAGCCTGTATTTTCAAGATCCGATTATATCACTGCCAATATTACTGACAATTCCATTATTTCTCGTCACAATTTATAAGCCGACTATTGCCTGGATACTGCGAACCATTCGCTATCCAATCCTATTCTTAGCGCTGATGCTCTGCTGTGAATTTCCGCTATTTTTTATCGTGATTCTGATTAATTTTTACCTCTGTAAAGTTTATTACGTGTACAGATTCAATTTAAATTATCCGACTTTTCATGTTGAAGAGGAATAAATATGATTAAGATTGACATAGATCGTTGTGATTTATGTGGAACCTGCGTTGGAGTTTGTCCGGTAGATTGTCTGGAATTATCCGAACAGGTTTTAACGGTTAATCAGGGTACTTGTACCGCGTGTGGCAAGTGCGTGATTATTTGTCCAATGGCAGCACTTACGCTTGCTGAAAGTCAGGGATAAAACGATGCAGGATAAATACGACATTATCGTGGTTGGTGGTGGTCCGGCTGGATCTACAGCTGCAAAATGGGCAGCGATGTCGGGAGCTGCGGTGGCACTATTTGAAAAAGATCGTGAGATTGGTATTCCGGTGCGCTGTGCCGAAGCTACTGCAATGGATGATTTAAAAAAATATGTCGAAGTAGATGAAAGCTGGTTTGCGACTATCATTGATCGTGTTCGATTCATTTCGCCCGCTGGTATTCCGGTTGAGGTGAATCTTCCGATAGAGGGTGTTGTTTTAAAAAGGAGAATTTTGGATAACGATTTGGCAATTCAGGCAGCCAGTGAAGGTGCAGAGGTTTTTACTAAAGCTTATGTCCATAGTGTCGAATTTAATCCGGGGGATTATGCAAAAGTTAAGGTAAAACATATTGGAGAAGAAAGGATTGTAAAAGCAAGAATTGTCATTGCAGCCGATGGGGTTGAATCCCGCATTGCTCGTTTTGCCGGAATTCGGACTCAGTATGCTTTAAAAGATGTTGAATCCTGCGTTCAGATTCTGGCAGGCAATATTCAATTACCACCTAATAGAATTGATATATATATATCAGAAAGATGGGCTCCTGGTGGTTATGTATGGGTATTTCCCAAGAGTTCCTGTAGTGCGAATATTGGATTGGGGGTTATTGGGAACAAAATAAAAACTGAGTCACCAATGCAGTTATTAAATAAATTTTTGAGAGAAATTTATCCGGATGTTGCTTCGATTGCCACAGTTGCCGGTGGCGTGCCGGTCGCTTGCTCGCTGAAAACCATTGCCCGGGATGGACTATTGATTGTTGGTGATGCAGCCCGGCAAACGAATCCGGTTTCCGGGGGAGGCATACTTGCGGCATTACATTCAGGCAAGTTGGCTGGTGAAGTTGCGGGTAAAGCTATTCACAAAAATGACCCAACCATTTCGACTTTAAAGGAATATCAGTTAGCTTGGGATAAAACAGTTGGCAAAGAGTATCGCCGATTCTATCGAATCAAAGAGTGGATCCAGACTTTGCCCGATGAATATTTTGATGAAATGGCTAATTTGCTAACGAAGTTAAAACCGGATGAGATAACCCTGTCAAAAATTTTTAAATTAGCAGTCAAGAATAAACCTTCACTTCTTTTCGATGTAATGAGAGTTTTTGCTGGTTATTGAAGATTCAATGAGGGAAATATTTGAAGATTTAGACCTGGTTAAATTTATTGTCCTGGATTTGGAGACAACCGGGTTAAATCCTAATATAGATTCGGTTATTGAATTTTCTGCCGTTCTTTTTGTTAAAGGCAATGTAACGGATCGGTTAACATTCCTCTGTGATCCGGGATTTGAGATTAGCAGTGAAATTGAAACTTTGACCGGAATTAACACCCAGATGGTCAAGGGAGCTGCTCAATTTGAATCTCAAATTCCTGCTGTTCTTGATTTCATCGGTGATTTGCCGTTAGTCGGTCATAATATTGGCTTTGATTTGGCATTTTTAAAATCCTATTTAAAGCGAAATACTAATTACCAGCGGGTACGAATTAAGAATGTTCCTTATGACACCTCACTTTTAGCTCAAGCCTTTTATTTTTACCTCCATAATCATCGTCTCTCGACAGTCGCTGAATATTGTGGTCTGGACACTGAAGGTGCTCATCGGGCTGAATTAGATGCTCTCAATACCGGTAAAATTTTTCTCTGTCTGATTGAAGAGGTTTTAAAATATGATCTGGAGACTCTTCAGACTATCAATATGATTTTGAAAGATACCCATGATCCCAATAAAATGCTTTATCAGAATGCTGCTAAACGGTTATTGCTGCAGAAAAGCATCAAATCAGTGCGAGGATCACAAATTGACTGGCAAGCACCGATTAATATAATCGGTGAACATAATCCTGCCGATAAGGATGTTAAGTATGGTGCGGAAAGGATTCAGCAATATTTTGGGCGCAATAGTATCCTGTCGCAAAAACTGCCAAAGTTTGAACTGCGACCTCAACAGAAGCAGATGGCGAATTTAGTAATGGACTCTCTCATCGAGGGTAGAACAGCGGTTATTGAAGCAGGAACCGGGGTTGGGAAATCCCTAGCCTATTTAATTCCGGCAATTCTCTGGCTTCAAATGAATGCGGCTCAAAAACAGAAAGTAGTGATTGCCTGTAATACCAAGACTCTCCAAGAGCAGCTTTTTTATAAAGAGATACCTTTCGTTATCAAAAACCTTAGCCTAAAGTTTAAATCTGTATTATTAAAAGGGCGGTCCAATTATATCTGCTTGACTCGCTGGAATAACTTTTTAACGGATTTTGGCAATCAAATTCCAATCGCCAACCGTTCGTCCATAATTCCAATTATCATCTGGCTTAAACATACCAAAACCGGCGACATTTCTGAGAACAATGGATTTAAACTAAATAGTAACTATGCTATCTGGAATGAAATCTGTTCTGCTCCGGGTTACTGCACCAGCAACATCTGTCAAAAGTATAATGGTTGCTATCTGGGTCAAGTTCGCTACCATGCCAGTTCGGCTAATGTTTTAGTCGTGAATCATTCCCTGCTTTTATCCGATGCCGCTTCAGAAAATACGGTCTTGCCGGAATATTCGGTACTGGTCATTGATGAGGCTCATAATCTGGAAAAGAATTCCTATAACTATTTTTCAGCTAAAATCAATTTGCCGATTTTAACCGCAATGCTGAATAGTGTTCTTACTCTGTCAACTCCGGAAAGAGGTCTGATTGTCGATCTCAGCCAGTTGATTAGTCAGTATCAAAAAAGTGCCGACATTGCTCCAAATATCCAGAAAATTATTGATCATATCAACGACTTGAAAATTGGTGGGAATCTTTTTTTTAAAACCATTTACAATCATTCTTTAAAAATCCTCCAAAGAAAGAATGGTTTTACTTTAAAAAAACGCTATAAATTTTTCCAAGAAATATTTCCGGATATGACGACCGAAACTAATACTTTCATTTATGAATTGTCCTCGTTTATTAATGGTTTAAAAGAGATCGTTTTAAAAGTTGACGAACTGGTCAGTGATTATCCTAAGGGCTTTGATGATCTTAGGCTCAGGCTGACTAATATTATCAACAGTTTCGAGGAGTACCTGGCAACGTTGAAAGAGGTCACAACCGGGAATAGGGAGGAATTGATCTTCTGGTACGAAATCAATCCACGTAATAATGAAAACGGAGTCGAATTTGCCTTTACTCCGCTGGATATGTCTGAAACAATTTACGAGAAAGTGCTGCTGGGCAAAAATGCGGTTATCCTGACCTCGGCAACTTTACAAATTGCCAACTCCTTCGACTATCTGATTCAACGAACAGGTGTTGGTAAAATTGATCAAAACAAGGTCATTGCTGAATCTGTTGGTTCGCCTTTCAATTACAATAAGCAGATGAAATTTATTACCTTCCACGATTCACCCGGAGAGACGGAGGATGCTAATAAAATTGCGGCAGTTTTATTAGCGCTGGCGCAAACTTTTCATAAAGGTATCCTGGCACTTTTTACCTCTTATAATACGTTGGGCAAAGTTTATCGGCTTCTTCAACCCGAGCTTAGAAATATCGGAGTGACTCTGTTGGCTCAGGGAATGGGAGGGTCGCGTTCTTCGATTTTAGAGCAATTTCGTAAAATGAAGGGTTCTATTCTTCTCGGAACCGATAGTTTTTGGGAAGGTATTGATGTTGTTGGAGATTCACTTGAGGTTTTAGTCATATCCAAATTACCTTTTCCGGTTCCCTCTGAACCAATTATCGAGGCTAATGTAGAAAAGGTTGGTCAATCCGGTGCCAATCCGTTTAATGATTACTATGTGCCCGAAACGATAATCAAATTCCGGCAAGGTATAGGTCGTTTAATCCGTTCAAAAGTGGATCGGGGTGTGGTAATTAATCTGGATGAACGCATTGATCGCAAATCCTATGGGAAATTTTTTAAACAATCGCTGCCGGTTACGGCTCTTTCTGTGACTAACCTCGATGATTTGATAAATATTGTATCGGAGTTTTTTAATAATTGCTAAGACTTTTTTCAGAATCAAGTTATTAAAATTATTGTCAAAATAACCTTAATGAATCTTAATTCTTGGTAAATGTATCCGTTGTTTTTCCGTTGCCTGTCTAGGAAACATTATTTAAATTAATTCCCGTTTTTTGAAGTATTTATAATCGAGATTCAACATTCTGAAATTGAGATTGATAGTTTAAATTAGATTAATTTGATTTTTGTGTATTTTTAAAAATCTGATTTTGGGCGATTAGCTCAGGTGGTTAGAGTACCTGCTTGACATGCAGGGGGTCACTGGTTCAAGTCCAGTATCGCCCACGATTAAATACCTCATTAAGATTAGAGGTCATTTTGACGAACAAGAGAGAAAAGGAAAGTAATTTTGAGCCCAGAACCGCAGATCACAGTGACACTACTCGATGGTACGCAGTTGACTGTAGCCGCCGGCACAACTCCCGGTGACATAGCTAAATCCCTTAGCGATGGGCTTTTTCAGAATTCTCTTGCCGCCAAAGTGAACGGTCAGCTGATTGATTTGTATATTCCCTTAAATCAGGATGCTGAATTAGAGCTAATTACCTATAAGTCTCCAGAAGCCCATGAAATTCTGCTCCATAGTACATCTCATTTGATGGCTCAGGCAGTAAAGCAACTTTACCCAAAGGTAAAGGTCACAATTGGACCAGCAATCGAGAATCGGTTCTATTATGATTTTGATGCCGATCCACCTTTTACTGATGAGGATCTTGAAAAGATCGAAGAACAGATGCGGCAGCTGGTGGAACAGGATATACCTATCCGACGTCAGGAGTTTAAACGGGCAGAGCTCACTCGCCGGTTTTCTGAAATGGGAGAGAACTATAAGGTTGAAATTATCGAATCAATTCCTCCCGATGAGATTCTTTCGGTCTATACTCAGGGTGATTTTAGCGATCTCTGCCGGGGACCGCATGTGCCATCAACCGGCAAGATCAAGGCGTTTAAGTTGCTCAATACGGCTGGTGCTTATTGGCGGGGTGACTCGCGCAATAAGATGCTTACCCGGATCTATGGCACTTCGTTTTCCTCTGCCAAAGAATTAAAAAAATATTTGGACTATTTGGTTGAAGCTAAACGTCGGGATCACCGTAAGATTGGCAAAGCTCTGGAGTTGTTTGATATTAACGAGCAGGTAGGACCTGGTTTAGTTATCTGGTATCCCAAAGGTGCTACCCTTTTAAAGACCATTACCGATTATTGGATTGAGGAGCATCTAAAGCGTGACTATCAATTAGTTCAAACTCCCCATATCGGGCGCGCCAATCTGTGGCAAACCAGCGGACACTTGGGATTCTATCGTGAATTCATGTTTGATTCGATGAAGGTTGAGGGGGATGAATATTATATCAAGCCGATGAATTGTCCCTTTCACATTCAGATTTATAAATCCAAGACCCGCAGCTATCGGGATTTACCTATCCGTTATGCCGAACTGGGAACGGTCTATCGCTATGAATTATCCGGAGTTCTGCATGGCTTAATGCGGGTACGGGGTTTTACTCAGGATGATGCCCACATTATCTGCACTCCGGAACAATTGGATGATGAGATAGAAAAATTAGTTCAGTTTTCCTTTGATTTTATTCAATCCTTCGGTTTTCGGGAATTTGACGTATACGTTGCCACTATACCAAAAGAAAAGTATGTTGGCAGCGTGGCAATGTGGGAAGAGGCTACTGTTGCATTGAAAAAGGCACTTGAAAAATTAAATGTGCACTATGAACTGGATGTGGGTGGCGGTGCTTTTTATGGTCCTAAAATTGACATAAAAATCAGGGATGCTCTGGGCCGCAGCTGGCAGTGTACCACTATCCAATTCGATTTTAATCTTTCGGAACGTTTTGATATGGAGTATATTTCCAGTGCTAATGAGAAGAAGCGTCCTTACATGATTCACCGGGCTATAATGGGATCGCTGGAACGGTTTGTGGGAGTTTTAATTGAAAATACCGTGGGTGATTTTCCGCTCTGGTTAGCACCCATTCAGGCAATTGTTATTCCAATCTCAGAAAAACAGAACGAAATCGCTCAGGATTTTTTCAATCTACTTAAAAGCCAAAAACTACGAGTTGAATTAAATAATAAAAGTGATACGATGGGTGCTAAAATTCGGGAAGCCGAGTTAATGAAAATCCCTTATATGTTCATTATTGGTGAAAGAGAAGCCCAGAATAAGACCGTTTCAATTAGGCAACGAATCAGTGGGCAGAAAGGTACAGTATCATGGGAGGAAGCGCTTAATCAATTACTGGAGTCAATTAATAACAACAGAGGAGAGTAAATCATAGACAAAAAGCTACGTATCAATGAGCAAATCAGAGCCACATCAGTTCGGCTGATTAGCCCTGATGGAAAACAAATTGGGATCGTACCGCTAAAAGAAGCTTTTCGAAATGCCGAAGAATATAATTTGGATCTTGTGGAAATTTCGCCAACTGCCAATCCGCCAGTCTGCAAGATCATGGATTATGGTAAATTCAGATACAAACAACAAATGAAGGACCGTGAGAGTAAAAAAAAGCAACATGTGGTAAAAATCAAAGAGGTTCGCTTTCGACCACGGATTGGTGAGCATGACTTGAATATGAAAATTGACCATATTCGAAAATTTTTAGCAGATGGTTTTAAGGTCAAAGTAACCCTGATGTTTCGGGGTAGAGAACTTGCTCATCAGGAGGCCGGAGTTGAACTGGTTAATAAAATTATCGAGAAAGTATCAGATATTGCTACGGTTGATAAAGCCCTTGCTGCTGAAGGGCGAACAATTGTCACTTATCTGACTTCAAAATAGGAGATTAGAGAACACTATGCCAAAAATGAAAACGAGAAAATCCGCAGCAAAACGATTTAAACTGACAGGCACCGGTAAAATTAAACGCAATAAAGCCTATTTTTCGCATATCTTGACGAAAAAGTCGTCTAAACGCAAACGGAATTTAGGTCAGCCGGGAATCATATCCTCTGCGGATAAAGGCCGAATTAAAAGGATGATTCTTAATTAGGAGTTGAATTATGCCTAGAGCAAATAGTCCAGTACCTCATCATAGAAAGCATCGTAAAATTGTCAAAATGGCTAAGGGCTATCGTGCATCGCGTAGTAAACTTTACGTTAACGCCAAAGATGCAGTTGAAAAAGCTCTCCAGTATGCTTATCGTGACCGGCGCGCCAAGAAACGCAGTTTTCGCGGTCTGTGGATAGCTCGCATTAATGCTGCCGTCCGACCGTACAACCTTTCATATAATGAATTTATTCACGGACTCAAGGTTAAGGGAGTGATGCTTGATCGCAAATCCTTAGCCGAAATTGCCATCAAAGATCCCCAGGGATTTTCCAAATTGGTTGAAATGGCAAAGGCTTAGGCTATGAACCTCTTAGAACACGTCCAAGAGGTTCGCAATAGTCTACAAGCAGACCTAGTGCAAGTTCGCCTGGATTTACAATCTATCGAAGAGCTCCGATTAAAATATTCGGGAAAGAAAGGAATTATTCCGGCACTCTTCCAGGAGTTCGGCTCGCTTGCTCCTGAACTTAAGCGGGATGTCGGCAAGCAACTTAACGAATTGAAGAGGGAAGCTGAAGAGGCAGTTCAGCAACTCGAAGCTCGCCTGCTTGAATCGCAAAAGCAGAGTGAAGAATTTGATCCCACTCTTCCGGGAATGCTTTTTAATCGCGGACATCTACATCCGGTTACTCAGACGATGAACCGGATTTGTGAAATCTTTCGTGGCATGGGTTTTGGGATTGAGTTTGGACCTGAAGTAGAAACCGATTTCAATAACTTTCGGGCTTTGAATTTTCCCGATAATCATCCCGCCAGGGATATGCAAGATACCTTTTTTATTGAAGATGAAATTTTATTGAGAACCCATACTTCGCCGGTTCAGATCCGCACCATGATGAAACGTAAGCCACCAATCCGTATCCTGGCTCCTGGAAGAGTCTATCGGAATGAGGCTATCAATCCCCGCAGCTACTGTGTGTTTCATCAAGTGGAAGGTCTTTATGTAGACGAGGGAGTGACCTTTGCCGAAATGAAAGCGACGATCGAAATCTTTGTTAAAAAGTTCTATGGGGAGAATGTCAATTCGCGATTTCGCCCTAGTTTTTTCCCGTTTACCGAGCCCAGCGCCGAAGTTGACATTTCCTGTATTATCTGCGGTGGCCGGGGATGCCGCCTCTGCAAACAAACCGGCTGGTTGGAGATTATGGGTTGTGGAATGGTTGATCCCAATGTATTTATTGCATGCGGGATTGATCCCGAAAAATATACCGGTTATGCCTTTGGGATGGGACCGGATCGAATTGCCATGTTGAAATATGGAATTCATGATATTCGCTTGCTTTTCGAGGGAGATATCCGCTTTCTGAAACAATTTTAATAATCTATTCTAAAGAAACAGATTGATAAATAACAAATGATTGTCAATACTAAATGGTTAGCCCAATATACGGAAATTCCTTTTAATGCGAAGGAGTTAGTTGAAAAATTAACCTATCTTGGTCTGGAAAGTACGCTTATCAATAATCCAGTTAATGGCGTTAGTGGTGTCATTATTGCCCAAATTGAAGAGATTTTTCCTCATCCCCACGCCGATCGTCTCAATATTTGTCGAATTTTTACTGGCTCTGGGAGATTGGAAGTTGTTTGCGGAGCACCCAATATTGATGTCGGTCAGAAAGTGCCGTTAGCCAGAATTGGTACTACTTTACCGAACGGAATGACTTTAAAACCGGTTAAAATCCGGGGCGTAGCCTCTGCCGGAATGTTGTGTGCTGAGGATGAACTGGGATTATCTGCTGATCATTCTGGAATCATGATTTTAGGAGCAGATGCTCCCCTTGGAATCGAACTGAAAGAGTATTTAAATGACAAGTGTGCCAGCATTGATATTGATCTAACTCCTAACCGACCGGATTGTGCCTCGCATATTGGCGTTGCTCGCGAAATTACCTTGTTGACCGGTGGAAAATTAGGTATTCCAGAAGTAAAGATTATGGAATCCGATGCAGCTGTCCAGGATTATATTGAAATAGAGATCGTCAATAAAGTCGGTTGTCCCCGCTATGCCGCACGAATTGTTCAAGGGGTAAAAATTGGACCGTCACCTGGCTGGTTAGTGGATTATCTGACTAGTGTGGGTTTGCGTTCGATTAATAATGTGGTAGATGCGGCAAACTTTGTTTTACTAGAAACCGGCCATCCATTGCACACTTTTGATTATCATCGAATTGAGGGCAAGAAAATTATTGTTCGCAGTGCTCGAGACGGTGAAGAGGTTGTAACTTTGGATGGGATCAAGCGGGAGTTATCCTCGGATGTTTTGTTGATCTGCGATGCAAGCAAACCGGTGGCAATTGCCGGAATCATGGGATTGGAAAATTCGGAGATTACCGATAATACAACTGGCATTCTAATTGAGAGTGCTTATTTTGATCCTGTAACTATCCGCAAAGGTTCAAAAAAACTCGGTCTGCAAACTGAAGCCTCCTACCGCTTTGAACGGGGAGCTGATCCGGAGGGAGCAATCTATGCTTTGAATCGTATCGCTGATTTGATTGCCCAATTAGCTGGTGGATCGGTTTGCAAGGGGATTAGGGATTGTTATCCTCGCCCAATCCATCAACCGGAAATCAGTGTCAGGTTTCAGCGAGTCGATGCATTATCAGGAATTGTTGTTGACCCTGACTGGATCGTCGAAAAATTTAGTCAGTTGGGGTGTCAGATAATTACCCGTTCGGATCAGTCAGTTACTTTGAAGGTTCCGAGCTGGCGTCCTGACCTGGAACGGGAAGTGGACCTAATCGAGGAGGTAGTGCGGATTTACGGCATGCACCTGATTCCGAATGCCGGAGTGATACGAATTCAGCCAGGAGTCGAAAGTACCGACGATTTTGATCTGGTTGAAAAATTACGCCTGATGCTGGCTACCTATGGTTTATTTGAGGTGATGAATAATTCACTTGTCAATGAAGAACAGACCCGGTTTGGCATTCAAAATTATCGAGCGGTTAAAATCAAGAATCCCTTGAATCAGGAATTAGCTTATCTGCGGACTTCCTTAATTCCCGGTCTTCTGCAGACTACTAAACGCAATATTTCCAGGCAAAACTTTGATTTACCGCTTTTTGAATTGGGTTTTGTCCAGCATTATAATCAATCTTCTGAAACGCATGCGGATGAATATCAAAAATTTGCAGTGCTATTAACCGGTTTTATCGAAGACCGGTACTGGGGTTATGAGCGACGGCAGGCAGATATTTATATTCTCAAAGGAATCATTCAAGAAATTTGTAATGCTTTTGGAATAAAAGAAGTCGAGTTTAAAGTCGCGGAGCATGAGCATTTTGAAAATCTAATAATTGTGCAGGTCCACGACCGCCAGCTGGCATATCTCGGTAAACTGAGTCGTAATTATTTACAAAGGGTGGGAGATATAGAAATCCCGGTCTTTGTTTTGGAAGGTGACATTACCACTCTCAAAGAATTTATGACACCTCATCCTCCGTATCATGAAATACCGATTTACCCCAGCATTCAGCGTGATATTTCGCTCTTGGTAAGCAGTCAGGTAAAGGTCGGAGAAATAGAGCAATTGATCCGGGAAAATGGGGGTGAATACCTCCGGGAAGTTATTTTCTACGACCTCTATCAAGGAAAAAATATTGACAAAGGTCAAAAAAGTGTTACATTTAATTTAGTATTTCAGGCTGAAGACAGGACTCTACAAGATATGGAAATTGATCAAAGAATGAAAATCATCTACCAGACCCTGCAGAGTCAACTGGATGCTAAACTAAGATAATAAGGAATTTTATGGACCTGGCAAATTTGAATTTGCTTGAAGAGAGATTAAGAAATTTGCTGGCGTTCGTAACCACACTTCAAGAGGAGAATAGAAAAATAAAAACAGAGCTAATCGAAGGAACATCTCTGGAAAAAATGTTAGATCAAAAAAAAAGACAGCAGCTCAGGACAAAAATCGAAGGGCTGCTGGAACTTTTAAAGGATTTTTAACCTTTCGGTCAATTTAACCGGGAGTAATGTTATTAAATAGCTAAGAAAAGATGGAAGAACAAAACGACAGTTTAGTGCGCGTCACAATATATGGCCAGGAATATACCGTAAAAGCCAAAGCGGAGCCATCTTATATTGTCAGTGTCGCAAATTATGTCAATGAAAAAATGGAAGAGGTTGAAAATTCATTGACAACTGTTCAATCACCTTTACGAGTTGCCATATTGGCTGCCATGAATATCACTGATGAACTTTTCACCAGCCGTAAAGAAAAAGATGAATTGATTAATCAAGTTGATGAGAAGACGATGTTTTTAGTTGATCTCATTGACGACAAGCTGAGCGAAGAAAAGTAAACCATCTTTTATAAAGCATAAAATATCCTCCTATTTTCCCGGTTAAATCTAGACCACTGAAAACAGTTGGAAAGCGAAGCTTTTTAAAATTAGGAGTTGATATGTCAGTAATACACGTGATTGTTGCTCTTGTTGCCGTAGCAATTGGCGCTGCTGTAAGTCTGCTTTTTTACATTCAGAGATTAAAAAGAACTCAATCGACCATTTCTCAGATAGTTCTGAATGCTAAAAAAGAGGCTGAAGAAATTCTGCGGGAAAGCCGGCTGGAAGCAAAAGATGAGGCAATCCAGATCAAACATCGGGCTGAGGATGAATCCCACAACAAACTGCGCGAGATTCGTGAGATCGAGAAAAAGTTGGTCAAACGTGAATTCTACCTCGAACGTAAAATGGAGTTTGCCGATAAGAAAACTGAAGAACTGGATAAAAGAGAAAACGAATTAAAATCATATCAAGGTCAGCTCAATAAAAAGGAGTTGGAAATTCAGGGCATAATTGAAAAGCAGACCGAACGGCTGGAACGAATAGCTGGTATGACCCGTAAAGAAGCTTTAGATAATTTAATGAACAGTTTGGTGGAAAAGGCTAAGGTTGGGATTGCGAAAAAGGTCAAGGAAATCCGCGATACGGCAATTGCTGAGGCAAATCGGGAATCGAAAAATATCATCGTTTCGGCAATTCAGCGCTCGGCTGCTGACCATACTGCCGAGACAACGGTATCAGTAGTCAATTTGCCCAACGATAATATGAAAGGTCGAATTATCGGACGAGAAGGACGCAATATCCGTCATTTTGAGTCATTGACGGGAGTTGAAATTATTGTAGATGATACCCCGGAAGCGGTAGTACTTTCTGGCTTTGATCCAATCCGGCGGGAAATCGCCCGGATTGCCTTAGAGAAACTGGTACAAGACGGACGGATTCATCCGGCTCGTATCGAGGAAATAATCAAGAAGGCAACCCAGGAGGTTGAAGAATCAATTATCCGGGCAGCCGAAGAGGCGATTGATGAGGTTAACTTGCCTCAATTTCCACCAGAATTAATGAAAATTTTAGGTAAACTCAAGTACCGTACTTCCTATGGTCAGAATGTTCTAAAGCATTCGATCGAAGTTGCCTGGCTTTCCGGATTGATGGCGGCCGAACTGGGGATAAATGGTGAAATTGCTAAAAGAGCCGGATTACTGCACGATATTGGTAAAGCAGTTGACCGGAATGTAACCGGAACCCACGCCCTGATCGGAGTTGATATTGCCAAGAAATTCAAGGAAAATGAAATTGTCATCAATGCTATCGGATCGCATCACGAAGAGATCGAGATGACTCATCCGATTTCAGTGATTGTTCAGGCCGCCGATCAGATCAGTGGTTCTCGGCGTGGTGCCCGGGGTGATACTTTGGAAAGTTATATCCAGCGCCTGGCGAAGTTGGAAGAAATCGCCAACTCCTTTGACGGCGTGTCCAAAACCTATGCAATTCAAGCCGGGCGGGAAGTGCGTGTCATCGTCGAAAATGAAATCGTTGGCGATATGGACGCCGATAATTTGGCTGAAGAAATTGCGGCCAAAATCCAGAGTGACTTGAATTATCCCGGTCAGATTAAGGTAGTTGTTGTGCGTGAACATCGTAGTGTAAGTTATGCCAAATGAGTGAACCGATTATCATTGATGGCGTTGCTATTTCGCAGCAAGTGCTGGAATCTTTGCAGCCGAGAATTCAAAAATTAAAAAGCAGAGGTATATTACCTGGATTGGCTGTAGTATTAGTTGGAGATGATCCCTCCTCGCAATCTTATGTGAGGATGAAAACCAAAACTTTCGCGAAATATGAACTTTTTTCGGAGACTTTTTATCTGCCAGAGAACAGCGACTTGGATAGCGTGCTAAAAATTGTTAAGGACTTAAATTCCAGACCGGAATTTAACGGTATTCTTGTGCAATTGCCCCTGCCGACGCATCTGGATGAAATGCAGGTCATTCTCGCCATTGATCCAGATAAAGATGCCGATGGGATTCATCCTTTAAATCTGGGAAAAATGGTTCTGGGAGTCAAAGGTCCGCTCCCATGTACCCCGCATGGCATTCTAATGCTGTTGAAATATTCAAATATTAATCCCAAAGGCAAGCATGTAGTGGTAATTGGTCGTAGTAATATTGTCGGGAAACCGATTGCAAATCTGCTAATGCAAAAGTGTGAGTTGGGTGATGCTACGGTAACGGTTTGTCATTCGCGAACCCAGAATTTGGCAGCAATTGCCCGACAGGCTGATATTTTAATTGCGGCTCTGGGAAAGCCTGAATTTATTGATCATACCTTTGTCAAAGAGGGTGCCGTTGTTATTGATGTCGGCATCAGTCGGGTGGAGGATTCGACTACCCCAAAAGGTTATCGGCTTGTTGGCGACGTCAATTTTGATGATGTCAGGGATTTGGTTTCGGCAATTACACCGGTTCCGGGTGGAGTTGGTCCAATGACCAGGGCAATGTTAGTTGCTAACACGCTCTATCTCGCTGAGAATTCAGTTTAATACCTAATAAGGAGAAATTATGAAGGTAGTGGAAGTTTTACGTCGTTGTGAGCTTTGTAGTGGGTTGACCGATCCAGAAGTCGAGAGTCTAGCCGCTCTCTTTCATACCAAGCATGCCAGACAGAATGAGGTACTGCTTAAAGAGGGGGATAAATCCAACCAGTTATATATTGTCAGTCGGGGCAGGGTAGCGGTTCTGGTTTATTCAAGTATTTCGCCTGGTGAACGGGAAAAAATTGCCACTCTCCACGATTATGATATTTATGGTGAATTTGCCCTGATGGATGGATTTGCCAGATCTGCATCAATTGTTGCGGAAGAAGATTCCGATTTCATCTATACTGAATATCTCGACTTTCATCGCTTTCTGGAAAAAAATGAACATATCGGTTTTGTCGTAATGCGCAACCTAGCGAAAATTTTGACTGCAAAACTGCGTAAAACAAATCTTGAAATTCGCAACGGGACCCACTTTAATATCTCAAAATGAATTTTCTTGAATTAATTAAAACCCGGCGTTCCATCCGCCAATTTCAGCAGGATTATATCCCTGAAGAAAATTTAATTGATTGTATTGACGTTGCTCGTTTGGCTCCCTCAGCCATGAATCTGCAATCATTGGAATATTTACTCGTAACGGATAAATCTCAGGTGGCGGCAATTTTCCCACTACTGAAATGGGCGGGCTATATTCGACCACATGGAAATCCTAAAGTAAATCATCATCCTGTGGCTTACCTGATTGTATTGATCAATCAGCAGATTGGCAAACAATGGTCGGCTTACGATATTGGGGCTGCGGTCGAAAATTTTATATTAGCTGCCTGGTCTAAAGGGATCGGCAGTTGCTGGCTGGCATCAATCGAACGGGATGCGATCAGAAAAATATATCAAATTCCTGAGAACTATTTAATTGATTCGATAGTTGCTCTGGGTTATCCAGCTGAAAAGCCAGTCATCGAGCAAATCGAACATGATATTAAATATTGGAAAGATAATCAGGAACAATTACATGTTCCCAAACGTTCCCTGGAGAAAATTCTGCATCTGAATAAATTTTAAGTTATAAAGGTAATCTCATGTACCCTGAATTACTGCACATCGGTCCGCTGACAATATATACCTATGGTCTGATGATGGCGACGGCTTTTCTGGTCTGTTATTTAATTTTGAAGCTGGAAATTACCAAAAGGGGTGACAATCCGGATATTGCCAGCAATATTGTATTTTGGGCAGCGATAGGAGGGATTCTCGGGGCAAAGATCCTCTATTTAATTGAATATATCCGGGATGTTATTGAGGATCCCGTAGGCATGATTTTTTCCGGTGCAGGACTGGTCTTCCATGGGGGATTAATTGGAGGAACTTTAGCTGTTGTTCTGGTAATCCGAAAAGCGAAGAAGTCGGTTGGCGAATATGCCGATTTCATCGGACCAGTTTTACTAATCGGACAGGGTATTGGTCGGATCGGTTGTTTTTTTGCCGGCTGTTGCCATGGCGTGAAATGTGATCTTCCCTGGGGAATTGTATTTCCGTATGCCTCACCGCCGGCAAATTATCCTGTTCATCCAACTCAGCTGTATGAAACAATTATCAATTTTTCGTTATTTTTTTTACTGGTGAAGGTAATTCGTCCGAAAATGACCAGAGTAGGGATGACCTTTGCGATCTACTTAATGCTAGCGGGCACGGAAAGATTTTTACTTGAATTTATTCGGGTAAATCCAAAAGTAGCGTTGGGACTCAGCAGTGCTCAATATACTTCGATCGCCTTGATCATTGTTGGTTTAATCATTGCACTCTTTTTCACCAAAGCGAAAAATGTTAAACTCAACAAAAAAAAAGGAAGACCAAATAATTATAATAGTCAACGTTAGTTAATAGAGATTGCTGCGATTATCAATGATTGTAGCGTCTTCTTTTAACTCTGTGACCCAGGTATTGTAAAAGCTGGATTTTGCCCGCCGCATTAACCGGTCACGAATCAATTCTTTCTCGACGCGGTAATCACTCTGGTCAATTTCACCTACGTCAATAAGCTTAATAATAAGATATTGGTTACCGATTCTGACCGGTGGTGAAATCTGATCTTTCTTTAAAGCCAGAATAGTACCGACAATAGCGTCGGAACGGCTCAATCCTTTTAAAGGGGTATTTAAAAAAACTTTTTCGTGTAGTTCATAGAGAATCTTGGGATTTTTTTCTGCCATGACTTTAAGTGATTGGGATTCGTCTAGTTCATTGCGCATTTTCTTGGCGATCATACTCAAATTTTCAGTTCGTTTTTCGTTGAGAAGGATAGCCCGGATTGACTCCTTGACTTCTTCTAACGAGATGTAGGATTCGGGATTGATTTTGGTAAGTTTAAAGATAGCATAACCATTTTCGCTATTTAGTAATTCGGAAATACTGCCGACAGGCTGATTACCAAAGGCAAATTTAATTGCACGGGGGAAAGCACCCAATCCTGGAATGTACTGACTATTTTGGTTTAAGCGACCGGTATTTTTAATTTGCAGCTGATGGCTGTCAGCTGCCGCTTCGAATCCGAAATCATTGGCATCAAAGGCAAAGAGGCTGGATTTTGAACGGATCGCCTCTATGGTCTCAGGTCCGGTTTTAATTTTTAATAAAATATGTCGGGCTTTGATCTGTGCCTGATTATCCTGGGTGCGTTTATCCTCGACTAAAATTAAATGATACCCAAATTGAGTCAAGACAGGGTCAGAAATTTGACCCTTGCGCAAAGCGAAGGCAGCCTTACTAAACGGTTCAACCATTGCATGCCGATCAAACCAACCCAGGTCTCCGCCATTATTTTTACCACTGGGATCCTCAGTGTATTCGGTTGCGACTGTTTCGAAGGATTCACCATCTTCGATCCGCTGCTTTAAGCTAAGTGCTAAATCGTATTGGGCTAAGGTATCACTGACAGAAGGTTTTAAGTCAAAGTAAATATATTCCATCTCGCGGGTTTCCGGAACGAAGTACTCCTTTTTATGTTCGTTGTAGTAATCGGTGATATCTTCGAAGGGAATTTCAACTGAATCCGAAGCGACGATCGAAAAGGGGAAAAAGAGGGTTTCCAAAATGTAAGGCACTTTTGTCTTTAGGTATTCATTGTAGACTTCGCCATCGGTAATGATTGGCAGGTTATTAATTAAGTTGTGAATTTTCTGAAATGGAAGGTATCCTTTTAAATATTGTTCAACGCCAATCCATTCGTCGCCCTGCGGTCTGGTGAGAGCTTGCAGATATTTATTACGATCAAATTGCCCATCAGTTTGAAAAGCCTCTTGATTGGTTAATATATCGGGGGGATATTCCATTAGGTATTCGTAAATCTCCCAATTTGTAGCTTCCAGACCAAGACGCTTGATTTCTTTACCAACTAAAATTTCATTAATATAGGATTCCCAGATTTGATCGGAGATGCGTTGGACGACATCATCGGTAATCTCCTGACCTTCTTCTCTTAACCGGTCAAGTTCCGATTGAACTAACCGAGAGTAATGCAAAGCGTCAAATTGTTCGCCATCGACTGCACCGGCTTTACCCTGGAGTTTATTCTTGGATGAAAAAATATCAAGTACATTAGCCCCACCAACTAATCCACCGATGGTTAAACTCAGTACAAACAGGATTAATAGAGCCCACAGGATGATATGAGTATTGTCGCGCATTCGTTGCATGACTGGCATAGCTGTTATAAACCTCCAAATTTCCAATTTGCCCGCTATTTAGCGGACGCTAAATATACAGATAATTGAAGGTTCAGACAAACGTAAAAGTGAGAAAAACTCCAACAATCTGGGCGCTATTTATATTATATTTAGGATGTGAAAATTCGATTATTTGGATACCTCAAGATGTTTGCTTATTTGAATATTGCAGGCTATATACTATTGATAAATCCAAAATAAATCCTTGAATCCAATGATTCAGGTGTTGAACTTATCAGCGCGATAAAAGTGAATGTTAAGGAGTCATTGATGTCCAACAACCAATACGATCTTATAGTAATCGGAGCGGGACCGGGCGGCTATGTTGCAGCGATTAGGGCTGCCCAACTGGGTTTAAGGGTACTTGTCATTGAAAAAGATAGTCCCGGTGGTGTTTGTCTTAATTGGGGTTGTATCCCTTCGAAATCGCTGATTAATCAGGCCCAGAAATTTTCTTACCGAGAAGATTTAAAGAAGATAGGTTTGCAAATCGATGAGACTAATTTTGATTATGCCCAAGTTCAGAAGAAATCCCGCTTGGCAGCGACGAGATTGTCCAAAGGAGTAGAATTTCTATTTAAAAAGAACAATGTTGAATTAGTCAAAGGAACGGCGAAAATTGCAGGTCCAGATACAGTGATTGTTGATGATGGAAGAGAATTTTCTGCGGCAAATATCCTGATTGCGACTGGCTCGCGACCGCGTGAGATTGAAGGTTTCAAATTTGATGAGGAGACGATTTTATCATCAACCGGAGCATTGAGTCTGGAGAAATTACCCAAAAGTTTACTGATTCTCGGTGCTGGGGCAATCGGGGTGGAATTTGCCTACATTTTTAACACCTTTGGAGTTGAAGTTCATTTGGTTGAGATGATGAAACGGATTTTACCACTGGAAGATACCGAATCGACTGAATTGTTAGATAGGATTTTCAAACGTCGGAAGATTAATATATATACAGGTACAATTGCTACTCACTGCCAAAAATCTGATAGTGGCTATACCGTATTTCTTCGTGAGGGAAATAGCGAGAAATCTTTGATAGTCGAGAAAATTTTGGTCGCTGTTGGGCGAATCCCTAATTCAGAAGACCTTGGATTGGAGCAACTGGGGATAAAGACCGATAGAGGATTCATTAAGGTCGGAGATCATTATCAAGCCAGTGTTCCATCAATCTTTGCGATAGGTGATGTTGTCAATACACCGCTCCTGGCTCATGTGGCTTCTAAGGAAGGTGAGATTGTAGCAGAATATCTCGCCGGTAGTCAGCCAGAACCGGGAGTTGATCCGCTGCTGATTCCCAATGCAGTTTACTGTGAACCACAGGTTGCCAGTTTTGGTTGGACCGAGGACAAATTAATAGAGCAGAAAATTAGCTTTAAAAAATATGTTTTTCCTTATCGGGGTGCGGGAAAATCTATAGCAATAGATGAGCCCGAGGGATTTGTTAAGTTACTTTATGATTCCGATAATAAAGAGATTCTCGGTGCTCATCTCGTTGGTTGGGATGCTACTGAACTGATCCATGAGCTGCTGCTTGCCCGGAAATCGAAATTATTGCCAAAGGATATTGCATCTATGATTCATGCTCACCCGACTTTGGCAGAAGCCGTAATGGAAGCAGCCCGCGGCGTCGAAGGTTGGGCAATTCATGTTTAAAAATTTGGAATAAACACTGATTGAGTGTTTCCGATCTTCGTAGTATATTTCAGTCGTGATTATTAAAGGAAATTCGAAATGAAAATTTTAGTGACGGGTGCGGCAGGTTATATTGGTAGCCATACTTGTGTTGAACTGCTGGAAAATAATATTGAAGTTGTTGGTATAGATAATTTCTCAAATAGTTGTCAGGAATCACTCAGAAGAGTTCAGGAGATTACCAACAAGTCGCTAATATTTCATCGGATTGACACATTAGATCGGATCAGACTCTATGAGATATTCGATACTTATCAGTTTGATGCTGTAATCCACTTTGCCGGTTTAAAAGCAGTGGGAGAGTCGGTCAAAATTCCTCTGAAATATTATCATAACAATCTTACTGGAACAGTTAATCTCTGTGAAGTAATGTCAAAATATAATGTCCGAACGATAATATTTAGTTCTTCAGCGACCGTTTATGGCGAACCGCATAAAGTCCCGATTACTGAAGATTTTCCAACTACGGCAGTCAATCCTTATGGCCGGACCAAGTTGTTTATCGAGGAAATTCTGAAGGATTTATATGCCTCCGACAACCGGTGGAACATAATTCTTTTACGTTATTTTAATCCCGTCGGGGCTCATGTAAGTGGACGAATCGGTGAAGATCCCAAAGGCATCCCCAATAATCTGATGCCTTACATTAGCCGGGTGGCAGTAGGGCAACTGGATGAACTTCCCGTTTTCGGTAATGACTATCCTACACCGGATGGAACCGGAATCCGCGATTATATTCATGTCATGGATTTGGCAGCGGGACATGTTAATGCACTCCAAAAACTGATCGGGAAAAGCAGTGTGCACATTTATAATCTTGGGACCGGACAAGGATATAGCGTTTTGGAAATGATTGCTGCTTTCGAAAAGGCGAGTGGTAGAAAAATAAAATACAGAATTACCGCTCGCCGACCAGGTGATATTGCGATATGTTATGCAGATGCTACAAAAGCTCAGCAAGAATTAAGTTGGAAAGCCCAACGCGGAATAGAGGAAATGTGCACCGACACGTGGCGCTGGCAATCAATGAATCCGTCGGGAATGCAGTCAAATTGATTCAGGATGCTACTGTTCGGGGAACGCTTAGTATCAATTGGACAAAAATCTGTGAATATTCTTAGAAATATCAAACATTTTATCCTCGATATGGATGGTACTACCTATCGAGGATCAGAAATATTCAAACATACTATAGAATTCGTCTATACATTAAAAGGTCTCGGGATTGGATATACTTTCTTAACTAACAATTCCTCATGTAGTACGGCTGAATATCTGGACAAATTACGGGGAATGGGATTAGCGGTTAAGGAAGACCAGATCTATACTTCCAGCCTGGCAACCATTGATTATTTAAAATCCGAACATCCCGAAGTAGAGAAGCTATATATCTTAGGAACCGATGTACTAAAAATGGAATTCCAGGTGGCAGGATATGAAATAATGGGTGAAGATATAGCCCAAAATCCTGATGCAGTTATTGTCGGATTCGATACGACCTTAACATTTGAAAAGCTATGTCGTGCTGGTTACTGGATACAGAAAAATATTTTATATATTGCGACTCATCCCGATCGGGTTTGTCCAACAAATCAACCTACGTTGTTGCTGGATTGCGGGGCAATCTGCGCGGCATTAAGAGAAGCTACCGGTCGTTCTCCAGATATAATTTTGGGTAAACCAAATCAGGTAATAATCGAGGGGATTATCAAGCGTAATAGGATTGATAAGTCAGAATTAGCAATGATAGGCGATAGATTGTACACTGATATGGAGATGGCTCGCCAGGCGGGGATTATGGGAATTTTAGTTTTAACTGGCGAGACGAAGCGAGAGGATTTGGCGGACTATCCAAATCCTCCCGACCTGATTGTAGATGACTTATCAGATTTAAAGAAATTCTTGCTTCAAAATTGCTTATAAATCGAATTCAGATAAAGCAGTATTAGATAAATATATCCACTTAAAACGAACGTGAATTACCTCTCTTTTTCCATAAAGGGATATCGGAAATCTTTTGGCGGAATAAAGTTTTCTTTGATTGCTCGGGGCGAAACCCAGCGTAAAAGATTGATCATGCTGCCAGCCTTATCGTTTGTTCCGGAAGCTCGATTGCCTCCAAATGGCTGCTGACCAACAACTGCGCCAGTTGGTTTATCATTGATATAAAAATTACCGGCGGCGTGGAGTAACTTCTGGGATGCTAGCATAATTGCCTGCCGATTAATGGCAAAGATGGAACCAGTTAAAGCATAGGGTGAAGTTTGATCGCAAAGTTCCAAAGTCTCCTCATATTTTGAATCATCGTACACGTAAATAGTCAATACCGGACCAAAAATTTCTACCTCCATTGTTTTGAAATGAGGATCGTTTGTCAGGATTACAGTCGGTTCGATAAAATAACCAACAAAGTCGTCGTGTTTACCACCAACAATAATCTCTGCTTCTTTGGAATTGCGGACAAATTCAAAATAGGAAATTATGTTATTAAAGGCGGGACGATCAATTACTGCATTGCAAAAATTTTCAAAATCGGCGACATCGCCCATTTTAATGCTCTTAATCGAGTTAAGCATTTTATCCTTCAAAGCAGACCAGATTGATTTTGGGATATAGGCGCGGGATACGGCGGAGCATTTTTGCCCCTGATATTCAAAAGCGCCGCGAATTAATGCGGTATTCAGCTCGTCCAGATTAGCGCTATTATGAGCGAAAATAAAATCCTTTCCGCCGGTTTCGCCGACTATTCTGGGATAAGACCGATAGGACGCAATCTGCTCGCCAATTGTTTTCCACATGCTCTGAAATACTTTTGTACTGCCGGTAAAATGAATTCCTGCCAAAAGTGAATTGGATAAAACCTGAGGTCCGATTTCTTGTCCATTGCCTGGAATAAAATTGATAACTCCTGGAGGTAATCCCGCTTCTTCGAGCAGCTTTATTATATGATAGGCGGAAAATACTGCTGATGAGGCTGGTTTCCAGAGTACCGTATTACCCATCATCGCTGGTGCTGTCGGTAAATTCCCGGCGATGGAAGTAAAATTAAAAGGTGTTACGGCGAAAATAAAGCCTTCCAGAGCACGCTGCTCCAAGCGATTCCATTGTCCCGATGGCGAAAAAGGCTGCTGCTCGTATATCATCTCCATATACTTGGTATTAAAATTCCAGAAATCAATCAATTCGCAGGCTGAATCTATTTCGGCTTGAAATACATTTTTACTTTGATTCAACATTGTGGCAGCATTCAGGATTTGGCGCCATGAACCCGATAGCATAACTACAGCTTTTTGAAAAATACTAGCACGCTCCCACCAGGGCATTAAAGACCAGGTTTTCCACGCGGTTTGAGAAGCGTCAATGGCTAATTGCACTTCTTTGGGACCGGCTTTATGGTAAATTGCCAGGATATGTTTATGATTATGCGGCATGACACAGGCAGCTGTATTCCCGGATTTGATCTCTTCGCCACCGATAATCAGGGGAATTTCGATCTGTTGACTGGATATTTTTTCAAGCATTGCTCTGAGTTTTTTGCGTTCGGAACTTTCGGGGCGATACTCAAGAGTTGGCTCATTTACCGGGTTTGGGAGAGTAAATTTTGCATTCGACATTCAGCACCTCATTAATAAAAAATTAAAAGTAGAACATTAAATCTAATTCTTTATTTTATTGGTTTTATGTAGGCATAAATTTTCACTTTTTAAAGATAATAAATTAAGTGATAGGGTGGAAGGATAAAGTATGAGAAGTGGATATTAGTTGTTAGGTTGATGATTGTCACGAATCTATCAGTTACAAAGTGGTTCACCTATTAGAAAATTTTAGTTATATTTCTTTATGGTTATAACAAAACCTTTAAAAATAATTAGCCGGGTGATATTGGTTTTATCTTTCCAGAGCATCATTTATGGACAGGTTCAATTATTGGAAGCTTTTATTGTTGGCAATCGAAATAATTCTGAAGTTTGGTCTGATAGTAATCTGGTTGTGGATAATGGTGATGTCGTAAAAATGGCTGCCATTGTCACCAGTCGGGTTAGCGGGATGTTTTCAGTTACCTATTTATGCGCCGTGGATTCATTGATTATTAATAATGAAACCATTCCAACTCAAAAAATTACTTCTTATCCTTCTGTTGCCAAAGATAAAATCAGAATTCAATGGTATCGGATTGAGCCGGTTAACCTGGATACTTTTTTTTGCAACACACTTCAATCTGTTACACCCTATCCGATCATTCCCTATCAGGAAATATTGATTCCTGAATGGTCCGATAAATGGATCGTAAATCTATCAGATTTAAAAAGTCAGGATCAGATTTTTCCTGGTACAGCTTGGTTCAAAGTAGAAATATCCACTTATAACCAATATTTAGCGTCACCGGGGAGGGAAAGCCGAACAAAGGTCCTTCAAACAGTTGATTATGGGGGATTGAGCGATAGAGTATTTAGAATTCAGAAGAGAGGTCGGAGCGGAAATGTTTTTACTGATAATTTGATTACTTTACGAAATATTCCTTATTTCCTGAATCCCGTCAGTTGGTATGGAACCTGGGCGGATCATCAAACAAATTTGAGAATTGGCGGCAACCTGGCAAGTTTTATAGTACTTGCAGCGGAGTTATCGCAGGTGCCACTCTGGAATTATATCGAGCAGATCCCGATCCCAGAATTGAATTATTATCAGATTACAGATTATTATAAGAAAGAAGTATATTTGAATGGTGATTATTATGTTACCCAAAATGGTCAAAAAATAGCGCTGAATGATTTCCTTTTTAGCCAGGGGGATATTCTTTTAAATAAAGGTCGAATAGCGGTTTTTTACCAGGATTTTGCATCAACTGGCACTGAAAATTACAAGGATGGAAATAAATATTTAGGGTGTAATGATTTGGTGCTTGAATGTAATTCTCATTCTCTCAGATTAAACTCGGTTCAATCAACTATTGGCGACACACTGATTCTGATTCGCTGGAAGCAACGCTGGCCCAAATATTGAATTTTTTCAACAGTGGGTTACTGTAATATTTTTCGGGCGGCTTCTTCGGGATTATCATAAATTGGGAAAATGGGCATCAGTCCGGCAACATCAAATACTTCCTTGATGTCCTTTTTAACCGAGCATAGGATTAGTTTCCCCTTAAATTGATTTAATTTTTTGGCAGCACTAAGTAGTACTCTTAGCCCAGCACTACTGATATAATGTAGTTGTGAAAAATCCAGGATGAATTTCGTATTATTTGCATCAATTGTTGGGATTAATCTCTTCTCTAAATCACCTGAAGTGTTTGAGTCCAGATTACCTTCAAGCGAGAAGATATTGATATCTTCGATTTTTTCGATCTTAACTTCCATTCTGATCCTCTTTTATTAAAGTTAATTGATAGTGCATTTCTTGGTCAAAGTTAGGGTATTTTTCCCATTTTTTGTAACATATTTAACATCATCCATCATATTTTTTACCAGATATATTCCTAATCCTCCAATTTTACGATTTTCAAGATCATTAGTCAAGTCCGGTATAGGTGCTTTATTTGGGTCAAAAGGATAACTGTCATCTTCAATTTGAAGGGTGAGTAATTCTTTTTCTATGGTGCAACGAACATAAATTGTGTGGTCTTTTTCATCTCGATAACCATAACGAATAATATTGGTCAGCAGCTCGTCAATTGCCAGATATAAATTAGAGATTATCTTTTCATCAATCGAATGTTGGCGGCTAAAAGTGGTAATTGAATTACATACCCTCTCAATCTCAGGGATTTTATTTAAAATTTGGAGCTCGATTTTGGTGCCAGTTGAGGATGACATAAAAAGCCTATAATTGAATTTCCATACCTTCAATTGCCGGGAAAATTTCAAGATCCTTGTCGGGATAATTGATTTTCCGATACTCAATTGATTTATCAACAATTTCTTCGATTTCGAAATCATCGCGTTCAGGCTCATGATGAAAGAGAGCCAGTCGTTTGATTTTGGCTTGAATTGCAAAGTCAATACCGATCAGGGCGGAGCTATGACCCCAGTCTTCCTTATGGATTGATTCTTCAAAGGTGTACTGAGCATCAAAAGCCAGAAGATCGGCATCTTTGAAAAATTTGATATATTTCTCGGTATTTTCACGGGATAGGTCTTTGTACTCGGAATCGGTCGCGTAAACAAAGACTTTACCTTGATGCTCTACGCGGTAAGAGAAGGAACCACCAGGGTGATATAAGGGATAATTTTGGATGGTAATATTCCCAATTTGGATACTTGATTTGTGTTTCAGCTGCACAAATTCTTTTTTGGCGGCCATATGGTCCAGGGCAACGGGGAAAAAACGAGGATCCTGCTGAATTTCCAGGCGCTCTTTAAGATTTGGATGCCCACTATAAAAATAGATTTTGGTATTGGGGAAAAATGCCGGAACAAAGAAAGGGAATCCGTGAATGTGATCCCAATGAGTATGACTAATAAAAATATGGAGCTCGAGACCATTAGCATTTTGATCATGCTTAACGATGTAATTACCCAGATTCTTGATTCCGCTACCCATATCAAAAATGATTATTTTATTATCTGCTCTTAACTCGATACATGAAGTATTTCCCCCGATCAATCCAACATCTGTTGCTGAAGAAGTCTCTAATAAACGATTGACTTCAGCCATGTCTTTAATCTTTTGCGCAAAGCAATAATGGATAAATTTACTAATCTTCTTCCTGATTTGATCGCTGGTAGGAGGAGTTGGGATTGAACCTCTTACTCCCCAAAATTTTATTTTCATTGATTACTCCCGTAAATAACCACAAATGGTCAGATGATTATATTTTTATTGAGTTTGTTTTGTTATCATTACACTTCTTCTGAAAAATTTATTCGATATAGTTACATATTGCAATAAAAAAATCTGATTTGGATAAAGAAGAAAATTAGTTGATATTTATTCCAATTGTGGTATTATTCACAACAACTAATAAAAATTAATTGCGGAATAAAAATCAATTCTGTGCTTTGATAAGTCCTGAAGCATCTTGTTTTACAGGTAGTATCTATCTATATTTCAGCATGGCAATTTGAAGAGTTGATAGAGAAAGGTTAAACAATGAAAATTAACTTTTATGCCGGTTTTTTACTGATGTTAATCTGCAGTTGTGCAACCCAACCCTCGAGGTTTGAAATGGCAGCCCAAAAGTATGTAGACAGTCTGGTAGTTATTATCGAGCCATTATTGAAAGAAAGCGCATTGGCTTACTGGAATGCGACTGCCACCGGAGAGGATCAATATTATCAGAAGTATGCCGAAGCGGAGGTGCTCTTAATCAATATTTATTCCAGCCGGAATGATTTTCAGAAATTGCAAGAATTCAAAGAAGGTCGGGTGAAAGATCCAATTCTTGCCCGTGAAGTGGAAATTTTGTACAACAAATTTTTAGCAAATCGGACCGATCCGCAACTATTAAATAAAATTACCCAATTAGCTACTAAAGTCGAGCAGCGTTTTAATACTTTTCGGGGCACAATTGATGGACAAAAGGTCGGCTCTAATGATATTAAGAAGATCCTGGTTGAAAGTAATGATTCCGACTTGAGAGAAAAAGCCTGGAACGCATCTAAGCAGGTTGCCGGTGTGGTGGAACAGGATTTTCTTGAGCTGGTAAGATTGCGAAATGAATCAGCCAAATCAGTGGGATTTAGCAATTTTTATGAAATGCAACTCTTCCTGGGAGAACAGGATCCGGTGGAAATTCAGCGGATTTTCGAAGAGTTGGATATTAATACACGTCAGCCCTTCCTTGAGGCAAAGCATGAAATTGACCAGGTTTTAGCTAAGCGTTTTGGCATTAATATCGAGGATTTAAAACCATGGCATTATGCCGATCCATTTTTCCAGGAAGCGCCGGTGACTACCCCGATTAATCTGGATAAATATTATGCTGATCAAGATGTAGTTAAACTGGCACAGGAATTTTACGATGGCATTGGCATCAACGTAGATCAGATTCTTGCCCATAGTGATTTGTATGAACGAGCAGGAAAATATCCCCATGCCTATTGCACCAATATTGACCGTAAAGAGGATATTCGGGTGATGATGAATATTCAGCCTACAGAGTCCTGGATGTCAACTGCATTGCATGAGCTCGGACATGCAGTTTATGAGATGAATTATAATCCCTCGTTGCCATTTTTATTGAGAGAACCGGCTCATTCTTTCACGACCGAGGCAGTAGCAATCTTCTTCGAGCGACTATCCAAGAATCCAAACTGGATGCAGAAGATGCTCAATCTGACTGAAGAGCAGAAGGAGGAAGTCAGTAATACTACCACGAAAATGTTGCGCTTGGAGAAGCTGATTTTTGCCCGTTGGTCACTGGGTATGTTGAATTTCGAGCGGGAATTATATTCGAATCCGGATCAGAATTTGAATCAATTATGGTGGAATTTAGTTAAAAAGTATCAGGGAATTAAATGCCCGGAAAGTCGAAACCTGCCGGACTATGCTGCCAAAATCCACATCTGCCTTTATCCTGTTTATTACCATAATTATCAACTGGGAGGTTTATTAGGTGCTCAATTTCTCAATGTTATTGCTAAGAGTCAGGGGCTCGAATCCACTACAGAGATCCGTTTTGTGAATAATCCCGAGATTGGAAGATATTTTATTAAGAATGTGTTTAATCCGGGTAATCGTTTTCGTTGGGATGAGCTGATTATTCGGGCTACCGGAGAAAAGTTGAATTCGAAATATTTTGTCGAACAGCTTTAAAAACCTCAGAAGACTTTATTAAAATTTGAGATTTTGCTAATATTTAAAAAGAGTAAATTTTATAAAATGCTTGATTGTATGAAATATATACATATATATTTGAGACAACATTTTAAATTGTGAAATAAAACCAGGTCATTATTCCCATATTAAAAAATTCAGGGAAAATTTTTGAAAAATGGCAAATCCTTAAAAAATCAGAGATAGAATGAATAAACCGTATTTACTTTTTTTATTGTTCGTCATTTTTTTGATGCTAACTGTTATAATCGGATCTGCTCAGGATGAAGTTATTACTGTTACCCTGACTAGTGATGAGACCCTGCGTTCACTGGCTGTTAAATATTTTGGTGAACCTAATGATTGGGAGGTAATTTTATTTTACAACGGTTTTCAATCCATTAGTGAAGTAAATATTGGTACCCAACTGAAAATTCCAATAGGACTTTACCGCAAGGTCAATAAAACATTGGATTCAGTGCAAGAATTAATTATTCAGGCGAATAATGAAGGTGCGGGAATCCTGGCAAAGGAGCAATTAGAATCGGCTATCGGAAGTCAAAAGGAAGCGATAGAATTAAAGAAAAAAGGCAAATTAGACCTTGCTTATGCAAAAGCCCAGGAGGCTCAAAATTACATCAAGAATGCAATTCAGCAGACAAAAGAAAAAAGAATTAAATCAATCTCAGCTATTCTTTCAGAGAAGAAAGGTAAGGTTCAGTCACGCAAGCAAGACCAATCAGTTTGGTTTGATACAAATCAAAATCAGGATCTAATTGAAAAGGAACATGTTCGAACACTGACCAGTTCCTCAGGCGAAATCTCTTTTATCGATGGTAGCCGATTGAATCTCAGCCAAAATTCATTAGCAGTGATCGAAGCAATGAAACAGGACCTGATTAAAAACACTAGTAAATCGAGTGTGGTCGTTCTGCAGGGCGATGTCCTGGCCTATTTAACGAGTCAAAATAAAAAGAATGATGTCAACGTCTCTGTTCCTGGAGTTCAAACCGATATCCGTTCGCGCAACTTTCGCACATCCAGAGATGAAAATAATGTGGCAAAGTTTGCGAACTATGATGGTGAAATAGATGTTCAGGCGGCGGGCAGTTCAGTGACATTGAAAAAGAATGAGGGAACCAGTATCGCTCCGGGAGAAAAACCCAAAGAGGCGCGAAAATTACTGGATGCGCCGGTCATTATTGTACCCGAGCCTAAGACAAAAATATTTTCTGATTTGGCGGAAATCAAATGGAATAAAATCCCCGCTGCAAAAGGATATCGCATTCAGATTTCCACAAAACGGATATTTTCTGAGGTGCTTCTGGATGAGAGAACCGATGAACGCACGACTTATCAATGGAAATCCGATGAAACCGGCGTGTTTTATCTGCGGATTGCCTCGATTGATAAAGAGAATTTTACCGGTCCTTTTACCAGTCCGGTCGAATTCTATCTTGGAAGAGACGTAACGCCGCCTTATTTACTGGTCGAATCCCCTGGTGAAAATGAGAGTACCTATCAAGATAATATTGTACTCAGCGGAGTTGTAGAAATTGAAGCTAACCTGATGGTTAACAGTGATACGATTTCGATAGGGACTGATGGAAAGTTTAACCAGGAATTCAAATTAAAACCGGGGAAAAACATCCTCACTATTCAGGCAGTTGATCCGGCGGGCAATTCAACTGAGGTAGTCCGCACGGTTTACTATAACGCCGATGACCAATTAATCTATCTGGACAGCAAACCAGCTATGTCGGTCAATACAACCGAATTTGCGGTTAGTGGTTCGACGAAACCCGGTACTGAAATTCGCATCAATGGACAATTAGTCCAACTGGTGGATTATAAATTCAATCATATCGTTACTTTGCAGCAAGGCGAGAATCACATTATTATCAATGCCAAATCTCAAAAAGGGCAGACTCAATCGTCTACACTAACCATAACTCTGGATCAACAACCACCGGATCTGTCACTTGAAGATATTCCTTCCTTTACTAAGGAAGCCTCGATGGAGATAGCGGGAAAGACTGACGAGCCCTGTACTATTTCGATCAATAAAGAAAAAATCTCAGTCGAACAAAATCAATTCAAACATGTTGAAAAACTTCAAGAGGGAGAAAATATCATTGAATTAATGGCGGAAGATTTGGCTGGCAATCAGAACCTGACGGAGATCGAAATTGTCCGCGATACCCAGAAACCAAAGATTGTAACGGTTTCGTTACTGCCTGAACAGGTCAAAGGCGGCGAGTTGGTTCAGTTAAAAATTCAGGCCAAAGATAGTGGTGTTGGTCTATCGCGAAATGGAAAATTTAGTGTCGGCCTAACTACTGGGGGACAGAATTTTTCCGGTATGCTGAGTCTGGGCTCAGGTGGAATATATCTCGGCACTCTTATTATTCCACCGGGAATTCAGGGAAAATTGACTGTACAAGAACTGGTTATCCAGGATTATCTTGGTAATCAGGCTGACTATCCGTAAAAAAGTTTAAGGGTAAGAATCAATTGGAAAAAGGAGGGGGATAATTCTTTTGACGATTAAGAAATTATTCAAACCATCATTACTAAAGAAATTCCTACTGGCGTTTTTGATTGTGACCATGGTTCCGCTAATCATTGCGGAATATTATACCATGAAAAAAGCCGAGGAGGAATTAAAGAGCGTCCTCAATGAGGAATATTATCTAATTATTGACCAGCTACGGCGGACAATTGATGAGGTATTTATCAGCAACTGGGTGACCAATATTATGACCCTTAGTAATTATCTCGGCAAAGATATCTGGATGACTGATGAAGTTCGTAATGCACTTATAGATGCAAAACTCCACCAGATGAATGAAAGCATTTTACTTGCGTTAAAAATGGCCGATATGGATCAGCCTTTCTTCTTTATGAAAAATGAGGTTATTACCAATTTATACAGCAAGGATCCTGATAATATTACCGAATTGTTTCAATTTTCAGGTACAAAATCTACCGGTGATTTAACTAGTTGTGTGAAGGCACCGATATTTTTTACTAACAGTCAGAAATTATTTCTCCCGATCGAATTTCCGATCAACTGGGATGATGGTAGGTCGGCAATGCTTAGAGGGGTATTCGATTTGAACTCCATTTTGGAATTTATATCTACTGAGATCAGCATTGGAGTGCGCGAATTATATATTGTCAATAAAGATGGTACCGTGATCTTCAGCAATAAAAATGCAAAATTTGCCTCTGGCGATAGTTTGCCTTATCCCATAATGGAAAAAGTTAAGGGCGGATTAGAAGGGGAAACCTGCATTTTCCAGCTTGAACAATTCAATTATAAAGGAGAGCGCTATCTGGGCAATTTTGCGCTGTCACAATATCTTTCCTGGGGTGTGGTTGTAGTTGATAAATACAGCCAGGCTTATGCCATGGTTGATCAGGCGAAGCGGGATATTATCAAATGGATTGGTATTGCAATTCTCCTTTGCGTGGCTTTTTCAATATTATTTGCCCGGTCGTTTTCAAGCGCAATTCGCTACATGACGAATATCGCTAAAAAAATTGGAGGTGGAGAATTTGATATCACTGTTAAAACCAAAACCCGGGACGAACTTGGTCAATTAGGCAGCTCGCTGCAAGAAATGGCAATTAGCTTGAAAGAGTCAGTTAGGGTTCGTGAGGAGTTATCTGCAATTCAGGCAGAAGTTAAAATTGCCAGTCGTATTCAGCAGTCAATTTTGCCAGTTGGTTCACCCGATTTAAAAGATTTAGGCTTCGGTGCCCGGTATATTCCAATGGAGGGAGTTGCGGGTGATTTTTATGATTTTCATGTCATTGACAACCAATCAGTCGGGGTCCTGGTGGCGGATGTTTCCGGCCATGGGATTCCGGCGGCGATGATCAGTACGATGGTCAAGGTGGCCTTTTCGCAGCAGAGTGTACACGGCAACGATGCTTCAAGAGTTCTGAATGAAATGAACACCTTGCTATCGGGTAAGATGGAAGATCAATTCTTGACTGCCAGTTACATCTATCTCGATCTGAATAAACGTAAATTGATTATTGCCGATGCAGGTCACTGTCCGTTGCTCATCTGGCGTCGGGAAGAACAGAAAATGCTTAAGCTCAAACCCAAAGGGATGATTATCGGTTTTATGCCCGATATTGAATGTCCGATAGAGGAAACTAAACTAAAAAATGGCGACCGGATCGTAATGTATACCGATGGCATCATTGAAGCTGCCAATCCCGATGGCGAACTTTTTAATGAGGAAAATCTGATTAACCTGATCAGTAAGTATGAGAAACAGGAACCGGAAGCTTTTATTGATACGGTAGTAAATCAATTGCTTGAATGGATTGGTGGGGATAAAAAAACCTTTGATGATGATTTAACAATGGTCGTAATGGATATTGGAAAATCCAAGAATAGCTAATGAGCAGAGGATCATATAAGGATTCAAATATGAAAATTTTAAGGTTATTACTGATATATCTAATCCCGGTTGTAATCACGGCTCAAATTCTGGATCAAAATTTCATTGTAACTTCAGGAATTCAATCAGGAATTGACAAAGGTGACAGTCTTAATCGGGCTAGCTTTTTCGTTGCTATTCCGGCAGACTACCCGGGTAAAATTTATTTTCGGATTTTTGACGCCGATCTGGGTGATACTTATGATAATCCGGTCGGAACATCCGAGACCCGTTATTTAATTTTTGGGCAGCAAGGTTACTACCCCGAACTTTTTAGTTTACAGGATACAATCGAGGTTAATAAAGCCCTGATTAGCTTAATCCTGGGAGCGGACAAATATTATGATAATCGCTGGCGCACAATTGGGACTTTGACCACTCAGCAAGGTTACAAACAAGCCGACAAAATGATTTTTCAGGTCGTAATAGATGGGATTAAAGGTAAAGGACGGAATTTATATCAATTGGCAATATCTACTGATGAGAAACGAAACGAACCAATTGCCGGCATGGAAGTCAGTTCACCTTCGGTGGCAGTCCGTCTGGCAAGTAATCCGCAATCGGCCACGCAGGTAACTTTTCTCATTCCGGACAAATGTGATACGCTAATAATTAATAATTTTGATGCAGATATTGATTTAAGTCCAAACCGCATCAAATTCGAAACTAATTTCAGAAATAATATTCTAATCCCACCATCAAAAGATGGGCGTATTCTGACTAAGAAGATTGCAATTCAAAAGGAGGAGCAGGGACATTTAGGAGCTCTGATCATAGAAGGTAATTCCATAACAAATAATATTCAGTTTTGGGTTACTGATAAGAACGGCAAAATTCTTCTCCTGGATTATCCACCGCTATTGGCTCCAATAAATCATCTGCCAGATGCCAAGTTTAAAGTTATTCCACTAGCTGAGTGCAATACCATGATCCTGGATGCGACCGAATCAGCCGATAGTGATGGGGATGAAGTGCTATTTAAATGGTTTTTTGAAGATAATACAACTGAGGAAGGAATTCGCATTGCGCATGATTTTAAAAAATCCGGTAAACACCTGGTAAAATTGTCAGTCATAGATAATTCGATTTTTATTGCCAATACTACACGCTTAACGCAAACTATTGTAATTAACGATCCGCCGACAGCCGTAATTGAAAATCCCCCAAAAGCGGCTCCGTATCAAACTGTCAGCTTTAGCGGCAGCAAATCATTTGATAACGACGGAAAAATTCTTAATTATCATTGGAATATGGGTGATGGCAACCAGAAAGAAGGGCAGAATATTGAATATAAATATACCCGTCCGGGAACATATGAAGTTACTTTGACCGTTGAAGACGATGGCACGACTCTTTGTACCAAAGCCAAATCTACGGCCAGTATCTGGATCAACAAGTCACCCCAGGCAAAGTTTAATCTTGTAAAAAATTTAGTTGCAGTGAATGAATCGGTTGTAATGCATGCCCAGGGCTCCATTGACAGCGATGGCGAAATTGTAAAATATATGTGGGATTTTGGCGACGGTGCACAAGCTTCTGGAATTGAGACCAGTCATCAATATACAAAACCAGGGAAATATACGGTTAAACTAACCGCGACTGATGATTCGGAGTTAGCTAATGCCGAATCGCACTTGCAGGAGGTGGTAACAGTGAATGCCCCGCCGGTAGCGGTAGCGGAATTTCCCGCGGTGGTTGCTGCTGATGAGTTGGTTATTTTTGATGCAACCAAATCCTCTGATTCTGACGGTCAAATCAGCGAATATAACTGGTCGCTGGGCGATGGTACGATAAAATCTGGGATGAAGGTCAGTTACCAGTATGTGAAACCGGGTACCTATCCGATACAACTCAAGGTTATTGACAACACTCCGACTGCGAATAATTCGAATACAGCCGATTATAAAATCCGGGTAAATAGTTCCCCTGTGCCAGATGCAGGTGGTGATCGGCTGGTAAATGAAAGTGTTGTTTATTTCGATGGCAGCCGATCCCGCGATAGTGACGATGAAATTATCGAATATAGCTGGAATTTTGGCGATAATACCAGTACAAAAGGGGTAAAAGTAAACCATGTATATGCCTCACCTGGGACTTATCTCATGACTCTGACAGTTAAAGATGCATCCGGGACAAAATCTGCGATACAATCGCAGACTGTCCAGATTATTGTCAATAGTCCACCGGTTGCTGATGCTGGTCGGGATCAAGTAGTATCAATTGGAGAGAAAGTCAAGTTCAATGGCGGTTTTTCCAACGATTCCGATGGGAAGATTGTTACTTATAAGTGGGATGTTGCTGAAGGTGTTACCTTAGAGGGTAAGAGGGTCGAGTATACCTATAACAAGCCCGGACTTTATCAGGTTCGACTGACGGTAACCGATAATGATGGCGGGACAGACATTCATTATACTACTATCCATGTTAATAATCCACCCGTCGCCTTAATTGCGCCAATTCCCCGGATTGCTCCTGGCCAATCAATTACATTTGATGGTTCGATGTCTTATGATGTTGATGGAAAAATTGAGAGTGCGGTGTGGGATTTTGGAGATGGCAGTCTTGCTAAAAAAGGTCTAAAAACTAAATACAGTTATCGGGAGCCCGGTCGCTATTCCATGACATTAACAGTAAATGATAACTCCAACGCCACGAATGGAATAACCAAATCAACTCAGCCGATTGCAGTCAACTATCCGCCAAAAGCCGCCTCTGGCAGCGACATTCTTACCTGTGATCAGACCATTCTGTTTGACGGTACCAATAGTTCCGATGCAGACGGCGATAAACTGACCTATTCCTGGGATTTTGGGGACGGAACAGTTGCCAGTGGGATGAAATTGGAACATGTCTACAAGATGCCAGGTGTCTATCCGGTAGTGCTGCGGGTGGATGATGGACAAGAACTATCCAATTCTATCCAGCAAACTATGATTCGGGTTCAGGTTAATTCGGCACCACTGGCATTTGCGGAGGTAAATCGTGATACCGTATGTGCCGGTGAACCGGTGATATTTGACGCTAGTAAGTCGTTTGATATGGAAAAGGACCTGATGCGTTATCTCTGGGATTTTGGGGATGGTAGTACATTAGAAGGGATTAATCCGATTCACTCATATAAACGGGGCGGTAATTATAAAGTTCGTTTAACCGTTTCTGATGCTACAAATCTACCGTGTAACACCTCGATCTCTGATTTATTGATTCATGCTATTGATGCACCGGTGGCTGATGCCGGTATAAATCAAACGGTCTGTGCCAATACGGTTGTGCAGTTTGACGGATCAAAATCCAGCGGTGGAGATCGTTTAATTAAGAGTTATGAATGGGACTTTGGGGATGGCGAACGGGGTGGAGGAGTCAATCCGACCCATGTCTATACCAAAGCCGGTCTTTACACCGTTCGTCTGGAAATCATGGTGCCCGAGATTGGCGACTGTGAAAATACCTCTGAAAGTGAAATTACGGTTAAAGTGATTTCGGCGCCAACGGCTAAATTTACCATGATCGAACAGGGTTGTATCGGGGAAGAAATTGAATACGATGCATCGGGTTCCTTTGCGGAAAATTCAAATATTATTACATATGATTGGGATTTTGGCGACGGTTCAACCGGCAAAGGAGTAAAAACGAAACATGCCTATCTAACCGAGGGTCGTTATCCGGTTAAATTATCAATTAAGACCGATTCTAATCAGGGCTGTAATGATGCTGTTGCGAATAGTGTTATAATGATCAATGCCGCACCCAAAGCCCAGATTGAAGTGTGTGCCTCCAATGAAGAACCCACCGACCAGAGAGTCTACCAGAATTTTATCAATACAATGCTGAATTTCAATGGCAATAAAAGTACCGATAAAGACGGATTCCTGAAAACTTATCTATGGGACTTTGGCGATGGTGCCAAGGCTGAGGGAGTTTTTACCAAACATCAATATAAAAATACAGGCAGCTATAAAGTCAGACTTTATGTTGAAGATAACAGCAATACCTATTGTGATTACAGTTTGGATAGCATAACGGTTAATATTATCGATTACTCCGAAATCGCCATCACCGGCACCGAAGCAGCTTTTATCGGCGAAGAGCTGGAATATAAATTGGAAACTGCCAAGAAAATTACGGCGACCAACGAAAATACCGAATGGTTCTTCAGCGATGGTACAACGATGAAGGGTTTGGCAATCAAAAAAACCTTCGACAAAGCGGGTAAATTTCAGGTGCAGGCGAAATGTGCTAATCTCTGGAGCCTGGCTCGCGAAATTACAATTGATGCTCTGCCCGAGATTCAAGTACCCGACTCCCAAACGGTAGATGTCGGTATGTCCGTTAAATTGATACCGGCGATTTCCAATCCTTTTAAGGTACCGGTGAAATATGAATGGGATATGGGTGATAAAACAAATATCAAGGGTATCCAAGCTGAGCATATTTTTACTAATCCCGGTGATTATAAGGTAACGTTCAGAGTTTGGTACAAAGAAATCGGTTATGGCCGACCTAAAGAGTATAAAGTTCCGCTGAAAGTACTAGCTGCCCCAGTCGTCGAGATTGCAACATCTCCGGAGGTTTTGTATGTCGGTGGTGCCCGGGATGTAGTGATGTTTGAGGCAAAAGTTCAGCCGTATGAACGAAATCTAATCTTTGAATGGGATTTTGGCGACGGTGCAACCGCCGTCGGGAAAATCGTCAAACATACCTATCTGCAGGCTGCCGACTATACGGTAAAATTAACTGTTTACGATGCCACCCGGGTAAATGCGAAAAAATACAGTTTCAAGAAGCGGATAACACTATTAAAACGATAGAATGTGAGTTTTATAGAATTTGTTTAAGGAGCGGCTTACGGTCGCTCCTTTTTTTTCAAATTGATCAGATGAAATCATTTCAATACCAAGTTATTAATAATTATCTGGTTAAATATCATACTTTAAATTTGGTTCTTTAGGGGATTCTTACTACATTTCCGGTTCAAATTGAGAGTAGCATGACACGGTGCAGAAATAAAATCAAACCAATCATAGCAATATTGATCATCCTTTCATTCATCTGGGTGAATTTCAACCTCTCTTACTATAGCCATATTCATATTGATGAGCATGGTAAACTAATTGTTCACGCGCACCCTTTTGCAAGGTCTGAACGGCATAGCAATTCAGCTGCCCACCATACTCATACAAAAAGCGAATATATTTACCTTTCCACGATTTACAGTACCCTGACATTATTCATAGTCTGTATATTATTAATTACGCTATTACTGTGGATTTGTCGTTGGATCAAAAAGGAACAGCTTTTTCAGAGAAATCCCAGTGATATTTTTCGTGAGGCGATTTTCAGACGCGGTCCACCTGCGTTTCAATATATAATTTATACTAAATAAGATCAACGGGCATTCATTATAGTCACAGCGATCACAGGAAGTATGTATTACGCTCCTCTGTCGGTCTGGCAATTAACGATGTTATTAACAACATCTTTGATATTGACGATTATTTGAACCATATCCGCGGACTTCCTCATTTCCGATAGCGCAAACGTCCGGCAAATCACATGCCCACTATCCCTCTTTTATAGTATAAATATGTTCTGAAAATCACCATGTTATGCGATTGAAAGCACTGACGTATTATCTAAGATTGTCATTATTATTAATCGTTTTTTACAAAGGATAAAAAAGTGAAAAATGTAAGTGTTTTAATACTATTTCTGGGATTGAATTTATCTCTATTTGCCGGAGAAAAAACCGACGCTATGCTTTTCGGCGACATTAAATCCAAAGTCACGGGTGAACATATCCCCTACGCCAATATCATGGTCAAGGGCACCAACATCGGCACAGCGGCAGATGGCAGTGGACACTTCAAATTGGCAAATCTTCCCGTGGGTAAATGTATCATTATTGCCCGGGCAATCGGCTATAAATCCCAGGAAAAAGAGGTTTTCATGGAGAAAAATAAAGCCATTACCCTTTTTTTCGATCTGGATGAAGATGTGCTGGAACTGGAGCAAATCGTGGTCACGGGCACACGAACGGAACACTATATTAAAGATGTTCCCGTCCGCACCGAGGTCATCACCGTGCAAGAAATTGAAAATAAAAATGCCTGCAATCTGTACGAAGCGCTGGAAGGTACTCCCGGCGTACGTGTGGAGCAGCAGTGTCAGTACTGTAATTTTACAATGGTCAGAATGCAAGGGCTTGGGGCGGAACATACCCAGGTGTTGATCAATGGACAACCCATGTACTCCGGTTTGGCGGGAGTGTATGGTTTACAACAATTAGGAACGGCAGACATTGACCGGATCGAAATCGTCAAAGGCGCCGGGTCGGCTCTGTACGGGAGTAGTGCCGTCGCGGGAGCAATTAATATTGTTACCAGTGAGCCCTCTTTTATCCCCACTACAAGTGTCGGAATGCAGTTTAGCAGTTACAATGCGAATCGGTACAATATTTCCTCTTCCCTGCGCAATGAAAAGGGCAATATCGGTTTGAATATATTCGCCCAGCGTCTGACGGAAGATGCCGTTGATGAAACCGGTGCCGGCACAACTCAGGAAGAAGTT
>Ga0315555_1000196_pt1 | contig 40010 bp, 36 predicted proteins | sample SalMarSW160380MG_FD_202113 | JGI IMG/M metagenome (GOLD analysis project Ga0315555, IMG submission 202113) | Salt marsh sediment microbial communities from the Plum Island Ecosystem LTER, Massachusetts, United States - Salt Marsh Sediment SW1603-80 ... | reverse complement strand
TTGCCTACTGTCATCGATTCACCTGCGGATTCACTGAAGCTGGGGATAAAAGTTGTATTTCAGGAACTTTCGTTAATTCGGCATATGACGATCGGGGAAAATGTGTTTTTGGAATCTTTCCCACTGAAAAAGAATAAAACCATTGACTGGGACACACTGTACAAAAGAACATCGGAGATACTCGAATCGATCGGTATTGACCTTAATCCGAAGACTAAGGTGTACAAGCTCACGGTATCCCAACAGCAGATGGTCGAGATAGCCCGTGCCCTTTCACACGAGGCAAAAGTGGTAATTATGGATGAGCCGACATCGGCCCTTACCCCCAATGAGATACGTTTCCTGTTTGATGTTATCAGAAAGCTGCGGGATCGAGGAATCGGCATACTATACGTGACTCATAAGCTGGAAGAGGTGCTGGAAGTATGCGAACGAGTAACCGTGCTGAGGGATGGAAGACGTATTTCTTCAAGAGAGGTAAAGGAAACGAACAGCGATATGCTTGTCACCGACATGGTCGGCCGGTCGATTAAAACCCTCTTTCCGAGGACGCATACGGGAAGGGGGAAGGTTATGCTTACCGTTGATCATCTTTTTACAGGAAAAAAGCTGCGGGATGTCTCGTTCAAGGTGCACGCAGGTGAGGTGGTGGGCATCTTCGGCCTGATGGGAGCAGGTAGAACTGAGCTTGCAAAGGCTATGTTTGGGCTTGATCCGGTTGACGGAGGGACGGTAACTGTGGACAGACAGGAATTGAAGACTGGAAGCACCGCCCACTCGACGAAACTTGGAATCGGATACCTGACCGAGGATAGAAAAGAGGAAGGGCTTGTCCTGCAGATGTCGGTTTCACAGAATATCACTCTTCCATCACTTGATGAGTTTTCCTCATTCGGGTACATCCGCACTAAACAGGAGATGGAGCGTGCAAAGGAGTTTGTGGATGCGTTTAGCATAAAGACGCCCTCTCTCAGGCAGAAGGTAATGTATTTGAGCGGCGGCAATCAGCAGAAGGTGCTCCTTGCCCGCTGGCTGATGAAAAAATTGAAGGTAATTATTCTTGATGAACCGACGCGTGGCATCGATGTTGGAGCAAAGGCTGAAATACACCGGCTTATAGACCAGCTCGCGAGCGACGGTCTTGCGGTTGTGGTTATGACCAGTGAGATGCCGGAGCTTCTCGGCGTGAGCGACCATATCATTGTCATGTGCGGTGGAAGGATTACCGGCGAGTTCGATAAAAAAGACGCGAAGATGGAAAATATTCTGGAGGCAGCCATTGGTCAGAGGGAATACAGCTATGCAGAACACGGTTCAAAATAAGAAGGGGAATTTTTTCAGGCGGATATTTGCAATCAATGAGCTTGGACTTTTAGTCTCATTTATTGTGATCTTTATCTTTTTCAGTGCAGCGTCACCATATTTTCTTACGGTACGAAATATTTCAAATATTATAGGCCAGGTATCACTCCCACTTATCGCTGCGGTCGGGCTTTCAATCGTACTATTCAGCGGTGAGGTGGATATCTCCATCGGATCCCTGCAGGCCTTTGTTGCGCTCCCCCTCGTTACAGTTATGAATGCAACGGGAAGTTTCGCGCTTGGTGCTCTTCTTGCCCTCATAACCGGGACAGTTGTCGGTGTAATCAACGGGCTTATCGTCACCCGCCTCAAGGTTAACTCGCTCATAACCACGCTTGGCATGTACTATTCCCTTAGGGGCGCTGTGTACCTTATTACAAAGAAGGTCGCAATTGCCGAGCGCTCCGGAAAGGACCTGTTTTTCTTTATCGGCAACGGCAAGCTGTTTCACTTCTTTCCCTATCCCTCTATACTGATGTTCGCAATCCTCTTTGCCTTTATGTTTATCATGAAAAATACGAGCTACGGACGGAGGATATACGCTGTCGGTGGCAATGCCGAGGTGGCACGGGCAATCGGGATAAATGTCGAAAAGATGAAGTTCAGCGCATTCGTAATATGTTCTGTCCTCGCTTCGATAAGCGCCATACTGCTTGCTTCCCGCCTGGGTTCTGCAAATCATATGGCGGGTCAGGGGTTTGAGTTCCAGGTTGTCGCCGCAGTAGTGCTGGGCGGGGTAAGCCTTTCGGGCGGTATCGGCACCCTGCTCGGCGCATTCATAGGGGTGCTTATTCTCGGCATTATACAAAACGGCCTCGGTATGCTGAATGTATTGACGATGTGGCAGCTTGCTATCACCGGGTCGATTATCATCCTGTCTGTGGCAATCGATGAATTCAAGAAGAGACGCGTGTAATAGATGAACGAATTGATAATTCAAGAATAGACGTATGCAGAAAAGGTCCGAATCGATAATTCAGGAAGACACGCGCATAGTTCATAAACGAATCGATAATTCAAGAAAAACACGTGCATTGAATGACTAAGGGGGCATCACCGGATAATGGCCTGCCGCATGTTTAACCGTGTGCCTGTACCGCTTTTCCTCGGTATCGTTTTTATTCTTGGCTTTTTTATCCGAATTTTAAGCGGCAGCCCCGCTGTTCATACAGACCTCGTTTACTCACCGGGTATCACGCAGAAACCACCCGGGGCAAAGACACCAGGCGATACGGCCGTATCCTTTTACATGCTGCTCGACAGCGGACAGTATGAAAAGGCATGTGACCTGGCGCTCGAGCCAGACTTCATTGAAACCGGGAAGGTTGCATCGTTTACAGAAAGGGTCAGGCCCGGGACTTTTTACGGCTGGACAGATAAAGATCGGTTTACAGAAAGAATGAGGCGGGAGCTCGGCCATGGCGGTACGGGAATTACGCTGAAAAATATCAGAGTTGATTCCGTTTACGCTGTTGATTTTGCACAGTATGAGAGTGAGCATCCCTTGAAAAGGTATCCCTTGAAAAGGTATCCCTTGAAAAGGTATCCCTTGAAAAGGTATCCCTTAAAAGAATCTTCCCTGCTGGGGTTATCTTTACAAGATGAATCTTTGCAAGATTCACCTCTGCAAGGTGTACCTCTGCAAGATGCAACTCTACAGGGAGTTGAGGATGCATATCTCGTGGACGTTTCCGGCAACCTGCTCGGTGCGTGCACGATTTTCAGGTGGGATAAACAGGTTCTGGTGTTTCGTATAGGTAAGAAATACAAAATACTTTTGAGCGGAACAAAATCGACAAAATCCTTTTTCTATCAAAGCTGGTTTTCTAATATAAAGAAGATCGGCAATTTACGGGGAGTGCAGAGGTGAAGATCAGGTACTTTGACAATGCCGCAACCTCCTGGCCCAAGCCCGGGTCTGTGCTCAAGGCGATGAAGGACTATTTCCTGCACGGCGGCGGGAACCCGGGACGCTCCGGACACGGCAAATCCATCGGTGCAGGCAGGGTTGTGCTCAATTCGAGGGAGCGGCTCGCTGGCTTTTTTAATGTACCTGACCCATCGAGAATCGTGTTTGCAAAGAACGCAACCGAGGCGCTCAACACGGCACTGTTCGGCCTGCTGCAAAGAGGCGACCATGTCGTCACCTCGAGTATGGAGCACAATTCGGTGATGAGGCCGCTTGCCTTTCTGCAGGAGCACGGCATTGAAGTTACGGCCGTAGAAGCCGATGACACCGGCCTTGTTCATCCCGATTCTCTGATGAAAGCGGTGAAAAAAGGTACGAAACTCGCTGTTATAACTCACGCTTCAAATGTGACCGGAACGATAAACGATATCGGAGCTGTTGGAAAGATGTGTCGCAAAAGGGGTGTGCTATTTCTTGTTGACGGCGCGCAGACTGCGGGTATCGTGCCGGTTGATGTACAGCGGATGAATATCGATCTTTTTGCCTTCAGCGGCCACAAGGGACTGCTTGGCCCGCAGGGAACAGGTGGTCTTTATATCGGGATAGACGAAAAATTGTTACGCCCCCTGATGCGTGGAGGCACCGGAAGCGTATCGGACAGGGAGGTCCAGCCGGATTTTCTTCCCGACAGGTTTGAGAGCGGAACACTGAACGTTATCGGTATAGCCGGTCTTTCGGCAGGTGTCGGATATCTGCTTAATATGGGGCGGGATAAAATCCTGGAACATGACGGCCGACTGCTCGAGATGTTTCTCGATGGATTTTCTACTATCTCGCGGATTATGCTGTACGGTTCAAGGAAGCCCTTGGAGCAAACAGGCGTGCTCTCTTTCGACATACTGGGGAAAAGCCCCTCGAAGGTGGGCGAAATTTTGGACAGGGAGTACGGAATACAAACGAGGATCGGTCTGCATTGTGCACCGTCGGCGCATAAAACAATCGGAACGTTTCCAGACGGTACCATACGTTTGAGCTGGGGTATTTTTACCACGGAAAAAGATGTGCAGTACGCGATACACGCTGTTAAAAAGATTGCCGGTTCTGCATAGCAGGCGAATTATAGGGACATCATGCATATTTTCTATCAGGGCACACCGACTGAGCGTCCGAATATTAAGGAAGCAACTTTGTGCGAAGTTATTAAAAAGCAGGAAACGATAAATGGTCGGGAAACGGAAAAACAGAGTTGATCTGCGATCTCTGGAGGGGGTGGTGACCTTTTTCGGCTCACATCATGCACTCAGAGCGGAAGAGGTGCTGAAAAAAAACGGCCTGCAGGCAGTACTGATCCCCGGCCCGAGGGAGATAAGCCCCAACTGCGGGGTTGCGCTTCGTTTTGAATATTCACGAAGGGCCGAGGTTGAAAGACTTTTTGCACAGTTTTTTGTGCATTACGAGGATATTCACCTGTATCCGGACCAGGGGTGATGTGGTTTATGCTGATATTCATCTGTACCAGGATCAGAGGTGAGGAGATCAGGTGATGCGAAAAAGGTATTTGAAACCATGGTTGTTCGGTATAATTGCCGGGAGCATGATCGTTTTATTTGAGGCACTTTTTAATTTCTATCCGCCGTCTGCGTATTCATTTTGCCTCACCTGCCATACACGTGACTTGGTGAATGGGACGGTCAACCTGATCTTCCGAACAAATTTCCAGACGGCACTCATCTCCCACAGGGCTGTTGAGGCGACTTCATTTTTCGTTATTCTCGGTGCATTCATCGCCGCTAGGCGATACCGAGAGTATAGACTGCAGAAAAGCACCCGTCCGCTGTTGTTCTTTGTCGCAGGATTTGACGTGATGATTTTAGGAATCATCATTTTCGGCTGTCCAACGAGAATCGCGGTGCGAGTGGGGTACGGCGACCTGTACGGCATCATCGCCTTCGCGGGAATGGTTTTTGGTATCTGGATAGGGACCGTTCTGCTGAAAAGAGTGTCTCAAAAGCTGACCTGAAGGCCCCGGCAGGATCAGGAAATACAGCTATGGCCATATTAGGAATTTTTAAGCCAATAAGGCGGAACAATAATGGAAAGGATAGTGCTTACCCTTGCACTTGCAATCCTTGGTGGCTGCATCGGTTTTCTCGCGCAGCGGTCGAGGATGTGTTTTGTTGCAGGGTTCAGGGACTATTTTATTGTCCGTGACAGGGAGCTTCTTTCCGGTATATTCTCTTTTATCGTTACCATCTGGTTTCTTACCTCGGTGCTCTATTCGCTGAATGTCATCAGGAGCGGTATACCGCAGTATGGAGATGCGGTGATTCGCCGTAGTGTTGAGTATCTTCGCTTCTCGTTATCACATGTGCTGCGCATCAGCAATTTTCTTGTCGGGGGGCAGGGTGAAGCTGCGGGCCTTTCGTCGCATTTTATGAACAAGTTCATCTATGTGACCTTTGCAGGCGGGCTTTTGATCGGATTTGTGTCGACCCTGGCAGGCGGCTGCGTATTGCGGCAGCATGTTCTTTTTGCACAGGGGAATATGAATGCGTTTTATTACATTGCTGGCTTTTATACTGCGGTGGTGGTATACTATGTTTTCCTGTTTAAATTTTTTGTAAAGCTGTATTGATTTTATCTCGGCATGAACACTGGTTGTTCGAAGAAGAACAGCACAGCTAAAAAACGTATTTGTTGAAGCAAGCGGGAGAATATAATGACGCACAAAGAACGATTTATAACGGCAATCAACCATGAGGAACCCGACAGGGTGCCGATCGACGTATGGTACACCCCTGAAGCTGAAAGAAAGCTTCTCTCATATCTCGGAGAGGATACGGAAAAACTTTCACTGTACGCGGCAGACGGCGGATATCTCCCTCATTTAATGGAGCACGATTTCTTGATCACATGGATCGGGCCCTGCACGAGCTACTATATGATAGATGAACCCGAGTACTACGACGAGTGGGGCATCAAGTGGCGGTGGGTAGACACAGATACGGGAAATCGATATACAGAGATGGTCGGGCGGCCCATGGCCGGCACCGACGATATAGATACCGTCAAAATGCCCGATTTCAAGGATGAGAATCGGTATACAGAATCGAAGGAGATGATAGAGAAGTACGGTGAGGAATACGGCATTATGGGGGGTCTTGCGTGCACTCTGTTTGAGCTTTCCTGGTACCTGCGTGGGATGGACAAGGTTATGGAGGATATGGTGCTGAACAAGGATTTTCTCCACGCCTATCTGGACAAGCTCCTTGGCTGGGTATGGGATGCCGGAACGGTTCTGGTCAAATACGGTGTTGATGTAATATGGATCGGCGATGATTTCGGTATGCAGGACAGGCTCCTTATTTCACCTGCCCAGTTCAGGGAATTCTTCAAACCGCGCTACGCGAAACTTTTCAGCTACCTGAAAAGCCTGAACCCCGATATCAAGTTTGCATTTCACACAGATGGCTACAATGTTACGATACTTCCGGACCTTGTAGAGGTTGGGGTGAATATACTCAATCCCGTTCAACCAAAGTCGATGGACCCGGGAGAATTGAAGAAGAAGTTCGGTGACAGGCTCACCTTCTGGGGCACAATTGATAATCAGGAAACGATGCCGTTCGGGAGTGTTGAGGATGTCGTCAACGAAACAAAACTAAGGCTGAAAACGGTGGCGCCCGGCGGCGGACTGATTCTGGGTCCCGCACACAACGTGCAGCCGCAGGTGCCGATCGAGAACATCATGGCATTCTACGATACGGTGAAAAAATACGGCAACTACCCGATACGTCTATAAGCTAAAGCACTGCTTAGAGCCTGTTTTTCTTATGCCGTGCCGAGATGTCTGTACCAGCCGTACTTCATAACTGCTTCGAGCATTGCCTGGTAATTTTCCGGTTTAACATGGGAATGTATTGTATTGGCGGATGCTATTATATACCCGCCGCCGGGGGCGAGGTCGACGATCATCTGTCGTACCTCCTCCTCCACCGCTTCAGGCGTAGATTCGGTGAGGAGCTTTCCGGTATCGATGTTTCCGATTACGCATAAGCGGTCAGCGTACCTCTTTTTTATCTCCCTGATATCCATACCTGCTTCCGGATCCAGCGGGTGAATCCCGTCGGTCCCTGTGCTTATTATCATATCGAGAATGGAAGATATGTCGCCGTCCGTGTGTTTAATTGCGTACGCGCCTAAACCCTTTGCGTGCTCCACAGCCTCCTTCATTCCGGGCAGGAAAAACTCCCTGAAATGCTTCGGTGACATCATCGGGCCTGTCGTGCCCGCATAGTCATCGCCGAATACGAACAATTCTGCGCCGAGGTTGTGGGCCTTGGTAATGAGAGCTTTCGAGTGGTCCACCGACAACCGTACAAGCTTATGTACCAGTTCGGGATTTTCAATGATATCCATGAGCAGATTATCCATTCCCCGCAGATAGGACGGGTATGAAAATGCATCATGGACATGCATGCCGACGAGCTTTTCACCCTTGAATGCTTCAAGAAGCACAATAAGCCCTTTAAAGCGATAGGGATCGAGCGGGTCGGGCGGTGTGTATGTATCAAGATCGGATTCCGACTGAATCGGCCCTTTTATTGGAAAAGAAACCGTCTGGTCGGAAAATTGCCTCATGACACCCCATTCATCACGGTATATCCTGGCCTTTTCATCGACCACTTCCATTCTGTAATTATCCGAAGGCGTTGAGGTCAGCACGATATCGAAATTGTACTTTTCGGCAAATTCGGTGTACGAGCAATCTTTGCATATACCCTTTCGCACTGATGGGTCAATGAGAAGCTCGAATATTGGGACCCTGTCGGGAATTTTCCTCTGCAGCGCTATTTCAGCCCGTTCACGGTTCGTCATTTTCATTTTGTTTTCCTGTACTTAATTCGGATTGTTTTAGACAACCGGTTTTTGGGTATGGATTCTAATAAATACACCTTGATGTTCCAATAGGCACTCTAAAGTGGCGCAAGTCCCCCTGGGGAAAGTCCTTGACAGGATATGCCACTTCGCTGCCGAGTATCAAAGATAACTTGTTCGAAGTTACTTAGAAGTGGTCTGCGTTCTTTCAGGCCGAATATCATAAAGTAACTTCACGAGAAGTTACTTAGAAGCGGCGTACGTCCTTGACAGGATGTACCATTTCGTGACCGAGTATCTGTAAGTAACTTCGCAAGAAATTACTTAGAAGATCGATTATTGCTGAATAGATTTTAACGCAAAAAGGCAAAAAACACCATACATCCTTTCACCTTTTTCTTAAAAATAGATCTTTTCAGAAAGTCAGCCCCAGCCCGGCTTCGAGGTATATACCGCTTTCACCAAGCGAGGAAAAGGGATACACGTACCCGCCGATAATTTCAAAGAGGAATTCATAGCCGATAATGGTCGAGACGGCAATTTCTGCACCAGCCGACGATCTGATATACTGGAGAGGTGATGCGGTAAATTCTTTGATGCTCTCCGCCGCAAATGAATAGGGCGATGAAGGCGAAAAGAGTATTCCGTTGTCGGAGTAGAGGTTCAGGTACATGCTTCTCAGAAAGAGTGGAAATGCATACACACCCCTGTACACTGTCAGAAGCGGAACAGCGGCGGTTATCCTGCAGTCAGTCACCGAAGACCCGGGTACCGGCAGAGGGTACCCGCGGGTGAGTATACCGTTGAGCGGAGCGTAGGCATAGGTGGATGTGTTTCCTGACTGGATGTACCCGTTGAATTCACCAAAACCGGTCTTATTTTTGAGTCTAAGGTTTAATAAAAGAAATTGGGCAGGCGCGTAATAGGTTGAAAAGGTGCTGCTCAATACGGTAAATGGATCGCCCATGCGGTTGAGGAACAGGTCCTGCATTACGACAAAACCTTTTTTCGGCCTGTCCCACAGGGGGGGGATTTTTATGTTTGAGAAATAGATGCCGAGGTCCGGCCCGAAAAACGGGTCTTCAAAAATTGCACTGATATTGCCTTCTAAAGAATACCTGCTCTTTACAACAGGATACGAAATGGCAGGTTTAAGAGCAAATGCCGGCGAAAATGATTCAGCGTACAGGTCTTGTGAAAGAAACAGATTAGTGGAAAAGGTGAGAGAGCGGGTGTTGAATGTATAGCCTAATTCATTCTTGAACCTGGAGTCGAAGATATCGAATACAAGGCTAAAATCATACTGGTGTTTTTTTAGCAGGTCGTTTCCGTGTGTGTGGACCCCAAATCCGAGATAGATATTTCCGCTGCACCATACGGGGAGCCAGTACCCGGGAGCGAGGTATTTGTATGAATGGTAGGTGACCGGAGAGGATAGTTCAGTCGGACTGGTTCGATGTGAGACCTCAAAAGCTTGACCAACGGCCTGCGGCCCGCCTTCGGAAATGGCTTTTATGTACCGATCCGTTGTATCAGAAAGGTCGCCTATTCTGATATATGAAGGTCGAAAGCCTTTTGAGGTATACTCGCTTACGGCGATAATACCGTCGGCGCCGATATCCGGTATGAACACGCCGGTAGGTACATTGGTTATTCTGACGGCCGAACCGCTTGAGGCATCTGCCTTATACAGATTGAAAGTTCCGCTGTCACCACCCGCAAACAGTATCTCGTGATCGTTGATCCATCGAGGCGAGTATGCGTTATGTACGGCCACTTCTACCCTGTTTAGTGTGAAACTATTATCGAGCAGATCATGAACATATGCGGTAAGTAAAATTCTTTTACCATCAGCGTCTTTACCGGAGAATGCAACCCTCTTTCCGTCCGGTGAGAGGGACGGCTCCTCTAAAATAACCGGGCCTGCGGCAATCACCGGGGTATTCAGTACGTTTCCCTTCATGTCGATTAATCGGATCTCGGTGCCGTTAGGTGTAGACATGCAGACGAGGATCATATCTTTATCGGGGATGAGCATAAAGCTCTGCACCGCACCTGATTTTGTGAGCCTCTTCTCTCTTCTTGTACGAATATCGAGGGTATAGATATTTTTCCGAAGAGTTACGTTTCGTTCTCTTTCCATTTTTATATAAAAAAGCCGGTTAACGGAAAAGGAGATATTGTAGGCTGCTCTGTCAGCTTTAATGCGCCTCTCCCTTTTTTCACTCAAATCGTAGATGTAGATTCCGCCTGTATCATTCTGAGTGCTCATTGAATACGCAACTCGTTTCCCGTCAGGACCGAAACTGAGTGAATAAACGACGCCGAGTCTTTTCCCGATTGGTTCGAATCTAGTGATTTTTTCTTTTGTACTGTTGTTCAGAAGTGACGGCAGGCGGGTTTTCTCGTAATTCTCCCACTCATCCCACATTTTGTGCATCGATTTTCCGAACTCTCGCCTAAAAGCGATTCCCCAGCTAAAAGGTGTGCAACGAGCGCTCATCTCATTGAAATGGAGGATATTTTCTTCGCCGTACTGACGTGCCAGGTAGTTGAAAAAAGAAACGCCGAAGAGGTAGTAGTTTCCGCTTCCCGGCCATACGGGTGATCGGTTTGATGCCCTGTCGAGCGGGGGAAAATCGTTTTGCAGGACAGAGGTGTTTATATACATATCGGTATACGGAGAGTTGCCTCTGCCGAAACCGGATTCATTTCTTGTTTCTGAATAGGTCGCAAACCCCTCTTTGACGAAAAGCGGGGTTGTAGCATTCGGGTATATGATATTACCCAGGATATGGCGGGCGATTGTCGGCAGGCCCTCTGTTCTGTCCAGGTGAAAGTAATGGGACAGCTCGTGAATGAGGAGGTGGCGGTACCAGTTTTTGTACTCATCGATGCTTTTATTAAAGGTTGCATAGGGATGCACGGTATACAAGGTTATATACAGGCCGTGCGGGCCGTATTTCGTATAGCCGTTTGCCGCATCACTGCTTCCCGTGAGCAGGATATCGATCTTTTTCGGCGGGTAATACCCGGTCCATGCCGAGAGCATTTTATACACATATTCCGCTTCTTCGGCGATTGTAATAGAGAGATCTTTGAGGGAAGCAGGGTACGTGATTCGAAAATGCGTGCTCTCTATCTGAAACCATTCCTGACGCAGGTCTGTTTCAGGTAGCTTGATGGAGCCTGTGCCTGCTGTTGCGGCCGGTGCCTTAGCGGTTATGAATAACAGGCTGAAACATATCACGGTTTTTAGCAGAAGCGTTCTCATACCTTACCCATTCAATCGGCGTGCTCACTTTTAAGCAACTTCTCGCGAAGTTACTTTATGATATTCGGTTCCCTAGGAACGTAAACCACTTCTAAGTAACTTCTCGCGAAGTTACTTTATGATATTTGGTTTCCTAGGAACGTAAACCACTTTTAAGTAACTTCTCGCGAAGTTACTTTATGATATTCGGTTCCCTAGGAACGTAAACCACTTCTAAGTAACTTCGAACAAGTTATGTTTTAATACTCGGTCCCGCCAGGGATACATCCCGCCAGGGACATCCGCCACTTAAATTATCATGTATAACAAGCGTACATGCAAAAAAAAGATCGTACTGAATATTTTACGTTATGGGAAACTGAGTGTGAATGAATTTTTCAAAAAAAGTGCTTGACAAATCCGGTAGTTGAAGAGTAGTATAAATACTACTAATCTTGTTTTTACCATCAATTTAGATATGGTGTTGGGAAGAGGATAAAGGACAGAAAAAAATCTGAATATGGAAAAAAGGTACGGCAAGGAGGGGTGATTTATGGGTTTAGCTTCGAAGGGGAAAAAAGCAGTGGCCAGGGTTGGACTGCATATGCTTAAAGTAAATTTTATTATGGAGGCTTTCCTGCGGTGGGGGGAAAAGCAGATACTGAATGCGCTTGTTGAAAAGAACGAGAGAGGAAGGCCAATCGGCGCACAGGAAGAAAAGTTTTATGTCGTGCAAAACCTCATGAGGGCAATAGAAAAGAAACTGAAGACCAACTACTTTGCTCCCTCTGTCAGGGACTGGATTATCAATACCCTTATCGGTGATGTAATAGTCAACTGGCGGGAGCGGTATCCGGAAGCCTATAAGAGAAGAAAACTTGAAGTGGGGCTTCCCACATTCATGACAATCAGCCCAACCCAGAAGTGCAACCTTGCCTGCATCGGCTGCTATGCATCGAGCTCAAACAAAACCGCGGTAACGATGGAGTGGGATATTCTCGATAAAATAGTGCAGCAGAAACGCGATATTTGGGGTTCGCATTTCACCGTCATATCCGGAGGCGAGCCGCTTCTGTACGAAAGTAACGGAAAAACCATACTCGATCTATTCGAGAAGTACAACGACACCTTCTTCCTCATGTATACGAACGGAACACTTGTCGATAAGGTAATGGCGAGGAAATTTGCCGAGCTTGGTAATGTTGCGCCCGCCATTTCTGTTGAGGGTTTCGAAGAGGATACCGATTACAGGCGAGGAAAGGGCGTGTACAGGCAGATTCTACAGGCGACTGAAAACCTGAAGGAAGCGGGTGTGCTCTATGGGATCTCTTTTACCGCAACAAGGCTCAATGTGGACAGGGTGCTGAACGACAAGTTCGTCGACGAATTTTTTGGTCCACACGGCGCTTCCTTTGCCTGGATGTTCCAGTATATGCCGATCGGAAGGGGTCCTGATTTCGACCTGATGATAACCGCGGAACAGAGGAGAAAGCTGTGGTTTCAGGAGAGGCACTGGATACGGGATAAGGGCGTGTTCTTCATCGATTTCTGGAACGGCGGTCCGATCAGCGATGGGTGTATCAGCGCTGGCAGAAAGGGCGGCTACCTGTACATCGACTGGCACGGCAACGTGATGCCCTGTGTGTTTGTTCCGTATTCGGTTGGAAATATCAAAACCGACTTTTTCGACAAGGGCAAAACTGTTGACGACGTTCTCCAGACGCCGTTTTTCAAGAATTTAAGAAAATGGCAGGAGGGGTACAGTTACAAGAAGAGTGCCGCAGAGGCGGGGAATGAGATCGTGCCCTGCCCGATCAGGGATCATCACAACGAGTTTCATAAAATTGCAGAGGAGAGCAGGGCTATTCCGGTGGGTAAAACAACCGAAAGGTCCTTCAAGGATCAGAAATATATCGATGAGCTTACGGAAATCGGAAGAAAGGCCGCCGAGGCGACGGGCGATATCTGGAAGAAGGAGTACCAGAAACTGTAGATATTATCATGCCGCTTGAGTGCGCGGAAGCAGGTTACAGCATAGTCAAGAACCGGGAACGGTGCTAATGCACATCATGCTGATCAAGACAGGCACGTTCCCGTTCTTTTTTCTGTCAGCAGACGGAATGTCCCCCGTGTCATGTAAACGGAAATTATGACCGCTTAAAACGTTAGCACTTTGTTCTCTCGTGCCGATTGTTCCGCCATGCGGATGGCGGCGACAACTGCCTTCGATTCTTCAGGGGTTATCACGTCGGGTTTCTTTCCCTTTAAGATACACTTCAAAAAATAATCGAATTCTTCTTTTAAATATCCTCTCCGCAGATTATGCACCTTCGGCCAGTAGGTCGACTGTGGATAGCTCCACCCCTTCTTTGTAAGGACGGTGTAGTTTGCGCCCGAATTGTCGATGTAAATCGCGCCATCTGTGCCGATGATTTCCATACGCGCATCGATGGCATAGGGAACGTTTTCCGGGAGACACCAGATGGTTTCAATAACGGCAACCGCGCCGCTGTCAAGCCTGAACATAGCCCACCCGAGATCGTCATTGGGAAGCTCGGGCCTCGTATTCATCGTCTGCGCGTACACACTGACCGGCTTCGCCCCGGAGTACCAGAGCATGAGGTCGAGATCATGCACCCCGTCCCCGAAAAGGGCGCTCAATTTTTCCAGGTGCGTGGGGGTTATCCATTTTGCAAGGTTTCTCTTTGCGTGCATGGAAATGATTTTTCCCAGGTTTCCCGCCTCTATCTCTTCTCTGGCAAGCGCATAGGCGGTGTCGAAACGGCATATATGGCCGACCATAAAGCACTTCACCGTCTTTTTAACCTCGGTGATGATTGTGTCGCATTCTTCGGCGTTGTCCGCCATCGGTTTCTCGAGAAAAACGTGTTTTCCCGCCTGCAGTGCATCGATCGTGGGCTGGAGGTGGTCCTTCACATGGGTGACGATGGAGACCATGTCTATCTCCTCGTCTGCGAGAAGGTCATGGTAGTTTGTGTAGGTTTTTGGAACGCCGTATTTCTCGGCAATCTCCTTCAGGCGCCACTCACGCCGGGTGCATACCGCAGTTACTTCTGCCAGGGGGAGTTGCATTAGTGTGTCGACATGGTGCTCGCCAAACCAGCCGAGTCCGATTACGCCGCATCGTATTCTTTCCATGATTTTTACCCTTTCTTTAATTTTTTTCTTGATAATTCTTTTTCGTAGTGACATTATAAATCAGTTTGCTGTCTTGTCAAGATATCGAACTAATATTAAAATAGTTGACAGCGTGATTTATCTGTATACAATGAGAGCAACTATTGAGGAAAGGGGGTTTCAAAGAAAATGAAAGATCTATTCAGAAACGAAAAGATGACGAGGCGGGAGTTTATCAAAACTTCAGCCCGCACAGGTATCGGGATCGGGCTCGGCTTGACGGCTGCCGGGTCAATATTGATCGGTGCGGGAAACAAATCTGGCGGCAAAAAGCCTGAAGAGCTTGTTAAAATGACATGGATGACCCCCAGAGGAACACTTGATGTTCCTGATGATTACGATCTGTGGGTTGCAAAAAAAATGGGCTATTTTGAGGAGCTAGGCCTTGATGTTGACCTGGAGCCCGGGCCTCAGGATTCATTCGCCTGTACAAAGTTCGTTGACCAGAAACAGGCAGATCTCGGGTATCCGTCTCCCGGGGTTTTAACGGCAAGCGTTGAGCAGGGTATGGATGTCATCATGATGTTCGAGATGATGATTGGGCAGGTGTTTGACTTTGCTGTGAAACCTGACAGCCCCATCAAAGATGTACATGACATTGAAGGTAAAACAATGTCTCTCGGTTTTGCAGGCTGGGAAGTAATTGTAGAGCCTATTTTCCTCGAGCTCGGTATTGACCCCAAGAGCGTTACTTATATTTATAGCGGTATGCAGATGGGGCAGGCAGTCGCTATGGGTCAGGCGGATGTTGCTCTCTCCTGGGAGGGCCTCAGGGCGCAATGGCAGGCCCAGGGGCTTGATCTGCGGTACTTTGTCGGCCAGAAGTTTTCAATTATGCCTGCAAACGGGTACGCAGGCCGTAAGTCAGATCTTAAAGATCCGGCCAAGCGCGATCTTCTCGTCAGGTTTCTTAAGGCATCGGCAATGGGTATTCATTTCTATACCGTAAACTCAAGAGCTGCAGCGCAGATTATGTATGACAGCCTGCCTGCTGTGCGGGAGCAGATGAAACCCAAGCTTGCCTATGAGTCAATGAACCAGCTTGCCTTTCCAAATAGTGAAGGTGAGAGGCGGGGCAAAGGCTACGGATGGTTCGATGTAGAAGGCTGGAATAAGTACCTCGATATAGTTTATAAACTGGGGCAGACATCGAAACGCCTGAACATTGATGAAGTTATCACCAACGATCTGGTCAAGGAGGCAAATGATTTCAGCAGATCCCGTGTTGCAAAGGATGCTAAAAACTTCAAGCTCAACGATGAATGGGCTGCTGTGCAGGAAACAAAGGGACCTTACTTCTAAGTAGCTTAGAACAAGTTACTGTTTGATACCCAGCCCTGTCAAGGATCGGTCCCAAGGGGATGTATCCCGGGGGGATGTATCCCGCCAGGGACTTTCCCAGGAGGGCGTTCCCAGGAGGACTTACGTCACTTATAAGGGTGACCTTTTTATTGATTTGTTTTTTCACTATGATGATAATGATGATATTGAAGCATCTCTGCTAAAGCTTAGGATTACACAGCCCTCTCTGAAAGAGAGAGGGCTGTTCATTATGTAGATTTTAAGGAACGGTTATGGATAATGTCATTGATGTTAAAAAAGTAACGAAGGTCTATGCCAGTGAACGCGGACCGGTCCATGCAGTGGATAAATTCTCCATGGAGGTGGCTGAAGGCGATTTCGTTGCCATTGTAGGCCCGAGCGGGTGCGGAAAAACAACTCTGCTTTGGGGGCTTACCGGGCTGCATCCGTTTACTGAAGGCAGGGCATTTATCCTTGGAAAGGAGGTCGATAAACCAAGACGGGAGGTGGGAATCATCTTTCAGCAGGCCAACCTGCTTCCATGGAGAACACTTATTCAAAACATAAAATTTCCACTTGAAATTATGAAGGAAAATTTGAAGGGATATGAGGAGCGTCTACAGGAGCTCATCGACAGCGTTGAGCTCTCGGGTTTTGAGAACCACTACCCCCGCGAGCTGTCAGGCGGAATGCAGCAGCGGGCGTCGATTGTTCGGGCGCTTTCATACGATCCCGAAGTGCTCCTCATGGATGAGCCCTTTGGGGCGCTTGATGCATATACAAGAGATGAGATGGATACGCTTCTCCTCAATCTATGGAAAAAAACTAAAAAAACCATCGCATTTGTCACCCATAGAATTGAGGAGGCCGTTTATCTGGCAAACAGGGTGTATGTTATGACACCGAGACCGGGGACGAATTCCGCGGTGTTCAAAATAGATCTGCCCCGTCCACGTCCTGAAGGGATCACCGTAGACAGGAAATTCTTTGAAATCGTCGCTGAAATCAAAAAAACAATTGTAAGGGATGTTGAGAAACAGAAAGAGTCGGGTGCGTATCAAAGCCAGGCATACAGTACGGTAACATAAAAAGCATCATCGTTATACGAAATCAGCTTTATGGTTTGTATATCTTGTTTTTAAATGAAGGTTTTTTTTCTGAGTAACTTCGAACACGTTATCTTTAATACTCGGCCGCGAAATCGCCACTTTTTAATTACTTGAGGGAGAGTAATCAATGGATGTGTATGAAAAACAGTTAGAAGAGGAAATTCCCGAGTTTGAAGAATCGGCGCATGAACAGCAGGGCGGGTTTGATATTTCATCGACAGTATCCGCCGTAAAGATACACGGCTGGCAGCAGGTGCTTGGTATTCTTGGTGTTGCCGTTGTAATTCTGGGCGGCTGGCAAATACTCGTACATATATTTAAAATTCCGGAGTTTGTATTCCCCGCACCAAGCGCGATAGCCGTGGCTTTCGTAAAGTCGTTTTCTAATGTATTTCCCCATTTTCTCATCACTCTGAGTGAGTTGGTTTCAGGGTATGTGATCGGTGCTTCAATCGGGCTTGTGCTTGCCGCTGTTCTGACACAGTTTCCGTACATTGAAAAAATCATCACCCCATACATACTGATTCTGATCACCACCCCGACAATTGCGCTTGTGCCGCTTCTCATGCTGAAACTTGGATTCACCATAGTTCCCCGCATCATTGCCGTGGCACTGGCGTCCGGGCCGATGGTTATGATCAATGCGACAACCGGCTTCAGGAGAACGGACCTGGCGAAGATTGCACTTGCAAAATCATACGGCGCTTCGACCTTTCAGATATTTAAAAAGATACGTTTCCCGCTTGCGCTTCCAATGATTATTGTTGGACTGCTCGTCGGCGGTATTTTCGGACTTATCACGGCAGTCGGCGCTGATATGGTAGGAGGGAAGATGGGCCTTGGAAACAAACTCGGCTACTATTCATCGCTTGCAAGAATGGCGAATTTCTTTGCGGTACTTGTCTTGGTTTCCGCAATTGGTATATCCATCTGGATTATTTTCTCGAGGATCGGTAAGAAGTGGGCAAGCTGGCAGGAATAAGCCCCGGATCTAGTCAGGAGGAGGAGCATGAATACGTACAGAGTCGGTATTGTTGGATTTGGATGGGTCGCCGGTGCACATCTGAATACATTTGCAGAACTTCCGAATTTTGAACCGGCAGCCATTATGTCGCGAAGGGATCTCAATCCAGCCCAAATAAAGCAGCAGTACGGCGTGGATGTAAAAATTTATAACGATTATGATAAATTCCTCGGAGATCCGAAAATCGATATTGTCGATATATGCACCCCGCATCCGTTTCATCCCGAACAGACGGTTAAAGCTGCTGAAGCGAAAAAGGATATTATTATAGAAAAACCACTGGGGGTGAAGTTTGAAGATACGGTCAGAATGATGGATGCGGTAGAAAAGAATAAGGTGCGGACAAACGTCTGTTTCGAGCTTCGTTTTGTTTCCGCATCAAAGGCGATGAAATCGCTTGTGGAAACAGGACTTATCGGTGATATTTACTATGCCGAGGGTGATTACTTTCATGGTATCGGCCCATGGTACGGACAGTTTGCATGGAATGTGAAGAAGGATATGGGGGGAAGCTCACTGCTGACTGCCGGATGCCATGCCCTCGATACAATGCTCTGGCTTGTTGGTGATGAGGTGGATGAGGTTTACTCCTATTCTACAATGAACCCGAACGAAGTGTACAAGCCGTACGAATATGACACCACGTCGGTTACACTTTTAAAGTTCAAGAACGGCCTGACCCTGGGCAAGACGGCATCCGTAACCGACTGTATGCAGCCGTACGTGTTTAACATGAACATCGTCGGATCTCACGGAACAATTAAGAATGATCAGTTCTTTTCAAAAAAAATAGACGGACTGAACGGGTGGACAAAACTTGATGTTCATCTTGCAGACAGCGGCGATGTGTCCGCCCATCCGTACAGGGATCAGTTTGCCTACTTTGCCGACTGTATGGACAGGGGAGAGCGCCCGCATAACGACCTGGCAAGCGCCTTTGAAACCCACCGTGTTATATTTGCGGCCGATAAATCGGCGGAAACAGGGAAACCGGTTAGCCTGAGCGATTTTTCCCGGTAATGCCATTGGTGAGCGGGTATAACCCCCGCTTACGCACTGTTGAGGGGATGCTTCATGAAGGAGGGTCGCCAGCCTGCCGGCTCTCTATATACCCATATTGCTCAGGATCATTGAGACCTTGTTTAAAATATCGGTAATGCCGGGATGTTTTACCTCGAAAAGCTTTACAAGCTCGGGAAGATGTGCCCTGAGCCGTGTAGCATGTTCGCCGTCTTCAGGATTCACAATATGGTGCTCAAGATCGTCGATAAATTGGTCTATCCTCTTTCTTTTTTCCTTCTGGGTAATATCCAGAGAATCTCTTTCGTCCCGAAGTTTCTGTATTGATTTTTGCAACTCCTGCTTATGTTTTTGATGCATGTCGCTTCACTCCTTCGCGTTGCGTTATTCCGTCAACCTCCATATGGTCAAATCCATGCATCTCTTAATAATACCGCCTTGTTCCACGCGTATCAAGAATTTCCGGTTTTCTCCGTATCACACTCAATATAAGGGCAGTCCTGAAATATCAATGATGTATGACCTTCACGCCCAATCTGCCTTGACTTTGCATATGTACCTGTTACACTGCATATACAACGAAGTGAGTTTTTATACCAAATAGAAAAGAGGAGGAATGCTATGCCTCTCTATGAAAATAACAGAAACGCGCAAAACCGGATTAAGGTAAAAAAAGAATGGAGTGATGCGGTTATATTCGGGACGGACAAAACAATTGATAATATTGCTGCGAGGATCAACAAAAAGTTTCAATCTTCGAAAAAGACCGTCACCGTCGCATTCGACGGCTGGTATGGGGTTGACTGGCATTCAGTGATCGACCGTGTGCAACGTGTTTTTTCAAAAACATCCCTTAAACTCACCTTCACGAATATCAACAGTGAATTTCTTCCGGAGGAACGTATTGCAGAGTACAAAAAGGCCTTTCTTTCGGATGATCCGAGCTTTGGTATCGTCAATACAGACGGTTGTATCGAGGATATAATGGATGAAAACGCGGTGCAGCACCTGAAAACTGCATTGAAAAAATCTGGCGAGGAGCGGGTGCGCATTGTATACGGGTGCGGGTCTGCTGTTCCAGCTCTGAGTGATACGTATGACATGATCTTCTACTTTGACACGACGAAGCAGTCGGTGCTGTGGAAGATGTGGGGAGGAGAGCTCATTCCGTTCGGTGCGGATGATCCGAAACGGGATTACTGGTGGAAGGAGTACTACTACTGCGATTTCTACCTCCTCAATGAGCAGAAGCACTTTGTCTTTAAAAAGATGGATTATTACGTGCAGGCCATAGGTATTGAGGAGTTAAACCTTATTGAGAGAGAGGCGTTTGACGGCATTCTTTCAACACTCGTTAAATACCCGACAAAGAATGTTAAGTACGCCCAGCCCGGCCCCTGGGGCGCATACCGGTTCAGAGATACAAGGTGGAATATCCCTGCGCTTTCGAACAATGCCTGGAATGCAGCCGTTTCTCCGAATGAGCTCGGCCTAACGATCGATATCGGCCGCGAGAAGATGCTAAAGATGCCTGCGGAAAACCTTATGCAGTATCCAAAAGAGTTTGTCGGCCCCTACATCCACAAGACCTATCCGCGCCTCATTCCTTTCTATATATGGATCGATGACGGCTACTTCCCAGAGCCGCAGCCAGCGGAGCGGACGAGCATGCCCATACACAACCATCCAAGCACCGATTACGTGGCAAGGCATTTCAGAGAGCCGATGGGACGCTACGAGACCTACTATATTGCGGAAGCCTATGAGGGTGCAAATACGTGGATGGGGTTCAAAGATGATGCTGACCTGGAGGAATGGGAGCGGAGGTGCCGGGAATCCGAGAAGACCTGGGAACCGATCGAAAACTGGAAGGATTTTATAGCGAACTGGAAGACAAACGTCGGGGATCTCTTTATAATTCCGCCGGGGACATCCCACGGGCACGGTGGCAATCAGATGGTGGTGGAGATGGACACAGTGCCGTCGGTTGCAGGAACGGAGTACTCCTTTTTCGGTTACGATTACTGCAGGAACACGTGGGATGATGAGAAGAAGAGCATGGCGGCGCCCGGGATGAAGATGCACCTGGAGCACTACTTCGACAACGAAAAATGGCGGCGGGAATCGTGGGTAAAAGAACATTTACGGGTGCGTCCGAAGGTCGTTAAGTGGACAAAGGAGTATGCCATCGACCGTTACAATTCAGTGCCTAAAATGCCTTTTGAGATCGAGAGGATTCATTTTCTGAAAAAAGCGGAATACAGTACAGAGGGACGCTTTCTGCACATGGTTGTTCTCACCGTCGGGGAGAAGGTGCGTATACAATCGAAAAAAAACCCCGAATACGGGTGTGATATCGAATGGCTGCAGGGAGCTGCTATACCAGCCTGTTTCGGCGATTACGAGTACATAAACCTCGACAGGGGTATGTGCACCGTTGTACTCATACGCTGGAAGAAGGGGTAGGTAGAGGTTTCAGACATGTTGGGTTTGGGTATTATATAATGAATCATGTAACAAAGCCTAAAAAATATAATGGTTTCCGCAAAAACCTGATTGGTAATACAGTATATCGATTTTCCACTCGACGAACAGAAGAGTTTAATCCTTCAAAAAAAGTTGACAGAACCGAAATATTTAGTAAAATAATGTCAAAACGTTTTACTAATATTTTACTAAATGGTAATTTTCGAACATCATCAAAATTTTTTCACCTAATAGAAAAAGTATGGTTTCAGCCAAGCTCAAAGATGTGGCCCGGGAAGCGGGTGTATCCCTTTCAACTGCATCATGCGTCTTGAACGGAAAAGGGAACATTTCAAAAGAGGTCCGACAACGGGTGCATGAAGCAGCCAAGAAGTTCGGTTATCGAAGAAATCTCTATGCTTCTTCAATGGCAAAAAGGGTATCCTCGCATATTGCAATTCTTGTTCTCGATGATTATGAAAAGGCATTTGAGTGGAATTTTATACGCCATATCATTATCCAGATTGAATCGGTGATCACCAAAGAGGGATACTATCCTATCATGATACCCGTGAACCTCCATTTCAAAAGTGAACAAGTCTTAAAAAAAATTATCGCTTCCGGTTCCGGGGCAATTTTTTCCATTCATTACGGAAATAAGGAGTTGTTTACACAGCTCGAGGACAGGGGTATTTCCGTGATAATTATAAATAACAGCAATTATCAGGATAAGTTCTATTCTGTTTGTGTCGACGATTTTCAGGGCGCGTATGAAGGTGCATTATACCTTACACAACTTGGACACAGGAAAATCGCATATATTGAATATGAGCGCCCTGATATACCGTCTGTTATTGCCGACAGATTTATCGGATTCAAGAAAGCACTCGATGAAATTGGTGTTGAGTTTCCGGATAAAAACAGAATAACCGTTACCCTGTACAATATGGAGGAACTTCAGGAAAAAATAAAATACCTGTTCAATTCGGGTGAAAACCCTACCGCACTTTTTATTCACGATGATTACCTCGCAGCCCGTGTAATAGTGGCTTTAAATAAATTGGGCCTTGCGGTACCGGAAGATGTTTCAATAATCGCACCGGGGGATACGCTCGATTACAACCAGCCCTTTATTCCGCGCATTACTACCATGAGTATAAATACCGATCTATTGGGAAGAATTGCCGGTGAGCTTATGATTAACAGGTTGAAAAGCAAACCTGATGATATACACGTGTTAAAGGTAAAACAGCAGCTTATCGAAAGGGGGGCATGCAGGCGTCTATAGGACATTGCTGACCAGGTCACAGCATGATTTTTATCTGCCAATACCTGATTTCTTCAAGAAAAAATCTGCGTAGTATATTTTGTAACGGGTAAGACTGGATCAACAGGGAGTTGATCAAGAATACCTTTGTTATACGGGTAGAATCCCTTTGAAAGGAGGTGATCAATCTAACTTTCAAGATGTACGCTGCGTTTTAAAATTCAAAATTAATCAGGAGGTCCTATGAAAAAGTCGAAAGAAAAGTGTTTTGTCGTAACGGTCATTGCTTTGTTTCTTTTTACCCCGCTTCTTTTTGCGGCAGGATCAAAAGAGAAGGTAAAAGAGGCAGAGGCGGTAGATGTCGTGCTCATGCACGATAAGGGTGGGAACCCTAATTTCCAGCCTTTCTTTGAAGAAACAGGGGCAAAAACAAAGGAAGTGGTTGGGGTCGGTATTTCTCCTAGTCCCTACCCCACGACCGACGTTTTTATTGCTGCGGTACGTTCGGCGCTTCCTACCGATAAAGCTCCCGATCTGTTTACCTGGTGGTCTACGTACCGGATGAAAGGTCTTATCGATCAGGGGCTCGTAGCTGATATAACAGACCTTTGGGATAAACACAGTAATGAATATTCTCAGGGATTGAGGGATGCTTTTACATTCAATGGAAAGAACTATGGTTTCGTCTACGGTGTGGAATACTGGCCCGTTTGGTATAACAAGGACGTTTTTGCCAGACTTAACCTGAGTGTTCCAAAAACCTGGGATGAGTTTATCGATGTCTGTGAGACGCTCAAGGCCAATGATATTACACCACTTTTTCAAACTGTTCAAGGACGATGGCCGACCTTTGTCATGTTTGAGGAGATGATCATTGGTGAAGATCCTGACCTGTATGTTGATCTCTGTGAGGGAAGGGCAAAGTATACAGACCCGCGTGTAAAAAAGGCTTTTAGTGTCTGGGCGGATCTTATGAAGAGAGGATATTTCACCGATCCTTCGACGGACCTGTTTGCCGATTCCCAGCGACTGTTCAATGAGGATAAACTTGGAATGGTTGTTTGCGGCACCTGGTACTACACTGCCGTACTAACGGCAAACAGTGTTCCTGAGGACAAGATAGGGGCGTTCATTCTTCCATCACACAATTCTGATGCAGGCAAGGTTATCATCCTTGAAGCCATGCCAATTCTTTTAAGTGAAAATGCACCCAATAAGGAAGCGGCAAAAAAAGTTGTGGATTGGCTGATGGGCCCCGAAGGAAATGCATTTCTCGCCAAAAAAATCACCTCATTCCCGGCTAATCAAAAATCGAAAGCTGATTACCTGCCTGAGGTAAAGGTGGATCTTATGAACACGATTGTTGATGAGAAATACAGGATATTGAATAGATACTGGGAAGCAACACCGACGCCTATTTGTGAAACTGCAGTTGATAAGTTTGCTGAGTTCATGCTTCACCCTGAAACCGTCAATAAGGTCCTTGCTGATCTTGACAAGATTGCGGATGATTACTGGGCAAAGAATAAGTAAATATTTTTTGTTAATGTCCAGGGCCGTTTCTGTTGACCGGGAACCGGCCCTGGAATATTTTGTATGAAAAAGGGCAGCAAAGAAGAGTGGCACTGTAACTGAATATTCAGAAGAGAGCAGGTATATGAAAAAAAAAGAACAAATCGTAAGTTATATGTTTATACTTCCAGCTTTTCTCCTCGTTTTCATTCTGCTGTTAATTCCCATGTTTCAAAATATTTATTACAGTTTTTTTGAATGGGATGGTCTTAAAAAACCTGTTTTTATCGGCTTTCGAAATTATAGCATGTTTCTTTCCGATGAAAATTTTCTTATTTCATTCAGAAATACTCTCATCTGGGTAGGATTTACACTTATTTTCCCGGTTATGGGGGGACTGCTTATAGCAATTTTTGTAAGAGGTTTGGCATTTGAAAAGTTTTTTAAATCAATATTTTTTATCCCTCTCACTATCTCTTTCGTAGCAACAGGTATCATTTGGACCTATATGTTCAGCAGGGAGTATGGGGTATTAAACAATTTATTCAACCTTTTTGGTATCGAAGCGAAGGTGTCGTGGCTCACCAATGTTCCTCTCAACACCTTTTCACTTCTCATCGCATGGACATGGCAGCAGCTCGGCGTAAACATGGTTCTATTTCTCATGGGGCTTGCGACAATCCCCCAGGATCCAATAGAAGCAGCTATTATAGATGGTGCAAATAAATGGCAGACATTCGTGTATATAACCTTCCCCATGTTACGGCCGATTACAACCATTGTTATAACCATGGCGATGGTGAACTCGTTCAAGGCCTTTGATATAATTTATGTTATGACCCGGGGAGGGCCATATCGTTCGTCTGAAACTCTTGCGGTGACGATGTTCAGAGAAACATTCACCCTGTTCAGAATGGGTTACGGTGCTGCAATTTCGGTTTTCCTCTCAATTATCGTTATAACAGTTTCAGCCTTCTATATAAAGAGAATGGCCCGAAAAGATCTCCTCTATTATTAAAAGACAGCTGGAAGGACAGAACCGATGAGAAGAAACATTCAAAAAATCCCACTGTACTTTATCGTTGTTGTTTTGGTTTTTATATGGATTCTTCCGGTATGGACGACATTTCTGGTTTCATTTAAAAGTGCGGAGGATTTTGTCAATCAGAAGTTTTATCAGATGCCTACAAAAATATCATTCCTCGACAACTTTAAAAATGTGATGCAGAAGTACAGATTACACGAGCATTTTCTCAACTCACTCCTGTATGCAACTGTCGGGTCGGGCATAGCTATTACAACCGCTTCCATGGCGGGATTCAGTATTATCAGACTCAAACCACGTTTTAATTTTCTGCTTTTTATTATTATCTACAGTGGAACTCTATTTCCATTTCAGATGTATCTTATTCCGATGTATAAATTTTTTAATACTATAGGACTGTACGATACGAGGCTGGGAATGATATTAATATACGCAGCCATATGTATTCCGTTCAGTCTTTTCGTATACAGAGGTTTTTATACAACAATACCGAAGGAGATTGAAGATGCGGCGAAAATCGATGGATGCGGCCCGCTTAAATCATTCCTGTATATTTTTCTCCCCCAGTCGATACCACCGACCGCTGTCGTTGCCCTCTTCCAGTGGACCTGGATATGGAATGATCTGCTGTTTGGAATGGTTCTTACACGTTCCCGGGAGGTGAGACCGATTATGGTTGCATTGGCATCGATGTCGGGATACGCTGGTGGAGTAATACCATTAATTATGACCGGCGTTATTTTTACATCGGTACCGACAATTCTACTGTTTGTCCTGTTGAGAAAATTCTTTATTTCTGGAATGGTACTTTCCATTTCAAACGAATAGCGAGGAGGGGGAAATGACATCTCGAGAAAGAGTACTTGCAGCGCTCAACCACAGAGAGCCCGACAAGGTGCCAGTGGATTGCGGCGCAATGAGATCAACAGGCATCATGGCCATTGCCTATAACAGGCTGAAGAAGCACCTTGGTATCACCGGCGGTGAGACGAAGCTGTACGATTCGGTTCAGCAGCTCGCGCTCCCGGAACAGTGGTATCTGGACAGATTTCATATAGATGCGGTCGATCTGGAGCAGGCCTTTGCGGATGACCCTGCCGACTGGAAGGACTGGCTGCTTCCGGATGATTCGCCCGCCAAACTTCCGACATGGCTCAAAATAGAGAAACGGGACGATACATGGGTCTGTGTTGATGGGGAGGGAGATGCTATCGCGCAGATGCCGCATAATTCCCTGTACTTCGACCAGGCAATGTGGCCGCTTCATGAGGTGCACAAGGATAGCTTCGACGACCTGCCCTATTACCTGGATAAGGTTATGTGGTCGTACATGACGGGTCCGCTCTGGAGGAACTCAGGCAGGCCTGATTTTTATACGATGCTCAGAGAAAGGGCGAAGAAGCTGTATGAAGAAACCGATTATGCGATCATGATAGGGTTCGGCGGTAACCTCTTTGAATGGGGGCAGTTTCTCTACCGAACGGACGGGTTTCTCATGAACCTTGTGACCCACAGGGAGGAGATGGAGAAGATGCTGGACCGGCTTACCGAGATACACATTGAGAATCTGAAGCCGGTTTTAGAGGCGGTTTCTCCATACGTGCAGATCATACAGGTGGGTGACGACCTCGGTATGCAGTCAGGCCCGATGCTCTCCCCGAAGATGTACCACGAGATATTCTTTCCGCGGCATAAGAAGATTTACCGGTACATCAAGGATCATTCGGATATATACGTCTTTCTTCACAGCTGCGGTGAGATATCGGAGTTTATTCCAGATTTGATAGAGGCAGGTGTGGATGTGCTGAACCCCGTACAGATAAATACCCCGGGTATGGAACCCGAGCGGCTCAAGCGGGAGTTCGGGAAGGACATCTCGTTCTGGGGTGGCGGCGCGGATACACAGCATATACTGCCTGAAGGGACACCGGATCAGGTTCGGGCCGATGTGAGGAAGAATACGGAAATATTCATGAAGGGCGGCGGATTCGTATTCAATCAGGTGCACAATATACTTGCTGGCGTGCCTCCTGAAAATATCATTGCTATGTACGATGAAGTGAACAGTATCCGATGAGAGGAGAGTATCTTCATCATGGCGAAGACGATTGAAGAAATAAATGAGAAGATAAGAAAGAAAAAGGCATGTGTTTTTACCGCGGAGGAAATAATAACCTATGTGGAGGAGAAGGGGTCCAAACACGCGGCTGAGGAGGTTGATGTGGTAACCACGGGGACCTTCGGCCCTATGTGCTCCTCAGGCGCGTTTCTCAATTTCGGGCACTCCGCACCCAGGATGAAGATGCAGAACGCATGGCTCAACAATGTTCCCGCCTACGGCGGGCTTGCGGCCTGTGACGTGTATATAGGCGCTACGGCGATTCCGGAAGATGACCCGGCAAACAAGATATATCCCGGAAGGTTCCTGTACGGCGGGGGGCATGTCATCGAGGACCTCATCGTCGGGAAAAAGGTTGTGCTCAGAGCGACATCTTACGGGACCGACTGCTACCCGCGCAAGGAGCTCAAGACAATCGTGACCCTGCAGGATCTCAACCAGGCGTTTCTCGTCAATCCGAGAAATGCATACCAGAATTACAATGTTGCGGTTAACCTCTCGAACAGAGTCATATACACCTATCTCGGCGTTCTTCAGCCAAACATGGCAAACGCAGGATATTCGAGCGCCGGTCAGCTCAGCCCTCTTCTCAATGACCCGTACCTTCGGACAATAGGAATCGGCACGAGAATTTTTTTAGGAGGAGCACAGGGATACGTATTCTGGGAAGGCACACAGCACAACCCGACGGCCGAGCGCAGTAGAAACGGGGTGCCGGTAGAAGGGGCAGGCACGCTTGCGGTCACCGGAGACATGAAGGCCATGAATCCTCGGTACGTGCGGGGTGTTTCAATGGCCGGGTACGGGGCAAGTATGGCTGTCGGTATCGGTATACCGATACCGATACTCGATGAGGAGATGCTCGGCTTTGTTGCCGTAAAGGACGAGGATATTTTCGCTTCGGTTGTCGACTACTCCGGTGCATATCCGAAAAGGGAAAGCGGAATCGTTGCGCGGGTCAATTACAAGGAACTTAAAAACGGTAGAATTATTATCAACGGGAAAGAAGTAATCTCCGCCGGCCTATCGAGTTATCCCATGGCGCTGGAGATAGCAACCACGCTTCGTGATTGGATCAGAGGCGGTGAATTTTTCCTGTCGGGCAAGGTCGCAGATCTGCCGGGAGTCACTTCAGGTCAAACATTCAAGCCGATGAACTGCCAGTAGATGGTTTTGTGTCGAAAACAGATGGGGGTATCGGAGTTATGGTGAAAACCTATTCAAAAAATATAATGCTGCATTATCCTCGGCTTCTTACCGAGCAGCCCGTCATATCTAACCTGATTAAGATGTATGATCTCACCATCAATATTTCAAGGGCACGAATCGGGCAGGATGAAGAGGGAACGATGGTAATAGAGATTTCAGGCTCAAAGAAAAATGTCAGTGAAGGCCTGAATTATCTCAAAGAAATCGGCGTCACATTCAAGCCTATTTCAAAAGTTGTCAGGAGGATAGATTCCAGGTGCACGAACTGCGGCGCTTGCACAGCGGTATGCCCGGCAGGCGCGCTTGTGATCGAAGACAGAATCCTGATGGAGGTGCAATTTATCGAGGAAAAATGCATTGCCTGCAGTCTCTGTATTCCCGCGTGCCCGTACCGGGCAATGGAGATGCACGAGTGAATAAAATAGTTGACTGTGACAACCGCCTGTTGGTCGCATAATCAACGAGTATCGTGTAGTACCAGAAAGAGAGTCAGTTCAGGAGCTCTATCTCGCCCCAGACACCGAGCTTATACCCTATAATAATCAGTCCGCCACGCACATCGGAGTTATTTTTCACAAAATCCATTGCTCCGGCGATGTCCTCCTCTATTTTGACCATATTTCCGATCGCAGTCGCAAAGACATCAGCGGTTACCGCTGAATCGGCAATGACTACAACAGCATCCGTATTACCAAAGCTTTTTGAGTGGCCGACCTTCTTCGAAGAAGTGCAGACACCGAACTCTCTACTGTTTCCCCTGAGCCGTATTTTTATCTTGTCCCTGAACGGTGAATCCTCTCCTGCATATACGAGTAGTGTTCGTTCGCGGCCTGTTTTTATAAAGATATCTCCACCGTTTTCAACGATGGTTTCCCGGGTATGGCTGAGGAGGCCGCGACCGACAAACTCGGCAATGGCCCCTGCAACGCCAGCCATAGGCCCAACTCCGGCACACATAGCGTTTCGTATCATCACGTTGATCATCTCGAATTCCGATGTGAAGGACACCGGTTTCAGAGATGTGAGAAAAGAAGGCACGTCCCTTATTGTTTGTTCAAGCTCGGCCCGGTGTTTTAAAACCAAATCGGATGCCAGGCGGCGCAGGTCTTTTGGGGCAAATATCTGCAGGTCGGTTTCGCCGTGCATAATCCTGAATGACTGCAGATCGGCAGGTTTTTGCCAGCTTCTGTAAAACCGGCTGGTATACTCATCCGCTTTCATCTGAGTACCTTTTTCCCCTTTGCCGTAAAAATATATCTGAGGATTGCAAGAAGCAGTATGAGTTTTACGAAGGAAAACACGATTGCATCCAGAACGGAAATTTTACCGAATAAAATGACATCCATCTCCGGAAAATATGAGCGAATGAGAGAGATCGGGAAAAATATGAGGGCTAAAACTATTATCCAGATATTCTCGCGAAGCTTCTTTCTGATGATGAACACGACGGCTGTTGCAAACAGTATAAAGGAGAGCAGAAGATCGATAAATTGCATGGAAAGGCTCCTCTGCCGACTTTTTGCAAAGAGGGCTGTCCCTGCATCGCGGCAGGGCATAATTTACGCCTCGGACTGCCGTGCTGAGGGAAGCGTAAAGTAAAATACCGTTTTTTCGTTTTGTTCCGATTGAACGGTAATTTCGCAGTGGGCTGTTTCCAGGATTTTTCGAACTAGGGCGAGGCCGATTCCGTATCCCTGCACATGGATACTGCCGTTTTCCCGGTGGAACAGTTCGAAGATGAGCTCCCGGTTTTCAAGAGCAATGCCGATGCCGTTGTCCTCCACAAAAAACTGGCACAAACCCTCCGAAGCCAGGGGGCCGGTATCTGTCGAGCCGATTTTAATACAGGGTACTGTCCCGGGCTTCGCGTATTTAATTGAGTTATCGATCAGATTTGAAAAAACTCGCTGCAGGCCTCGACGGTAGAAATATACTGAAGGAAGTTCGTTTTCAACGGTGAGTGTAATATTCTTCTCCTTCAAGGCGGGTGTAAAGTTGACGATAATGTCCTTGAGAACATCCGAGGCGTGGATATTTTCCCACAGTTCATTGACCTTGCCGATTTTCGAAAATTCAAGAAGCCCTTCGGTTATTGATTCCATTACCGACAGGTTCGAGCGAATCCGCTCGATGAGGAACTGTCCTTCATCATCGAGCCTGTCTCTGTAGTCATGAGACAAAATTTCTGAAAATGACTTCACGGAAAGTATTGTGGCTTTGAAATCATGCGCCACTGTGTAGAACAACCGTTCCATCTCTAAAAGCTTGCTGTTTTTTTCGATGAGAGCTTCCCGCTTCTCCACGGCGCGTGATATTCGCGCTTTTAATTCACCTGCATTTATCGGTTTGGAAATATAATCCGTTGCGCCGAAATACATCGCGTCGACAGCGCTGTTATAAGAACTGTACGCGGTAATGAGGATAACCTCTGCTTCAGGCTGAAGCTGTTTTGCCTTCTTCAGAAGTTGTATGCCGTCGATGCCGGGCATAACCAGGTCGGTGATAATAATATCATACTCCCGGTCGGCTATCATTTTAAGGGCCTCTTTCCCGTCCGTGGTTTTTTCAACGTTCAATGCGCTGCTGTTTTCTTTAAAAACCTTCTCGAAGCTTTCCAGGACGAGCTCGTCATCATCGACAATAAGGACCTTTTTCGGCCGGTTATTTTGTTTATAGTCGGGTAGAGAAATCTCCATTCAATCACCGTCAGCTTTCGAAATCGACTTTTGGAACTTCTCGCGCCTTCTCCTCAATTTCGAAGTATTCCCGCTTTTCAAATCCCAATCGCTTTGCTACGAAGGATGCAGGGAATCGCCGGATCTTTGTATTGAATATTTTTACACTGTCGTTGTATCGTTTTCGCGCTACGGCAATCCTGTTTTCGGTACCTGCCAGTTCGTCCTGCAGCCGCATGAAGTTCTGGTTTGATTTCAGCTCCGGGTACCGCTCAACTACGACAAGAAGCCTGCTCAATGCAGAATCGAGCATATTGTACCCCTTGGCCTTCTCTCCCACACTCCGGGCACCTGCAAGTTTTGCGCGTGCCTCAGCGATCTGAATGAATACCTCTTTCTCCTGGGCGGCATATCCCTTTACTGTGGCAACGAGATTCGGTATGAGGTCGCTTCTCCGCTGAAGCTGGTTGTCTATTTCCGACCATGCCGCGTCTATCCCCTCATCGAGCGTTACGAGTGTATTTCGTGTGCCGATAAACCATCCGCCCAAGATGATGAGAAACAAAACGATGACGCCGATAACAGCAATGATTCCTACGAGCTTACCTCTTTGCATGTTAAAATCCCTCCTCTATGATACGACAATACCTATTCCAAAACGTGGTAAAACACCTATTTTTTATGCCGGCATCCTGGCCTGTTTTTTCTGTCTGCATCCGGAGGCAGTTTTTTTCAGTAACAGGCCTCGATTATCCGTTAAAGACTGTATGCCTGCAAAAAGAAAGCTAAAATCCCCTTGTAGCGCCTCCTCCACCGAAACCGCCTCCTCCGAAACCTGAAAATCCTCCTCCGCCGAATCCTCCACCTGAGCCGAACCCGCCTCCGTAAAATCCCCGCCGTGACATGCTCCCCAGAAACAGAAGGGGCCAGAAAAATCTGCCGCCGCCGAATAGAAAGGCGATTATTATAAAGACGATGAACCCTGTTGCAGCGCTGCTTCGCCCGGATGTATACTTTTTGCTTTCATTAAGCCTGTAGGAACCGAGGTCGACATTGTACTCCTTCGCGATTATGCCGCTTACCGCTTCCACACCTTTCAGCATACCTTCACCGTAATTACCGATTTTAAGGGAAGGGAGTATCGACCTGTCGATGATTTCTCCTGCAAGCCCGTCGGGTATGATCCCCTCGAGGCCGTAGCCGACCTCTATCCGAATTTTCCGCTCCTGCATGGCAAGCAGTATGAGAATTCCCGTATCTTTACCCTTCTTTCCAATGCCCCACTGTGACGCAAGTTCCACCGAATATTCCTCTATTGATTCATACGGTGCGATCGTATCAACCGTGACAACGGCTATCTCAGCGCCTGTTTTTTCACGAAGTGCGCCGGCCAGCCCTTCAATCTGCTGTTTTGAACCTTCATCGATTACGCCAGCAAAATCGTTGACATACCCGCTAGGACTGGGAAGCTTCTGTGCGGAAATGGGAATGCAGATAATGCTGAATAAGAGTACAGCTGAAAGAAAATAAAAACCAACCTTCTTCATGGGTGAGGTAACCTCGCGCTGTAGTTTGACTGAATATTACTCTCGTTGTTGTGACGGGAGCCGTATCTTCATTCTTGTTTGCGGTTCGAAAAAATCAGATGTTTGTGAAACCCACATACACTTTTATTCATTTTACATTCATCGTGTCTACAATACGTATGAGTTCCTCAAGGGAGGACAGAACCCCTGCGGCGAGCTTTGAAGGGTCATGCTTTTTCCCTTCTCTGAGCTGAAGCAGCTGTATAAAGGCTTCTCCCTGTATCCCGAACTCGCCCTGTACTTTTTTCACAAGCTCAGCACCTTCACGAGGTATATCTGGTATTCCTTTCAGCCGTAGAAGCCCTTTGAAAAGAGCCTTGAGAGATCCGAAAAGGCCTTTTAATGCTCCTCCAAGGATTCTGCCTCTTCCTCTCGATGCAGCGATCATCTGTCGCAGGGAGTTTACGTTTCCCCTGAGCCTCTCTTCGAGCTCATGCCTGAGATTGTTCTTTTTTATCGAGAGTGATTTGGTCTCGTCTTTTCCAAAAAGCACACTGTTTTTCTCCCGGATATCGAGATACTCCATCGGAAAAACATCAGCTGAGTTGATAAACTCGGTCCTGGTCATGATGAGCGGTGTTATTCGAAACTTTCTCATAGCTGAATGTGTTTTTTTCCCGAGAAAGCCTATCTGTCCTGTATCGGGTCTTTCCAGGATAACGAGGAGATTGATATCCGATATACCAGGAACGAAATCACCACCTGTATAGCTTCCGTATGCCATGACAGAAAGAAGATTGGTACTGAAGGCCGCCTTCAGGGCTTCGAGAAGTGCCCCTTCAATTGTTTTTTGTATCGATTCCCTTGTTTTTGCCATTTCGTTTTCCTCGGGTTCGGTGTGCAGGAGGATACTGCTGCCAGTAAGGAACACGATCTCTACGTCAAGCAGGAGGCTTGTACGCGGAGGCCTCGGTCCCTTTCGGAATTTACACCGGCGGCATAATGGTTAATAATACTACTCAAACGTAAGTTTATCAAGATGAAGTTCAGCAGGCCTTCGGCCGGCGGCATGCATCATCCGGCCTGCGAATGACTGCATAATGATGGAATTTTGTACGGGGATTCCTCGTTATAAAATGGCGTGGTATTAAAAGTAAAATACTGGTATACTTAATACTGAAGGGAGGTGAATGTTATGCCTGTACGAAGTATGGATTTTGCGGGAACCTGGTATCCGGGGAGAAAGGATGAATGTATAGGCACTATTGAGGATTTTCAAAAAAACCTTCCATCCATATCGGATGAAACCGGTTATTCTGGATATATCGGCGGTATCGTTCCGCATGCGGGATGGTATTTCTCCGGAAGTACTGCAAGTACGGTTTTCGGCACGATTCATCGAAGGGCGATGCAGATCAAGCGGATGCCGCAACTTTTTTTTCTTTTCGGCATGCATCTTCATGCAACGAGCCCGCATTATATCTTTATTGACGATGGGTTTGAAACTCCTCTCGGTATACTGCAGGTTCACGGTGAGCTTTCACAGAAACTGGCGGATGCCTTTGATTTTAAGAAAGAGGATTCGTCTCACTACAGCCCCGATAATACAATCGAGCTGCAGCTTCCCTTTATAAAATATTACTTTCCGGATGCGCGAGTGGTTGCCGCAGGTATAGCACCGAATCGGACTGCTGTTGAAATCGGAGAAAAGGCCGCCGGGTTTGCAGATGAGCTCGGGATAGAGGCCTGTTTTATCGGGAGCACGGATCTTACCCATTACGGTCCGAACTATGGATTTACCAAACATGGTACGGGGGAAAAAAGCGTGGCGTGGGTGAAAGAAGAGAATGACAGGCGGATCATCGAAGCTTTTATCAGCGCCGATCCTCTGCACGTCATTGATGAAGCTCTCACTTCACATAATGCCTGCTGCCCGGGAGCTGCTGCGGCTGCAATAGCGGGAGCCAGGAACCGAGGCGTAAAATCGGGAACGCTTGTTCAGTATACGACCAGTTACGATAGGCATCCGGATTCAAGCTTCGTGGGTTACGCCGGTGTCGTGTATTAGACTGATGCGTATCCTGGCGGGGTGTTCTTTTTGAATCTGACTGAGACCGAGGTACATGGTATTAAGTATCACGGAGAAATCCGGCCCCGTGCTTTTTATTTCGATAAAGAGGGTTCCCTTTTTCATCCCCCAGTGCACTTTTTCGGCACCGTAGTGCAAAAGACCGGCAAGCGCGGTTTGTGTCACTGCTGAAACAGCGGCGCATACAATGTCTTTGCCCGATTTACCGCCTGCATGGCCGTTTACGCGGACCTGTCTTATATTTTGATCGGTATAACGAATCTGTATTTTTATCACATCCGGTTCCCGTTTTGTTAGGATAACGGCTCTCCAAAAACTACATGTTTGCAAAAAGCAGAAAAATGTAGTACATTGTGCCCGCCGAAAAGCCCTCGGGTGTACGGCAATACCCCGGTAAACGTTATGAGCTATAAATTAGTCGTAATTATCGTTTTCCTTCTATCTTATATCGGAATCGTTGCCCGTTCCAGAAAAAAATCCTACTTTGCCGGTGCAGGAGCGCTTGTTCTCGTCATTGTACACGGTATTGTAAACCGGGGGGGATTGAGCGGGATATTTACGTTTATCATAGGTTCTGTGAACTGGAATGTCCTCGGTATTTTTTTAGGAACTCTTCTTATTGCAGAGGCATTCATCGAATCAAATGTTCCCGCGTTGATTGCACATTTTCTCGTATCGAGGGCTCGTACTGTAGGTATGGCAGTCTTGTATGTGTGTATAATGACGAGTTTTCTTTCAGCCTTCATTGAAAATGTTGCGACAGTACTGATCGTTGCACCGATTGCTCTTGAGATAGCAAAAAAAGAAAAAATATCTCCCGTCACTTTTCTTATCGGCCTTGCAGTGTCTGCAAATCTCCAGGGCACGGCGACTCTCATCGGTGATCCACCGAGCATGATTCTTGCGGGATACATGGGTTACAATTTTAACCAGTTTTTTATTTTTGAAGGAAAGCTCGGTATCTTTTTCGCCGTTCAGGTCGGGGCTATTATCTCGTTTTTTGTTCTCGCACTGTTTTTCAGGCAGTACAAGGCACCTGTTTCATCATCAGTGAGACCAGATGTGCAGAGTTTGTTCCCGACCGTTGTTGTGCTTCTCATGATTGTACTGCTCGCGCTTTCATCGTTTATAGACCCTGAGTTCTCGTCTCTCGGCGGAATTATCTGCATGGTGTTAGGAATTATGTCTGCGGTATGGTTTACCGTTAACGGCAGGTACAATGCGAGAGAAGTCATCAGAAGGATCGACTTCGACACCATTATCTTCCTCTCCTCTATTTTTATCCTGGTCGGAAGCCTGACAGAGGCACGGCTCATGCAGGATATGGCATCTCTGGTCCTTCGCCTGATCGGAAGCAACACATTCATGGTGTACACGTTTCTTGTTTGGTTCTCCGTTCTTGTGTCCGGATTTGTGGACAATGTTCCCTACATTACGGCTATGATTCCGGTCACGAAGATCATTGCTACGAACCTGGGACTGCCTCCACATCTCTTTATATTCGGGCTGCTGATCGGCGCCTGCCTTGGAGGTAATATCACCCATGTCGGCGCATCTGCAAATATCGTGTCTGTTTCGATACTCAAGCGCGAGGGATACCTCATCGGGCTGAAGGAGTTTTCAAAAATAGGACTTCCCTTTACCATTGCCGCGACGGTTGGCTCATATATTTTTGTCTGGCTTTTATGGGGCGGATAGGACGAAATTTTTATTGCAATTTTCTTTTGAAACCGATATTCTATCTAATGCCGCTAACCGGCGTACCATAGGCACTAAAGGCATTATCCGGATGCGAAGCATGATGATTTGATTTTTACACAGGATTATTCGTGTATCTTGTGAGAATATACCGGCCCTAAAAACAGGTTGTGAGCGACAGCCGGCGCAATTCTGTATTACTGCTGAAAAGTTTTCACAGAGGCCTTGCCTAAGCAAAGAACTTGTATGACTGCTCGACGATTTCAATACCTACAGACTGGGAGTATGTAAATGGGATTTTTTTCCTTCAGGGGAGGTGTGCACCCTCCATACCGCAAAGAGCTTGCCATGGATAAACCCGTGCAAGCAGCCGATATACCAGAAACCCTCATTGTACCACTCGCGCAGCATATCGGCGCGCCCTGCGCTCCGACGGTCGAGGTCGGTGAGTCTGTCAGAGAGGGGCAGCCGATCGGAGAAGCGAAGGCATTTGTGACTGCACCGGTTCATTCGCCTGTTTCGGGAACCGTAAAAAAGATCGATAAAACCCAGCATCCTTTGGGATTCAAGGTTCTTTCGGTTGCGATTAAACCGGATGGTGAGGGGCAGAAGGCATACCTGCCGTCTCTTGGTGACGATATTACCTCCCTTGATGGTAAAGCAATGCTCGAGAGGGTAAAGGAGGCGGGGATTGTCGGCATGGGAGGCGCCACATTTCCGGCCCATGTAAAGTTTGCCCCTCCCAAGGGTAAGACCATCGATACTCTCATAATAAACGGGTGTGAATGCGAACCCTACCTCACCGCAGATTACCGGGTTATGCTGGAGCACACAGAAGATTTAATCCTGGGCTCCCGGATGATCGGGAAGATTCTTGGTGTAGAGCGCATCATTATAGCAGTGGAGAAAAACAAACCTGAGGCGATTGAGAAATTGAAGGCCATACAGAATGCCGGGGTGTTTACTGCAGCGGTAACCGAGACCAAGTATCCGGAAGGCGCCGAAAAGGTGCTTATACACGCGCTTCTCGGCAGGGAGGTTCCCTCAGGCGGGCTGCCGATGGATGTCCATGTTGTGGTTTCCAATGTGGGAACAGCGCTTGCCGTGTGTGAAGCGGTGCGGGACGGTAAACCCCTTATCGAACGGGTGGTAACGGTTACCGGCGACGGTGTTAAAAACCCCGGTAATTTTCTGGTCAAGATCGGCACGCCTGTCGAGCGGCTAGTAGAACAGGCGGGCGGAACAGTCGGAGAGATCGGCAAGCTTATTATGGGCGGACCTATGATGGGTCTTGCCCAGGCTAGTTTTGAGGTTCCCGTCATAAAAGGTACATCCGGAATACTTCTTATGCAAAAAGAGAGCGTCCTGGTCGAGGAGTACCACCCGTGCATAAAATGCTCTTTCTGTGTTCAGGCATGCCCGGTGCACCTCCTGCCGTCACGTCTGTCAATCATTGCCGAGGCTGAAAACTGGCAGCTGGCCGGTGAGTACGGCGTAAACGACTGTATTGAATGCGGCTGCTGTACCTATGTCTGTCCGGCGAAGAGGCCGATCGTTCAACTCATTAAAACAGCCAAAATAAAACTACGCAAGATAAAAGCAAGGGAGCAGGAATAGATGGAAGCGAACGCGCTCGTTCTTTCAACGTCACCGCATATCAAGAGCATCGAGTCCGTGCCGAAGATAATGATCAGCGTTGTCATTGCGCTTGTTCCGACAATAGCGTTCAGTGTTTATCAGTACGGTCCGCATGTTCTGTATATGTATCTCGTATCTATTGCAACGTGCATCGCGAGCGAGTATGTTGTGGTGCGGCTTCGGAAAAGGCCGATATCCATAGCCGATTACAGTTCAATTGTAACCGCACTGCTGCTCGTTATGGTGCTCCCGCCCGAATTTCCACTTTTCGGGGTTGTTCTCGGCGCGGTCGTAGCGATAGTAATTGGAAAACAGATCTTCGGCGGCATCGGATATAATATATTCAACCCTGCTCTCATCGGGAGGGCGTTTCTTGCTGCGACCTATCCGGTATTTATTTCAAGCTACAATGCGCCGAAGATGTTGGTTGATGCCGTTACCGGGGCGACCCCTCTCGCAATGATGAAGTTCGACGGCGTTCTCACTCCGCTTTCCGGGCTGTTTTTCGGAACGGTAAACGGCTCGGTCGGCGAATCGAGCGCCATCCTTCTTATCGTGGGATCGATTTACCTGTTTATCAAGAAGTACATAAAATGGAGAATTCCCGCATCGATTATTGTAACGGTGGTCGTGCTTGGCGAGATATTTCATCTCATCAACCCCACAAAATACCCTGGCCCTGTTTTTCATGTGCTGGCAGGAGGTCTGATGATCGGCGCCCTGTACATGGCAACCGACATGGTGACATCGCCGATAACAAAGAGGGGCTGTGTGATTTTCGGGATAGGGATAGGGACGCTGGTTATGGTAATCCGCCTGTTCGGGGGCCTGCCGGAAGGGGTGATGTATTCGATTCTGCTGATGAACGCCTTTGTTCCACTGATAAACAGGGGAACAAGACCAAGAATATTCGGAACAGGGGCTGCCAATGAATAACAGGGTGAAAATGTTGCTCATAATGACGCTTTTTGCGTGTATTTCGGGCGGAGTCCTTTCCTTCGTCTATCTTTTCAGCGCTCCGCTTATCGAGGCGAATATACTGGAAGAGCAACGAAATTCAATTTTTCTCGTTGTACCGGGCACCAAGGATTATAATGAAAAAGCGAAGAACGGTGTTACCTATTTCGAATGCAAGGATTCTTCTGGTACATTGATCGGATACGCGCTCCCAATCGAGGGGAATGGCTATCAGGGAGTGATAAAACTTATGGCCGGGCTCAAGCCGGACCTTAACGAGCTGACAGGCATCAAGGTGCTACAGCAGGTAGAAACCCCCGGTCTCGGCGGCCGTATCGGTGAAAAGAAATTTCAGGAGCAGTTCAAGGGCGTGAAGACGAAGCCTGCAGTCGGATATGTTAAAAATCAGACTCCCGAGAAAGATACCGATATTCAGGCGATTACCGGAGCGACGATTTCATCACGGTCTGTTGTCGCCATACTCAATAAAGGGATTGAAAAATTCAGGAGTGTGCAGTAGCTGTTGTAGTTATTCATAATGCCGCCGGTACTGATACCAAGATATGTTATAAGCCGCAAAATAAGAGGAAAGGGGTTCTTTAAATGGCTTCACAGGATACGAAGAACGACGAGGGACGCGCTTCGCGCGCTTCAATTGAGTTTCTCAAGGGGTTCTGGAAAGAGAATCCGACGCTCGTAATGCTTCTGGGCATGTGCCCGACGCTTGCCGTCACCACATCTGCAGTAAACGGAT
>Ga0315555_1000194_pt1 | contig 40031 bp, 28 predicted proteins | sample SalMarSW160380MG_FD_202113 | JGI IMG/M metagenome (GOLD analysis project Ga0315555, IMG submission 202113) | Salt marsh sediment microbial communities from the Plum Island Ecosystem LTER, Massachusetts, United States - Salt Marsh Sediment SW1603-80 ... | reverse complement strand
CTATAGCAAGAGAAATTTCTCTTTCGCTGCGAGTTTTTGTACCTTTAAACACCGAGTGTTCGGTAAAATGAGATATACCAGCTTTTTTTTCATCCTCATCTCTTGAACCAACGGTTATATAGACACCTATTACAACCGAATAAGCTGAAGGTATAAACTCAGAACATACCGTCACCCCTGAAGGCAAAACACTTTTTCTATAATTATCCATTACCCATAACCTATTCTAAAAAAACTATAACTTATAAACCCCTTACAAATAAACACCTCGAACCGCTTATTTGACAACCATAATAACACACTTAACAATATATGTCAATGGGAAAATACATGTAAAAAATAACTTGGACTAATAAGTATTCGGCAAATATATATTTCACCCATATATATCAAATAACATAAAAACAAAAATAAGTCTTTCTGTTTTAAAAAACCTTGACAGACCATAGAAAAAGATTATTTTTTTACCATTCAATAAACAAACACAATATTTTGGTAGAAATTAATATTAAAGATATGTATCAAGAATTTAAAATTCTTTTCTTAGTAAAATGAGTCAGGGAGTTAGAAAAGGTTCCCTTTTTTCTCTTATTGGATACGGCTTTGCAGGATTATTTCTTGTTTTATTTCATGCATTTGCCGGAAGATGGCTTGGTGTTGAATACTACGGATTACTTAATACTTTACTTTCTTATATAAACATTGCAACAGCGATAATAGCATCAGGTGTAACAGAATGTCTTAGCCGTTACATTCCTTTTTACGAGGCAAAGTCTGACAAAGAAAGGGAAATAGGAACAATACAAACATCATTTTTTATTTATTTAATCCTGTTTTCCGTGGTTTTTATAAGCTCTTTTCTTCTAAAAAGACCTATCCTTAAGAATCACTTTAATAACAACATTGCGATACTATATCAATTCTTACTGGGAACAGGTTTCTTATCTCTTTTCCGTTTGTATAGTGGACTACTTAAAGGTTATAGAAAGTTCGACATATTTTCAATAGGAAATGTAATACAAGCCTTTATGATGTTTTCCTTTCTTTTTGTTTTCATAAAAATAATTGGATTAAACGAAATATCAGCAGGGTGGAGTTTAACTGCTTCGGCAGTAATAGCCATAATATTTTATCAAATTTCTCTAAGAAACATTTCTTTTCAGATTTTTAAAGCAAGAAAGCTTTTCAATCGGGATATAATTAAGTTTACACTTGCGGCGACATTTATATTACTTATGAATATCTGGATTTTTAGAGCTGGCCCTATTTTGTTAAAAACACTCGGTAAAAGCGAAGGCGACAAACTGGCCGGGCTCTTCAGTGCGACAGTTATGCCTTTAAATTTCGCAAGACTTATTGTAATGTCGTTACAGACAGGTCTTTTCCCAAACTTAAGCAGGGCATACTCAATTAAAGATAATGAGTTAATAAAAAGATATATATTTAAAAGTTTTGGTATCATTATAGGAATTATAACACTTGTACTACTTGTTTATTACTTATTTGGACCCCGAATAATATTACTTATATATAAAAAAGAAGAATTTTTGGTTTCAAGAACAAATACTACTTTGTTAGCTTTTGCATATTCTTTTTACTTTCTTGGCCTTCATTTGACGAAAATAATGCTGGCAAGGAATACCCCGGGGTATTCATCTCTCTCTTTAGCTATAGGTATTGCCGGAATGTTTGTCGTACTCAAGTGGTTCGAACTTCCTCCTATGAGACTGGTCGGGACAAGTCTACTGATATGCAATTTGCTCTATTTTACAATTCAAGCACTGTCACTATTAACTATTAAAACAAAAAAACTTATAAAGAACTAAATTTCTAAAAAAGAGTCAAGTTCTATTCAATAATCTATGTTACTTAAAATCTTCTTAAAAATATCACGATGCTCTTTAACAAGCTGATCAGCAGACCAATTACTGACCACTTTTTCCCTCGCGAGTTTTCCTTTCTTCTCAAGTAAATCAATATCCTTAAGTGCAATATTTATCTTCTTCGCTATATCATTAGGGTTTCCCGGTTTCATTAAAAAGCCAACATCTTCATCAATTATCTCAAGCAATCCCCCTACCCCACTACATGCAATAGCCTTACCACATGCCATTGATTCCAGAGCCGCAATAGAAGTTGCCTCCATAAGTGACGGAATAACAATCAAATCTCCAGAAGCCAATATTCCCGGCATCTCCTCATTAGGCACAGAGCCTAAAAGTATTACTTTTTTTTCTATTTTAAGCCCTTTTAATCTTTTCTCTATTTTCTCCCGTAAAGGTCCATCTCCTGCCACGATTAACTTCACTTTTTTACCCGGACAAATTTTCGGCATTGCCTCTATTAAAAAATGAACTCCGTTTTTTTCAACAAGGCGTCTTGGACAAACCAGTATAAGCTCTCCCTTATCTCTATCAATACTTGGTTTAATTCTCGGAGAAAACAGTTCAGTGTCTACGGGATTAATAAGAGCTTCTATTTTTTTATCAGGAACCAACTTGTTTCCGATATCTTTTATTTCTTTACTTGCGGCAAAAACATAATCGGCTCTATTTATACCCCACTTGAGATATTTCTTAAATATTAATTTTTCTGAAACCTTTATAAAATGTGAACTGTGCAAAGTAAGCACAAAAGACTTTTTTTTAAGAATTTTCGCAAACATACAGGGCAATATTGAAGCAATATCATGTCCGTGAACAAGATTTGCTTTTTTCGACATTTTTAAGAAAATCATAATAGAAAAAATTGTAGTTAAACTCCAACCAATTAAATTCTTTCCAAAAAAAGGTGTTCTGATTATTGAGATACCATCATAAATTTCCACTTTACGAGATTTAAGTGAATTAGAAGTGACGACTTCAACCACATCTCCAAGTTTTATAAAACCACGAGCAAGATTTAATATATGCACTTCCATCCCCCCTACCTCAGGATAAAAATACATTCCGTTAAATAAAATTCGCATTAAACTATAGTACCTTTTCGAAAAACTTTTTGATTGCCTCTAAAATTCTACTACTTGCCTTACCATCACCGTAAGGATTCTCTTCTTTACTCATTTTCCTCCGCCGGTTTTCATCATCCAGTAAAATTGTAACTTCCTCGATTATTCTATTTTTCTCAGTCCCTAAAAGCTTAGCAACTCCAGCCTCTATTCCTTCCGGACGTTCGGTTTTATTTCTCAAAACAAGTACCGGCACCCTAAAAGAGGGCGCCTCTTCTTGAATACCCCCGGAATCCGTCAGAACAAGATAGGATTTCGATAAAAGAAAAGCCATATTTTTATAGCTAACAGGGTCAATCAACTTCACATTAGGAAAACCCCCCAGAATTTTCTCGGCCGGCTTTTTAACATTTGGATTGGGATGCACCGGATAAACTACTAAGACATCTTCCCTTTCTGCTATTTTTTTGACAGCCTGAAATATATTTTCAACAGGTTTTCCAAAACTTTCTCTTCTATGACAGGTAAAAAGTATCAGTTTTTTATCTTCCGGTGTTAAGCTCTTAATTTTTTGGTCCACTTCCGTATTACTAATAACCCATAAAAGAGAATCAATTCCGGTATTACCGGTCACATATATTTTTTCTTCGGGTATGCCACATTTAATCAGATTATTCTTCGACCACTGTGTAGGAGAAAAAAGTAAATCGCTTATATCATCGATAAAAACTCTATTTATTTCCTCCGGAAAAGGTTGGTATTTATCAAACGTTCGTAGGCCCGCCTCAATATGTCCTATAGGTATTTTTTTATAAAAAGCACACAGCGCGGCAACAAAGCTCGTTGTAGTATCACCCTGAACCAGCAAAAGGCTCAATTCCTGTTCCTCAAAAACGTTCTTCATGTTCTCAATTAAACTTTTCGTAATATAAAATAAATCCTGATTTTCCTTCATCAAGTTGAAATCTATATCTATCTCTAGATCGAACAATTGGATGACCGAATCCAATAATTCCCTATGTTGAGCACTTGCTATAATAAACGGTTCGAAACGCTTAGTTTCTTTTAAAGCTAAAGCAACAGGTGCCATTTTTATCGCATCGGGCCTTGTACCAAACAATAAACCTATTTTCCTCACAAATTAAATCCTCTTAACTTTAAAACAAAAAACTAAAGCAACTAAAAATGTTATAAAACCTATTAGACTGAATAAAGAAGCCATATTGAATACCTTGGACTCACAAACAAAACGAACTTCATGCTCTCCTTCAGGCACAAAAACTCCGTAGAAAATATAATCGGCTTTATATATCTTTTCTTCTTTCTTGTCTATATAACATTTCCAATACGGATGATAATTTTCCCGAATAATAAGAAATGTAGAACTATCGGTTTTTACGTCAAAGATCCTTTCATTGACATCGTTTTTAACAATATTCACTTCTCCACTACCTTTTGAGATAAGAATTTCCGGCTTTTCCTCTAAAAGTGTAACGTTTTCCGGTTTAAATTCGGCAGATAAAATTTTATTCAATACCTCCTCCGCACTATCAAGCACACTATAACTATATATCAAAGAAACTCTGGGAAAGAAATCTTTATTTTCTAAAACCTGATATTCTCTTCCGACAAATGCAACTTCAAAATTCGAATAAAAATTCTTATATTTTTCGACCAGTTGCCTTGTCCTTTCGTCATATTTGGATAAATCTTCCGGCAAGCGAGGACCTACTATATATTTAACGTTTAACATAGATAAAAGATGTGGATATTCTATAAAATTTACGGGATTAAACATAACACTCCTACCTGCTCCAATAAACTCCTGATATCTTCCCGGAGGATTAGGACCGTATCCGCCAACATTATCAATACTATGAAATTGGAAATATGAGTTCTGGGATCTACCTTCATAGTTAAAAGGAAACACTCTAAACAGATTTTTCCTCTCTTTAATAAACTCTGTGACTTCATCAGCAGCAAAATATTTCTCAGGTCTCGATACCGCAGAAAGGTACTTCTTATTAATTGGCCACAGGTCAATTAATAACAAAAGAGCCAGCGCGGGAAAAACAATTTGAGAACTGATTTTTTTTCGTAGAAAAGCACTTATTAAAGCTCCGTTAAAAACAAAGAGAAAAAAAGATATCCACATACTTTTTTTAAAATTTGTAAAATTCTTACTCATAAGATAGATTTTTTGTTGGATATCATACCGGCTCAATACACCAGTCCAATTGGCAACGAAATGACTTTTCATCCAACCCGAGATACTCCCCTCACCAAGATTCACAATTAAAGTCCCAAGGAAAATTAATCCTAAAAGTATATACAAATACAAACTCACGTTTCCTTTATTTTCCTTATTTTTATCCTTCCGGATTTCCAACACCGCCTCTGCTCCAAAACCGGACAAAACGGAAATTCCAAAAGTCACAAGGTAAAAAAACATAGCAGGCGCTCTAAATTTCTTAGCCATGGGAGCAAGATAATAATAGATTTTGAATAAAGGTGTATTTTTACCAAGTGCTAATATTAAACTAATTACTGTGAAACAAACAAAATATTTAATTAAATGCTTTTTCTTCTTATAAAAAAAAGCGAACCCGAGGAGCATAAGAGGTAATATGCCAAGATATCTAGAATCAAGTTTAAAGAAATTTTCTCCCCAATAATCTTTAAGAATACCTGAAAAATGCGGAGCTATAAGGTTTAAAAGTTCCGATGTTGGGAGAGACCAGGATGTTGAATAACTGTAACCTCTTGCGGCCCCTCTCGCACCATAACTTAACGATAAAGCGGGCGGTAAAAACTTGATCATGATTATCAAAACTAAAACAATCATTCCAGCAGAAAAGAAACCGCCTATCTTAAAAATATCTTTTTTATTAAGTTCCCTCCTTCTATAAAAATACTCAACAATAAAATAAGATAGTACACCTATCATACCCCAATAACAAATCTGAGGATGTCCACCAAGTAGAAACAACCCCGTTAAACCTCCGAAAATTATAAAATCTTTAATTTTTTTAGTCTCAAATGTTTTGTGTAGAAACAGAAAAGAATAAGGTAAAAAAACAGCCCCTATCATCCTTCCAAGATGACCCGCGTTTGTAGTCGTTATCAACTGACCTGAAAACATAAATATAACTGCTCCCAGCAAAGCAGCAAAGTCTGATAGTTTATACTCTCTCAGCAGCAAAAATATACCCAATCCTCCAAGGAATACATGCAATACGAATAAAAGAGTCCAGGCGTAATGTACTGGAAAAGCAAAAAATAGGATATGAGGAGGATAAACCATCCCACCACCACCTCCCGAAGTTACAGTAGGATGTCCGCTGAAATTATAACTGTCCCACATAGGGAAACGCCAATGCGACTTCATATATTCTGTCAAGGAAGATTGGTACGTGTAACCCGAAAGAAGCCAATCCGAACCATACATCATTTTGGAAGGTGTTAAAAGCGGAGCAAAATATATTAAAGATAATGCAAAAAGAACAAGGATAAAAATAAAACTTAATTTCTTCCGATCCGAAAAGATACTTTTTGACATTTTACACCTCCTTTGCTCTTTCAACTTTAAAATCTTTTCATCTTCAATAAGTCGAACAAAACTTAACAAAAACCGATATCTTGTCAAGTATATTCACATAAAATAAAATTGTAAAAAAAAGAAATGACCTTGTTTTTTTAAAATAAATATTCTATTCAAAGAGACAATGAATCAGGGAGTCAGAAAATGTTCAATCTACGCTTTAATAGGACAGGGGATCAGCCGGCGTTTTCCTAGCTTTATTTGATGTCTTTGCCGGGAAATGGCTTGGAGTAGAAAAATACGGTTTCTTAAAAGTTCTATATGATTTAGTTTTTTTCGACCACAGTTGTAATTGCAGGTATAGTGGGAAATTTATCAAGGAATATTGCTCACTTCGAAGAAAAAAAAGATAAGAAGGGGATTGAACAAACGATACAATCTTCCCTTGTAATATCTTTTATCACACTAATACTGTTTATCGGATTAACCCTTTTATTTAGAAAGTGGGTAACTAATAAATTCTTGAACTCGGAAAGCATTATGCTGCTTCAATTTCTCCTGTGTATAACCCTCCTATCTATTTATCAATTCTACAATGGAATATTCCAGAGATACAGAAGATTTCATATTTTTTCTTTCGGAAATAGGAAAGTATCCTTTTAATTTTAAGGATTGAAGTTTTAAATCTTATTTAATACAATGTTTTATAACAACAATCACAACCCTCTTTTTTTATTGTGTTTAACCAAGACCTAAAACCAGCCTAAAATACACCTTTATTCTTAAGATTTTGAGGGATGAGAGATACCCTTTCCCCCTTGACGATATATAAATAATCTTCTATATTTAGATCAAAAAAGGGAACGAAACAGAAATGAAAAACAGGATATGTATACTAGCATTTATCGGTTCAAATAATATTGGAGATGAAGCAATATTATATTCTATTATTTCTAATATCAATAAAACTAAAAATGAAATTACAATCTTTTCTCTCAATCCTAAGAAAACCAAAAAACTTCTGTATGATTTAAATTTAAAAAACATTGAAATAATCAATATTAAAAAACACTTTTTATCGCTAAAAAAATTTATAAATTCCAATATATTCATTTGTGGTGGAGGCGGAATAATTCAAGACCAAACAAGCGTCTATAATCTACCCTCCTTCTTGAGTAGAGCTTTATTCGCAAAGATACTAAATAAAAAAATCATGTTTTTCGCTGTCGGAGCCGGACCAATTTACTCGCTATTTAGCAAATTTCTAATAAAAACTATTCTTAACCTGGCAAACATAATAACAGTAAGAGATAAAGAATCAAAAAAAGTTTTACTTAATTGCGGAGTAAAAGAAAATTTAATTAAAGTTATCGCCGATCCGGCAGTTTCACTGGGAAAAATCTCAAAAAAAGAAGCCCAAATTTTGCTCCGCGAACAGGGTATAAATGTTAATAAGAAAATAATGATTATATGTTTAAGACAATGGTTCGCCATTTACAGACTAATACCAGTGAAAATCGTTAAAAAATTTAACATTCAGACAAAAAAAGATAAACTAAAATACGAATACTTTATTAGAGAAATATCAAAATTCTTAGAATATTGTGAAAACGAATTAGAATTCCAACTTGTTTTTTTACCCTTCTGGAAAGAAAGAGACAATAAAGTCCATAGAGAAGTCAGTAAACTAATTAAAAATAAGAATAATATTTTTATTTTGGAAAAATATTATAATCCTTTGGAAATTAAAGGGATAATAAGTATCGCGGATTTTATATTAGGAATGAGGTTACATTCATTAATTTTCGCATCAGCAAATAAAAAAGATTTCCTTGCAATAGATTATGCCCCCAAAGTAAAAAATTATCTGAAACTGCTGTTAAAAAACAAAAATGTCCTTGATAAAATCCTCGTTGACCCTGAAAGTTTCTCCTGTGAAGAACTGATAAAAAAATTAAATTTCGTTCTTTCTGAGAAACCCCTTAAGTCGGAAGATTTCCTTAAAAATCTTTCTGCTACTTTAAATAGAGAAAAAAAGAACTATTATTATCTAGAAAAACTTAATTCGAGTTAATTGATAAACTCAATCCAAGTATCCCGAATTTTTCAAACGCTCTTCGATTTCTTTATTGATCTCGAATTTTTCTTCGCTATGATAGCAGATTTCGTTTTCAACAAGAACAAAGTTTAAATATAATTCTATTGAAATAAGTATAATGGGGACGAACAATAAAGAACATAAAATTCAACCAAACTCCTTACCTGGACCTTTACATAAAAAATGACGGCCTTTGCTGCCATTAAACTCTATTTTATTTGTGAAACTCCCGTTTTATTTTTAAGAAGAAAAAATCGCTTAGTTTAAATTGAAATAATTAAATTATCGGCTCTTTTTGACTACACGGTAAAAATCATGAAACTTCTTATCATAGGACCTTGACAAAAAAGTCAATTAATCTAATAATATTTAAAAATATTATTAGATTAAAAGTTCGTTAAACTATGGAGGTTATAAATGTTTCTACTTTTAATTAACTATAGTTTCTTATCTTTCGTTTTATTAGCAGGCGCACCTGATATTTACGTCAAATCCGAATTAACAAATTCAAATAAGAGTTACCTATCTCTATCTTACGCTAATTTCATACGCGAAAATCCCGGAGGAATAAAAAAAATCTTATCTGAAGAAAAAAAAGCACATATTTCAATATCAAAAGGGCTAACTGATGTCGGTTATCAATTCTACAAGCTCAAAGAAGATAAAAAAGCAGTGAAAAAATACGAAGAAGCCCTATCTCATTATGCCACCGACAGACTTTACTATCACTATGGTAACAGTCTCTCGAACATCGAAAGACTTAATGATGCAATCAAAGCTTACAAAATATCTTTGTATTTAGGAAATAAAAACAAAGGAAGAGTATATTATAACATTGCATGCGCATACAGCAGATTAAAAGATGAAGAAAGAAGTTTGGAAAATCTGGATAATGCGATTATAAATGGTTACAATAATTTCAATTACATAAATATAGATAAGGACCTGATTTTTCTCCGTTCTCAAAAAAGTTGGAAAGAATGGATTACAGAAAGGGAAAAACTTTTTAGAGTCAATATTCCATCTGATGGGTTAGTTGCAGAATATCTTTTTAATGGGAATGCGGAAGATAACAGTGGAAATGAAAACCATGGTACCCTTATCGGCAATGCATCTGTTGATAACGTTTTAAAAATCGGAGATAACATCGAAGACTATATGACCGTTCCGAATAGTGTTTTCGACGGACTTAGCAACCTCACTATTTCTTTTTTTATTAAATTTAACAAAATCCACAGAGAAGGACGTATCCCGGGTCATGCTATTATAAGTTGTTCAAGGGGAACCGAAGATAATGCTTTTTTAATATTCTATGACTACGATAAGAAGGCGTGGGATTTTTGGGTTGAAGATAGAAGATTGAATTTCCCCTTGGATACCACGATCTTTGATAAGAAGTGTCATTCTTTAATCTTCTTAAGAAACGGTGCAGATGGGACTTTGTACATTGATGGCATAGCTCAGAACACACGTGTAAGTGATATAGTCCTTAATATCGGAGAAAGCGGAGTTATAATCGGACAGGAACAAGATTTAGTATCTGGGAGTAGATTTCTTGAAGCGGACCAGTCTCTGGCAGGAGAAATTGACAATCTCCGAATTTACAATCGGGCTCTCTCGAAAAAAGAGATCCAGGCACTATATAACGAAAATCGGTAAAAGGCTTTTTAAGGACAGATCAACTTACTTTTCAAGTAAAACTCTCAAAGGGGCTTGAATCGAATTTACTTCTTGTAGATCTATGCCTCTCCCGAATATAATGTAAAGAGCTCGGAACCTATATTTATTTATACGATATATAATTAGTTTAGTGTTCCGTTCAACTTAGATTCGAGGAACTTAAGAATCAGACAGGATTAACTAAGATTTACAGGATTTTTTCTGTTGTTTTATTTTTTCGTTTTGACTCAGGACTCACGGCACATGACACACAACTTGGATAGCTCCAACTACTAACCTCTATCGTCCGTCAGACGTCCTCCATCATCGCTCATTATTTTGCCACAAGCGAAAGCTTGACTTTATCGAATCTCTTTTTATACTAAAACCACATGCGATTTTATAAAACTACATTCAATGATATAAGTTCTAAAGAGAATAAAAGTTTATGTTCTTAATAATATTTTCTCTCTTTCCACCTTTAAGAACCGCACAAGAAACCGGCTTTGGAAACATACCCAAATTACCTCAAAAATCTTTTTCCGTCACTTACCAAAATTCATACTCAATTTCGGAGCTTCAGACCGTCAGAATCAATTGGTTAGCTGATTCTTACGGATTGGGAATTTCCCACTTTGGCACTTCTTTCTACAGAGAACTAATAATGGGAGGCATTTTCCGGACAACAATAGACAAAACCTTTTTTATAATCGAACCTTCTTTTTTACACTTATCTCAAGAAGATGAAGATAATTTTGGATTCAGCGCCGACTTCCTCATCGGCATTTCTTTAGTAAATCACGGAATTTATTTTAAGGCTCTCCATCCTGTTTCATGGATAAGGAATAGTACCATACCGGCTGAATTAGAACTATGTGGTATTTACACGGACCAGTGGAATGAAATTGGGGCAAAGATCAACTTCACGGAAAACTGGGGCATCGGCTTAGGATTTGGATATGAAATAAAATTTCCAACCTTCGACGCTTCGCTTGGTTTGCTGACAAATCCCTTAATTCCTACTGCGGGTTTCTCCTTTAAAATTTCAAATATAAAATTCGCAATAGGAATTCAGAATCATCCGGACCTCGGCTTATCGGAAACGTTCACCGTAAACCACCTATCGCAGCAAGGCCGCTAAAATGTAAAAATTAAATATCAAAATGGAAAATGATAAATCAAAGTTCAAAAAGTTATTTCAACGCAGACAGAGTACGCAGAGCCCCACACCATACACTATTTATTTTGTTGTTTTTACAAAAATAAAATATGGATGGGGTTGGGAAAGACCTGGTTATCCGCGAAAATCAGCGGCTAATAAAAGAGGTATAAAATGAAAGAAAAAATATTTGAAGAAAAAAGAATCTTTACCGGTAATTTATTGAATTTCAACGCAGACAGAGTTGTCCTTGCAAACGGGATCAAAACTTTCAGAGAATACGTTTCTCATCCGGGAGCAGTAGCTGCGCTTCCTTTTCTTAGCTCTTCCGATATTATTCTTGTTAAACAATACCGTTACGCAACAGGTGAATTTCTTCTTGAAATACCTGCCGGAACAATAGAAAAGGGTGAAACCCCGGAACAAACTGTTGAAAGAGAACTTCAGGAAGAGATAAACTACAATCCAGGCTGTCTTACAAATCTGGGTTGGTTTTATCTGACACCCGGTTACAGCAATGAGAAAATTCATCTGTTCAATGCAACAGAACTGGAAAAATGTTGTAAAGAAACCGAAGAAGATGAGAACATCGAAGTTGTAAAAATGAAAGTCGAAGATGCACTTTCTAAAATCCACTCAGGCGAGATAAAAGATGGAAAAACTGTTATTGCTATTTTGTCTTATATCAATAGAACCGTTTGAAATAGACCAGGAAACGACACAAACTCCTGAACTCTTAGAAACAATAAGACGGTTGAAAGAAAATCCGATAAATATAAATACTGCAAGAAAGATCGAACTATTACTTATACCATACGTTGATAAGTATCTTGCCGAGCGGATAATAGATTACAGAAAAGAACGTCTCTTTACAAAAACAGAAGAATTACTATTGATTGAAGGAATAACACCTTACCTTTTCGATAGAATAAAAAAGTTTGTAACAGTAAAAGATGCAAAAAGAAGAAGAAAACCCAAAGGGTTTGATTTCTTGTCCCGCTTTGAACGTAAGGAAGAAGAATCTCAAAATAAAATATATAACAGAATCACCATTCCGTACAAAGGTATATTTGTGAACGGTCTTTTCGAAAAAGACTATGCGGAAGAGGATTATTTCGATTATTACACCGCTTCAATTTATATTCCCGAAAAACTCGTTATCGGCGATTATGACCTTGATTTAGGCATGGGAATTATGTTGGGAAAACCGGATTTTTTTTACCGTAGTTCGGGTATTATACCCGGGGAAAAAGGTTTCAGCCCTCATCTTTCAACGTACGAAGAAAATTTTTTCAGGGGTATCGCAGGTAAGTGGAAAGAATTTATGTTTTTCGGTTCCTACATCGAAAAGACTACCTGGGGAAAAGAGAAATTTCTCGGAGCGAGTTACAAATTTTCTTCAATAAGACTAACGGGAAGCTTTAGCGAATCCGAAAAAAGAGGAAAATACGGACTGGGTTCTTTTTATGCCGATAAAGAACTCGCAGGGAATCTCCTTCGTTTCGAAATCGCAAGCGGAGGGAATACCTTTAAAGAAACAAAAAACAGCCTGTCTTATTCAATGGGGATTGACAACGGTAAGGGTTTGAAAGCAATATACGTCAACATAAAAGATTCCCTACCCACTTTGAGAAGTTCTCCTTTTTATAAAGACGAAGAAGCCTTTTATTTAAGTTACGCGAGGAAAATTTCACCGGATCTATCCGCCGGTGTCTTTACAGAATTTTCCCGAAACATTTCAAGTATGGAATCTTTCGACAGAATAGCGGAATTTCATTTGGGCTGGGAACCCATTAAAAATCTCCGAATACAAAACAGAATAAAAACCCAGAGAGGAAAAAACAGCGGCAGATTCGACGTAATTCACAAAGTAAAAGATATAACTTTTCGAAGCCGTTTTGAAGTACTAAATGGATCTGAAGGTTCCGGTTTCCTTGCATACACCTCTCTGCGTTACTCCAAAAATCACATTCTTGAAGGACGCTTAACGCTTTATGAAACAGACAACGGCAGCGCAAGAATTTATGAATACGAGAATGATTTACCCGGAAAGTTTACAATAAAGCAACTCTCCGGTTCCGGCAGACGCTTCTATATTATTCTGGGAGAAAAAATATTACCTACACAGGTCTATTTGAAGTGGAGCATCGATTTCAAAGAGACTATTTCTCACGAAGTAGGCTTAGCCCTCTGCCTATGAAATACTTTAACGTAGCCGTCCCCATCGATAAATCTTGCCTTTTCACTTACAGGAAAAAAGAAGATCTGAAATTACAAAAAGGAAGTGTTGTACTAATCCCTTTCAGAAATAAGATACTTGAAGGGGTCGTGATTGAAGAAGGAAAATATTTTAAAGGAGCAAAAGAAATCCAGAAAAAGATACTGGACTTACCCGAAGATTTATTTAAGCTATGCCAATGGATTTCCCGGTACTACGTCTGTCCAATAGGTCTGGTATTCTCTTTCTGTCTTCCTCCAATAATGAAAAAAATCAAAACATTTAAAGAATATCCCAAAAAGGAATCTACAATTAAATTAAATTCATTTCAAAATAAAGCGTATAGACGAATAATGGAAGCAATTAAAGAGAAACGGTTCGAGACATTTCTACTTTTCGGGGTCACAGGAAGCGGAAAAACCGAAATCTATTTGCATCTGATGGAACACATAATAGATAAAGGAAAAAGTGTGCTCTATTTAACACCAGAAATTTCAATGATACCTCAGGTCATCGAGCGGATAAGGGATAGATTTGGAAGCGGCGAATCGTATACCTACAAATCATCCAGAGGTATGAGATATTCATACTGGTTAAACGCTTTAAACGGTAATTTAAAAATCGGAGTGGGCTCAAGAATGAGCGTTTTCAGCCCGTTTAGAAATCTCGGTCTAATTATAGTTGATGAGGAACATTCCGATTCATATCGTCAGGATGACCTCAAACCAAGATTTTCCGGACGCGATGTTGCAGTTATGAGGGGAAAAATAGGGAATTTCCCGGTTATACTTGGCAGCGCGACACCTTCTATTGAGTCTTTTTATAATTCAGAAACCGGCAAGTATAAACTTCTCGAACTCCCTAAAAGGGTAAAAGGTATGGATCTACCGGAGGTGAAAATTGTCAACCCCAAAGGTGAACTCTTTTCGGAAGTTATGGAAAAAGAAATCAAAGATACTTTAAATAGAGAAAAACCATCAAGAGTTATCCTTTTTCTCAACAGAAGAGGGTATGCTCCTTACGGTAAATGCTATAATTGCGGTTGGGTTGCCCTCTGCAGGGACTGTGATATATCTCTCACTCTCCATAAAAAAACAAACACTTTAATCTGTCATCACTGCGGATATAGCAGTAAAAAAATCGAAAACTGCCCCGTTTGCGGCAAAGAAATATTCTATTTAGGATGGGGAACACAAAGAATCGAAGAAGAAATAGAAAAAAAATGCATAGGATACAGTATCAAAAGGATGGATACAGACAGTACTTCCGGCAGACACACTCATGAAGAAATATATAGTAAATTAAAAAAAGGAGAGATTCAAATACTTCTTGGAACTCAAATGGTAACAAAAGGACTCGATCTCCCTGATATAGGATTCGTAGGCGTTGTTTCAGCGGATACCGCTCTGGACTTTCCGGATTTCAGAGCAACGGAAAAAACTTTTCAACTTCTTTCACAGGTTGCAGGGAGAGCGGGCAGAGGCGAAAAGGGTAAAGTTTTAATACAGAGCTCAAATCCGGAACACTACGCGATAAAAAGCGCCTCAGCCCATAACTACAGGGATTTTTACTCCGAAGAAATAAAATTCAGAGAATCCGCCAATTATCCCCCTTTTACCAAGCTGGCAAGAATTATTATTAAATCCAAAGAAATGAAAAAAGCGGAAAACGCTTCCGTTAAATTAAAGAAAACAATTGAAAGTATGGCAGAAGCAAAAAGAATCACAGTTCTCGGACCTGTAGTCTGCCCCATCGGAAAAATTGAAAAATATTTTCGATTCCACATGCTGTTGAAATCAAAAACAGGTTCTCCCCTCCAAGACATACTAATGAAACTCTATACTAAAAAGACTCCTGGGGTAAAAATATCTTTAGAAATAGACCCGGTAAATATGTTATAAGAAAAAGAGGTGCACTCTGTGGTATTTTTTCGGGGGGTTGACTTTCCAGATCTTTTGTTAATATTCCGTAATAAATAAAATTCAATCTGCATAATTTTAATTGGAGGTAACATGGAAGAAAAAGAACTGCAGAAAAACAAAAAGATGATCTTCGCTCCCGGATTTACGGGAGCCGATCGAAGAAGCGGTAAGGAAAGGAGAACAGGAAAAAACCGGAGAAAAAATTCCGATTCAAACTATAACGGCACTGAACGCAGAAAAAGGAAAGACCGCCGAACAGGAAAAGATAGAAGAAAATTAAAACAGACCGGATATTTACTGTAGACTTTAAATCTCTTACTAACAACTACTCTACCTAATACTATAATATATCGTTTACGTTTAGTGTTTTCCCCCAACCCGCAGCCTATTTTTTAACAACAAATTGCACAAATTTCACAAATAACTTTTTAATTAGCCACTGATTTTCACGGATAACCACGTCTTTCCCAACCCCATCTATATTTTATTTTTGTAAAAACAATAAAATAAATAGTGTATGGTGTGGGGCTCTGCGTACTCTGTGCCTCTGCGGTGAAATAACTTTTTGAACTTTGATTTATCATTTTCCATTTTGATATGCATTTTTACATTTTAGCGGCTTTGCCGTGCTATATGCCACTTGAGTAAAAGAAAAAAAACTTTATATTTTAACTATGAAAATTATCGAGAGAGAAGCAAAATCAATATACACAAGGACAAAACTTCCCGGCATAGAATATACAATTAACCAGTACGTAGGGTGTGAACATAGATGCGCTTACTGTTATGCCCGGTATATGAGCAAATGGAAAGAGTACGGAAAATGGGGAACATGGATTGAAGTAAAGACAAACGCCCCGGAGCTCGCGAGAAAGAGGGTGAATGGAGAGGTATCAATGAGCTCGGTTTCCGACCCGTATCAACCCCTTGAAAAAGAGATTCAACTCACCAGAAAGGTTCTTGAGAATATGGACAAAAACACTAAACTCTCAATTCTTACCAAGTCCGATTTGGTTTTAAGAGATATCGATATCCTCAAAAAATTTAAAAACCTAAGCGTAGGGTTGACCGTAAACTGTTTTTCGGAAAAGGTGAGGAAGATTCTCGAACCACATGCATCTTCAAACGAGAAAAGGATTAAAGCACTTAAGAAATTAAATAGAGAAGGAATAAACACCTTCTGTTTTATCAGTCCCGTCATTCCAAAGCTTACAGAAGTAAGAGAAGTCTTAAGAAAAACCAAAGGAATCGTAAATTATTATCTAATTGAAGTTCTGAATACCCGTCTTGGAGGAGAAAATTTTAGGGAAATTTTAAAAGAAAAATTTCCTGAGAGCTACGAGTATTTAAAGGACAGAGAAAAGATGGAAAAGTTCGTGGAATCACTAAAGAATTATATCGAAGAAAACAAAGTTCCCACAGCAGCATTCGTCAGCCACTGGAGGGAGAATTATTATAAGGAATATCACCAAAGATGACCCGCAAGGAAGAAAGAAGCCAGGAACTAGAAGTCAGAATCCCACCCCCCAACCAAAAAAAATTCTCACACAAAGCCACAGAGACACAAAGCCCCATCACACAACCCATCTATTTTGTTTGTTTATAAATCAACCAATTACCCAATCAACCAATTTACTGATGCGTAGCATCCAACAGCGCCCCTTGACTTATGAGAATGATTTCTTAAATTTAAAGTACACTATAATTATGGAAACATTATGCTATATAAGTAAAAAACCCAAACCCCAAAATCTAACCGCTTTCCACTTTATTGTTCCAAAAAGAATATTAGAATTATGAGTAAAAGTAAAACTAAAGAAGCCTTAATACTAGCAAAAGAAATTATCAAAGGCATTGAAAATGATGAATTGAGAGTTAATCAGATACTTCTTAAATACAAAAGATTTTTAGAACTTTTAAATCTAGCTATAAATGATACTGAGTTTAGTAAAATAGGTCCGAACGTAACTGAATTAGAAAGTCATATATATATTTCAGAAAAAGAATTAAATCATCCTATGCCAAATACCGTTAACATTAGTGGTCAAGAAATAGATTTTTCGGGTTTCCGAAGAACTTCTCTAACAAATAATATTACAAGAAACAAAAAACAACTACGAGCCATTAAAAATTACATTCATAACGAAGTTAATAAAATTTATATGCAATTGGAATTTGGATTAGGGGCCCAAACAATATTTGAACGATATAGAGAAAAAACAGATTCTCTTATAGCTCGAAAAATGCCAACTGTAACTCCTAAATTAGATGCAATACAAGAAAATTTAAATTCCAAAAATCCAGAACATTGGGCAAATGCTGTAAACACCTGCAGAAGAATTTTAAAAATAGTTGCAGATAGGCTTTATCCTCCCAACCCAAACGGGAAGGAAAAAATTGTAAAAGGAGATAAAGAAATTTCAGTTGGACCTGAAAACTATATAAATAGACTTGTTCTATATGTAGAAGAAAACGCTTCCAGTAAAAAATATTGTCAGATTGTTGGTTCTCATTTGAAATTCTTAGGTGATAGATTAGATGCTATAAATGAAGCTAGTTGTAAAGGTACTCATAGCGAAATCAATGATAAAGAAGAAGCTGAGCGTTATATTATTTATACCTATTTACTTTTGGGTGATATATTAATGTTAGCTGAATAAAGGTTTTCAAATATTGAAAACTACAAATGAATAATAATAAAAAAATTACTGTATCACTTGAAGATCTATTTGACAAACAAATGATGCAATTATTTGTAACTATTGGTTTTTGTTTAGAAAAGAAATTTTATATACCTAGTTTAACACTTATTTACTCTGGCATTGATGCAATGGCTTGGTTATATCGTCCAGAACAAAGCGATGTGGTAACTCGTAAGAATTTTATTGACTGGACTGAGAAATTCATACATCCTGAAAAGAACCTTAATTGCAAGGCAATTGATCTGTATGCTGCAAGATGTTCGATTCTTCATTCTTTTACATATGAATTTAAGTTAACCCGGGAAGGTACCTCAAAACAAATTTTTTACACTTGGGGGGATGCAAACCCAGATAAACTTCAAAAAATAATGGATCTTAAACACCCAAACACTATAGTAGTTTTATCTATTGAGGTTTTATACGAATCTTTTCAAGAAGGCGTATTTGGTTTTATAAACGAAATAAAGAGTAACCCAGATCTATTAAAATTATTCAAGGAAAGAGCACCAAAATATTTCGGAAGCATACCAGTAAATCTTATAACCAAATAGATTCTAGGAGTTGGCTTTGATTTTTGAATCAATAGCACAACAATTGAAAAACGAGCATAAAGGGGCCTGGTTTTGTTTTTTGAACTTCTCTAGACCAACAAATAAAATCTCTGTGTCTTAGTGTCTCTGTGTGAGATATTAGTTTTTATTTAAAACAAAATAAACTTTTTCTCTATTCGTGTAATTCGTGCAATTTGTTGTCAAACTAAGGTTTTGGCCCTTCGCCTTTAGCTGTTGGCTTAAAAGAACAAACAAAAATTGGGCTGTGGTGGGGTAAATCAGTGTTTATCCGTGTTAATCAGTGGCTAATTCAGGGGGCGGGTTGGGCGTTAAACAACACAAATATATTTTTTTCTCTGTGTTCTCCGTGTCTCTATGTGAGAATATTTTTTTGGTTGTGGGATGGGATTCTGACTTCTGGCTCCTGGCTTCTGAATTCTTTCCCTATCTTCTCACTTCCAAACTATCCAGGACTTCATCGAGATGTTTATCGGCGGGGAATCTTCTCTTTATCCTTTTTATCAGCTCGATCGCGCATTCTACATCTTCTCTTTCTAAAAGAATGAAAATACTGGTAAACAATCTTTCATCCTTCACCAACTCATCTATTATGTTTTCAAACTTCTCTTCTTCTCCGGAAAGGACATATACTTCTATAAGACCTTTATAAGCAAATGGTTTCCATTTTTTTGAGGAAGGTAATTTGTTGAAATCTTCCTCTGCCATAGACAATATATTTTTTGCTTCTTCGGAATTCCCGGCATCTTTTGCCTTCATTGTTAGCAATTCTCCCCTAAGTAAACGAAGCCTTGGAACATCTTTTATCCTAAGAAAAGTATTTACGAATTGAAGGCCCTCGTCATAATTCTTCAATTTCTGATAAATTAACTTTTGATTTCCTATTAAATTAGGGGCTATGCCAAGAAAAACTCTTTCCTCTTCAGTGTATATTATAACTTTCCGAAGAAGCGATTCAAGCATCACTAGTGTATCACGCAGAGGTTCTGAAATTGTTCCCTGATCCAAAAAAGGATAAATATCACGAAAAACCTCGTCATTAAAAGAAAACAACGAAAAGGCAAAATTTACTAAAGAGCTAACTTGAGCTTCGCTACCTATACACATCCAGAAATTATCGTAATAACTATATGAGAATTGATTACTAAATAAATCCCACGTTTTTTTTCTGTTACTCTTAAGATTAACTTTATCTTTTACAAGTTTATACGCCAATCCCTCCCTCAACAAATGATCGCTAAACACATTACGATAATCTCGGGGCAGGGGAAAAGAAAAATAAATATTGATCGAGGGATCGAAATCCTCATTGTTTATATACTTTTCAACAAATAAATCCAATTTCATAGTTAAATCATCAAAAGTTGTTTCTTTACCAAGCGATGACAAAATTATAGACTTGACAGCCATATCTTTCAACTCGAGTATTCTACCATCAGAAAGTTTCATAGCGGGAGGTATAGTATCCACTATCCATTCTTCGAAACTATCATTTATTCTTCCCGATCTCTTCCTGCGAACATACTCGGCACCAAATATCGTTCGCTTAAAAGGCGAAGCCAAATCTATAGGTATATCGGACCATATAAGTTGTTTAACATACCAATTTGTATTCATAAGGGAAAAATTAGCCAACCTAACCCCTTTCTTTTTAGCAGCATCAAACGTTCTAAAACCCTTCACTCCCTGGAGAAACCAAACCGGAAAGGTATCATTGTCCCCATACGTAAAGAGAATCGAATTCTCGTCAGGGCTAACCAGCAAAGCACGAGCGTAATCATGGGCAATCCAGTTACCTCTCCTATTTGCGTGAGATTTGATATTACTAAATAAAGGAATAAAACCCATAATACCCGAAAGTACTAAACCCCCTAAAGCATAACGGGGCATCTTTAGCCTTAGGTAATTCCATACCCAGTACAATCCAATAGACACATAAAACATAAAAAGGAAAAAACCGGCACCCCAGAAGTAGTCTCTTTCTCTCGGTTCACGCGGCTGGTGAGCGGGATTGGGGTCCGAAATAGAAAATTCATGATTAAGATAAAAAACCAAACCGAAAGTCAAAAGTATATAAAGGATGAAAAATAACCAGAAAGATTTCCTATCTTGCTTAAAATGTACCCACATACCCCAAACACCTATCAAAACGTAAATATAGGTTCCGAACAAAGACACATAACGAAGCAATGCACCGGTATCGGTTCTGGGATACGGGAAAAACTGCCATGAAAAATATTTAAAGAAGATTTTAAGTTGTTCTATGAAAGCACGGATCTGACCATAACCCGTTTCCCACGAAGTATGCCTGGGTAATAAATCCATTTCCCCATACTGTTTTCTAGAAAACACATCCCACAATTTCGAAAATGTAGTCGGATCCGCTTCATTAATATAGGGATTTGCGTGAGCTCTTACCATCAGAACGAAATACGTTGAAATTCCTATAAACGCCAAAATTAATACTATTGCTATAAATCTAGAGTCCTTTAAAACTTTCCAGTCAATTAAAATCAAAAATACTAAAATCCCGGGAACAATTAACAAAGGTATTAAATGAACACCAATTGATAAAAACAATAAATATGCCAATAAAAGCAAATAATTATTGTCTCCTTTTTCCTGTCTATGCTCATCCCATTGTAAGACCAACCATAATCCTACCATTAGTATTAATGTAGACAAAGCATACACCTCTGCCTCTACAGAAGAATCCCACACACTAAAACAAAGCCCGGCTCCAATAGAAGAAAAAAGTGCTATAAGATGAGTCCCTAATAAATGCTTTTTATCTCTATTGTCTTTAAACCTGCTTAAAACTTTTAAAATCATTAGATATAGAACAGCCCCCGCTAAAGCTCCAGACAATGCAGAAAGAAAATTCACTCTCTTTGCTACTTCCTTGAAAGGAAAAAGAATATCAAAGATTCTGCCAAGCAATATATATAAAGGCGTACCCGGAGGATGAGGCACTCCTAATATGTGGGAACAGGCTATAAATTCACCACAATCCCACAGGGAAACCGTAGGAGCTATGGTATACAAATAGACCCCTAATAAAACACTAAAAACAGACGCAAAAGAAATAACTGTTTTCCTATCAAAATTCATATTCTCAAAACCTCTTTCTTTTCTATAATTGTAATCAGAAATAATCCAATAGGCTACTTTACCGTCTTATTATAATAATGAATATTATTATGGCAAGAGAGAAAATTACTCCCCAAAACACCAAATAATTAGCCACAGATTAACACAGATAAACACGGATTAGTAGACAATTTTCAATTAGACTATTCCCTATACCCTATATCCTCACTGCTCCCTACTTTTAACATATCTTAAAATCGATACCACAAAAAATAGTATCAAAACAAAAGAAAGAAGCGGGTAATACCAGTAAGCTCTAGCTAACATCCAAAAAAACAGAACCACAGTAATAGTTATAAGAAATTCCTTAGGTCTTAAGGCAAGTTTAAACAAGCGCAGTAAATTAACAAGCCCCTTCCCTGAAGCTTTGAACAGCGGGATAAATATCTTCCTTTCTCGGAAGAGAACAAAAAGCAAAATCAGAATCAAAAGTATAACTAACGATCTTATTATTTTCTCATTGACATAAGTAAAACCTAAAAATAAAGCCTCTTCCCTTTCCACAATCTTTTTCTCAAAAGAATATTTATTACCGGAAACCGGAACATTTACTCTAAGTGAAAGGAGTCCTGCTTTGCCCGTAGCAAGTTGAACGCCTGCTTTATCGAGCCCCGAATAATCAAGCTTCTTAGATATTGCAGGCGCTGGGACCCCCGCATTTCGTGCCTCAAAGTCCTTTTTCTTTTCCTCGATTTCTTCCGTCGTCACATCCATCATCTGCATTTCCGACTTACTTACCTCAATGACTTCTTCAACCTTAAGTTTAAGAACCTTAGGTTCGAGATTCCCTGCAAATTTTATATAATCATAATTAACCGGTAAATAAAGACTCCATTCTACTTTATTAATCAAAATATCCGTAGTCGGAAAGTAATGCTTCTTTTTTCCCAAGAGATTAAAAACCTCGAGTTTTTCCGTATAAATAAGTTCGATAACAAAAGGCGTAAGAGAGCCGTCAGTTCCCCTTTCCGACCTCACAAGAGGAATCAATACTCTACCATCATCACCTTTTGAAGCCTTCTCCCTTTTACCGTTAACATAAACACTCCAGATACTCACATCTTCCGGTAAATTTACCTTAAGGAATTGATCCCAAAGATTTTGCATTGTAAACGTGACTTGATGAACCATTTTGCCGTCTTCCATGAAGAGAGTAATTCCTTTTGCTAAATCTATAAAAGAAGTAAGTGCCTCCTCTTTTTCATACTTTGTAATACGAACTACCATATTGAACGGATGTCTTAAGTATTTAAAAGCAAAAAGAATGGGTCTCGCAGAAAGATTGCTAAGCTGGGGAGGTACTTTTTGGAAATCTATTCTCTCCAGGTTGCTAAATTCCTGGACTTCAGCTTCCGCATCACTCTTCACCTCTCCTGCCACATAACCCGATTCCCTCATAGCCCCCAAAACTTCAAACCCCTCGAAGTTTGCCACCATTGTTTCCTCCGGCAATAACTTCTCTGATTTTAACGTTAAAACTTTTATTCCTTCAAAGGGATACTCGAAAGATATATCAAGAAGTTGCCTTCCTTTCTCCTCTCTAATACTCCAGTCTCCTACTCCTTCCCCACCAACATCAATAACCTGATAATTCTCCGGGACAATAAGAGTAAGGAGATTAATCTTATTCTGTACCACGTTCAATTCTAGCATTGTGGTTACGCTAATCGCGTCTGCTTCAATCGAAAGAAGATTAAAAACTTCAGAGTATATTTTTGCAGGCCCTCTCTCTACTCTTTTATCTTCGCTCTTCCAGGAAACATGCATATAAGAAGTAGGAGAAAGGTAACCCCCAACTATAGTATGGTTCTTTGTCCGGGTCTTTCTAACTTCCTGAGCATTCTGAATATTAACTTCTAGATTAGCTCTTGGGATATCAAGACTTAAGTAAGTAACGGGTGTTTGTGGAATATTGAAACTTAATCCCGGGCTTCCCTTATCCGGTGATGAGTTAACAGAAAATTTCACACCAACTGAATGTCGCCCGATCACACTGGTGGACAGATAATGCCAACCTCCCTCAGTTATTACGGAAGCAGGCCTTCCGTCAAGTTGAACTTTAGAAATAGCTAAACCCTCCTGAAAAAGAGGAATCTTCAGATAGGATTTTTTATCTTTATCAAAAATTTCCAGATTCAGGAGAACGGTAAAAGTGGTACTCTCCCCTCCCATGACACCATTGTATGCTGCTCTTGTTATTATATAATCCATAGGGGGCTTGAGTTCTCCTCCCACAGGAGGCTTCATCCGGTCTATAAGTTTTTTAAACTCCTCCCTTGTGAGTACCACCTCCCCACTCTCAACCTTGTATTCGGGCTTGTAAGTAGCTCCGGTCTGCTCCATCAATTTGGCAAACTCCTCCCAGGAAAGTCTTATTTCATCAACATCAAGTTTTAAAAGAGAACGAAATTCTTCCCAATCAATGGTTATCTTTGAATCAGCAGAATTATCAGCTTCAAGCGTAAAACTAAAGAACGAAGACAACAAAAAAAGATAAAAACCAATCAAAAAAATATAATCTACGGTCCTTTTTTTTCTCATCATTAAACCCCTATTTAGCTTCGTCTTTTTTATTTGTTTTTGTTCTTTTCTTTTTCTTAGTGATAGATTTTGTTTCTTTTCTGAATATCAATTCGGGCTTAAGCCAGGCAAGCAGAAAAATCAGAACAAAAACAACAAAAAGAAATTTCGAAATAAAGAAGAAAATAAAAGCTCCCAAAATCAGAAGAACCTTTATACCATCAGGAGTCTTTGATTTCATCCAGAAGTCTTTCCTGGAATAAACCCAATCTTTCAATTTAAGAAAGAGAACTTTGATTTTAAATCTAAGACGATAAATAAAACAGAGAATTATCAGAAGGAAAAAAGTCTTAATTAAAGAATAAATCCATCCTCCCGTATACTGAAAGCTCAAAAATAGCTGTTCATCTTCCACTACCGTTTTTGCAAAACGATACAACTGTCCGGAAGTAGGCACTTCTATCTTGAAGAGGGCTACATCAGTTACTCCTCTATCTCTCTCCTTTTTTATATTTTCCGCAAAGCCAATTTCCTGCCTGACCTGATTCATTAAATCTTCTTGCGCATTAGCCGCCCCACTCAATCTGAAATTGCTTTGTAACATCCTCTGTGTCTTTTGCACTTTCTCATCTTCAATCTGTTTCGGTTTGTCCCAGCTTTCAAGAGCCTCCTCGTACCCACGAACCTTTGCGTAAGTAAAAACCCTACCACCTACCAATAAAGGACGAATTCCTGTAGCTATGTCTTCTTTCTCAACATTTCCGCCGAAATGGACGTAACGATATTCTAAGGGTAGATAACAGGACCATAACATTTTACTTATTACAACGTCAGCTTTGGGAAATAGCAGCTTTTTTGAACCAACAAGGGGTAACGAATTGTTTTTATAATAATAGAGAATTTCCACATCAAATGATGCTATATTCTCACCCGCCATTTTTGAACGAACAAGAGGTATCATAAACTTACCCTCTTTATTTTTAGAAGGGATTTCTCTCTTACCATCAACATAAAGGCTCCAGATTTCAGCCTTTTCAGGTAAGCTTAACTCTAAAAACTGCTTGCCAGTATTCCGCATAGTATAGATAACCCGGCTTATAACTTTACCTTCCGTAAGTAAAACCGACATAACACTGGCATTATCAATAACCGTATTAACCATTGGAAGTTCTTCATGTTTTGTAACTTTAAGAGTCAGCGAAAATGGATGCCTTAAATATCGCAGACCCAAAATTAAAGGTCTTGTGGACATATTTACCAGCTCAAAAGGCAATTCCTGTATATCCACAATGTCAATATCTTCATTCCCTATAATCTCAGCCTCAGCCGCGCTTTTCTTCTCAATCCCAAGAAAACCGGTTTCTCTAACGGATTTTACCACTTGAAAACCATTGAAATCAATCTCGTTACCCTCTTCCGTTAAAATCTTTTCTGCCACCACTGTAAATATGACCGTACCTTCTTTCTCCCCTCCAAAAGGAACACTCAGAACTTTTCTGCTTTCGACTTCTTCCGTACTCCAGTCCCTTATTTCCTGATAATTCTCCCCTCTAACGTATAAGACACTATAGCCTTCAGGCACATATACTCTTACACTGGAAATTGAATTTTGAAGGACATTAAGTTTGAACTTCGTTGTAACTCGCAGGGCATTATCCTCAACAGAAAGCAAATTCATAACTTCCGCATAGATCTTAGCAGGAACCCTCTTCTTCTCTTTTACAACGGTTCTGTGAAGCTTTAGGGCAACGCTGGAGGTTGTAGAAAGAACAGCCCGAACACTTAAATATCTACCTCTCCTAGAAACAGTCATATATTTAGCTTGAGGTATTTCCACCCTGGCGTCGGTTACAGGAATATCGATATTGAATAAAGTAATTGCGGTTCTCGGAACAGTAAGACTTAAAACATCAGGACCTTTATCAAGTTCGGTTTTAACAGAAAAAGAAAGAGTGACCTTATGTTGACCTAATTTCTCGGTCGCCAGCACATACCAGCCGTTCTCGACCATCACCAGAGCAGATCTGCCATCTAATTTGATATCCCTTAGTGCAACTCCCTGGGGCATTAGCGGAATCTTAGGATAATCTTTTCTAACTTTTTCAAATATTTCAAGATCAAATGTAACGTTAAATGTTGTACTATTTTGGTTCATAACACCACTATATTCTGCTTTAGTTATCAGATAATCTCCGGGAGGAATAATCGGAGAAACATCCGGTTTTTTCATCTTTTCAAGTAACTCTTTAAACTGCTCCCTGCTAAGCACAACCATACCGTTCTGAATATTATATTCGATTTTTACATCCTGACCTGTCTGTGCTAAAAGTTTTTTAAATTCATCCCAGGAAAGTTTAATTTCATCCGCATCCATCTTTAAAAGCTTCTTGAATTCTTCCCAGCTTATCTTTACTTCGCTTGATTCCTTATCGGTTGAAGTTTCTTCAGCGTAAAGAGTTAACACCGATAAAAGAGAGAAAAAAGCCAAAAAAACGAAAACAACTCTAACTAATAACCTGAATTTTACCATGTACTCCTCCTTTTTACTATTTTTAAAATATTAGACTGAACTTACCTATTTTCATTCCATAAAAGATTAAATTTCTCCTATTCTCTCTTATAGTATAGAGATTTTTGTTAATTATGTCAAGAAGCCCAGATTCTTTGAATTAGCTAAATAGTAATGCAAATCCTTTGGATCAGTTGAATTGTTGAATGGTCAAATAGTTGAATAGAAGAAACAACAAATAAAAAATCCTGTCTATCCTGTTATCCTGTCTAAATATTTCGGGGGCGGGTCGGGTTTCAAACAAACAAAAATATAGTTTTTTTATCTCTGTGTTCTCTGTGTCCTCTGTGGTTCAATTAGTTTTTGGTTGGGGAGGGATTCTGTATTCTGACTCCTGGCTTCTAAATTCTTTTCCTATCCCCACATTCCCATCGCTTTTCGCACCATCTTCATCGTCTTTTTGGCTTCTTTTGATGCCTTTTTCGCCCCTTTACTCAAAATTTCAACTACATCAAGCTCTTTTTTTACTTTTTTCCTTTTTTCCCGTATAGGATCAAGAAATTCATTAAGCAAAGAAGCAGCGGCCTTCTTACAATCCACACAACCCCTTTCTCCCTTTTTACACTCATTTTTAATATCTTTAATATCTGGAATTCCAATCGCGGAAAGGTACGCAAAAACAACACAACCTTTCGGGTGCCCAGGATCGCTTTTTCTAATTTTCTTAGGATCGGTAAAAGCTGTCATTATCTTTCTCTCAACATCCTTAGGACTATCCGCAAGACATATATCATTATTTAAAGACTTAGACATTTTTCTTCCATCCAAACCAGGAATTCGAGGGGTTTCGGTAAGTATCGGTTCAACTTCATTAAAAACTTTCCCATAAAGACTATTAAATTTCCTTGCGAACTCGCGTGTTATTTCGAGATGAGGAAGCTGGTCTTCACCGATCGGAACTTTATTAGCCCGATAAACCAATATATCAGAAGCCTGCAGGACAGGATATCCAAGTAAACCATAACTAACCTGACCTTTGAGACCACTATCTCTTACTACTTCTTTAAGAGTGGGATTTCTCTCAAGTCTTGGAACAGTTATCAGCATAGAAAAAAGGAGATATAATTCGGCATGCTCCTTCACCTGGGATTGAACAAATAAAATTGATTTCTTAGGATCAATACCCACCGATATCCAATCGATTACATTATCTATAATTCTATTTCTCAAACCCTCTGTTTTTTCATGTTTTGTGGTAAGAATATGCCAATCCGCAACCATATAAAAAGTTTCGTACTCATTCTGAAGTTCTACCCAATTTTTTAAAGCTCCAAAGTAATTACCAATGTGCACCTTGCCTGTAGGTCTGATTCCGCTGAGAATCCTTTGCATTTAACCTCCTTTAAAAACCCTTATAAATAGCATAAGTACCACTATTAATACAAATAATATTATCAAATAAACAGGAGATCTTGGCTTATATTCTCTTTTCTGAAAGCGTCCCCCAAATTTCATCTTGGTTTACCTCTAATTGGCAATAGTTTAAAATCAAGTTCTGTTAGCTTTTCAGTTTTAACTTCAAGTAGAGAAGTATAGGGATAATAATCTTTGGAAGTAACTCTTATTATATAATCTCCCGGGATTAGATATATTCTATAATATCCAGTTTCCGGATCACTTTGCACTACTGTGCGACTCGAATTCTCAATTAAAATCTCAGCATCAAGAGGTTTATTTGTTTTAGCATCATTAATTACACCTTCAATAATGTAGAATTCTTTTTTTTCGCGCAGCTCTAACAGTATATCTGTCCCTTCCTTAAGTACAATAACCGTATCAGAAGGAAGAGAATTCTCCGCGTAAACAGATAAAGGATATATACCTTCAGATAAATCAAATTTAATTTCCCCGTCAGTTATCTGAAAACTACCTGAATCAGCAAGAGACAAAAGCCCCGATGCGGGATTACCTTCCTCATCAACCAGAAAAATTCTAAGGGGAAAAAGAATCCTGCTTTTTCTACGAAAATCAGTAGAAGTTATTCCGCAACATATTTTCCAACTTGGAATTCCATAGTCTCCCAAATTTACTCCGGCTTCCTCCAACCTTAAATTAGTAGGCGTTATGTCCGTTTTACCCGAAACAAGAAAAGCCACACCAAAATTTAAAGCAAAATTTTTCCATCCGGAAAAATTTACTTTCGGTTTCAAATAAACCGAAGTAATCGGATCTTGACCAACCATCGTAAATCTGTCCACTATACAATCAATACCGAAGGTCACGGTATCAGGATTGAATCTAACCTCCGAGTCAAACAAAAAATGTTTAGTAACAGGATTGGAGGAATGTGATATGAACCCAAAATCCGTATCAACTGAAAACCAAAAAATCTTTGCACCTAATCCCATCCCAAATCCAAATCCCGGGTGCCTGATCGAAAAATTTCTCACCACTCCCTCTCTTACTCTACCGGGTCTATGATAGATTCCAAAAAGACTCACATCAAACATTCCAACAAATCTATTCGCCCCCCCTCTAATAAATACATTCGAAAAACCGAAATCACCCCCTTGCGAAGTATAATCAAAAACAATTCCTCCTTCAATCTCAGAAAACAACCATTTGCCCCTATTCCCCACTGATACAGAGAGATCGTTTGCATATACGGAACTACGTTTAAAGGCTTCAATTTCGACATTATATATAAACATAGAAAAGAAGAAAAAAATCATTCCGGCTGTACTTCTTTATAATCCTGAGTTTTAATACCCCAGCTCATACACTCGGTATTATAAGCTATTCCGACCTTACAATCTTGATCTACCACTATCATTCCAAAATCTATCTCGAACTCCTGAATAATATCTCCTGCAGCCTCTTCAGCACTATGTTCACACAAATAATCATCCACTTTTCTTGCGAGCATTTCTTTCACAATAACTTCACCTCGACCTGTAATTGTAGTCGCACCTCTAATAGAAGCATAAATTCCTCCGCCAAGTATCGGAACATCACTAACTCTACCGGGAAGATGAAAAATAATACCTCCCGTCGAAAGTGCGGCAGCTATACTGCTAAAACCGTCAATAGCAATAGCCCCAACCGTTTCGTTTGAGTAGCGACGTTGTAACTCTTCTATCTCTTCAGAATTAGAATTTTTCTTTTCATTAAATAGAGCCTGCATTTCTTCAGAGATAGGATTGTAATTTTTAAATCCTATGTTTCTTGCAAAATGAGTCGCACCTTCACCTGCGAGTATTAAATGCTTAGTCTTATTTGATACTTCATAAGCTACTCGAACTGGATTTTTTACATTTCTTATTGAAGCCACCGCACCAAAGTTTCCCTCAGAAGTCGCAACTGAAGCATCCATTTCAACTTCACCGGAAAGATTAGGAACAGAACCCGTACCCGCATTAAAAATAGAAGAATCTTCCATAACCATAACAGCTTTAACCACCGCCAGAGCGGCATCCCCACCCTCCTTCAAAACCACAAAACCGGCTTCAAGAGCTTCTCCCAAAACCTTCTCTCTAAGCTTTGAATCTCTAATATGACTGCCAACACCTCCATGGACTACCAGTAATTGTTCCATAACTTTAATTCTATAAAAACTATCGCATTTGTCAAGCTAAAACCCCCTCCCCACCCCAAATTATTTCTCACACAAAGACACAGAGAACACAAAGCCCACAACACCCCCATTTAATTCTATTTTTTAAGAAACGTACCAAGAAGTGAAAGGGCGCTACTCAAGAAAAACGTCTCGGAGACTGAGCGGCCACAGTATCTCTTCTATCTTCTTTAAATCTTAAAAGTTCAGGTATGCCTTTCATAAAAAATGTCTCGCAGACCGAGCGGGCATGGACTTTTGACGAAGTCAAAAGGAGCGAGGTCGAGAACAAGCAGCAGTTTCCTCGCAGGGGAAACTGACTGCGGTTTTTTAGAAAGGTATACCTGAACGACCCCCGCTGAGAGAATTGACTCTGGTTTTCTCGAATAGTACTTCTTACGAATCAAACCGTCGGGGAAATTGACCACGTCTTTCTCGGACAGCACTCCTTGCGAAATAAACCGCAGGCGAGACTGACTGCGGTTTTTCGAAGTGGTATCCCGAACGCCTAAAGCTGGGTAAATTAACCACACTTTTCTCTGACTGCAATCCCTCTGATTTCACAAATATTCGGAAATAGCTTATATTGCATAGAATTTCTTGTAAGTATTGCAATAACTGACTTTAGACGTGTTGGCGTAAAAATTCTGGGGGGATGTCTAAAAAAAAATGCTTGAATTTTCACTCAATTCAATTATCTTTAATTTCAAAGGAGGGAACTATGAAAATAGGAGTAATGTCGGACACACACGATCACCTTGATCATATAAAGAAAGCTATAAGTATCTTAAAAAAAAGAGAAATAGCAACCCTTATACACCTCGGGGATTACTGTTCTCCTTTCTCGATACCACTTCTTGAAATGGAAAAAGTCTACGCAATCTTTGGTAATAACGATGGAGATAAACTATTTTTGCAGAAAAAAGCAAACGAGTGCGGTTTTGTCATTGAATCGGCTCCCAGGGCTATAACAATCGAAGGAAGGAAAATAGCAATCATGCACGAACCATATCAATTGGAAGCATTCAGAAAAAGCGGTATTTATGACATAGTTCTTCATGGACACACTCATGAATCATATATCAGAAAGGACCCGCTTACCGTAAATCCGGGAGAACTCTGTGGTTATCTGTCGGGAAAAGCAACTTTTGCAATCATTGACCTAGAAAAACTTGAATGCGAAATTGTGGAATTATAAAATTACCGCAGAGGCACAGAGGAAAAAATAAATTCATTAACCACGAAACACACTAAATACACGAAACCCCACAACACCTTTTTGAATTTGTGTTTAAAAAAACACACGAAAAAAACAAATTCCCACAACGGAGACACAAAGAAAAAATATATTGTGTTGTTTTAACTAAATTACAACTCCCCAATCCAAAATCCTAAAAAGCTATTTGACTACAATTGAATGACTTTAATCATTGAATTTTGGACTAATTTAAATATAATATTTTATATAATGCAAACTTTTAAATTGAATTTTTTATGAAAAAAGATGGTAATAGAGAATATATTGTTTTACATATTGTCAGGAGGGAAAATATGAGGAAATTAAGAAAATTATTGCTAATCTTAGCAATGTTTGGGGCGCTTCAAATTATAAAAGCTATGGAATTCAAATATAAAATACCTGAAAAAATCGAAAACGACTGGAAAGTTGCAAGTATTTATGAAAGCGATGTCAAAACTGATTCGCTCTTTTCATTGATTAATAAAATTGAGAATAAAAAATATGATAAAACACATAGTATTTTGATCGTTAAAGATGGAAATCTTATTTTCGAAAAATATTACAGCGGTAATAAATACAAATATTGGTCGCCAACGTCACCGACTTTTGATGCCGAAGTTGTCGATTATGGGATTGACTCCGTCCATAATATCCACTCTGCCACAAAAGCATTTACGTCTATTCTAATCGGAATAGCAATAGACAAAGGTTTTATCGAATCGATTGATGAACCGATATTTAAATTTTTCCCTGAATATCTTGATTTAAGAGATAGCCTGAAAGCGAAAATTACGATAGAACACCTTCTAACCTGTACCTCAGGATTAAAGTGGAATGAATTGGACGCGCCCAAAGATCCTTCGAATGATTTAGTGAAACTACTTGCAAAAATTTTAAATCCTGGAATTTCAGTCGAAGAGTACAAAATTATACTACCCACTGATGATTTAATAGAATTTATTCTTTCAAAACCCTGCATCTCTGAACCCGGGACAAAATGGTATTATAGTGGAGGAGACTTAGTTCTACTCGGTGAAATAATCAAGAAAGCTACCGGACTACGGATGGATGAATTTGCTCGTAAGTATTTATTCGAAAAATTAAATATAAACAAGTACAAATGGGAATTGATTGATACAGATGTTATTAACGCTTGGGGAATGCTTGAAATACGACCCAGAGATTTTGCTAAATTAGGTTATTTATTTTCAAACAACGGACAATGGAAAAATAAACAGATTATTTCTACAAATTGGCTTAAAAAAAGTTCGATTGGTTACATTGACATTCCATTTGTTATTGAAGATTGGGGGAAAATAAGTTACGGTTATCAATGGTTTCAAAGAACTACTAAAGTAAATAATGAATCTGTTGATTATTTCTTTCGCCCTGGAGTGGGAGGCCAGTGTGTGGCAGTTTTTCCAAAGTACAATGTAGTTTTTGTTATGACCGGTGGTTTCTGGCCTTCGGATGGCCCTGTAAATGAAATAATTGATAGATATATTTTACCGACGATTATTACAAAATAGAATTATATTATTGATAAAAACAAAAAATATTGTTTTTTTCTCTGTGAACTCTGTGGTTAAAAATTGTGGGATGAGGCGATAATATCTTTAATCTGAACCAGCTCTTCAATTTCATATGTTGGTTCTATTTCTTCTTCGTTTATAACTTTTCCGGGGTTAAACCAGCAAGTATCAATACCAAAATTGAGTCCACCCTTAATATCACTTAAGAGAGAATCTCCAACAATTATAGCAGTATGCTTATTACTATGTGCGGACTCTTTAAAAACGAATCTGAAAAAATCAGGATCGGGCTTAGCAATCCCTATTCTTTCCGAAGCTACAAACACATCAAAATAATTCTTTAAAGGAGAATCTCTTAATCTTTTATATTGTGTGGAGTAAATCCCGTTTGTAACAACAGCAAGCTTATATTCTCGATATAAAGCCGAAATTACTTCTTCTGCACCTTCTATTATAAAGGAAGCTTCGGAGATAAAATCCAGATAACTTTTACTGAATGCTTCAATATCTTGTTTTACATCAATAACATCAAATAAAACCTTGAATCTTTTCATCTTCAATTCATCCAGGTTTGTCTCGCCTCTTTCAAACTCTCCCCACACTTCCTTATTTATTCTTCTGTATTTTTCAAGACATAAACCAGGGTTATAGCCAATATCAAAGTAATTCATACTTTTTTTTAATGCGTACTCCTCCGCTCTATTGTAATCAAATAATGTCCCATCCAGGTCAAAAAGAATCAATTCGTACTTCTTATTCATCAAATATACTATTTAACAATCTACTCGTTTACTATTTCAACTCTATCCAGATAATTTCTCAAGTCTTCTATTCCTTTTTTAACCCCTTCAACATCTTTTTCCTTTCCTGCTATCTCTATCAATTTTCCAATCTCAGTAATACCGTCAAAGCCATAGCCTGCACCCGAGCCTTTCATACTGTGCCCCAATCGTTCGATCTGTTCAAAATTTTCAGCCTTGAGGCACGATTCCATATCCTTTATGTCTTTCTCTCTATTGTTTAGAAACCCGGGAATAAGGTCGGCTATTTCCGGATCCACTTTCACGATAATTTTTTCCTCATTATTCATAATGCCTCCTAAATTATAAACCCAACTTATCAGCAAATTCCTTTAAAATTTTAACCAACGTATCCATTCTTACAGGCTTCGGAACATGAGTATTGCATCCGGCATCCAGACTTTTTTCGGCATCACCTTTTAATGCAAACGCAGTAAGTGCAATTACCGGAGTTCCTTCAGCGCCAACCCTCTTTTCCCAGGTTCTTATTTTTCTGGTAGCCGTATAACCATCCATAACCGGCATTTGCATATCCATTAACACTAAATCATATACATTTTTCTTGAACTTTTCAAAGGCAACCTTACCGTCCTCAGCCACATCTATTTCAACAGAAGATTTCTTCAGAAAAGCCTTTATTAACAAACGATTATCTTCCGTATCCTCCACAAGCAAAATTTTCATAGCAGGAAGATCAGTTACTTTGACTTTACCGACTTTTTCCTTCTTTTTCTTAGCCTTCCACAAACCAAGAGTGGTCAGAATTGCGTTCTTTAATTCATCTCTCTTAATTGGCTTAATAAGATAACAACTTATACCTAATTTATCTATCCGGGTCAAATCTGAAATCCGGTAATCTGAAGTGAGCATCATTACAGTAGTAGTCTCTTCGCTTTTTTTATCTTCCCTTATAATCTCAGCTACTTCAAAACCGTCTACCGAAGGCATTCGCCGATCCAGCAAAACGAGTTGAAAATATTTGCCTTTTTTTCTCGCAGCTTCATATATGGAAATTGCCTCCTCTCCGCCCGAAGCTTCCACCACATCCGCATCCCACGCTGTAAGAATCTCCTTTAAAATCAATCTGTTCGTGGCATTATCATCCACGATAAGAGTCGAAATACCCCTTACATCGACCTCCTCCGGTTCAATAAAAGTACGAGTTTTCTTCTCCTTTTGTATACCAAACTCCACGGTAAAGGAAAATTCGCTTCCTTTTCCCTCTTCGCTTTCAACCCACATTTTACCTCCCATCAACTCGACAAGCCGCTTTGAGATACTTAAGCCTAAACCTGTACCGCCAAATTTACGGGTAGTTGAAGAATCCGCCTGCTTAAAACTGTCAAAAATTGCCTCCCTCTTATCTTTAGGTATTCCTACACCTGTATCCTTTACAGAAAATAATAAACAAACCTCGTTTTCTTCTTTAGTTTCACATTGAAGCTTTTCTTCTTCTGCAAGTTTAACACTTAACACAACTTCTCCCTCATCAGTAAACTTAATCGAATTTCCAATCAGATTTACCAATATTTGGCGCAAACGGTAAGAATCCCCTATCAAACTTATGGGAACATTCGGAAAAATATGATCGACAAGTTCGACACCCTTCTTATGCGCTCTAATAGCCAGAATATCGCAGACTTTTTCAACGAGTCCATCAAGGTCAAATTCGCTCTTCTCAATTTGCACATCTCCGCATTCAATCTTGGAAATGTCAAGAACATCGTTGATTACCGCAAGAAGAGTCTCTCCGGCTTCTCTTAATACCTTAAGATAATCATGCTGTTCTTTAGAAAGAATTGTTTCTTCTAAAATTTCACACATTCCTATTATGGCATTAAGAGGCGTACGAATCTCATGACTCATTATAGCTAAAAAAGTAGTCTTCGCATAAGAAGCTTTTTGCGCGGCTTTCCGAGCTTCAATCAACTCTTCTTCTTTCTTTTTGTTTTCAGTAATATCTCTTGAAATACCTAAAGTTCCAATTATATTTTCCTCTTTATCATACCAAGGAATTTTGGTTGTTGAAACCCAGGTTATTCTTCCGTCGGGATATGTTTCTTTTTCAACTTTCCCTTCGATTGGTTTACCGCTTTTCATTACTTCTTGTTCGTCCTGATAAGCAGGTTTTGCGTGTTCCTCAGTAAAATAATCAAAATCCGTTTTTCCTATCATATCCTCTGAATCAGCAGCTCCCAACCAATCAGTAAGAGCTTTACTCACAGCCACAAAACGACTTTCTTTGTCCTTAAAGTAAATATGATCAGGTATATTCCCAAGCAAAGAAGTTAGCAACCCACTTTTAAAAACGATTTCCGCTCCAAGTTCTTCAACTCTTTTTTGTAATTTCTCCTCTAATTTTTTTCTTTCAGTAATATCTCTCGAAATACCTAAAACACCAATAATATTTCCTTTTTCGTCATACCGTGGAATTTTGGTTGTGGAAACCCAGGTTATTCTTCCATCGGGATGTGTTTCTTTTTCAATCTTATTCAAAACCGGTTTGCCGGTTTTTATTATTTCCTGTTCATCACGGTAAGCTAATTCCGCGTATTCCTTTGTAAAATGATCAAAGTCGGTTTTACCTATCAGCTTATCGACATTTTTAACTCTAAACTGTTCTGCTACTGACTTACTTGCCTGGACAAAACGGCTTTCTCTGTCCTTAAAGTAAATATGATCAGGTATAGTGTTAAGTAAACTTTCAAGTAGTAACTTGTGATAAAGCAATGCTTTTTCCAGTTTTTTTTGTTCGGTCATATCTCGAGTTATACCAATAATTCCTATAGTATGCCCCCTATCGTCGGTCAAAGGAGCTTTAGAGGTCAACAAGTATACTTCTTCACCGTCTACAATCACCGTTTCTTCCCTGTCTATAATAGGTTTCCCTGTTTTCATTATTAGTAACTCATCCTCACAAGCTGATTTAGCATGTTCTTTCGAAAAAAGGTCGAAATCGGTCTTCCCTATTAATTTCTCTACAGAATCCAATGGAGGAGCACCCCTCTGCTTTAGAAAGTATTCACTTACTCGAAGAAATCGTCCTTCTTTATCCTTGAAATACACCGAGATCGGTATATGATCCATAAAACTTTGGAAGAGTGCACGGTCGCGCAGTAACTCTTTCTCTCTTTCTTTGCTTTCCCTTTGAGACTCTTCAAGTTTGGTAATTTTTTTACGTAACTTTTTTAACTCTTCTATTAATTGTTCTTTTGTTTTTTTACTATCTTCCATAACAATTTATATTTCCTTTAACCAAGCTATAAAAAGAATAATATATTAGAAAATTACAGAAAAAATCAAAAAAGTAAAGGTCGGAATTTTATTTTTTTAATTTTCCACAAAGATATTACGCTATAAACTATCCGCCATTCGCTTTAAACCCAACCCACAACAGCTAAATCAACCACGGATTAAACACGGATGAAAATAGATGAAGAAAGATTTAAAAAAATATCTTGTTGTTTTTATAAAAATATACGATGGTGGGGATTGGGGAATCCGTGAGTATCTGTGCAAATCTGTGGCTAATATTATTTTTTTATCTTTTACCAAATATCTATTTTCCAAAATCAAGCCTTGCGGGTTCAAAATAAAGGTACGGCTCTTGTATTAATTTCAATATGGGCAGATAAGCATTCTCTTGTACTCCCAGTAATCTTTCAAGAAATTTCAGCGGTTTAGGCAAAAGAACGACTTTATAATTTTGAACACCCGCCTCATCTCCTGCAACTTTTATTGCATCAAGAAGACCTCCATATTCATCCACAAGAGAAATCTCTTTTGCGGAAAGGCCACTCCAGATTCTGCCCATGCCTAAAGAATCCACTTTTTCAACTGTTAACCCTCGGGGAGCGGCAACTGCTTCCAGGAATTGGTCATATATATGCTTCAACATTTTATCAAACATTTTTTTCTCATAATGTGAGAAAGGACGATGCCCTCCAAAAGCATCAGCATGTTTTCCCCATTTTACGATATCATGTGTAATCCCAAGTTTATTATATAAACCCTCCGTAACGAATTTTGAGCCCCAAACTCCGATAGAACCAGTAAGGGTTGTTCTATCCGCCAATATCTTATTGGCAGGAGCGGAGATATAATATCCTCCCGATGCTGCCATACTTCCCATAGATATCACAACAGGTTTCTTATCTTTTAATCTTAAAACCTCTCTATATATCAAATCAGAAGCAATAGCACTTCCTCCTCCTGAATTAATCCTTATAACAACTGCTTTTACAGACTTATCCTTTCTTAATCTTCTGAGTTCCCTTACCACCGATTCGGAACCTATTGTCGAACCGCCAAAAAGAGGAATATCAAAAGGTGAACTAGAACTCTCTCCCACAATCATTGAACCCTCAAGAGCTAAAACTGCTATTTTTGGTGGATCACTTAATAAAAACTCTCTGGGAACACTCTTTCCTCTCCAGATTTTACCCTCACCCCTAACTCCGGCAAGCACTTTAACCTCATCAAAATAAGCTATAGTGTCTATTAATCCTTCTTTTACTGCCTCAAAAGGGGTAAAGCAACCTAAAGAATCTACAAGACTTTTTATTTTGCTACCGTCTATACCTCTTGAATCTGCAATTTCTCCAACAACAACATCTATAAGATCATCAAGAAACTTTTCTATCTGTTCTCTATCGTACTGACTCATCTTTTCTCTGGTAAACATATCTACAGCAGTCTTATATTTACCGACATTTCCAACTTCGGCTTCTATACCCAGCTTTTCCAAAGTGCCTTTTATGTAGATTTTAGAAAGATAAAGTCCCGGGAAATAAATCATACCCGGAGGAGAAACCGAGATAAGATCTGCAGCAGAAGCTAAGTATAAATCCTTAAAACCAAGGTAGTCGGAATGCGCAACGAGAAATTTTTCCTTTGCGATCTCCAAAAGTTGTTTTCTAACCTCCTCAGTTTGAGCAAGTCCTAAAGAGTTATTTTTTATATATACAATCACACTATCAATCTTTTTGCTCTTCTTTATAAAATCAAGAAGATTCAAAAGATTATAAAAGGAATGTTCTTTCCCAAAAAAACCTTTTACATCGGGAACTTCAGGATATTTCCCTTCGATTTCAACAACAACAGCACGATTCTTACCTTTAAATAAAGAAGGATACGGCACAACAGAAGCCGTAATTATTCCCTCAATATCTCCATCACCGCGGTATCCGCCAAAAAGGAAATTACCGAGCGAAAATTCTATTCCTCCATAGATTTTTCCGTTTCTAAAGTCATTGTTAAGAGGCATAAACGCAATATTTAACTTTATACCTTCTACAATCTCTAATGCTCCGTTTAAGCTTTGAATTAAGTATCTTGTTCCATCTGAACCTCTATCAATAAAAAAATCTGAAGTCAACACTAACCTATCCCAACCTGGAATAATCGAAATACCAAAGTTAAAATCATACCCTTCACTACTTGGGATGATTGTAGTAAAACCCATAGAAGTCCATTTATGAGGACGCAGCATAGCGCCCAGAGTATATTTATCATCCCATGAGGAATACATATAGCCAAGAGAAAACTTATCTTTATAATGCATGGGACTTACCCCTGTCATAAATTCCATAGAATCGCTCTTGAATCGGACACCCCCCGCAAATCCCAGAAAAGGTATATTCATTGAAACCCAGTAGTCTTCAGTTCTTACGGAAATTTCCGGATAAGAATGGATAGATAAACCTGCAGGATTAGAATAAAGCGCCCGGGATCTCTCAGAAGTAGCAATTGAAAGATTAACGTATGAAACTAATATTAAAAGCAGCAAATTTCCCTCCTTATATTATTTCAAAAATACCACATACGAAAGAAACCACAAGATTTCACAGATT
>Ga0315555_1000193_pt1 | contig 40126 bp, 35 predicted proteins | sample SalMarSW160380MG_FD_202113 | JGI IMG/M metagenome (GOLD analysis project Ga0315555, IMG submission 202113) | Salt marsh sediment microbial communities from the Plum Island Ecosystem LTER, Massachusetts, United States - Salt Marsh Sediment SW1603-80 ... | reverse complement strand
TATATTAAAAAAAAACATACAGGTCAGCAGAATCAAGATCACAGGGCTCCTTCTCATACAGGACATAGTATGGGTTGTCTCCGTAAAAATCAATAAACTTGTTGGTGCTGAACTGAAAAATAATGTATACTTTTATTAGAGAGGCAAAACTGCAACAATCAAAAAAATGATGAATACTCATAATTAACAGAGGGCGGGGTGGCAAAAATGGAAAAGAGCTCACTTTTTCAGAAGTACGGCCAGATACTCGAACCGGGTAAGGTCCTTTTTAAAGAGGGCGATATCGGAAACACCATGTATATTATCCAGAAGGGGAGAATCAAGATTACCAAGCGGATCGGGGATATAGAAAAAATCCTGATGGTACTTCAAAAAGGTGATTTTTTTGGAGAAATGGCGATTATTACTCAGGCTCCACGCACTGCAACTGCAACGGCGGTTGATGACTGCGAACTTCTCTGTTTCAACAGAGAGGGGTTTACCAGCATGATCAGCAAAAACTCCAATATTGCAATAAATATCATAGAGAAGCTGTGCCTCAGGCTGGAAAAGGCGGACAACCAGATCAGGGACCTCACAAAAAGAGACGTTAAATCGCTTGTTATCAGCGTGCTCAACGACCTCCGAAAAGCGGCGCGGAGCTCGGGCGTATCATTCGAAACCACAAAGATGAATTACTTCGACGCGGTTCGACAGATAACCGGTCAAATAGGCTCCACCCAGAAAGAGGTTGAGGATGAGCTGGATCGGCTCAGCTCAACCGGATTTCTCAAGATTGAAGGCAACAATCTTGAAATTACAAACGCAGGGGAGATCGACAAGCTCGCAGGATTCTTTAAAAAGTGATGCCTGCGGTACCACGGGCACTAATAGTATGTTCTTTGCTACGCGTAAGTGGGGGTTATGTCCGTTCACGTGGATTTGAACAAATCCAGATACTTGCACAGGCGGTACTTTCAGTACTTTCAGCACCTACGGCATTTACAACATTTACAACATCTTCGACATTATCCAAGCATACGGATTACATGCCCATTCAACAGAACAATGGAAAGTGGATACACATGTTCAATAATGGCAGAGAAAGACATCGACCATGTATTGATTATAGAGCAATCCATCTTCAGACATCCATGGTCTAAAGATTTCTTCAGGCTGATACTGTCAGATATCAACAACTACATGATCACGCTCAAAAAGGATGATGCCCTCATCGGATACGGCGGCTATCACCTCTTAAAAGGTAAAACAGATTTTCTTCCCATTAAAGAAACCCACAGGCACATAATTCACCTGATCAACCTCGCCGTACAACCCTGTTTCCAGGGTAGAGGGTTCGGCACGTGTCTCCTCAATACCCTTTTCAGCAGTGCCCTCCGAAGAGGCGCCGAATATTGCTATCTCGAGGTGCGCCCCTCAAACAAGTGCGCATTCTCCTTTTACAGAAAAAGCGGATTCTCGATAATCGGTGTGATTGAAAACTACTACCCGCAGGAAAAGGAGGATGCGTTCGTGATGGGCAAGGACATCACACAGGTAAAAACGACCTGAAAAAAAGCAACCACTATTTATACCGCTTTTGATTCAATGCTATAAGCGCACTGCAGGGGGCTGCTATAAAAAACATAAGAAGTCCTGTATACAGATAGGCAGTGTAAAACCCGTTATGATCTATGAGATACCCTATAAATGGTGTAAGGAGGCCGGGACCGCCTCTGCTCGCAAAATAGTATATGCCCAGAACAGTCGATCTGCTCCGACCTGGAGAGTGGCTGATGATGAACGACTCTGCCACAGGCATGCTCATGTACTGTGTCATTCCAAGCAGAATAAGAAGAACGGAGATGCTCACGCCGAAAGTAACGTGGTTCAATAAAAATATAAAAGGGCCGGCAATGAGCCCGGTGAAGAGTATAATGGGGATCTTTCCCATACGGTCTGACAGATAGCCGCCCAGAGGTCCCGCCCACAATCCCGCCGAATTCGCGAGGGAGAGCAGCGCAGCCGCAGCCTCCTTGCTGCCGCCGAAATTATCCACCACATAGAAGGGAATAAATGAAACTGCTGAGGAAATAAAAATGGGAACAGCAACATTCAATATTATAACCGGTACCAGATAGCGGATCTTTGTGGGCATATCCTCATCTGCATGCCTGCTTTCCCGGGTATCTTTCATATAGGCTTTGCCGTATCCCCACCTGTTCAGAAAAATAAAGAATACGATCCCGTACAAAAATGTCGGTATGGAGATAAAAAGAAACGAACCTCTCCACCCTGCCAGCCGCGCGATACCGACCGCAATAAGCGGCGCCAGGAAGTAGCTTCCCGTGCCCCCTATCTGATGTATACCAAGTGCTCGACCCCGCATTTTATTATCAACAGCCGAAGATATAAGCGGGCTCGCAGATGGATGGTATCCGCCGCCCAGCACTCCCATGAGCACCAGAAGAATCAAAATCACGATATAGCGAGTTGATATACCGATGAAAATACCGCATAGCGCAACACCGGAAATGCCTATTGTTATGAGCCGGTGAAATCCTAGATGATCAGAAAGCCAGCCTCCCGGAAGCTGCCCGATACCGTTGGCGAGCGTGTAGGCTGACACGAGCAGACCTGCCTGCGTATAATCGAGCGCAAAGGTGTCGCGTATAAAGGGGAGAAGCGGTGTAATAAGCGCCGCAACAAGATGGTGGCTCAGATGTGCAACCACGAAGAGAGGAAGCACGATAAGAAAAAATGAACGCCCGGTGTATTTAATGACAGCCTCCTTCGCTTCAAATATTCGCTTAAAATTATACTGGAATATATGGTTTTATCCATTTAAATTTTAGCATTTTGTACCAAAATTTACAAAAAACAACAGTCTTTTACTTTTCCGTGTCCTTTTAATCATTGGAAAATTAAGGTAAAAACCATTAGGCAAGTGTTGGTTTGAACCTTTTGCGATTGAAAGTGCACTTGCCTATGTATACCCTGATGATTCTGCAAGCAGATTTTCATACTCACCGGAAAACCGAGGATGCACCTTTCGTTACTGGACTTTTATCAGCCAAAAAAGAGATTTTTAGTGCCCGGATAATGCTGTTTGATTATTATGATATAAATACACACAAGAGGTTCGAGTACGGCGCACAGATGTATACGGTGCGACGCGTCAAAACCGGGTGAAAAAATGCGGTTCAAATGTATTATCATCGACCATGACGATACAGCGGTAAACTCTACCGCCCGGATTCACTATCCGGCGCATCTTGAGGTGCTCAGCCGTATGCGACCGGGGACGCCCCCGATTACTCTCGATGAATGGTTTTTAAAGAATTTTCATCCAGGCATCATGGAGTACCTGAAAAACGAGCTCGGGATGAGTAGTGAGGATCTTGAAGCCGAGTACCGTATATGGAGGACCTTCACCACGGCCAGGGTGCCTGATTTCTACCCCGGGTTTGTTGAAGCTCTGATCGAATACAGGAACAGGGGAGGTAAAATCGCGGTGGTATCCCATTCTGAAAAAAATCTTATAGAGCGAGACTACCGTTCACTCGGCCCAAAAAAAAGTTTTATGCCGGATATAATACACGGCTGGGATTACGATGAAAAAAAGAGAAAGCCGAACCCGTACCCGGTCTTAGAAATTCTGAAGGCTTTTAACATAAAAACAGGGCACGCCCTCATTCTGGATGACCTGAAACCGGGCGTCCTCATGGCGAAGGCAGCCGGTATACATGCCACTGCTGCCGGCTGGAGCCACAGGATTCCCATGATACGGGAGTACATGCAGGCACACTGCATCGCTTACTTCCAAACCGTGAAGGAATTCGCGGACTTTATTATGGAATGATACACGCGGTTCATGTTTCAGCAATCTACCGTTAAAGCGTACACTGTATCACGCAATGGTTACCTTTTCATCCAGGTATACATCCTGGATGGCGTTGAGCAGCTTGACACCCTCTTCCATCGGTTTCTGAAAGGCCTTCCGCCCTGAAATGAGGCCGGTGCCGCCGGCACGCTTATTAATAACGGCGGTGCGTATCGCCTGGGCAAGATCATTCTTTCCGGATGCGCCGCCGGAGTTGATCATCCCGATCCGCCCCATATAGCAGTTCATCACCTGATAGCGTGTGAGGTCGATCGGGTGATCTGAAGTGAGCTCAGAGTACACCTTGTCATCGGTTCTACCGAACTTGAGCGCCGTAAACCCGCCGTTGCACTCAGCCTGCTTCTGCTTGATAATGTCTGCCTCAATGGTGACACCGAGGTGGTTCGCCTGGCCGGACGTGTCTGCGGCCAAATGATAATCGTTCTCCTTGGTCTTAAACGCGCTGTTTCGCAGATACGCCCAGAGCACAGTAAAAAGCCCAAGACTGTGCGCATACTCGAATGCCTCGGAAACCTCGACAATCTGCCTGCTCGACTGTTCAGAGCCGAAGTATATTGTTGCACCGACAGAAACAGCACCCATGTTAAACGCCTGATCGACACTGGCAAACAGGACCTGATCGTATTTGCTGGGATAGGTAAGAAGTTCGTTGTGATTAATTTTAACGATAAAGGGAATTATATGGGCATATTTCCTCGAGACTGACCCGAGCACACCGAGTGTCGACGCAACCGCATTGCAATGTCCCTCGATGGCGAGCTTTACAATATTCTCGGGATCGAAATACACCGGGTTCGGGGCAAACGCGCTCCCTGCTGAATGTTCTATACCCTGATCAACCGGGAGAATCGACAGATATCCGGTATTTGCGAGTCGCCCGTGGGAAAAAACGCTTCTCATATTACGCAGCACCGCGGTCGGTCTATCGGTATGGACGAGAACACGTTCAAAAAAATCCGGTCCGGGCAGATGAAGCATATCCTTCGATACCTTTGCCCTGTATTCCAGAATATCCTTTGCCTCATCCCCCAGAAGTTTTTCTATGTCTGTCATTACATCCTCCTCAACGACAAGTTTCCATGAATATACTACTGAAGGCTGGAAAATATAAAGAAAAAAATACCCTCTGTCATGACAGCAGTTCCTCTATAAGATCCACGATCTTTTTTTCCGCATCATCAGAACAGAGGGCATGCGCCTTTTCACCCATGCTTTTCAATCTATTTTCATCCTCAAGGAGCACTCCCATGCGGTCGAAAAGCCGCTTGCCGTTTAACTCCCCATCCGCCAGGATATCGGCTGCGCCGTGCTCCTGAAAGAACCGGGCATTCGCTATCTGTTCGCCCCTGCTTTTAGATCTCGGCAGAGGAACGAGAAGCGACGGTTTTTTCATGAATCCTATTTCATAAAGCGCACCCGCACCGGCACGCGATACAACAATATCCGAGGCTGCAAGTACATCACCCATCTCCGCTCCAATAAATTCAAACTGCCTGTAGCGAATGTTATTTTCATACCCCTCCCGCGCATTACCCCGGCCGCACTGATGCACCAGGTTGAACGGGAGAGAAAAACGCTCCACCATGTCCCACACTGCGGAGTTGATGGATGATGCACCAAGACTCCCGCCAAGAACTGTCACGATCCGTCCCTCTTGGACGAATCGGAGAAACTTTCGTCCTGCATAAGCTTTTCCCTGCTTAACTGTTCTTCGCACAGGATTTCCAGTATGGACGACCCTGCCCCTTTTTGTCCTGATATCGCTTTTTTCAAAAGAAACGCACACAATAGATGCAAACCGTGAGGTTATTCTGGTTGCAAGACCTGGAATGATATCACTCTCATGCGTTATTATTGGAATACCGCACAGTCGGGCGGCAATAACCGGTGGTACGGATACAAACCCGCCCTTTGAAAACACAACAGCAGGACAGGTCTTTCTTAAAATAAAAAATGACTGGCAAACACCAATAAAAACACGGAACAGATCGAACAGGTTTTTAACAGAAAAGTAGCGCCTCAGCTTTCCCGACTGTATCCCGTAATAGGTCACTCCGGAGTCCCTGGCTAACTCCTGTTCTTTACCATTCTTTTCGCCGATCCACAGCACGTTTCCAGTATTTCTCTCCTTTAGCTCCTCGATGACTGCAACATTTGGAAAAATGTGTCCTCCTGTTCCGCCACCCGTAACCGCGATCACTCTTTTATTTGATTTATCCATGGCGCACACACCGGTTCAATGATTTGAAACGCAATAAACCCTTTTTTTTGCTATTTGTAATGTTATAATACTATATTAAAAAATCTGTGGAGGAAAGCATGGATATTAAAAACATACCTCTGGAAGTACCGGAAGGAACAAACATTATTATCGGGCAATCCCACTTCATTAAAACGGTCGAGGATGTATACGAGGCGGTTGTCAACACATCCCCTACAATTCAATTCGGTCTTGCGTTCAATGAGGCATCAGGGGCCTGCCTTGTCAGAAAGGACGGAAACAACAACGAGCTTATTACCCTTGCCGTGGATGCTGCCCTTGAAATAAGCGCCGGGCACATATTCGTTCTTTATATGAAAGACGGGTTTCCCATACAGGTCCTCCCCTCGATCAGGGATACGCGGGAAGTGGTGCACATCTATTGTGCGACCGCCAATCCTGTTGATGTAATCGTCGGAGAGACCGATCAGGGGAGAGCTGTTCTGGGGGTGGTTGACGGCTTCCCGCCAAAAGGTGTTGAAAAAGACAACGACGCAAAGGAAAGGCATGAGATGCTCCGCAACTTCGGGTATAAACGATGACAATAGTGGATGCACAATTTTAAAAAATGCTATATAATGAGTGAAACCGGAGCAGGGGGTGATACAGATGCCGAAACTGTTGGGTCAGGTTCTAATGGAAACAGGTATGGTCAGTATTGATGATCTGAATGAGGCGCTTGAAGTGCAGAAATCTTCCGGTCAGATGCTCGGTGATATACTCATCAACATGGATATTATCACTCCCGAGGAACTGCAGATGGCCCTGGATTTCCAGGGCGATGGTGGTGATGAATAGCGAGTAAAATACACCCGATAGCTGCACCTGTACAGCTGTACTCTATACAAGTGCGGGGCTCGATTACATCTTGCAGTCTATGTGCCACCGTCATAGTTCTTTAAAACGGGGCCTGGTAGGAGCTTTCAACCTTGAGCATCTTCATAATCTTGTTCTTCACCTCAAGATAACTGATAAACGCGATAATCTCATCCGGTGTCCTGCAACGAAGCAACCATTCAAAATGCTCCATCTTTGAAAAAATCCTGGACAGAGAATCAACGATCTTGGTATATATCTCACCTAAAAACTCTGGTGCAAGAAAGGCAAACGCGATGTGTATTGGATCTTTGTCACCCGGTTTGAGGTACACACCCTTAGGAGCAAGACCGATAATGGGAACAATATCATCGACAAAATCACCGAAGCCGTGAAAGAATACGATGCTCTTTCCTATCGGTGTCTCCACAATTGTGCCGCTGTTAAGAAGCGCCTTTTTCGCCTTTGTCGGATTTAGAATCTTACCTTTGCCGACAGCAACAATTTCCTTTACCAGCTCCCGTTTTGTTTTTCCCTTCAGTCTCGGAATAATGAGATTGTTATGAAACATGAGAGAGGCGGTATAGGGAAGCGACCGCACCCGTTCCGTACTCCTATCACTGGCAACACTGTCCGGAACATCTCTCTTTTTGCGATACTCGGGGATTGTTATTATCGGAGGGCGCTCGATTCCCCATACCTTCATCTTTTCAATGGAGTAATCGTTTCTTACCCCCGTAAGAACCTGCAGGGAATCGGAAATATCCTGAAATATTTCAATACGCCCCATATCATCGGCCCGCTGCAGGAGTATTTTCAGTATCCGGTATGACATGGACCGCAGTGCCTCTATACTCTGATTCTTGTGAATACGTACATCGAGATCGCACTGTCCTATTACATTTATCCCGAAGAGTCTGAGTATATCTATAAGGTGGCCCGATTCAACCCCATACCCGTTGAAGAACGGAAGTCTCTCGAGAAGCTGCCGTCTCCCTGCATACTCCCCCGAGAGCGGCTGAGCAAGGCCGGTCAGCTCCGGAAAAAGGAGATTGAAAAAGGGACGAACGACAAGTTCTGTTACTCTCCCTCCACCGGTGTAGTGCAGCTTACCCTTGACCGAAATAGGACGTTTATAGAAAGCCTTGATGTACGAAAGGTCCTGACGGGTAAGAAGCGGCCCCACGAGCCCAAGAACAAAACGGGGATGGATGTTGGTAATGTCCGCGTCGATCCAGCAAATAATATCACCCTCAAGCACATACAGGCTCTTCCACAAGTTTTCGCCCTTCCCCCTGTAGGAACGGTACTGAGGTAATATTTCTGAAGAGAGATAAAAATCTGCGCCGGCATCCCTTGCCACACGTTCGGTATTGTCCGTTGAGCCCGAATCGACCACCGCGATTTCATCGATGAGCCTGTGCTTTTCTTTCAGCTCCTGTCTCATCAGTTCGATTTCTTTACCGATTGTTCCCTCTTCATTCAAAGTAGGAAAGCAGAGGCTGATTGATAGACCCAGCTTTTCTTTCATCCTGACAAGAATGTCCACGCCCTTGAATCTGGAATGATGGAAAGTGTTTTTTTGTATCCACTCCTGGATATAGGGCGGACGTTCGAGATCGCGCTGAAACTCCTCCTCAACCTTATCCTCGCTTCTTTTTTCGTATAGCTCGGATATATCCCTATCTATCACGCCCATAACCTATGTATATCATACAATAGTTATTTTTTCAACGAAATCCTCAGATAATGATACTGCTTAAAAGACGGTACTCTTTACAGCGGCCGTAATATCGCGTATACTTGTGTATGGAGGAGGGAAAAGAGGAGGTTTCTATGAATAACGCGAAGGTTCAGGACGAAATTAAGGAGAAACTGGTATTCCTGTATGGAGCAAAAAGGGGGGCTGAGACCTACAATCATTTAGCGGAACTGACAGCATGGTACAAAGACAGTATTCCGAGCAGAAATTTTGTGTTTTCCCAAAAAGACATTGTACTCATTACCTATGGTGACGGCTTTCTGAAAAAGGGTTCCAAACCGCTTGCAGCCCTCTATGACTTTCTTGTCCGATATGTGGAAAACAGCGTATCAATCGTGCACATTCTGCCGTTTTTTCCATATTCTTCGGATGATGGATTCTCAGTTATTGACTACAAACAGGTGAACCCGGCAGTCGGATCCTGGGAGGATATAAAGAGACTCCATAAAAGCTACAATCTCATGTTCGACGCTGTAATCAACCACATCTCTGCGAAGAGTAAAGAGTTCAGGGGATTCCTGAATGGGAATAATAAATATAAAAACTTCTTCATTACGGTCGAGCCGGATTACGACACCACACGGGTTTTTAGACCACGCGCATTGCCGCTCCTAACGGCATTCAGCACACCCTGGGGAAAGCTCAACCTGTGGACAACATTCAGCACCGATCAGATAGACCTTAACTATGAAAATCCCGATGTTCTGCTCTATATCATCGACATACTGCTCTTTTACGTCACGCAGGGCGCCTCACTCATCAGGCTCGATGCCATCGCTTTTCTCTGGAAAGAAAGCGGAACCGAATGCCTCCATCTTCCGCAAACACATACGGTGATAAAACTCTTTCGCCAAATATTCGATTACATCGCACCTCATGTAAAGATAATTACCGAAACAAACGTACCACATAAAGACAATATATCCTACTTCGGGAATGGGGATGACGAAGCCCACATGGTGTACAATTTTGCGCTCCCTCCTCTTGCCGTTCACGCTGTCGTCACGGGTAATGCCTCCTATCTGACTGACTGGGCCGCATCCCTCTCTCTCCCCGGCGAACAAAGCTGGTTTTACAACTTCACCGCTTCTCATGACGGCATCGGGCTGCTGCCGGCGCGTGGAATCCTGCCCGAACATGAAATTGAAACATTGATACGAACCACCGAAAATCATCGCGGGAAACTCGGCCTTAAAAACAATCCTGATGGCAGTACGAGCGTATACGAGCTCAATATATCGCTCTTCGATCTCCTTTCGGATCCCGCCTCAGGGGAGCACGTCTCGCTGCAAGTCTCAAGACTTATTGCCTCGCAGGCAATTGCGCTTTCGCTGCAGGGAATACCTGCAATTTACTACCACACACTTGTCGGTTCGCAAAACTTTTACAAAGGTGTCGAGAAAACAGGGGCAAACCGCTCTATCAACAGGGAAAAACTATCGATTGAGCGGTTGGAGGAAGAGCTATCCAGACCCGATTCTTTGCGGGCACAGGTGTTCGGTCGTCTTAAACAGCTTATCGACATACGCGGAAAGCACCTGGCATTTCACCCGGGCGGCACACAGAATATTGTGGCGCTTGACAGCGGCGTCTTTACAGTTGAAAGAATCTCTCCGGATGAGGGTGAGACGCTCCTGGCGATGGTCAACGTAACAAACACCAACCGTACAGTAAAACAGGTAAAAGAATACAGACGTGATGTAATCACAGGGCGGGAATTTTCAGGTACTATCAAAATAGGCCCATATGAGGTGCTGTGGCTTTCATGACGATACGGGCTCGCTAACAAAGAGCTTGCGGCTATTCTATCAACTCCTGTGTTTCAATCGCTTCGACAATACCCTCGAAATTCACGAGCATTGATTTGAGCCGTCTTTTCAGGATTCCGTATGAGAAAAAACGGGCCGCGAGCATAAAATTCTTTTCAGCCCGTTCTGAAAATAAATCCGGATTTTGTATCAATGCATTCACTTTTTCAATGACGTCATCGGTAACATACCCTTCCATTTCAATACCATCAAAACCGAGCGGCTTTATGTCCTGGATATATGCCGAATACCTGTTCACCACAATCGGTTTTTTAAAATACACCGCTTCGATAAATGCGTTTCCAAATCCTTCGTATGTCGAAGGGTAACTTATTATATCGGCATGGGGATACACGTCCCATAGAGTGTAAATTTTATCGCCTTTTTCATTCCTGCCCCGTTTATCGCCGAAGATATCAGGTTTGATGATAAGACTTACGCCAAGATATTCAGCATAGCTGCAAATACGCTTCACGTATGCACTCCCCTCGTCTGTTGTGGAGTGTGTGATAACGAGCTTAACCTTCGGGTTGTTCAGCCTGCTGACAAGCTCGATTGAATGTTCTATTCCCTTCCGTGCAACAACACGCGTCGGTTGAAGGATGAGAAAATCATCATCCTCCACTTCCAGCGCCTCACGCACATCTTCATTGTAATGATCGATCCCGGGCGCGGGTTTTCTGAAATCGAGCACATTGGGTATAACCAGGGGAGACAGCCCCGTCCTGTAGCTGAGCTCCCGGTCAGCCGCTGATTGTATTACAACATGCTGAATCGAAGGAAGCGATGGGGGAAACGCTGTGTTGAGTATATCCTGAACTGCATTGACGTAGAACCTCGGCCGCTCCCAGTAGAAGTCGTGATGGTGGGCTATAGTCGGTATACCTGTTTCCGCAATGAGCTCTGTAAGGGCAAGCCCGAGAGGCAAATTCATCGGAATGGCAAGGCAATTTTCTGCTATGATAAGGTCTATATCGAACCGTTCGATAAAACGGTAGAGCCCGGCTTTCAATTTTCTCCGCATGGATGATATAAGACCGGTTACCTCAGAATTTCTCCTGTATACCTTGAAACACTTGTTCTGTATATCCTTAATCACCGGATGCTCAAAAAAAGCCTCGGGCATAATCATCGTTTTCTTCGGGTCCCTGTCGGAGAGGCCTGCAAAGTAAAAATTCTTATAGCCCATCCCCTTTAAAACAGTTGCCCATTTCTCAGTTTCGAGAGAAACACCATCCATCCCCTGAAAGCGGGTGGACGCAAAGCCGATATTATTGATTCTTCCGTATCCATTGTAGCTCTTTTTTCTTCTGACTGGCATCTCGTCTCCTCACATGTGTGGTTTATCCGTCAATATTCTTTTAAATTGTAACAGAATTCTTTTCCTCACATGACAATACTATTCGCCACATACCGGGCAGCGCACTACCCGATAATATATTCGGCCAGCTGCATGAGATCGGTAATAACAATATCGGGGGCAACATCCCGGCATTTCTCATCACCGTTTCTCAGCCGGAGCGAGCGGACATCTCCGGCGAACAGCGCTGTTTGAAAACCGGCTTTCTTTGCGGGTAGAACGTCATTCAGTATATCGTTCCCCGTATAGAGCACGTGCTCCGGTGCTATACGCATATCTTTTAATTTCTCCTTCGCCATTTCATACATGTAAGCAGATGGTTTCGCGTGCCCCTCGATGTATGAGAAGAATAAAAGCTCCTTATCAAAGCCAAGCTCTTCAGCACCTGTCCCCAGCAACGCCGGGAATAGAAGAGGGGTGTAAAACTGCGCATTCGATATTATACCAGCCGGAATCCCGGACTGCCGTATCCTTGACAGGAGTTTTACAGCAGAAGGCATGGGACATACCGGGTTGAACAATGATTCGAACCATACAGCGAATATCCTCGCGTCTTCAATATCGGTATCAAGCACCTTTATCCATACCGCTTCAATCTGCACTTCAGGGAAGTCAACCCCCTGCCCTCTCTGTTGTTCATGAAATTCATGTATTTTATTATAGTAAGTTTCAATGACAATTTCTGGTTTTTTTTCAATTCCATGCTCTCTCAGCAGTTTGCCTAATTTTTCTATTTCGACCTGTTCCTCCGATTCGGACACATCACCGCTGCCGCTTATAAACAGGGTGCCGTAAATATCAAACAAAAGGGCCTGTACCACATTTTTCAGTATACCCTCCTTCTTCATACCGGTCGGAATCGGTTCAAGGGAAGCAGTGTTCTTTTTAATAATATCGATGTATTGTTTCATATTCCACTTCTAAGTAACTTCTCGCGAAGTTACTTTATGATATTCGGTTCCCTAGGAACGTAAACCACTTCTAAGTAACTTCGAGCAAGTTACTGTTTGATACTCGGTCCCAAGAGGACTTGCGCCACATCACATTTCAAACGAATCTTCACAGAGGAGGAGCTGGCTCTTCCCGGGGGCATTGAATGCAGCAAGAAGCTTCGATCGGTCAATCTTATGATAAACGGCGACATGTATAACCCGGCTGTAAATATGCAGTAGGCGCTCCCGGTTTTTTTCAAGCGAATACTGCCTTTCAACTGCCAGCCTGTTCGCCTCAATACGCTCCCTTTGCCCCGACAATGCATCAATATTTGAAAGGAACGGGTTCAGGTCAAGCATATTTTTTCTATTTTCCGGTTTTTCTAATATGGAGCTGGCAACCTGTTTCTGAAGCTTTTCGTTCAGGCACCCGAAATCGACCGTATCGTTTGAAAAAAGCGCATTGAAAGACCGTTCGACTGACTTTCTTTCAACAGGCAGTCTATACTGTTTCATTTTACCCGAATAACAGATCTTCCACTTTTTTTGAAAGTCATCGACATCAAAAAGAGCAGTATGGACTGAAAGCCTTGTATACAGAGGGGTGAGATCGATGTTATTATTAATAAAATCGCTGCATGTATCAGGCAACAGCCTCCCATAGAGCATCTTTTTTGCCGTCCAGGGTTCGAGAAAAGAAAACCCAAATCCCTCTTTTATGCTCGTAGTCACCATACTCGAGGTTCTTGCCAGAAGCTCGTTGAAATTGGTTCCGATCCCGAGCCGAAATGAAACTGCAAGACCATGCGTTTCGACAAAACGCCGCCACCCTGCATAACTCTCCCTGTCGATCGCCCCTGTTGGCTCAAGAGTAATACCGATCCGTTTCCCCGGAGGCAGGAACAGTGAAATCAGCACCGCTTCACCGATATTCTTTCTCCTGATGGCACGTACCGGATAGAGTACCGTGTCTTCATGTGAAATATTTTGTTGGGACATATTTTTAGGACTTTTTTGCACCTGGAGAGGGCGAACCGCGTTTGGGAGGAGATGCAGTCCCTCCTCACGCAACCCGCATTGTCTTAGGATTTTATAGTCTCGACTGTTCAGCACTGCATAGTGGCAGTTTTCCGGGTAGCCCTCATCTCTGTAGTTCTGAGGGCGGCCGTCTTCCGCGAAATCGTGTATCTGAAGCAGAAGAGCCGCTTTCATCGATTGGAGCGCTTTCAGCATCGAAACAAAATCGGCGTTTTTGCCGAGGGTCGGATTGTGTACGTGAAAGATATCTGCGTCGTTATTCCAGAAAAAACGGGCTGCATCCATAACCTCCAACGCAGCTTCGTGTGGACTCGTCCGGTCGTTCCTGTCCCTGTCATAGGCGAGCGCTGGTATTATCATGCAGGGGAATGGAGGCGGCTCGTCAGGCTCCTCACCGCAGATAACGAGTATTTCATTTTCGGGCTCGAGAGAACGGATCTGCTCCCGTATAACCCTGCTAACCCCTCCGGGACGGAGATGATGGTGTATGAATGCGATTCTCATGCGCGGTCACCACATATCCAAAGCAACCCGTGCCTCCAGCTGTGCCCCTGGCATACGTTTCCGTCTAATCCAGACACGCCCAAATCAATTCCCACGTATCAATGTATTCATCCGACCTGCGGCCGGCTGCTTAGGATGCATTCACCACCTTGAGCGCATATTCGACCGCTGATGCGGCATCCTTCCCGTAGTAATCACAACCAGTTTCTTCGGCAACGACCTCTGTTACCGGTGCGCCGCCGATCATAATCTTGACACTGTTTCTTAGACCGGCATCGTTGATCGCTTTGACAATCCCTTCGCTCATCGGAAAACATGATGTAAGAAACACGCTCATGCCGACGAGCTTAGGGTTGTTCTTTTTTATTGCCTCAATAAATTTCTCTTTTGAAACATCAACGCCAAGATCGATTACCTTGAAGCCGTTGCCTTCAAGGGTAGTGATCACCACATCCTTCCCCAGATCATGTATATCTCCCTTGACAGTTCCTATGACGACGGTCCCGGCTGTTTCAATTCCACCTGATCCCTTCATATACGGAGTAAGAGTATTCATGACATTTCTCATGATCTCACCGGCATACATCAGATCGGCCACAAAATAATCCCCGGTATTATATCGATCACCGATAATCTTCATGCCCGCCTGGCATTCTCGCAGGATCTCCTTTGTAGAAGAACCGTCGTCGAGCTTTTCAGTAACGATCTTGTATACAGTATCTTCTTCGAGACCGGCAAGTGCTTCTTTCAAATTTTCATGTGCCATTTTTACCTCCAGTGAATTACTTGTCCACCTTATCTATCTGCAGACTGCTCGCACCCGCGAACACTCTATTGATTCAAGATCTACATATCCTCTACCATAAACCAGAGAAAAAGCGCGGCCTGCTTATCAAATTCTTCCCACCACTTTTTAACTATTTGTTCGTCCCCCTTTACCTCATTGTATTCCTTTTTTTTCTTTTCCCAGGGAATCAATACCGCAGGATTGTATTTGTTTTTTTCTTCAGTCATGGTTTTTACTCCTAGATCATTTTAATTTTATATATTCAAATTTTTTACAGTACACCGTACTCCCTTCCCGCCTCGACCATCGCTCTGAAGTTCTCGACCCTGGTGTCCTGCTGCATGATGGCCTCTGCGTCCAGGATGAAACCGCCTTCTCTTCCAACGGTCTCGATGACCTCTTTTACCCTTTTCTTGATATCCTCCGGCTTACCGTAGGCGAGCATGTCGTTCGGCACTCCGCCTGAGATAGCAAATTTCTTTCCCAGGACCCTGTGAGCCTCGAATATATCGTCTTTGTCACAGTGGTAAACTATGCTCTTCTCTGGCAGTTCCAGGAAATACTTCCAGTTCCTTTCCCATTTTCCTTCTGCATAATACATGATCTGGTGCCCCTCTCTGTGTATCTCCTCCGTGATCTCCCTCAGTGTAGGCCAGAAGAACTTTTTATTGACTTCCTCTGAGAAAAACCCGATCGCCCCCCTGTGAAGCCAGAGGCCGATAGGAACCATCTTTGTCGGATCAGCGGTCTGCAGCGCGTTCCACTTCATGTAGTTGGCCACCGCTTCGGTGGCCTTCAGTACCTTGCCGGGCTGTCGGTGTATATCGTTGGAAATCCCCCTGAATCCGCGAAATTTGTCAGCCAAAACATCGAAGGGGGCCTTCATGATTCCGCATATTGCTGAAACGGTCCCGCACTCGCTCTTCATTCGCCCCACCTGGGCGATAAGCTTGTTGAGGTAGACCATCTTGCTAATTCCTGCCTTGAGCCATGCTATGTTGTTCTCCATGGTGTTCGTTTCACCGGGGGCCACAAAATATTTGGACATCCTGGGTGCCCATACATTAAGTATGAACTCATTAGGGTTTTCGATGAAACGGTCGTACTCGTCGGCTTTCATCCAGGCCCCCTCTTCGGTCCTCGGCTCCCGATACTGAAAGGACTCATTTACATCCAAATCAACTCCGGGCACTCCGTAATACTTCGTCCCGTAAGATTCGGTGAGCCCTGTCCATACGTAGACCATGTTAGCGACCGCAGCGTCGATGTCAAAATCTTTGCACATCTTGATCACTGCCTCCAACCCCTTGTCCACGTCATGTGTGACATCCTGGGTATTATACCCCGCGTATTCTCCGGCAAACTCTGCTGCAAAGGGTCGGATTGGAACCATGTCTGTCTTCTCGTTATGGTTTGCAGCATAAAACCGCTCCATGCGCTCTTTATAGAGCTTTTCCTTATCCTGGGCCATACAATTCCTCCTTACTCTATTAATCTTGCTATTTTGATCTCTATTCCCAACTAATAAACCAAAAGCTTCTCAGAATATATGCCCGCCACACACCTTTTAAAGGATTCGATTGCCGGACTGCATCACACGATCCTAAAATCGCTCCTGTTCGAAGCATGATAGATGCATTCATGGGAGCCCTCGTGAAAGAGGTGCAGCTTATGAACATTAATGGTGATCCAGATCGGGTCTCCCGGGTTACCGGAAAAATCCGAGCTGGTCAGTACCTTTATGACATCATCGCCGATTTTTACGTCAACAATCGTTTCGTTCCCTAATGGTTCCGTGACATACACCTCCGCCTGTACCGCATCTTCCTTCGGTTTCGCATTGTAGATCTTGACATCCTCCGGCCTCATTCCGAGGGTTATCTTTCCTTCCTCGATACTGCCCTTCACCATTTCTATGAGCAGTTTTTCATCCGTACGGAGGCTGAGGCCGCGGTGCTCTATGCTCAACCCGCCGTTTCTTCGTTTGAGTGCACACTGAAGAAAATTCATAGGAGGATTTCCCAGTATGGTAGCCACGAACATATTCTTCGGCATCCTGTAAATGGTGGCCGGATCGTCCACCTGCTGGAGTCTCCCGTTGTTCAGCACGGCGATTCTATCCCCCATCGACAGCGCTTCGACCTGGTCGTGCGTCACATAGACAAAAGTTTCCTTCAGGTTTGTCTGCAATTCCTTCAGAGCAACCCGCATCTCCAGCCTGAGCAGGGCATCAAGGTTCGAAAGAGGCTCATCCATAAGGTATGCCTTCGGTTCCCGCACGATCGCTCTTCCTATGGCAACACGCTGCCTCTCTCCGCCTGAAAGTTGCGACGGCAGCTTTCCCATGAGCCAGTCTATTTTGAGGCTTTTCGCAACCGCGGTTACCTTCCTTTGTATCTCTTCTTCCTGAAACTTCTGCTGGCGCAGCGGAAAGGCGATGTTATCGAAAACGGATTTATCCGGATAGAGTGCAAGGTTCTGAAATATCATCGAAATATCGCGCATACTCGGATGAAGTTCGTTTACCGGCTCATCTCCTATTACAATAGTTCCATCGTCCGGCTTTTCGAGTCCGACAATAAGACGCAGCAGTGTTGTCTTGCCAGCACCGGGCGGCCCGAGAATACAAAAAAACTCTCCATCCGCTACCATCAGGTTGAGATTATCGATTGCGGTTGTATTTTTAAACCTCTTTGTAACATTTTCCAATCGTATCGAAGCCATGGTTCCTCCATAAAAATCTGTGCAGGCCTGTTACTCTGAGAGTTAGCTTCCAAATCGAAAAACCAGGTCCGTTGACTCCCTGTCGAACAGGTAGAGATTTTTTTCTTCAAAAAAGAGGGTTTTAATCTCGCCAATTTTCGGTTTATAATCACTGTCCATCGTAGATTTCAGAATAACTCCCGGATTGGCGTCGGGATGCATATATACAATGGTTTTCGACCCGAGAGGCTCGAAGCTCACTACCTTTGCATGCAGGCTGCCTGAATCACCGCCCCTCTCGCCGATTTTCATATGCTCAGGCCGCACTCCGAGCACCACTTTCTCACCCTTCAGCTGCTTTTCAACATTTTTTCTGTTTTCCCCGCTGATTGATATTTTTCCTCTGTTGAAATCCTCAAGCAAGAATTCACCGTTTTTATACACACTGTTCATGAAATTGATCGTCGGGCTCCCGATAAAGTTTGCCACAAAAAGATTTTTCGGATGATTGTATATTTTGTGCGGGGTATCGTACTGCTGTAATACGGCAAAGTTCATAACAGCGATCCTGTCGGCGAGGCTCATGGCCTCCACCTGATCATGGGTGACATATACCGTTGTCTGCCCGAGCTCCTGCTGAATCTTTTTAAGCTCTGCCCGCATTACACTCCTGAGCGCTGCATCGAGGTTCGAAAGGGGCTCATCAAGCAGAAATATCTGGGGTCTCGTTATCATGCTCCGCGCAAGCGCGACCTTCTGCATATCGTTGATAGAGAGCTTCGATGCCATTATACTGAGTAAATGATGAATCTGCAAAAGGCGGGCAACCTCACGCACCTCTCTATCTATTTCATCAGGAGGAAGCTTTCGTATCTTCAGGCCGAACGCAATATTATCGTACACATTCAGGTATGTAAAGACCGCGTAGTTCTGAAACATGAAGCCCACACCCCTTTTACCCGGGGGAATGTTGTTCATTACCTTTCCGTTAAATATCACGCTGCCGGAATCTGGTTTCAGGAGGCCTGAAATCATGTTCATAGTTGTTGTTTTTCCGCATCCTGAAGGCCCTAGAATTGCAATAAACTCCTTGTCCTTGATTTCCAGGCTTAGACTGTCAACGGCCTTCTGCTTGCCGAATCGCCTTACCAGTTTATCGAGCACAATATCTGCCATCTGGTTCTCCCGTTTGTATCACTTTTATTATCACCATAAAAAACAAAACACCTCATCTCCCGACCGGTTTAACGGCTATTTCTTAATAGCTCCAAATGTCAGTCCACGAACGAGGTACTTCTGTATGAGAATACCGAAAAAAACCGGCGGTATCAGCGCAATGAGTCCAAGCGCCGCCTTTGGACCGTACAGGGCACCCACGAGCGCCGATTGAAGCTTGCTGATATGAACCGGAATGGTGGTCCACTTTCTGTCCGTCAATATAAGCGCAATGAGAAAGTCACTCCAGTTCAGAATAAACACAAACAGTGCCGAGGAAGCGATGCCGCCCTTTGCGAGCGGCATGACTACTTTGAAAAACGCACCGATATTGGAACATCCGTCAACAATAGCCGCCTCATCGAGCTCTCGCGGAATATCGTCGAAAAAAGTCTTCATCAGCCACACCGAAAAGGGCAGGGTCACGACACCGTATATCAATGAAAGACCGTACCAGGTATCCGTCATGTGGAGGAATGCCCACATAATCATGATGGGGATGATAATTGCAATCGGCGGAAACATACGAAGCTGAAGCAGCATAAACGGCAATGACCCGCCGGCCTTGTATCTGGAAATGCCGTAGGCGGCAAATACGCCGACTACCATGGCGATACACGTGCCGATAACGGATACGACGAGACTGTTGAAAATCGGGCGTATCGCCGTTCCCGAAATGGGGCTCATTTCGAGCTTCTGTGAGAATATTGCTCTGAAATTGTCAATGGTCGGGTGATTGGGAAACCAGTATATCTTTCCACCGGCAGCGGTCCACTCGGGGAATGGTTTGAAGGCCATGGTAACGATCCAGTAGATGGGAAAAAAGAATAGCAACGTTATCACAACGATTAACAGTAATTTCAGTACCTTTTCATACGGTTTTTGTTCCATACAGTTCTTGCTACCTCCTGTCAGGCGTGAACATCGAGTATCACGCGGATTGTTCCTCCCGTTCTTTGATAGGTTTTAGTGCCTGCATCGAAATAAGCGTTATTATGATGAGCACGATCACTCCTCCCGCTGCAACCCACGACCACTTCAGGTACTTGAAGCCATGCTTGTACATGTACACCGAAATCGACTCCGTTGCGGTACCTGGTCCGCCCGATGTCATTAACCAGATGGAATCGAATATCTTCACCGCCTCCATTCCTCTGAAAATGAGAGATATAACGATGACCGGCTTCATCAGCGGCAGAATTACCATACGGAGGCGCTGCCAGCCGGAAGCGCCGAGTATGAGTGCTGCATTGATCTGATCCTCCGGAAGCGACATAATACCAGAGAGCAGTATCAAAAACATGAAAGGCGACCACTGCCATATATCGGCTATCATAATGGCAATCATGGCGGATATATTCCCCTGCAGCCACAGTACGGACACCTCATGGAAAAATAACTTCGAAAGCGCCTCATTAACCGGACCCTGGCCCTGAAACAGCATATAGAATATGAACCCTGCAACAGCGGGAACGACCATCATGGGCATGAGAAGGATGCTGTGAAAGATCTTTTTGCCCGGGAAGCTTTCCCTGAACAAAAATGCCAGGACCAGACCGATGAAGAATTCGACGGGAACGACCACAATAACGATAATGAAGGTCCTGAGAAGCGCCATGAGAAAATCGGGGTCCCTGATGATGTTCCAGTAGTTTGAGAGCCATCCCCAGAATTGATACGCCTGAAACCACCTCGTGCCCCCCCCTGTCAGCGGAGACCACTTTGAAAGGCTGAGATAGATAGACGCGAGCAGAGGAAAAATAACGATGAACAGAAGCATTATCAGGGCCGGAAGTATCATGAGAAAACCGAATCTGGCTGCATCCATACCCCGGCGTTCTTTGAGAGTACGCTGTTTTTCAAACACGTTTCAATCCTCCAGACAAAATAACGTGATAGACGAAACCCCCGATATCGGCAACCTGCGTGTAGTAACGAAAATCCGTTTCCAAGGTCTCAGAAAGGGCAGAAACACATACACTTTTTCGGTACGAAATCGAGCATGTAAGAAGCATGAGGGCCCTGACGAAGCTCGCCCGGACCCTACACTTTTTTATCCTGTGCACCTAAATCGTGGGTGTATCCACAATCTTCGGCCATGCAGGCCTCGTTGCACGAACCGCTTTGATCTGTTTATCCCTGCCTATACGCTCGGTTATCTTGTTCCACTCTGCTGCGCAGTCCTTCATCGCCTGTTCCGGTTTTTTCTGACCGGCGAGCGCCTGCTGCAGTGCGGTATCGAGCGCTGTTCTGTACTCGATAACGCCGGGAAGAATGATGGGCGGCGAGGAGCGTTTGATCGACTCTTCGTAGGTCTTGATCTGCCAGGGCTTGTAGGAAGCGATAACGAAGGGATCCTTGAAATGAGGCACCTTCCAGGGATCGTAGTACCCCGCCGGGTTTGCAACCAGCCAGGTGCTGACTTTGCCGGACGAAACCCACTGGAGAAACAGGTACGCCGCTTCCTTGTACTTTCCGTTCGAGGCAACCCCGTGCCCGATACTCGGCCACCAGACGGTTCTTCTCACAAGAGCGCCTTTGATGACGCGGCCCGGCGAAACACCGGAGCGGAGCTTATGGTACACCTTGCTTTCCACTCCGAGCCAGTCGGGAGCCTTCTGCGTATCCAAAAACTTCGACATATTCGGATAGGCACAGGTAATGGCTGCCCCGCCTTCGGCCATGTTTGCATACTGCTGCGGCCATCCCCAGGATATGGCATCCTTGTGATGCCATGCCAGGGACTTCACATGCTGCTCCGTCGCCTTGATGCCGGCATCGGACACAATAAGCGGGTTCATGTCGTTATCCCAGTAGAACTGGTCGGGATTATCAGAAGATGTGTACCGCTGAAACCAGTTGGAAAATCCCCAGTACTGATTTCTGAGATCGGTGCATCCGAGAAGACCCTTGTCCGGCCGGTTGAAGAACTGAGACATCTGATCGAGCTGTTCCCAGGTTTCCGGCCACTGGAGATCATACCCGTAGCGGGCCTTGAAATCCTTCTGCTCTTTGGGATCTTCGAACAGGTCCTTTCTGTAGACCCAGAGCTGGTAGTCGCCGTCCATTATCACGTTGTACACGCTGCCCAGGTACTTGGAAGTAGCAGTGGTGGTGACATCACCGCCTACATTCCCCCATACGGGGTCATTCCAGTCGGGCTTGTACTTGTCGACAAGCTCGTCCAGATTCAGTATTGCACCTGAGGCGGCAAGGTCCGCAGTCTCATCCGACCAGTAGGAGTATGTATCGTAGGCTCTCGCGTTGGTCTGGTAATCCTGGATGAGCTTGGTAGTCTGCTCCGTTTCCACAACGTCAACAAGCTCCAGCTCGATCCCTGTTTCCTCGAAAAAAACCTGCTTCGCCTGCGGAGCACCTTCCGGGAAGGGACTTTCATAATGGCCGACACAGCCGGGTGGAAGCATCACCACAAGCTTGTCCGGAGCCTTTCCATCCGCTTTAAGCTTTCTCAGCGCTTCGATCGCCCGACCTGCCGCTTCATCACCACTGTACTGATACCGCTCAGCGCCATCGAATCCGGTAGGTCCCCCTATCATCCCGGGAGCCAGCCCCGCCTTCGGTGTGTACTCTAACTTTTTGCCTCCTCCGGCTGCAAAGATCGAATGCGGGCTGTACCTGTTTCCGATAAACTTCGATGCAACAGAAGCGGCCGCAACACCTGCACCCACTTTGAGAGACTTGCCGAGGAAATCTCGTCTTGACATCTTATTCATTTTTTCCGGCTTTTTCTCTTTTTCTTCAGGCATGTAGCAACACCCTCCTTAATTTGGATTTTTATTTTAACCCGGCCTATTTGCGATACGCATGCATAACAGACGGCGGCTTTTTTGTTTGAACTACGAATCGGTGCTGTTCATTGAGGAGCCGCCGGCTTACCCATCCAGCAACGCACACTGTCGGCCGGAATAAAATCTATGGCACTATTCAGATGAGCCGGTATTTCGAATGCACCCGACCATACACATTATACATACCTTTTTGTAGCAATTTTTTTGGTCGATTCCCTCTCTACGAGCCACGGCATCAGTGTTTTCTTTTCAACCGTCGCAACAGACCCGTGTATGTGCTCTATGAGCAATCTCGCCCCAAGCTCCACCATTTTATCAACAGGTCTGTAAGCATCGAGGCTTCAAGCGAGGAGTCTTTATTAGTATTACATATTGGGATAATTAGTCAAGTATTTCATTCGGCGGAAGGTGTTTTCAACGTCATATAACTTTCCCTGATGGATCCTCAACCACCTGACGAAGGTCGGCGAGGAAACCAGCAGCCATTGCGCCGTCAACAGCACGATGGTCGCAGGAGAGCGTCATCTTCATTCTCTTCCCCGGAACAATCTTTCCATCTGCAATGACCGGAACTTCCCGAATTGCGCCGACTGCAAGTATCAAAGCCTGCGGCGGATTGACAATTGCGGTGAACTCCTCGATACCGAACATGCCGAGGTTTGAAAGCGTGAAGGTCCCGCCCATACTTTCCCGTGGCCTCAGCTTCTTGTTTCGCGCCTTCTCGACGAGCACACGTGCATCCTCGCTGATCTCAAAAAGGCTCTTCTTCTCGCAGTTTCTCAGCGCAGGAGTCAGAAGGCCGCCCTCAATGGCAACGGCAAGACAGATATTAACTGCGTCGTAATAGCGGATTCTATCGTCAACATACGACACATTACACTCTGGATGTTCATGCATCACGAGCGCAATCGACTTTATAAGAATGTCGTTGAAGCTTATCTTTTGTGTGCGGTCTGCATTGAGCTGTGCACGCAGATCAACAGTCTTCTGCATATCCACATCCACTGTGAGGTAAAAATGCGGTATGGTCAGTTTGCTCTCGAGCATTCTTTTTGCAATTACTTTTCTTAAAAGGGGCGCATCTTCTTCCCGGTAGGGAACTTCTTTTTCCATATCCATTTTCTCCTGAAAGCTGTCTTGATAATACATTAAGATACAGAAACACAGTAAAAATGAAAAGAACGTTTTAATGCCTCGTAGGCGGTACCAAGGGCACTAATAGTACCAGGGGCACTGATAGCATGCTCTCCGCGATCAAAGCGGGTATTGTATCAGACAGTATCAGGACGTAAAGCGTCAGAATAACCCTTGATAATCGATGGACTAATTTTAAACAGCAAAGAATAAAATATATTGCAAATTGCCAGAAATCATGGCACTATAAATGGTCGAAAGGCTTTGAATTTTATCCTTTCCATGCTATATTTTCTATAAGGTGTACAGGTCCGATGACGAAAAACGAGTTTCAAAAAAAAGTCATTGAACTCTTGAAAAAATATCGTCTGAACAGGAGCATGAAGGAAAAAATCATTCCGCTCTTCTCCCTGGTCGACAGTCTTACGCAGGAGGAGATGGTAAACGTATACCGCCTGCTGGAAGAGGCCGCTATTGCGCAAAAAGAGGCTGAGCGGCTGTCGAATAAACTGAATGCGCTGTTCAGTGAGTTCAACGACACTGTAAAGGATGTTTCAAAGAGGCTGAATCAGATAAAGGCAAAGCTGAATGGAATCCAGGAAGGGGAAAACATTCAGCGTGTCAAGAGCGTGCCTGTATACAACAAAGACAGACATGGAAATACGATGAAATACAACAAACAATCATTTCCCGGCGGTAAACCGAATTTCGGTCTTAAACTGAACAAACTCTTTGCCGCTTTTATCACGGAATACGGACCTGAACACATCACTATGGTCATAAGTGATTCCATTCTTTATACAAACAACCTGATACTCAGGATTTCGCTGAAAACAAAAGAGGTTCTCATCGGTTCGAGCAAGTCTCTTAAACTCTACGACTCTCCGGATGGGCACAGTTTCCTAATAACCGACAAACCTGAAGTAATTCCATACGGAAGTAAAAAGGGATTTTATTTTAAAAATATAACCTACGAAGATATACTGAGTCTCACAAACGGCAATTATTTCAAGGTTTTCAACACCGACATCATCAACACCTATAAACCCTATGAGGTGACACTGCCGGACGAATTGGAAAAGGTCGGATATTTCAAATTCGACTGAAACCTTTCGTCGCATAATCAGTGTATAACGCTGAAGTACTATCCAATAAACTCGGTCAGAAGCGGCAGCTTCGCGGCCGATCCTTGGCAGGACTGGGTATCAAACAGTAACTTACTCGAAGTAACTTAGAAGCTCAAGCAACCTTTTTTCAACTACAGGGAACCTTCGTTCCATATCACCCCGATGGTCAACCCCGTCAACCAGGTGCTCACCGGCGTACTTTAACCCACATGCTGCGAAAAAAGCCTTTACATATGGAGATAGTACAGGAGAAAATCTTCTCACTTCCCTTAAACCCGCATACTGAAAGTAAAAATCCTTTACGTGCAGGGCGGGGCTGTCTCTGTTTTTCGCCGAGCATGTACTTTTTAACCCAGAGGGCCTGAACTCCGCTGATAAATAGGCAAGTTAACTTTCAAACTTAAAAGGTGCAAACCAATAAATGCCTGTGGTGCACCTGCCTAATGGTTTTTACCTGTAGAATGTCATAGCAGGTAACGTGACATAATAAGTCAGTAGAGCATAAAATTCTGATACAAAAAACCAGGATCTTAATGGATAAAACCATAAATATGATGTCGCCATAATTCTTTAGTCTGCAGCATTCATACTTTCAGCATTCATACTTTCACATCTATACTTGCAGCGTAGAGCATCTCTATGTTCTTCGGGTCAACCGCAGGTGCTACAGAGCAGGCGCTCGAAAGAATATACCCGCCGTTATATCCCGCCTTCTCAATAAGCTCACATGCGTTATTATACACATCACGGTCCGTCCCCATGAGTAGAACATTTACCGGGTCGATATTGCCCTTGAGAAATATTTTTTCACCGTATTTCCTCTTTACCATGGCAATATCGGTATTCCCGAGCGGCGGAGGGTCCATTGTGTCTATGCCGTCGTATCCGGCCTCGATCATGAGATCAATACGGTCACCAATCGCTCCGCAGGTATGCACATATACCGGTACATGCACACTTTTTTGAATGCGTTCTACCAGTGTTGCTTCAAAAGGAAGCACAAACTGTCTGTAGTGCTCACGTGAAATAAATCCACCCCCTGCAAATGCAGATGAAACGAGCACTGCATCGGCACCGGAATTTACTTGAAGAAGTGCCCAGTGAGCCGCGCCTGCTGAGAGATAGCCCAGCAAAGCGGTCACTCTCTCAGGGATATCGACGAGCGCCATCAGAACGTCTTCATATCCGAACATCTCCATGAGCTGTGAAAATGGTGAAAATACCTCACCGGAAATATGAAACCTGTTCTGTGATTTTTCCACCAAAATACGCAGGGTATCGGTCAGATATTCGGGGAAAAAGGTTCCTTCGCTGTGCATTCTACCCGTTGAGCTTTCCTGAGAAAATCCGTAATAATATGGATAGGTAACCTCTGTAACATCGTGCGGCTCGATATAGTACAGCGTGTCCACCTCATCGAGACGGGGAAGCCGATCTTGACGGAAGTGATGGACATTGTCGTTGTCGGGGCATACCGAATAGGAGCCGTCATCCCAGGTAATGACGGTTTCATACCCCTTTCTTTCCATCCGTACGATATGGTCTTCCCAATCCCTGCATCTGCCCGGCAGGTTTACAAGAATACCGTCGAAGTGATACCTCTCGGCGAGGGTGAGCAGAGCATCGGCAAACGTTTCGGATGAAAACCATACCTTGTACGGCTCAAAATCCGTATGTATCATATAATGCCCTAATGAAAGTTGACAGAAAACAGGCACCCTGTCCGGCTTTTTCAGCTGCATGGCACAACCAACTCTTTCCTTTCCCGTCATACAACCCCCAGTACTACTTCATCCAGCCAGCTGAATCCATTCAGCCGGCTAAAACGTAAAATGAGTGTACAGCTTTGATAAAAGTGCGGGAAAAACCACGCCATAGATCTGGATGACCGGCAGGGTCACTCTAAACCTTCACATTGATATTCTGCCGGTCAGCGCCCTTGAGAGAGTTATGGAATCGGCATATTCGAGGTCTCCGCCTATGGGGAGCCCGCTCGCGATTCGTGTAACTGTAACACCAAGTGGTTTTATTAATTTCGAGAGATACAGGGCGGTTGCATCACCTTCAGCATTCGGGTCTGTTGCGACAATCACCTCCTCCACTTCATCCCTTTGAATACGACCGATAAGCTCCCTGATCCGCAGCTGATCTGGACCGATCCCGTCAAGTGGAGAAAGAGCGCCCATCAGCACATGGTATACACCGCTGTAGGAACCGGTATTTTCAATCGCCCATATATCCTTCGCCTCTTCAACAACACAGATCGTCTTCCTGTTCCTGTGCGGACCACTGCAGATACTGCATGGATCGATGTCGGTCAGATTACCGCAGATGGAACAGAAGCGGACCTTTTCCTTTACCTCGATTATCGCGCGAGCAAGGCGCCTCCCGAACTGTTCATCCTCTTTGAGAATAAAATACGCCAGTCTCTCAGCTGTTTTTCTCCCGATACCCGGGAGTCTGGAAAACTCACGCACGAGCTCTGAAATTACATTCGCCTGGATCAAAAAGGCACCTCTAAACCAGGAATATTGATACCCCCCGTTACTTTGGCCATTTCTGTCTTTATCACCTCATCCATCTTATGCATAGCGTCGGTGACGGCTGCGACAATAAGGTCCTCGAGCATCTCGATATCATCAGGATTTACCACTTCCTTTGCAACTGAAATATCGATGAGCTCATGCCTGCCGTTCACCGTCGCCTTCACCATATCGCCCCCCGAACTCCCAGTTGCCGATTTATTCACAAGATCATCCTGTATTTTTTTGATCTTCTGCTGTAATTCTTGAGCCTGTTTCAAGAAATTCATATTCATCCTTCTCCTCCGGTGTTTGTATTGGGAACAATTTCACCCTTGAATATCTCAATTACCTTCGATATCTCAGGTGACATCTTTTCGACATCATCCTGTGCCCCGGATTCTCTGTCAATGGAGACCGATACACGGATATTTCTGCCGAGCAGGTCCCGTGTCTCCTTTTCTATATACCTTTTTGCCGACGCTTCACTTACATGCTCATAACTGAGATTTTCAGTTTTATCATATCTAATGGTGAGCAGGCTGTCATCGAGATCGAAACTTTTGGCACGCTTCAAGAACTCCGAAAGCGCTATTCTCCTCTTTATGAAGTGCCGTATAATTCGTTTGACAAGGTCCTCATTGTCCAATTCACTTTTTTTATCTTTATTTTCTTCTTTTCTTTTCTCCATCCCCGCTTCAGGCGACTTCTTTCCTTCGTTCTCAACTGTCCGCTCTTCTTTATTTTCTTTTTTGCTCTCCTCTTTATTTTCGTCCGATCTGTTTCGCAGTGGCTGCGCTGGAGCAGCCGGATCCTGGGTGCCAGTACCAGGCTCCTGAATTGATACGCCGCCGCCCTCCCCTTGACCGTTTCTCTGTTCAGCATATCCGCCAACCGCTTCCATCTCGATTTTCAGCGCCTCGAGCCTTTTCACGAGCGAGGCGGGATGAACAATATCCCTGTAATTCGCCATTTTAATAAGCGTTATCTCGAAAAACTCCCTGATAAGATCGCTGTTTCTCGCATCAAGATACAGTCTGGAGAGGAGCACCAGCAGGTTTTGAAGATCAGCAGGAGAAAACCGCAGTGATTGTATATATTCGATATCTTCCGTCGGAAGATCTATCAGGCCTGCAGCGTTCGGAGTAACACCGAGAACATAGGCATTTTTAAAGTATTCAATCAGACCCGTAATAACGGCCGTTACCTCTGTGCCGTCACGGATGAGAGAATCGAGCTGTTCGAAACAGGTGCTGTAATCCTGGTCTGCAATTGCTGTGGCAAGAGAATGGTATACATCGTAGCGCGGCATACCGAGAACATAAAAAACATCATTCTCCTTTATCGTTCCCTCCGAATAGGAAATCATCTGGTCTAGAATCGATTCAGCGTCACGCATTGAACCTGCAGCGTTTCGCGCTATCCAGAAAAGCGCTTTTTCCTCGTACCCCACATCGACATCGGACAGTATTTTCTTGAGCATCTCTATTATTAGTGGCACAGGGATACGTTTGAACACAAACTGCTGGCAGCGTGACCGAATCGTGGATGGAACCTTGTGTATTTCTGTCGTGGCAAATATGAATATAACGTGATCCGGCGGCTCTTCAAGGGTTTTTAGCAGCGCATTGAAGGCCTCGGGAGTGAGCATGTGAATTTCATCGATTATATAGATCTTGTAGCGCGCAGAAGAAGGAACAAAACGGACATTTTCACGAAGCTGCCGCACCTCGTCTATTCTTCGATTCGATGCACCGTCAATTTCAACGAGGTCAAGGGATCTTCCCTCTGTAATCTCTCTACAGAAGGTACAGGAACCACACGGTTGTGGAGTCGGCCCCCTTTCACAGTTCAGCGCTTTCGCCAAAATTCTTGCAGCGGATGTCTTGCCCACACCACGCGGGCCTGAAAAAAGATACGCATGGCCGACCCGGCCTTTCACTATTGCATTTTTCAGCGTACCCGCAATATGCTCCTGCCCAACGAGCTCGTCGAAGGTCTGTGGTCTGTACTTTCGCGCGGTAACAACGTAAGACATGAATTTTCTCTTTTTTTCAACGTAATGCCATCGGCAAACGGTACCAAGGGCACTAATAGTACCAAGGGCACTAATAGCATTTTCTCCGCGGCATGTAAACGGGGATTATATCCGCTCAACTGGATTAAATCAGGTTCGTCAATCGGCGGTACTCACCAGCACTAATAGCATTATTATGACAAGAAGCGTACGAATAACATACATCTATTCGCCGTTATTTGCAAGAGCTAAGGCGGCCCGTGTCTGCCGGAATTTTCTATACAGCATGATTGATGTGGGTGCCACGATCAAAAAAAAGCCTATCCTGTAGTGTCTGCTCCAACCAAGTATCCGCATTCACAGAAACAGAACACGTACCGTTGCTCCCTTCCGGGCCTGGCGGGGTTAGGCGCCTGCTCCTTGAACCGTACCCGATTATCATCGCAGACACTACAGGATAGACTTTTTAAGTAACTTCAAATAAGTTACTTTACGATATTCGGTCCCCCAGGGACGTATGCCACGAAGGGACATATCCCGCCAGGAACATTCCCTGGGGGGATTCACATCGCTTTACATAAAAAGGGGATTTGGTGAACACACCCCTTTTTGCGCAGTACATTGTTTCGGAGAGAGTGGGATTCGAACCCACGGTACCCGGTTAAGGTACACACGCTTTCCAAGCGTGCTCCTTCGGCCTCTCGGACATCTCTCCCGGCCTCATGAATGCCATTGAATTGCCTGTTTCATGAAACAGTTACAATCAAAATAGCTTCATCCTAAAAACCACAGAAAATTAAAAACAGCTTCGGCATACACGGACAATCGAAATATAACGAGCAGAGCCTGTAAAAAGCAAATGGATATTTTCCACTACAACCCAAACTCCGTAGCCCGAACTTGCAGCTCCAATAGACTCAGAACATGAGACATCAGTCGTGACCCACCAGCCTGATTCCCCCTTTTTCAATTTCAAACACGGTCTCCTCAGTATCGTCTACCTTCACGTCATTCAGGACTTGAGTTATCACATCTTCACCGTTTGGAAAAATTGTAAAGATGTTCACCTTTTTATAGCTTTTTTTCTCACTGTTATACCGACGCTCTTTCAAATGGAGCGTATACTCACCTGTTGCAGGAACATCAAAAATATAGTTGTAATCTATCTTTTTGAATTCGACCTCTTTGATGTCGCTGAAAAACTGCGGTTTGCTGTATCCCCTCTTCTTCCCAGCGCTATCGACAATGTATGCGGATGCCGTCTTCTCCACAATGATCACAGCGCGGCCATCGTTCGCTATACTGTTTTCAGTATTCCGCAGAAGATCGCCGAACTCCTCTTTTGAAAAGCTGTAGCACGCCTGCGGTCCAATTGCAAAGATTTTTCTCGGATACCGGTAGCGTTTCTTTGTTACATCGTACCAGCTAAGATTCGGCCGGTCGGCTGAAAACCGTATTACTATATTTTCAGCATCCTCACTGAACAGGTTGTTGTTCTGATCCCGTTCCCAGTTGTTAGCGGTTAGAAGGGTAACGGAGCCACGATAGAGGTTCTCGAAATATCCATACACCACCATTGAGTGATGCATCCTGCTGCTGATGTAACCGATGATTATGGGGCTGTTCGCACGTATACTCTGCTCTATCCTCACAAGCTCTTTTTCAAGCGCCTCTTTGCTCTGATCCTTCTCAATATCGATTCTGCCTGAGAGATAGTTTGCAAATACAATGTCATTCTGAATAAAATCCATCTCTCGAATCAGGTTCATATCATCTTCACGGAGATCGTATGCGCACGCATAGGGTGCAGGCAGTATTTCAGGATGATTGAGATAGTAGATCTCTCCACCCGAAAATCCGTAGCATCTCCCGATGCTTCCCTTGTACATGCGATACATAACTGTAAGGAGAAGAACCTTCCGGTCGGATTCCATATACCCGAATCGATATTGCGCCCAGTCCAGAATTGTATCGGATACGAAATCGATCTTATTTTCAAAAACACCGTCATTGGCAAAGTTGAAATTATTTTTTCCCCATACGAAATGTGTAAAAGCAACGGTATATGCACGGCGGAAGTTCCCGTATTTTGTCTGCAGGACCGCCTGTAATCTGTACACCCCCTCCCCTCTGTACGGAATCCCCCTGAATACGACTTCATTTTTCGGCACTAACGAAATATCGGTTTCTCCGTCATCGTCAAAATCAATATTAATACGGTCAACAACCCCATCAGGGTCTTTGAGCTCGAACTCAAGAACAGGAGGTGTTCCGCTGTGACATGATATATCGAGATGTATTCTGCTGTTTTGCTGGTTGAGTAACTCTTCGTCCGTATCCTCCGGCAGGATTTTACCCGGTTTTGTTTCCTGGGAAAAGAGAGGCAGCGGCAGGATGAGCGCTGCCGCCAGTAATAAGAATAGGGTGCATTTTTTCAAGACTGAAGGATACATGTTCTCATGGTATATACGTCTGTATGCAGGATGACCGGCATATCGGCGGGGACGTTCACCTCCTCCACCGCTGATCAACGAACCAAAATAACAATTCAACCGTCTGATGGATCCTCCTCCTCAATATGACGGTGGAAATTGATATCAGGATTTTTCCCCTCGGTGGCGGCCTGTAAGTACTGCAGCGCAATCCGTTTTGGAATCACCCGTATCACGCCTTCACTGAAGTACAGAAATCCGTAGATCTGCCGGTATAAAGCCCTTTCACAGGTGGCACCGTCTTCCACAAAATAGGCCTCGTTGATCAATTTCTTCGTCTTCGGGTCCCGTGTGCACGCAATATACACGTCTCTGTTTGTAATAAGATCCGTATACCGATCGGCCTTTTTCCCCCGCAGGTATTCAGGCCGCTTAGACGCGCTGTTTCTCCGCAGCATAATGATTATTAACACTAAAGCAACAACTACAATTGCAGCAATAATCACAACTCCAATCCTTTCTTTCAGATTCGGTATTTGATACCTGATTCGGCATTTAATACGCGCTCTAAACACTGACGACACATGATTCCACGGCTATTTTCCTGCTCCCTGCCATAAAATTTTCACTCCCCAGGGCGTAAAAGCGTCAGGCAAGGGAGCTTATCAGGTTTTCAATACGCTCCGAATTCTCCTTGATCTGTTCAAGCCGTTGTTTTTCCTTCTGAACGACCGATTCCGGTGCTCTGTCGATGAATTTCCTGTTTTCAAGTTTATTCATGCTTCTATCGATTTCGGCTTTCAGCCTATCATGCTCCCTTGCGAGCCGCTGTCTTTCACGGTCCAGATCGATGAGGCCTTTGAGCGGCAAATAGACCTCATAGCCGTTTCCAACAGCAGAGGCGCTGGCTTCAGGTTTCTCTATATCCGTGCTGTACTCGATGCTCTTCAGCCGCGCAAGAAACATGATAATACGCTCATTTTTTGCTATAACGTCGTGCATAGTATCTCGCAATTCCTTAACCATGACTCCGGCCTTCAGCTCCGGAGGCACATTCATTTCGCCTCTGATGTTTCTGATGGTGTACGTTATTTCTTTCAAAAGAATTATTTCATCGACGCTTTTCCGGTCGAAAACTCCCTCAGGAGCAGGATATGCAGATACCATGATGCTCCTGTGTTTCTTCTCAGCCGGGATACGCTGCCAGATCTCTTCGGTTATGAACGGCATGATCGGATGCAAAAGCCGCATGCATCCATCGAGTATCCAGACGAGCATACTCGCTGCATGGGACTTCTCGTTTTCATCCTCGCTGTACAGCTTCAATTTAGAGATCTCAATATACCAGTCACAGAATTCATGCCAGAAGAACTCATAGATGAGTGAAGAGGCTTCGTTCAACCGGTACTCCGAGAGATAACGGTTCATCTTCTCAACCGTCTCCCGGTACAGGGACACTATCCATCTATCCGCGGTGTCCATTTCCAATTCCGGAATATCTCGAATCGGGAGGCCCTCGATGTTCATCAGCACGTACCTGGAGGCATTCCAGATCTTGTTTGCAAATCGGGCTCCAACGTTGAACTTATCCATTGACAGGAGCAAGTTCTGGCCGAGGGGGGTGATGTTGACTATGGTGTAGCGCATCGCATCAGCACCGAACTCCTCGACTGCATCGAGCGGATCAATGCCGTTGCCGAGAGATTTGCTCATCTTTCTCCCTTTTTCATCCATGACGACACCGTGAATGTACACATCTCTAAAAGGAACTCGCCCCATGAATTTGAGCCCGCTCATTATCATTCGTGCCACCCAGAAAAATAGAATCCCCGGATCGGTCACGAGAAGATCGGTGGGATAGTAGTAGCCGAGATCCTCGGTCTTATCCGGCCAGCCGAGCGTGGAAAAAGGCCAGAGCTGGGAAGAAAACCAGGTATCGAGCACATCCTCATCCTGGTATATATCCGATCCACCGCAGTTGGGACATATAGTCGGCTCTTCGACGGACGCAAACACTTCTCCGCAGTCCCTGCAGTAGTACACCGGAATACGATGGCCCCACCATATCTGCCGTGAAATGCACCAGTCCCGAATATCGTTCATCCAGTTCAGGTATACCTTTCTCCAGCGGTCCGGATGGAACACGACCTTGCCCTTTTCCACGGCATCGATCGCCGGCTTTGCAAGCGGCTTCATTTTCACGAACCACTGCTCTGACAGGTACGGCTCAATAACCGTATGGCAACGGTAGCAATGCCCGACCTCATGGTCATGGGGTTCCTGCTTTATAAAAAATCCCTGCTCTTTCAGCTCCTCGAGTACAACCTGTCTGCATTCATACCTGTCCATTCCAACGCAATCGGCAATAGCATTTTCGTTCAGAGTCGCATCTTCATTGAAGATATTTATCTGATTAAGATTATGGCGGATACCGATCTCAAAATCGTTCGGATCATGAGCAGGAGTTATCTTCACAGCGCCTGTTCCAAACTCCTTTTCCACATACGCGTCTGCAATCACCGGAATCTCGCGGTTGACCAGCGGCAGGATCACGGTTTTTCCGATATACCCGGCGAAGCGTTCGTCATCCGGATGCACCGCGACTGCGACGTCTCCGAGCATCGTTTCCGGCCTGGTGGTTGCAACTACCAGCCCGCCTTCGCCGTTACTAAACGGGTAACGAATATGGTACAGGTATGCCTGCTCCTTCTCATGGTCCACCTCCTCATCAGCCAGGGCTGTCCTGCAGCGTGGACACCAGTTTATTATATACTTCCCCCTATAGATCATGCCTTCATTGAACAGCCGTACAAACACCTCTCGTACTGCAACTGAGAGGCCTTCATCCATGGTGAATCGTTCCCGCTCCCAATCGCAGCTCGCACCGAATTTACGAAGCTGCCGTATAATAGTAGAGCCATACTTTTTCTTCCATTCCCAGACAAGCTCGACAAATCTATCGCGGCCCACATCATACCGCGTCTTCCCCTCTTTCGCGATCTCCTTTTCAACGACATTCTGTGTCGCTATTCCCGCATGATCAGTACCCGGCAGCCAGAGCGCGTTGAAACCCTGCATACGCTTCCAGCGTATCATAACATCCTGTATCGTATTGTTGAGCCCATGCCCCATGTGCAGAACCCCGGTAACATTAGGAGGCGGTATGAGGATTGTGAAAGGCGTTTTATCCCCGTCTACTTCAGAGTGAAAAAAACCGTTCTCCTCCCAGAAACGATACCACTTTTCTTCTACCTGTTTTGGGTCGTACTTCTTATCCAGTTGCATCCTAATAATAAACCCTCCTCGAATCATAAAAAATAGCATAATGAATAGGCAGGTATAAGTCAAATAAATTGGGGAACAAGCGGGAAGTGTAGCGCGAATGCAAAATATAGCGAGGGGCAATATACATCCCTCGCGCTACCTTCATCCCGCGTTTGGCATGACAACAATTTCATCACGTTTGCTGATGACCTTCCTGACCACCGAATAAAAAAGGGCGGAGATAGGAAACTGCACAAGCACGCACGCAGCCACGCCGAGCATCACCTGGCTTTGAAACGTACTGAGCGTAATGACCATAGCAACCGGCAGGTTTTTCGTTCCGTTCTGGAAGAGGAGCCCGACAGAGGTTCGATAGTCGAAATCGAAGACCTTGATCATGAAATATGCCGCAGTAAGGGACGTTGCGTAGTAGAGTGAAGCGGTAAAAACACCCCAGAGTATGACAACCGGGTTTTCTGTAATTATTCTTTCCCAGAGTGCAATGGATATAAAGATGATAAAGAGCTCTATAATTCCTGAGATCGTGGACAGTGTCGGACTGATAAAATGCAGAACTTCTCTTGTTATGTATTTTTTAAGAAGCATACGCAAAACACCCGCAAGGATGAATGGCAACATAATAAGAAACAGGAGGTTTTTTATCAGAATGAAAAGAGAAAAGTTCGTCAAGCCCTCAAAAAGCAGGGTAAACCCGAACGGAACCAGAAAGAGGTAGTAGATATATGTAAAGGACTGAATAATGAGAGTAAGGAGCACGTCACCCCCGAGAAATGCCGCCCATGCAGACAGCATGGCATCAGGAGGAACAGTGGATGAAATAACGATTCCCGTACTCAAAAAGCTGAATTTTCCGGGAATAATCCTCGACACTATTAACGCAAGCACGGGGGAAAGCACAGTAAGCACGTAGCTTGCGATAATCTGGGAGCTGTACAGCCTGAACTTCAGGAGGCTTGACATCTTCACCGGAAACACCATTAAAAAAATCATGGTGAACAGGAGGGGAGTAAGCAGAAATTTCAGTCCCAATACACGCTCATGGTTGAAGCGCCCTGCAAAATACCCCACCACCATTGCGATGAACGCCCAGAGAAGAATATATTTTCTGAACCTGAGGTTGAAGTTGTGCATGGGGCGTTCTCCTCAGAGCACGTCATATATCTGAAGCAGGGATTCAATTGTACTATCGGCCTTCGCATCTCCACGGTAGTTCTCATCCTTCACAGTGGTAAGCCCCGACGGGATAAGAACCGCCCTGTAGAAACCCGCATTCTTGCTTCCCTCTATATCACGTGAGAGCGTATCGCCGATATACATGCACTGTCCGGCTTTCAATCCCGTATACCGTAGGGCCTCTTCGAATATCTGGATTCCTGGTTTCCTGTACCCCGTTACACTCGAAAGAACAACCGCGGTAAAATAGCGATCGATGTCGAATTTCTTCAGTCTCTCCGGAATGAGGGTCTGGGAAATGGTATTGCTCACCACGGAAAGGATATACTGGTTCTTATAGAGGGTCCGCACGACACGCACCACATCCCGTCTCGGTCTGTGCCGGTACAGGTAGTATTCGAAAATACTGCTCAGGTTCTCTCCGATTCTCCCGATCGCCATGCAGATTTCTTCATTCCCGCACCATTTTTTCAGCACAAATCGTTTCCATATCTCCGCATTCGGCAGTTCTCTGTAGCCGTTATTCCTGTACCAGGATTCGTATGCAGAAATACCTTTTTTAATGACTGAGGTAAGAGTACCCTCTGTCATTGATACCCCTATTCCTTCAAGGATTCCACGTATAATCCCGACTCCGCGCGCATATGAGGCTGCATCCAGAAAAATATTTTCAATCACACCGCCATAATCGAAGAAGACACCCTTTATCCTGTTCTGCAGGGAGCTCTTTATTTTATCCATTGGCTCTGTCCTGGATTTTTCTTAGTTGCAGGAGAAGGGAATCTCTGATTTCAACATCATCCCATGAGAGTGCCTCTCCCATCTCAACATCTTTCCTCAAGAGGGCGCCTGAAACAAGCCCCAACGGCAGCAAATCCTGTCCTGAAGCGGCATCAGACCGCTCTATACCGCCCCGAACGCTGAATCCGCCTATACCGTCAATGTACTCCCCCTTTTCGAGATTTTTCTTTGCGATGGTTATCACCTCTGTGCGAAGCGGACCAAGAGGTGCAATCGTCGCTTTCCCGTAGAGGCATGCCCAGGAGATTGAATCGGCGACTTCGAGGCTCGTTAGATGATATGGCCTGTATAAAAGATAATTCGGCCCCTCTCCGATTTTGAGATATTTCATCATCTGATCGGCTATCGGTCCTTTTGAACGCACAACCGTAAACACGCCGGGTGCAAGGTCTCCGATCATATAATCAACGACTCCCTCACGATTGAGGATGCCGCCCTCTTTTTGTAATGAAAAGACATGCGTAAGCTCCTCTTTTGATACAACCGGACCGTGCATGTTTCGCCTGTCCACAGTCAAGCCAACGGCATTCGCGACACAGCTCATCTCAACCATTGTTTTCGTGCCATCAACAAACTCGGTCAGAATCTTCGGATTCAACCCCTTTTCCCCTGCGGCAGCGCTGAGTGTCAGAGGTGTTGCACTCACATCGAGAGGATTATTCTTCCCCTTGCCGCATGCCACAACACTCATCCCCGCCAAACGGGCGAAATCACAGAGGTCCTTTATTGCAGCTGGTTCATCACCGGCGCAAACCGTATACACCACACCGGCAGCCTTTGCAAGCATGCTCAGCTGCGGGCCCACGGTCACATCGGTTTCAACGTTCAGCATACCTACATGCTTTTTGTTCATAATACTGAAATACGCAATCTCCGCTCCAGTTTCGGGGTCTCCGGTGGCTTCCAGTACCATGTCGATGGATTCAAGCTGCGCAATGATGCGCCCAGACGCCGTCACGATCCGTCGTGCGCCGGCTTTGGCCACCTCCTCAAGGGTTTTGACCTCTACAGCGGAGGCATCATCCGTTCCCTTGAAAGCGTCACGCGCGCGATCAACATCGATATCGGAAACAGCAGCAACCTCCATTCCCGGACAGGACTGAACGGCCTCAACGATTCCACGCCCCATGAAACCGGCACCAACAAGCCCGACCTGAATCCTCTTCCCCATACGCTCCCGTTCACATAGTTCATCGTATAGATACATCTGTGGTTTTCCCACTCCTCTTTTTATTAAAAAATACAGTACCCCCGGACTTTCAGGCTTGAGGGTGCCGGATTGGGGTTTCATACAGCTGGTACAATCATCACCCCTGTCAATATCCCGAATACCCAGGTGTTAAACATGCATAGCATAACATTATTACCGAAAAATGAAAACGAGAAAGTCTTTTTTCACTATGTTATTATATTGAAACAATAGCAATACAACGTATAATGTGTATGCGGAGCTTTTCATGAAAAAGTATGCAATTGCAATAGATTTAGGGGGTACCAACCTCAAAGGCGGCATAATTTCAAATGATGGATATATCTCTCTTTACAGGCTCATTCCCTCGGAGATAGGGAAGGGCCCCGATCGAATACTGAAAAACCTCATTCAAACAATCGGCACCCTGCTCGAAAATGCCCGGGCCGAGCAAAAAATAATAGATGGCATCGGGGTAGCAACTCCCGGTATAATAGACCCGGACTTCGGAGGCCTGACAGGTGGTGCGGAAAACCTGCCGGGCTGGAAGAACACCCCGTTCATGCGAATAATTCACAGCAAATTCAATATCCCTGTTTTTGCCCATAACGACGTAACAGCAACGGTGCTGGCCGAACACAGGCACGGCGCAGGAAAAGGTAAAAAAAATATCGTACTCGCCTCATTCGGCACAGGAATCGGAGGCGGCATTATTATCGACGGAAAACTGTACGGCGGGGCAGCGGGGTATGCGGGTGAAATCGGGCATCTCGTTGCCTCATTCGGAGGAGAAACATGCGCATGCGGAGTAAAGGGCTGTTGGGAAGCATACGCATCTCTTGGCGGAATTGTGCGTACCGTTAGAAAGTATCTCACTGACACAAAACATCTCAAAGACACATTGAAAAAAAGCCCGATATTTACTACTATTAGAGAAGCTGAGGACGCGGATATTCCTCGTTTACTGTTCGATGCGGCACGCGAAAATGACAGGTCTGCGCTCGAAATCGTTGATGAAATTGGGCAATATACAGCTGTGGGGGTCGGCAGCCTTATCAATATCCTCAATCCGGAGCTGTTCGTAATAGGAGGTGGGATTGCAGAGGCGGGTGCAATCTATCTAGGGGCAATAAAGAAGCACCTTCCTAACTGGACATTGAAGGATTCACTCGAAAGTGTGGAGGTGGTGCTTGCAAAACTCGGGTATACAGCAGGCCTGATCGGCGCCTCGATACTTGTGTTTGAGAATATCAACAGGCTTAATACAGAATCGTCTTAAAAGTGGCGTGAATCCACCCGGGGAAAGTCCCTTGCGGGATATGTCCCTGGCGGGATATGCCGCTTTGCAGACAACTTATACTACATAGAGGTACCGAACTGAATGAAAAAGATATTTAACAGGTGCATGTTTTTTATTCTGCTCTTCCTGTTTCTTTCAACCGGAATACTGCAGGCAGCTGTATCGCTCAACTTCGACAATGCGGACATCGAAGTTTTTCTGAAAACCATGAGCGAGATAACAGGAAAGAGCTTTATCCTCAGCAATAACGTAAAGGGCACCATCAGCTT
>Ga0315555_1000190_pt1 | contig 40805 bp, 36 predicted proteins | sample SalMarSW160380MG_FD_202113 | JGI IMG/M metagenome (GOLD analysis project Ga0315555, IMG submission 202113) | Salt marsh sediment microbial communities from the Plum Island Ecosystem LTER, Massachusetts, United States - Salt Marsh Sediment SW1603-80 ... | reverse complement strand
CTTTCAATTATTAACTATGGACCGTTCAGATTATAAAAATTATCGGTTTAACATGGTGATTCATTAGTGACTTTTTGATTCCCTCTCGATTTGAATAAAACATTGAATAACAATAGGTTTTTTTAATTCGATTATGGGGGATAATAAGAGAGAGTTACTTTATCATGTATTCTTTTGTAACAGAATTTCCCACATTATCTTCCGCTGTGATTAACAGTGCAGCCGGTGTGACGGATTTTTCAGGTAATCTGATGGTAAGCTGATCCTCCTCCGGATCAAACTCGAACAGCTGCCATTCTCCGTTTATGTATGCATTAATTTGTGATTCTTTTTGTATTCCGGACATTTCATCCTTTATCTGAAAAGAAAGAAATCCATTTTGACTGTTAATGACATTCCCCGTAATCTGCTGTAAAGGTAGCATAACAGGAGGTATGGTATCCCGGATGAGGATGAATTTTTCAAGGCTGGTTACCCGTGCAGAATATGCCCCTTCTCCGTCACGATTATGGGTGGGTATAAACAGCCATCCTTTTTTATTATCCCAGTAATATAAGCCTGTTCCCTCTGCCGAAGGTGCTTCAACGGACGGTATAAGTGTTATCCATACACCTTCATTCACGGGCTGGTCAAAAGGCTGCATTTCATAAATACTCCCCACCTCCTGATAGGGAGGTGGTACTGCTATTTCCTCGGGGATATGCTGTTCGGTTCTGACACTGACAGCCATATCATCATAAAAGGCATTTTCCGGAAAAAATGCTTTGAAAAAACCATCATCAGAGGAGATTGTGGTTTCCTGACTCTTCCGAATGAAAGCATTATTCTGGAGATCCAGCTGGAACAGTTTTTCCAGAACCAACTGCTGGGACAAAGCAACTTCAATAGGCCAGTTAATCTGAAATGTCCGCTCCCCGCGCGGAAACCAGAATATCTGGGGAATTTCTTCCTTCAGTCGAGAAAAAAACTTCAACGGCTGAGCGAAGTTCAGATCAAATACAAACTCAAGCCAGTCTTTTTTTAACTGAATACTGTGAAGTACTATCAGGCGGGATTCCTGCCGTGATTGCGCTTCCTTCGAAAGGGGAAGGAAAAGCGGGAGAGTGGGAATTCCGCAAGATCTTTTACCCAGGATTTTCAACCACTTTGCCTCCGTAGCCCCGGGAGACACCGAAAAGGTATACTGATAGATCCCATCATGATTTGAGGCAGCGATACCACGCCGTACAGGTTCTTGTGTCCAGTTTTGTCCGTCTCCCGTACTCTCAATGAACAGGGTGTCGAGATTTTCAGTTGTTTCCACGCGAAGATACAGATCTTCATCGAGCCACCTGAACAGGTCATAATTCAGTTTGAGCATATTCCCGGAGCGGAAGTTCATTTCAAACAGGGCCTGATTTCCGGAGTAATCATCCAGTTCGATCTTCAAATGATGAATTCCCTCTCTTAACAAATCACTGTTGAGTATCCCGCCATTCGCCGGGGTATCCTCATAGTGGGGCAGGTGATTTTCCGGATGCAGGAAAAAATTATGGAAGATACCGTCGCCTTTTCGCCACAGGGAAAAATTTTTATCCAGTTCCACTTTATCTGATCGGGCGTAAGAGAAACGGTCATATTTCACTGAATACACCAGGGAGTCATCGATCCACATGTGAGCCTGATAGAAAGAATACTGGTTTCCGGCACCTTCCGCCTGGTCGTATGATTTTACGGCCACACCAATCCTGCCTGAAACCACAGGTGTATCAGGCAATGTAAAAGTATGTCCCGTGAGGGAGTGAAAGAGAGTATCGCAGTGCTGGTTGATAAGGGACTGGTAATCCATGGGAAAAAGTGCGACGTCATATAAACCCGGAGGGATATTGTCTTTAACCTGGCCGGGATAAAACTGAAGCGGATTAATGGGCATATTACGGGAATTTCGGATTTCAAAATGAAGGTGAGGATAACCAATACCTGTTTTTCCGGTATATCCCAATACTTGTCCCTGTTTTACCGGGAATTGTGTGCCGGGAAATTGTAAATCAAGCTGGTAAGTTTTATTTTTTCGCCGGATGTTATCCAGGTAGTTTTCCAGTTCCGGCCAGAACCTGTTGAGATGTGCATAGATTACAATGTTACCGTCTTTCAATTTGAGATAAACAGCCTTTCCGTAACCGAAAGCGGATATCCGTGCGCGCATAATATACCCATCTTCAATGGCATATATGCGATAACCTGTGCGGTTCCAGGTCTTAATATCGATTGCCGCATGATAGTGACGCGGACGAAATTCACAAAAGCTGCTGGTTAACAATTTACTGGCATCTGTCGGCCAGAGATAGTTCTGACTTTTTCCTGAGAAAGGGGAGCTGAACAATATGAAAAAGACTAGACAGGCAATTCTGTATGGATAAAAAAAGATTTTAAACATTATTCTACTTTTTTAAATTAATCCTCATTCTTGCATCTACAATTTTACAATTTTTTCTATCAGGCGCAACAATAAAGGGATTAAGGTCCAGTTCAAAAATTTGTGGAAAGTCCAAAGCCAGCTGTGATAATTTGAGCAGAGCCTCCTCAATAATCTCAAGATTAGCACCGGATTGTCCCCGGAATCCTTTTAGCACCGAAAATCCTCTGATGTCCTGTATCATTTCCCGCGCATCTTTATCGGTAAGGGGAGCGATCCTGAAGCTGGTATCATTAAAAATTTCGATGAAAATACCCCCCATTCCGAACATAATTATGGGTCCGTAGTTGGAATCCCTTTTCATGCCAAGGGCTAATTCATGTTCGCCGATAATCATTTCCTGTACAAACATCCCGGAAATCCTGTCAGGAGTGGTTACGCGTAACGCATTTTCCATGATTTTATCATATGCTGCGGCTATTTGTTCTGGTTCTTGCAGATTTATCTGTACACAACCACTGTCTGATTTATGGATTATATCCTCAGATTCTATTTTCATGGCAACCGGCCCGGAGACTTCCCGCAAAAATGTCACCGCTTCGGCGGTAGATTGAATCACTTTTCCCTTCGCCATGGGAAATCCGTAAGCATACAGAATATTCAGCACCTCCTGAATGGCAAGATATTCCCTTTTCTCTGCCCGTGCGGCTTCAAAGATATGCTTCAAGCCAGCACGGTCCGCATTGATCTTGATAATCCTGCCTAGGGATTTTTTGCGCCATTGCTCATAATGGAGCATGGCGGCTAAACTGTTGACAGCAGCTTCGGGATAGGCATATACAGGGAGCCTGAGTTCCTGGAATAACGTCAGACCGCAATTTTCATCTTTTTCTGCCATCAGGACGATGAAGACGGGTTTTCCGGGCCGTTCCCCGGATAATACCTCCCCGAATTCCCGGGCAATCATTTGGGGGGTGGTGTTTACCGGTGGTCTTACAATGATGACAAATACCGCATCCACGCCGGGATCTTTCAGAATTGTTACCAGAGTTTTCTGATAGGTTTTTTCATTAGCACTGGCAATCATATCCACCGGATTATCTACAGATGCTTCTTCCGGCAGAAAGGTCTGAAGCTGATTTTTTGTTTTGTCTGATAATGACGCCATTTTAAGGTCGAATTTTTCCACGGCATCGGTGGCCAGAATGGCAGGCCCTCCGGCATTGGTGATAATGGCCACCCGGTTTCCTCCTGGCGTGGGCTGATTCGAAAATGCCAGTGCGAAATTAAACATATCCTCCACGGTTTCTGCCCGGATAATACCACACTGCTTGAATAAGGCACTGGTTGCCCGGGCCGGGCTGGCGAGAGCTCCAGTGTGGGAGGAAGCCGCTTTCGCACCCCCCTCGCTGGTACCAGCCTTCAACGCAATAACAGGTTTCTGTCTGCCCAGGCGGGAAGCACTCTTACGAAATTTGGCCGTATCTTCAATACTTTCCATGTAAAGAGTGATAACCCGAGTGTTGTTATGGGTGGCCAGATAGTCAAGAAAATGATGATCCACCAGGTCTGCCTTGTTTCCTTCACTGATGAATACGGAAAATCCAAGGCGCAGAGATTTGCTCATCTCCAGCACCGCCACGCCCAGTGCCCCGGACTGAGAAAGAAATGCCACATTCCCCCGGAAAGGATCGATTGGAGAAAAGCTGGCATTCATGCTGACTTGCGGATCGGTATTGATTATACCCATACAATTCGGACCGACCAGCTTCATGCCGAATCTCCTGACGACCTTCATGAGTTCCTTCTCCCGTTTTATTCCCTCTCCCCCAACCTCGCGAAATCCCGCCGTGATCATGATAATATTCCTGATACCTTTTTTTCCGCACAACTCTGCTGCTTCAACTGCCAGGTCTTTTCTAACCATTATAACACCCAGATCAGGTGTTCCGGGAAGGTCCTCAATCGAGGGATAGCAGGGAATTCCATTTATATCGGCTGCCTGAGGATTTACCGGCCATATCTTGCCGGTATATCCGTAATTCACTAATTTATCAAAAAATACACGACCCAGGCTTCCTTCTCTGCGGGATGCCCCGATAATAGCAATGGAAGAAGGATAAAGGAATCCGTCCAGATTCATGAATACTCCTGATTATCTTCAATATGCTTTTTGAAAAGTAGAACCATTATCTTATAATATAGGAACAGAATGAATCTGTTAACTCAGTCTTACAGGTCTCAGCTAGTTAAATTCAGACCGTCAATTTAGAATAATTATTTTGCTATTCAATAATTTTTATTTTTTATTTCCTGATATGGGTTCAAACTTCTCTTTAAAGTCGCATCATAAAATAATATCTGCCTTGAATCTATTAGAGTTTCAGACCGTAAGAACAGACATGAGATTTAATTTGAGGAAATAATCCGGCATAAGTTCAGATTAAATAATCTGATTATCCGGATTAAGTATAACTTGAAAAAATTTTTATTTTTTTCTAATATTAAACAGATTAAAAAATACTGGATTCATACTATGAAAAAATATATTTTAACTTTGCTTCTATTCCTTCTTTTTACCGGCTGTTCCCGTCGCATCTATCAGGTGGCGTATCCCACTTTAAACGACGGCAAGTATGACACCGAGTTTCCCTATAAAAGTTGTTCTGCTGAATTGAATAAAATTTCTCAGACGGTGAGGAAACTGTCGGCTATTGCCTACTACAAATCCTATGTTTTTCCCAGGGAAAAGATGGTGACCAGAGATAAGATAACGAGCAAAAAGTACCGCAATTTGGCGGAAAAGGAAATTTTCTTTAACAATTCGGTGATTGGTTCTGCCACAGTAGTCAGCTATTCGGGAAGACAGCTGGTTTTACTCACCTGTGCTCATATCATTGATTTCGACGATACACTCTATACCTATTATACAGATGAGAACCGCAACCCCACCACTTATTTGCAGAGTGTCGCTTTTAAAGAAAAACAGAACAATTTTGTGGCTGATCTGCCGGAAAAGGGTGAGCTTGAGATTCTGGCCGTAGACACGGAGCTTGATATTACCCTCCTCGGTAAGACATTTAACGGTAATACGCGCTTTCCTATCCCGGTTTTTGATTATCCATTGGGGAAAGCTAAAAATCTGGAATGGGGCTCATTTGTTTACTTAATGGGATATCCTAAGGGATATGAAATGGTAACCCGTGGTATTGTCAGTCAGCCTGACCGGGATAGAAACGGATCGTTCCTGGTGGATGCTCTATTTAACCGGGGATTCAGCGGCGGTATTGTGCTGGCCATTAAAGACGGTGTACCGAATTTTGAACTGGTGGGACTGGCCAGTTCAGCCTCAGCAGATTTTGATTATACGATTGTTCCTCCGGAAGATGTCACCCGGCTTGGTTATGATCCCCGTATTCCCTATAATGGCGATGTTTATATAAACCTGGACAGAAATATTAACTATGGTATTACCTTCATTGTCTCCTCGGAAAATATTCAAGATTTTATAAAAGAACACCTGAATGAAATTTCCCTGAAAGGTTACAATCTGTCCAATCTGGCGAAATAAAAATAGCCCGCTTCAGAGGTACTGCGTCCCGGAAAATGAGAAATTCCACCTGAATTTTTGTCCAGGATCAGGTTATGAAAGTTGTCTTGTGAAGGCTGGAATAGTTATCGTTTCTACAGCCATCCTGTAAATTTATATCGCTTCTAATTATATTCCCACTGGTAGTCTGTCGTCTGCCCTTATTTAGATACCGTTTTCGAAATCTGCTGATGTTCCATTTTCTAATTTATCCTGTTATTGTTTCAGCTGGCAGTGGCTGAGTGTCAATTCAGGATCAAATATTTGTACTTGCGTCGGATTCCTGCTTTACGTTAATCTTTCCTTTCTCGGAACAGGGAGAATGACCTGTCAATTATCAGGCAGAAAGGCGTTTATATGGTTTCGGCGTTGGTTTTGTTAAACGAATTTGTTATTTTAGCGCGTTAAATATGTGAAATCAGAAGAAGAAACCGCCAGCAAGAATCCGGTATCCCATGAAAAAACGGCTGCAAAATTTTTTCCAGGACAGGAATAAGAAAAAAATAGCCGAAAATTTCTTTTCTCTTTCCTTTTTACAGGGTGCCAACTACCTGCTGGCCCTCATTACGCTCCCCTACCTGGTACGTGTGCTGGGAGTGGAAAAATTCGGATTGGTAATGTTTGCTCAGGCATTTATATGGCATTTTATTGTGGTCACTGATTTCGGATTTAACCTTTCAGCTACCCGGGCCATTTCCCTGGCTCGAAATGACCGGAATCGTCTCTCTCAGATATACAGCAGCGTAATGCTCATCAAACTCACTTTAACTCTCTTATCTTTAGGGATTATGACCATTATTGTATTCGGATTTGAAAGATTCTCCCCGGATTGGCCGCTCTATTATCTGACATTTGGAATTGTGATCGGACAGGTTTTATTCCCGCTGTGGTTTTTCCAGGGGATTGAAAAAATGAAATATCAGACCGTCATCAATCTGACTGCCAAATTGCTGTTTACGTTATCTATTTTTATATTTATTACAAGACCGTCAGATTACATTTATGTCCCGCTGTTGAATTCTCTGGGCTTCATCAGCGGTGGAGTGATTGCGGTTATTACGGTTTTGGCACGCTTTAAAGTGAAATTTCATTTTCCGGCCCTAAGAATAGTTAAAAGGCAGTTCAGGGAAGGCTGGTATATTTTTATCAGCCAGATTTCCATCAGCCTGTACACCACTACAAATACTCTTATTCTGGGACTGGTTACCACTAATACCATCGTCGGTTATTATACCTCGGCGGAAAAAATTATTCAGGCCATTAAATTTATGCCCAATCCCCTTTACCAGGCCATTTATCCTCACTGTGCCCAGCTGGCGGAGACTGCCCGGCAAAAGGCCATCGAATTCATACGTAAAATTAATCGTTATACCCTGATATTCGCCGTGCTGGGATGGATAGTCATTTTTGGCGGTGCAAAGCAAATCGTACTGGTGGTACTGGGGAGCGAATATCTCCCGGCAGTGCCCATCTTCCGGATTTTTTCCTTTCTGGTCGTTATTACGCCGTTGTCTTACCTTGTTTTTAATGTGGCACTGCTCTCATTTAAATTGGATAAATATTTTTCAGCCATTTACGTCAGCGGGGCGCTGACAAATTTTGTGATGCTATTCCTCTTCCTGGTCATTTTTCATTTTGGGGCCAATGGTGTTGCACTTTCCAATGTATTAGCCCAGACAACCATTATCAGCCTGGGATATCTCACTCTTCAAAAACACAAAATAAACATGTTGTCAGCTCCGGAATTGATATGAGTAAAGAACTGATCGTTTTACATGAATATGGTGAGAAACGTCACTTCCGGGCTCTGGAATATCTGCTGAAAAAAAGATACCCGCAGGTCCGTTTGTATTACCGTGAATATTCCCTGTCCGGCTTTTTTAAGAGGATCATTAAAGAAAAATCTTTTCGCTCCTTAAAAAAGGTGCCGAAGAACCTTTATACTTTTTTTTGGCTTTTCTTCTCTAAAAACAAAGTTGTTATACTGGGAATGGCGCCTTATGATTTTCGTATGCTGGATCTTTGCGGAATATTGAAACACCACCAAGTGTTTTATTTTACCTCCTGGGCAAACTGGCAGGGTACTCACTTCCCGAAACCGCGATTGGGAGGAATCAGACTTGTGCAGAATACCTGGAAACGTTTTCTGGAGGAAGAGGTTGCCGGTCTTTTCGCCATTACACAAACAGCCTTAAACAGTCTTCGGCAGAAATACCGGATATCATGTCCTGCCACTGTTGTAATGCATTCATTTGAAGAAAAAATATTCCATACGGATAACCAACAGCTTTATTCTGAGGCAGGTAAATCCAAGTTAAACTGTTTATATGTGGGACGCCTGGTCAAAGAAAAAGGAATTGATGATATTTTGACCCTTTCCGAGCGGCTGCCGAAGGATAATTTTGATTTCTGGTTTATCGGGGAAGGTAATTTAAAACCGCATATCATTGAAAAAACCCGGCATTGCAAAAATGTGCACTGGCAAAGTTTCATTGATGATCCCGCAAAACTGGCGGGTATTTACCGGGAGAGTGATGTTCTTTTGCTGCCCAGCCGGAAAACTCCCCGTTGGGAAGAAACTTTCGGCATGGTTATCATCGAAGCAATGGCCTGTGGAACGGTTGTCATTGCCAGCAGTCTTGCCGGGCCCCGGGAGATTCTGCAGAATAGTGGGACAGGTTTCTTATTGAATGAAACGGTATTCTGCCGGGATGCCTCTATTATTCTTAAGGACTTGTTTGAAAACCACTCTGAACTGATTGAGAGGAAGAAAAAGTCGATTCAACTTGCACAAAATTATACTGCAAAAAAGTTGTCTGAAAAGTGGGATGATATACTTGGCAGACATCTCCGTTAACCCTGAGAACAAGTTATTGAGAAAAACTGTCATGGAGAAATTAAAGCATCGTTTGTTAGAATGGTATGTCTCTTTTTTTGGCAATCGAAAATTTTATCGCTTCAACCGGAGAATCTATATGCTCAGTCTTCATGGCATGGGAATGTTTAATTCCATCACTCCCGGGGCCAGTGGTGAAAAATTTTTCCTGCAAACCGTTTGCAAACATTTACCGGCAGCGGTGGTTTTTGACATTGGTGCCAATCAGGGATTTTATGCCAAAATGATAAAAAGCGTATCCACCTGTATGCAGATCTACGCGTTTGAACCCCATCCCAAAACCTATAAAAAATTAGAAAAAGTCGCCGAGAGGTATCAGTTTGAATCATTTAACATCGGGTTTGGAGAAGAAGAAAAGCAATCGGCCCTGTATGACTATATCAATCAGGATGGTTCAACCCATGCTTCCCTCTACAGGGAGGTAATTGAGAATATTCATCACGGAAAAGCGATCAGACACCTGGTAGACATAGATACTATCGATCATTTTGCGAAGGAACATCAGATCAGGCAAATTGATCTGTTAAAAATCGATACGGAGGGGAATGAACTAAATGTATTGAAGGGGGCCCGTAAGACGTTAAGTGAAGGGCGGATACAGTGCATCCAGTTTGAGTTCGGTGAGCTTAATGCTGTCAGTGAGGTTTTCATGAACGATTTCATGAAACTGTTGCCACAGTATTCCTTTTACAGATTACTGACCGACGGATGGGTTCTGCTGGATAACAGCCATCCGGTTTATCGTGAAATTTTTGGGTATCAAAATGTTGTTGCCGTCCACAGGCAATCACTGTTATTTCCAGTTTTTATGAACAAGGCCATAGAATAGTATAATTTAAATCCGGTGAAGAGAATAGATTGAAGGTATGTATTATCATTCTGAATTATAACGGCTGGGCCGATACCATCGAATGCCTGGAGAGCCTTCTGAGAATGGATTATCCTGATTTTGAAGTAGTACTGGTGGAAAATGGCTCTGCTGACAACTCGCCGGAACTTATCAGAAACTGGGCTGAAGGGAAACTGGATCACTGGTTAAGTCCTTCTAATCCCTTAAGGTACCTTACGCAACCCCCCTTAAAAAAACCACTGAAATATATGCATTTATCTGCCAAAGGATTTAAGAAATTCGATTCCCCGGAAACCAGGAAAAATAAACCGGAACTGAAAATCCGGAATAAAAACAACTTTATTCTGATCAGGTCGGATGAAAACCTGGGTTTCACGGGTGGAAATAATGTGGGCATACGTTTTGCCATGCACTACAATAATTACGATTTTATCTGGTTGTTGAATAATGATACGGTGGTGGCGGAGGATGCTCTTACCAGATTGGTGGAGAAAGCGAATGGTGATGATAAAATCGGCATTACTGGTTCCAGTCTGATGACCTATAACCATCCGGAGATATTTCAGGCGCTGGGTGGCGGTATTGTCAGTCCGGTGTGGGGTAGCAGCCGTCATGTGCTGAAAGAAAAAGACCTTGTGAAGATGAATTATATTGTGGGAGCTTCATTTCTGATCTCGAAAAAGTGTATTCTAAAAACCGGGCTTCTTAGTGAAGATTTTTTTGTTTATTCAGATGATGTGGATTACTGTTTAAATGCCGCCTGCCATGGTTTTAGAGTAGCTGCAGCTCTGGATTCAGTTGTTTTTCACCGTGAAGGGCAGGCGGCCTCCAGCATTCTGAAAGATTATTATGGTATTCGCAATAATCTTTTTTTGAATCTTAAATATTTCAGAAAGTATTTACCGTTCAATTTCCTGTATATCTGCCTGCGTATATTGAAAAGAATAATAAATTTACATTTCAGGGGATTTCTGGCCGGCATCCGGGGAATATCCGACTGCTTCAGGGGCAAAATGGGGAAACAACTTTGAGCAGACCCTCAAAAAAAATACTGACGGTTGATGTCCGGATGATTCACCATGCCGGGATTGGTACTTATATCCGAAATCTTATTCCGCTGATTCTGGACCATTATAGAGTATTTCTGCTGGCCTCCGGAGAAAATCTGCAGGAATTTAACTGGATAAATCAGGTGGAAATTATTGAAACCGGAAGCTCCATTTACTCGGTCAGTGAGCAGCTGGAACTGTCCCGCAAAATACCCCGAACTGACGTTTTCTGGTCTCCCCACTTTAATATTCCTCTTTTACCGGTGCGGGCAAAAAAACGCATCGTTACCATTCATGATGTCTATCACCTCGCCTTTTATGATCTGTTACCGTTGATGCAAAAACTATATGCGCGGTACATGTTTCGCCGGGCGGTAAAAAAATCAGATAAGATTATAACCGTTTCAAACACCTCCCGGGAGGAGATTTGCCGCTATACCGGTGCTTCCCGGGAGAATATTGCGGTGATCTACAACGGCGTGAACAGGAAATTATTCAGGATTGAAAGTAACGGTGGTGTTCTTAAGCAAATCCGGAACAAATATCAATTACCGGAACGATATATCCTCTCCGTGGGAAGCATCAAACCGCATAAAAATTTGAAACGCCTGTTACTGGCTTTCCGAAAATTCCTGCAGGATGGAGAGGATATTAAGTTGTTTCTGGCGGGAAAGAAAGAAGGGCTGATCACGACGGACCGGGAATCAGCCGTACTTATCAAAGATGATCCCTTTTTAAAAGATCGGGTGATATTTACCTCTTGGCTGCCTGAACAGGATCTGGCCCTGCTTTATAATCTGGCAACCCTTTTTATTTTTCCTTCCCTTTATGAGGGATTCGGACTCCCCCCCCTGGAAGCCATGGCCTGCGGTTGTCCGGCGCTGGTATCCGATATTGATATCATGCGGGAAATTTGTGAGGACGCCGCATACTATGCGGATCCTCTTGATGTGAATGCTATTGCGGATAGCATAGGTAAACTGCTTTCGGATCGTGCACTCTGTAGTGAATTAAAAGAAAAAGGGCTCCATCGAACGGCTCATTTTAACTGGCAGGAGTCCGCACAGCAACATATTCAGGTGATAGACAAAATAATTGCCTCATAGCCTGAAAAAGATGCGGGTCGATCCCTAATTCGTTGTCTGTCTGTTCTGAAATAAATGCCGTAAATTGCCGGAGCATAGGTTGCTGTTAATTAAGATGAATCAGGCCACCTGCAGGATCCCGGCATCATGCAATTGAATGTAAGGGAAAGAGATTTATTCGGATTTTATTGCAGAGGAAAGAGTTCTTTTTCCAGAATTTCGCAGATAATGTGCCCGATCAGGGAATGACATTCCTGAATCCGGGCGGTATTTTTAGAAGGAACAATTACTGCCAGATCTACAAGCTCATGCAGTTTCCCACCGTCACGGCCCAGCAGCCCGATGACATACAACCCCCTTTCATGTGCCATGTTGACGGCCTCGATTACATTTTCGGAATTTCCGCTGGTGCTGATAGCGATTAGAGTATCACCATGTCTTCCCAGTGCTTCAATCTGTCTGGCAAATATAAATCGAAAACCGTAATCATTTCCGCTGGCCGTAATGATAGAGGTATCAACAGTTAGTGATTGAGCCGCAATAGCAGGCCGGTCGTAAGTGCTTTTCAGGCGGACTACCAGTTCAGCGGCAATATGCTGGGCATCGGCTGCACTGCCGCCATTACCGCACAACAGAATTTTCCCGTCCTTTTCTATGGTTTTTTTCAGTTGATGGATGGCATGCAGGATGGTCTCTTCGGTGTGGGCCAGCAGTTCCATCTTAACTTCGATATTTTCCTGGACATTCTGTTCCAGAATCTTGTGCCAGTCTGCATTTCGTTTTGAATTATTCATACCTGAATCCAGTCTTTGCCCGAGATTACTGATGAATAGCCTCGGCGAATTCTTTGATTTTTTCAAAATTGTCGGGATCTTCAAAATGATTGCCTATAACCACGAAGGACGCTCCCGCCTGAACTTTTTTCTGTGCCATTTCCGGTGTCCGGATACCTCCACCGACAATTACGGGAATGGAAATAGTTTTACTGACAGCCATAATCATTTCTTCCGGTACAGACAGCTGGGCGCCACTGCCCCCCTCCAGATAAACCACTTTAAATCCCAGGTACTGGGCGGCCAGTGCATGAGCCAGCGCCAGATCCGGTTTATGGCGGGGAATGGGATGTGAATTGCTCATGAATTCCGCACTGGTCATTTGTCCGGACTCTATCAGCATATATCCGCAGGATATGGCCTCCACCTGAAGCTGCCATACAATGGGTGCTGCAAGAACCTGGTTATCGATAAGATAGGCCGGATTTCTTCCGCTGATGATGGACAAATACAGAATAGCATCGGCGAATTTGGATACCTGGAAGACACTTCCCGGAAAGAGAATCACCGGTATATCTCCGGCAGCTTCTTTTACCAGGCGGACGAAATCATCGAAATTGCGGCTCAAAAGCAGTGTGCCCCCCACAAAAAATATGTCTACCCCGTTTTCCCTGGCCTGGATAACGGTGGAACTTACCTGGTCCAGAGGCAGGCGGTCCGGGTCCATAAGCATTATAAATCCGGCCCGTTTTTCCCGGGCAAATGAAAGTATTTTTTCATACGTAATGGTTTTCATTTATCATTAGCTCTTGTTCTACGCTGGGTATTTTATGAATCTAAAGTAATAATTACCTTAAAAAAAATCAAGCAGTTTGGGATTAGGTATTTAGAAACATTGTTTAAAGTCCGCTGTTTAAGGGTCCGCTTAATTATTATGTGAAAACCACCAGCGTACAGCGTCCAATAAATTCCTAGCGATATGTGCCGGTGCCCTGGTCAGAATCGGATTATGCATGGATTTGCTTTCTTCGGCACCGAAACCGGTCAGTACCAGGATGCCCGGAATGTCCAGACGGTTAGCGGTCTCAACATCGGTTAATTTGTCCCCTATTACCAGGGATTGCTTCAGATCTATATCCAGTTCTGTTGCTGCCTGAAGAAGCATGCCCCCGGCCGGTTTGCGACAATCACAGGATATGTTATACGGTGCATTACCTTGTGGGTGATGGGGGCAATAATAAATTCGCTCTATATAAGCATTTTGATGGTTGAGCCTGGCAAGCAGGGCATTATTGACCGCATCTACATCGCTTTCATCCATGAAGCCTCGGGCAATCCCCGATTGATTGCTGATGATGATGGTTTTCCACCCGTGCCGGTTGATGATCCGTATGGCCTCGGCTGAGCCCTCAATAAGCTGAAGTTGGTCCACATCTTTTATATATCCCACCTCTTCGCAAACTGTACCGTCACGGTCAAGAAAAAAAGCAGATTTCCCGGCATTACCTTCGTAAATCATATTTCGTCAGTAGATGAAAAGCCTCCGTCAGTATCATTGGAGGCCTGTGGATTAGGTGAAGTAGACTCTTATTTTTTTAAAGCCTTTTCGTAAAGTTCGTGATATTTGCGGGCGGATTGGGCCCATGAAAAATCTTTTGCCATGCCCGCTTTCTGAATTTTTCTCCAGGATTTTTTATCCTGGAGAGTCTTGACAGCCCTGCGGATGGCTTTGAGCATTTCTTTGGCATCATATTTTTTAAATGTGAAACCGGTTCCGGATCCTGTTTTGGGATCATAGTTCTCAATGGTATCTGCCAATCCCCCGGTTTCCCTTACAATGGGAACGGTTCCGTATTTCAGACTGTACATCTGATTTAAACCGCAGGGTTCGAAATGAGACGGCATTAAAAACATATCAGCACCCGCTTCAATAAGGTGTGCCAGTTTATTATCGAAACGCAAATTTACCGCCAGTTTCTCGGGAGAGTTTTTAGCCAGTTTCTCCAGGAGTCTGTGATACCGGGGTTCCCCGTTTCCCAGTATAACCAACTGAAGGTTCATTTTCATAATATCGTCTACTGCTTCGGCAATCAGATCAAATCCTTTCTGATCCGTCAGGCGTGAAATTATCCCAATAACCGGAACGTCTTCCCGGTAGGTCAGATTATTTTGTTTACACAGGGCTTTTTTATTTTTACTTTTTTCTTCCAGGGAGTCTGGTGAGTAATTCTTTGCAATCAGATTATCCGTCTCCGGATTCCATTGCTCATAATCCACCCCATTCAATATACCCACAAGATCCTGTTTACGGCTGGCCAGGATTTTCTCAAATCCAAAGCCGAATTCGGGACTCTCGGTGATTTCTTCTGCATATTTTTCACTGACTGTATTCAATACATCTGAAAACAGAATACCACCCTTAAGCAGATTCAGGTTTCCGTAAAATTCAAATTCTCTTCCGGGTTTTAAATATTCATCACTAATCCCTATTTTTTTCGCTTTTTCCAGCGGGAAACTGCCCTGGTAGGCCAGATTATGAAGTGTGAGGACAGTCCGGCTATTTTTAAAAAACTCGTCATCTTTATAAAGGGTTTTAAGATAATAGGGGATAAGAGCGGTTTGCCATTCATTGCAGTGAATAATATCGGGTTGCCAGTAAAGAAGTTTTAAAGTTTCCAGTGTGGCTTTACTAAAAAATGCAAATCTTTCCGCATTATCTTCAAAATCCTTGCCGGTTGCGGGATCCACATAAAGTTCTTTGCGGTCAAAATAATCGGGAATATGTAAAAAATAGACATGGACTTTTGAATTGGGTAAAAAAGCGGTCTTACCATCAATTATCTTTGTGTCATCATTGAGGCTTACTTTTACCTCCTTCAAGCGGATCACTTCACGCAATACGAACTTTCGTTCATTTATTGATTTATAATTTGCCATCATCACACGGATATCCAGATCCATATCTTTGAGAGCGACGGGAAGTGCCCCTGCCACGTCGGCTAATCCCCCGGTCTTGGCAAATGGCACGACTTCCGATGAAACATAACATATTTTTAATTGTCTCATTATTTACCTCGAGATTAAAGAGTAATCTGTTTTAAATACTGAGCGGCATCTTCCGGGCTGGTGGGATTGATATAAAATCCGGTACCCCATTCAAAACCGGCCACACGGGTAAGTTTCGGCATAAATTCAATATGCCAGTGATAGGATTCATCCGGTTCGTCCTGTAAGGGCGAGGTATGAATCACAAAATTATAAGGCGGATGATTCAATGCCATGTTTATCCGGCCGAGTATTTCTTTCATGATCAGGGCCAGGTGTTGCAGTAGGTCATCGGAAATAGTTTCATAATGAGAAAAATGTTGTTTGGGTAAAATCCATGTTTCGAATGGAAAACGCGGAGCATAAGGTTCCAGGGCAATGAAAAATTCATCATCGCATACCACCCGTGCATTGGATGTAATCTCCTGGCGAATAATGTCACAGAAAATACAGCGATCCTTAAAACCAAAATATGCTCTTGATCCTTCCATTTCTTCGATGACGGTCTTTGGAATGATGGGAGTAGCAATCAGCTGAGAATGAGTATGCTCCAGAGATGCTCCGGCTGCCTGGCCATAATTTTTGAAGACCATTACATATTTTAAACGGATATCTTTCTTCAAATCCAGCATCCTCTCGCGGAAAACCCAGAAGACATCGCGGATGGTCGGGATTTCAAGATCTTCCAGATCCTTGAAATGATCGGGTGTCTCAATCACCACTTCATGAGCTCCAACACCATTCATTTTATCGTAAATTCCTTCACCCTGTCTGTTGAGCTGACCTTCCACGCGTAAAGCCGGGAATTTATTAGGCACAACACGCAAGGTCCATCCCGGTTTATCGCGCTGGGATTTATCAGGGCGAATGGCAAATATCTCCGGAGGTGTTTTGTCTTCGTTATTATAGCAGAACGGACAGAATCCCCCTTCTTTCTTTACCTGGGTGTCAGCGAAATCTGATGGTCTTTTACCTCTTTCGGTGGAAATGATAACCCATCTTCCAATAACTGGGTCTTTGCGGAGTTCCGGCATAAAAAACAACTTTATTTATTATTTTATAAATATTTATAAAATTTAAGAATTTTAGAAAATGTAATCAAGCGGAAAAAAAGAGGGCAAACTCCGGTCAACACGGTACAAATTTTAAGGTCCGAACGGCTTTGGATAGCCCCCGGCATTAAAAGAAGATTTTCATAAATTTAAAGATGAAATGGCGGCCATTAATGCCAGACCGCTAAAAAAAAAACTTTTAAATGTAACAACAGTGTCATGAGAATGTAATAAAAGATCCGCACAATAATCAAGTAAAGGAAAGGAGGGAAAAATGGCATATCCTAAAAAATGGCGAAGTATTGAAGATCTTTTACAGCCGTGAAGATGCTGAGAAAGCTGCTCATGTCTACATCGATGAATTGATATCCAGTGAGGTGTTTCTGTACCGCCCGGATGGTTCGATTCAGAAAAGATATGCAAACTTTCAGTAAAGATAATTTCTTAATACATTTTGTGAGCACACATGTATAATATTGTGTAAATATGTTGATAAATTTAGCTTTTAAAATGTAAAAATCAGTTTTAAATTGTGTTGTATGGATTATCCATGCAGAGGTTTTCCGGCTTTATGAAAAACTGTTTTAAATTTAGAAATATACTTTTTCTGTTTCTTTATCTGGTTTTGCTATTTTTTTCCTTCCAGCACGAAGTTTCAGCACTAACCTTTAACGAATCATCACATTCTTATTTCTGGGTGTCTGCCGATGAATTTCAGGACATTTTCTACTTAAATACGAAACAACTGAGTGGCATTAACCAGAATATTTCTCAAATGGTTCAGACAGGTTACCTTAATAAGGCATTACCAGAGTCACAAGTCTCAAGGGAATCTGTGCGCACTTATCTGCAAAATAATCTTTTTTTACACTTTAATTTCCCTCATCTTTGTTATAAGTCTCCCCTCACTGAACTCAGCGAAGAGGGCTGATAACCTCCCTTCAGAACAGCCGCTTGAAGGATAAGCGGCGTCCTTATTAATTAACTGGTTTAAAAATTTACAATCAGCGGTTCTTTCCGCTGATCAGGTTATAACACAATTAAAGGAAATGAGGATATTATATGACATCCCTGTTTTCATATGTTGCGATAATAGTTTTGGGAGGATTATTGCTCGGCATGCTGGTATATAGTTTTTATCTGGTTCTTACCTCCAAGGATGAACATTATAAAAAGCCGGACCCGGGAGATTCCGGAAAGAAACTATCAAAGAAAGGTTCCAAATCGAAGCTGGCAGGCCAGAACTGAGGTTTGTTGAATGTGAGTGAATGGTTCACCTGTTGCTGATGATTCTGGTGTTCCACTCCTCGACTGAATTAACATTTTAAGTAAAATGAATGTAAATATTTTAAAAACTTAGGAAAAGCCCGGGGGTTATATCATGAGATTTTTGGAGAGACGCTCTGATCCGGAATTTGAAATTTATTCTGAGAAGAAAAAAAATACAGTTAGGAAAATGGTTCAGATGCCTTCTGTCAATTCTTTGATTTCCGGTAAAAAGCAAAAGATCTTCATAAAGAAATTGTTTGATGATAATACAGAACACTACCGGAAATTCCTTCAGAAACTGGACAGCATCGGAAACTGGACAGATTCTTTTAGGATGATTGAGGAAGAATTCAATAAGCAAAATATAAACCTCAGGGATCATGAGGCGTTTCTATTCACAGACTTTATTTTTCGGCGATTTTACCCGGATTAAATTCCGAATTTGACAATTAAGGAGATAACAGCTATGATCGGTGGAATAGGTATTGGTGAAATGATGGTTATTTTGCTGGTCATTTTATTACTTTTCGGTGCAAAAAGATTACCTGAAATCGCCCGTGCCATGGGAAACAGCATTTTCGAGTTCAAAAAGGCAGTAAATACTAATTTGTCTGATATTAAACAGGTATTCGAGGAAGATATGTCAAAAAAACCTTCCGCCGGGCCGGTGAAGCAACTGAAATCTGAAGGACCGGACAAATAACCGGATGTATATTATCGTATTCCGGAAATATGGGCGCGAATTTGAATGTCTGTTAGCCTGCTTTATTCACGGGCCGGGGCTAAAGCCTGCAAATATTGGGCTCCTTATTCCCCTGACCTGAAGGGCAGGGCATCAGGATATAATAACTTATATTCACGATTTGGTTTTTTATGAACTAAGCAGATTAGAAAATATTTGTACCGAATGAAAAATCGGGTCAATCTTTTGGAATCGGAAAAGAATGGAAGAATATTAACGGTGTTCCATTCTCTGCGCATTGCTTAATCGATTTGCAAAGAACTTAATCTGGTCGGATTCAAAAATATGCACGCCCTTTAATCGTGTCGGAGCCATATAAACCATGGCTTTGGCAACCGCTTGCGCCTGGATTGGACGATATTTTGTCAGTTTTCCGGCCAGAAAGGGACTGACCAGCCTGAACAGAAATGCCCCCGCTTTTTCACCGGCACGAAACTCCTCCCGCTGGCCAAGTAGAAGAGAAGGGTGAAAGATCAAAATACCGGCAAACGGTAAAGAGGAAACAGCCTTCTCCAGTTCCCCCTTTACCCGGTTGTAAAAAATTTTTGATTTCGGATTTGCACCCAGTGCTGATACCAGCAGAAAATTTTCGGCACCATTCTTGGCAGCAATTTCCGCTATCCGGTAGGGATAATCATAATCGACCAGTTGGAATGCTTCACGGCTACCAGCCTTTTTTATGGTAGTTCCCAGGCAGCAGAAGATATGGTCTGCCGTAATGATGTCTCTGTATTGATCCAGATGGTTAAAATCGACTACATGTTCCCTGATTTTGGGATGATTAACGGTTAACGGCCGGCGGGTGAGAACCCTGATCTCTGCAATATCGGGCATTTCCTGCAGGAAAGTCAGACAGTGGCCGCCCACAAGGCCAGTAGCGCCGGCAAGCAATGCAGAACGGTTTTTCATTGTAATGATCTCTCCAGTGTGACAAGTCTTCCGGATGTTCTATCATCCTGTATTACCAGCGGGATTTAATCCCCACCAGATGATTGGCGGGTCCGTGGCCTTTTCCCAGGGGCAATCCGCTACGTATGGCTTCGGTAATATACTCTTTGGCTGTTTTTATGGCTTGCAATGGTTCTTTGCCTTTTGCCAGCCCCGCTGCAATGGCAGAAGCGAAGGTACAACCGGTACCGTGAGTATTTTTGGAATCAAAACGGACGGATTTAAGCAGATTGAATTCCGATCCGTTATAGACAACATCAATCGCCTGGGACTGAATATCAAGATGCCCCCCTTTCAACACAACCCATTCACAACCAACGGTTTTCAGATCGGCGGCGGCCTGCTTCATCGCTTCCAGATTCTCAATTTTCTTTTCCAGAAGTGCCTCAGCCTCAAAAATGTTGGGTGTAATTACTCTGGCCAGGGGCAGAAGTTCCTGGTAAACGGCTTTCCGGGCATTTTCGGAAAGCAAGGAATCACCACTCTTGGCGACCATCACCGGATCCACTACCAGGTTGGGAATATTAAATTTCTTGACAGCTTTGGCGACTGTGTGAACAATTTCCTCGCTGGAGAGCATGCCGGTCTTGGCTGCATCGGTGCCGATATCCGTCATGATGCTTTTGATCTGTTCATGCACAAATTGAGGGGTAATTTCAAAAATTCCTTGTACTCCCACTGTGTTTTGTGCCGTTAAAGCGGTTATGGCGGACATGCCATAGACACCGAAGACCGTGAACGTTTTCAGATCCGCCTGTATCCCGGCCCCTCCGCCGCTGTCTGATCCCGCAATTGTCAATGCTTTTTTTATCATGTTCACTTCTCCCTTCTCAGCCTTGATTGGCCTTGAAATGATCCCATCCTCTTGCTTCCAGATCATGTCGCTGATTATCCGGGGTAACAATACAATAGCCATTGTCTGCGGGCAGAATCTGTCCGATCTCGGTAACAGGAATGGAGAATGGTTTACAAATGTGGTTTTGGATTTTATCTGACTGGTCCGGGTTGGCAGTAAACAGCAGTTCATAATCTTCACCGCTGTGCAGCACCATATCCAGGACAGAATGGCCGGTTTCTCCGGCAACCTCATTTAATATGTCGGCAAAAGGCAGTTTTTCCTGATAAATATCAGCCCCTGTTCGGCTCATGCTGCAGATATGGTGGAGGTCACCGGCAATGCCGTCGCTCACATCAATCATGGCGGACGCCAGTCCCAGTCTGGCGATGACCTGACCAATCTCCACCCGTGGCCGTGGATTCAAATGGGCAGCCACCAGATCTTTATATTTTACGGGGTAATTTTTACCGTATCTCTGAAGGATAATGAGTCCCGCCCCGGAGGCGCCGGTTTGGCCGGTAATATATATTTTGTCTCCCGGCCTGGCACCGCTTCTGGTTACATATTGGGATACCCGTACTTCTCCCAGCAGGGTAATATCAATGATGAGTCCGTTTTCCGATTGAGCCAGATTTCCGCCCACGATTATGGTATGGTAAGTTTCAAGCTCATCCCGCATTCCTTGGAAAAGCATATCATACTCTTTTACGGTCATATCCTGCGGCAGGCCCAGGGACACCAGCGCGTAAGTAGGCCTTCCTCCCATGGAGGCAATATCACTGAGATTTACCGCCACGGCCCGATGTCCCAGTTGATAAAAGGTAATGAACTGCCGCCGGAAATGCCGGTTTTCCATCTGAATATCACAGGTAAGAAGCATGGCCCTGTTATCGTCAAGGCGGATCACTGCACAATCATCTCCCATCCCCAGAAGGATTTCCGGACTATCCACCTCAGGAAGGATTTTCTTAATTCGGTCGATGAGCGTAAATTCACCCATGCTGGATACCGGTTTGTTCAGTAATTTCATCATCGGCCTTTCCAGGAGAGAATGATTTCTTTAAGTTTGCGGGCGGTTTCCGGGATATCCTGCGAAGCAACCACAGCGGAAACTACAGCAACCGCGTCAGCACCTGCCTGCAGCACATCGGGCAGGTTATCCGCATTTATACCTCCAATAGCAACGATGGGCAGATCACACTGTTGCCGGATACTGGATATAAGGGACAATCCCAGTGGATTCCCGGCATCTGATTTTGTACTCCTGGCCTCAAAGACCGGACCTACGCCCAGATAATCTGCACCATCATCCCTGGCCCGAAGAGCTTCTTCCAGTGATGATGCGGATACTCCCAGGATTTTCCCGGGACCAATCAATCGGCGGGCAACCCGGGCCGGCAGATCGGCCTGTCCCACATGCACACCGTCGGCATCGGTGGCCAGGGCAATATCAATGCGATCATTCACAATAAAATGGGCTCCTACACGGCGGGTTAAATCTCTCAGTGCCTTACCGGTCTGGTACAGTTGTAATCCACCGGCGGATTTATCGCGCAATTGGATGACATCCGCTCCACCCGCCAGGGATTCCCGGGCGATTTCCAGATGTGATTTCCCCTGGCCGAGATGTTCATCGGTGATGACATAGAGGTGCCAGGTTCGCACGAAAGCAGAAATATTATTTCCGTAATTCATTTTAGTATGATATTAATCGCTGATAATTGCCTTCGGCCATAAATGCATATTCCAGCTCATGTCAAAAAACAGATATTCGAATCGCGTGCTGGCCCGATAGAGCTTATACCAGTATTCTTTCCTGTTTTGCGGGGCCGCTACTGCAAACTGATTCATTCTGTTTATCAGCCAGTTGGTCAGATCTTCAAATTCCTGTGAAGAATAGGTCAGAATCCAGTTCCGGTAAAATTCATTCTCCGAAAGCCCTGCGGCATTCAGCTGCTTACCAATCTCAATATAACCAGTGGCACAGGGTAACAAAACCGCTAAAATATCTGCCATGTTTCCTTCATAACAGGTCCGTACCAGGAGATTGGAATAGGCAGAGGTGATCATGCTCTTTTCTGTTTTTTCAAGAGTTCCTGAAGAAATGCCGAAAGAAGCGCAGGTTTTGCGATGCAGATCCATTTCCATGGTGAGTGTGGCATTCAGCAAGGTGGCAAAATAGCCCATATCCTCCAGAATCCAGGCCTTGGCGCTGGCCAGGGCAAAAACCCGGCTGAAATCAATCAAATAAACATAATCCTGTTTCAGATAGAACTCATAGCGTTTCCGGGACAGGGAACCGTCTCCGATCCCCCGGACAAAGGGATGGCTGAATATGGCCTGCCATAATTTATCGGATCGTTTACGAATCTGCTGGTAATACTCTGCATTACTCATGCTTGCCTCCAATATGGAATATGAAAAATTTAATTTGTTCTTACTTGCCAGCTTGAGAGGCAGCCTTGCCAAACGCTGACCAGAACGGATCTACCCGGGGATGGACCAGTTCATGTTCTTTTCCCTGTTGATAATAATGAAGTCCCTTTTGCGGTTCAACGATTTCCCCGATAATGCTGGAGATGATATTGCGGTCCGCCAGGCGATCCACCACTTCCCTGGCTTTCTCAGGCCTGCAGGTAATTATCAGTGTTCCCTCACTGATGGAACTGAAAGGATCTATAGCGAACAGATTGCATACCTTCCTCACAACATCCTGCACAATGATTTTATCTTTGTCTATCACCATCCCCACATTTGATGCCTGGGCAACTTCCACCAGCCCTCCCCATACGCCGCATTCGGTGGCATCATGCATTGCCGTCACGCCCTTTTCCCGCACTCCAGCCTGAACGGCAGTGAGCGCATCTTCCACCACCGACATCTGCCAGAAGATGTCCTCTGCCTCTCTGGCTGTTTGCTGGTCATATTTTTGAGCCACTTTTTCTGTAAAAGTAACTGCAAATAATCCTGCGGCTTCGATGGCAGCCCCTTTGGTAACGATAATCTGATCTCCCGTCCGGGCCATTTCGGGAGTGACATAGCCTTCTCTGGGCCCGGTACATATGACGGTAGCCCCCCCGATCATCGGGTAATCACAGCCCTCGTAGCGCCCGGTATGTCCGGAAATTACCGCCATCCCGATCTTGTCACACTCACGGTGCATCACCTGCCACAGGGACTCGAATTCATTGCGGGTTATGGATAAGGGCAAATTGAGATCCATGGTGATGTATCGGGGGGGTAAGCCGGATGTGGCGGCATCCGAAGCCAGAATATGAATTGCAAACCACCCCGAGCGTTCCCATCCGTAAGGAGGTACCACAAATACAGGATCGGTGGTGGTAACCATTACCTGATTATGGCCCAGATCCGTGACGCCGACATCCACCCCATGCCTGGGGCCTACTATTACCTCGGGACGCTTGCGTCCCAGCTGTGGTAAGATGATTTCGTCAAAAATCTCCGAAGAGACCTTGCCGATATCCGGTAGCTGTTTCACTTCTTCCTCCTCTTTTTTATAAAACAAAAAAACCGTTCATGGCCGGGAACGGTTTCATTTATCGGGAAAATCGGTAAACGATGCCCGTTTCCCTCCGCCGGTGTTATCCGGATCAGGTTCGAGGGGTATTTTCTCAGGGGAGACTGATGCAAAAGTCAGGATTTATTTCCAAGCGGGGACCTTCAAACCGAGTTAATACCTGGAGTCATTGTTATCCTTAATAGAATCAGTCACTCCCACCCCCAACGGTGTAAAGAAAATTTATTATTGCTTATAATAGAAATCAATGTAATTTTGTAATAACAAAATTTCTTGCAGGTTCGTCTTCCGGATGAATTAACCGGCTTTAATCCGGAGGATATATTTTCGAAAGTTATTTAAATATAGGATTATACATATCATGGCTCCAGATAATTATGTTTATATCGGAATGGCCGGTTTGCTTCTGGGAGTATTATCCATATTTTTTCTGTTGTACCGGCGATTAAGATGGATGTTGAAGGTAATTCGAAGGAAAAAAGCTGGTTCCCCCAAAATACTGGCCGGCTTTCGGAATTTAATCCTGCTGGTTCTCTGGATTTCAGTTTTTTCAGTAGTGATGTTCGCCGGATTTTTTCTGCAGGCCTACCATTCGTTTACATTGGAGAGGGCGGTTGCCCGGGTAATCGTTGAACCGGTAACTGATGACCACACCAGCCGTTTAACGCTTATCCAGTACTTTTCTCCCGATTCCCAGATCACCAGCCAGTACTTAATCCGGGGAGATCAATGGGTTCTGGAAGGTGATATTTTGAAATGGGATAACTGGATGAATTTCATGGGTCTGGGGACACGCTACCGCTTAACCCGGCTTCGTGGCAGGTATCTTAGTACGGAAGATGAAATCAACCGGCAACCGACTATTTATTCGCTGGTTAAAAAGGAAAATGATCCCCTGTGGAGATATCTTTATGAATATGGACCGGAATTACCGTTCGTAAACAGCGTTTATGGAAATGCCGTTTTTCAGGCATCGGATGATGCCAAACAGTACGTGGTATTAGTGAGCACTTCCGGATTTCTCACCAGGGAAATTGAGCCATTGTAACCCATATTTTTCAAATCCCCGGGAAAAGGATTATATCTCACTCGCACAAGAGATTCAGGTCAGGGATTTCATGCGATCGTTTATCAACTACAGACGAAACGATTCTTAAAAACAGCCGCTCACAGGACATCAAAATCCGTATTCAGAGTTAATAATTTTTTTATTTCATCAGAATCATCCTGCGGTTGAGCATGCCTGCTTCGCTGATCAGATGGTAAAAATAGATTCCACTGGGTAAATCCTGGGCAGACCAATTGACGGAATGGTTTCCCGTGCCAAGTATTTCGTGATTGATCGGACGGCTTACTTCCTGACCGATGCTGTTATAGATTACCAGAGTCACATTTGACGGCTCCGGCAGATTAAAAGAGATGGTAGTGGAGGGATTGAACGGGTTAGGAAAGTTCTGGAAAAGAACATACCCGGCAGGTACCGGCGCAGGCTGGTTATCAGCAATACCCACCGTCCCGGAGAACGAAAGGTCATCCAGCCAGAAGGTGGATCCTACGTGGGATTCACCCGTGGCTGTATCTGCAATAAAGAATATGGAGGTAGCAGGTGTCCGGGAGGTCATTACTGAAATAATCGAGATTGACCGTAAACTGAGTATAACCTGTGGCAGTATTGGAAATTAATATCTCGCCAAAGGCAATCCCCATCCCCTGTGAATAAAATATGGCAGTGGCAAAGAAAAGATCTCCCCCCACCGGAGAGTACTTGTAATAACCCTGCAATGCTGCCGGCCGCTGGTTAAAGCTGAAACCTCCGAGAGAATCACCGGATACCAGGCTGGGAGAAATGGCCAGTCCAACAAAATTCACCACTTGCCCCTTAACGGCATATGTTCCTGAGTGGGCATCAGTGGATTGAGTAATGGGAACAAAAAAGCCGGGTGAATTGGGAGTTGCCCAACCCACCGGATTGCCGGCTGCCCATTGTTCGAAGCCGGAATTAGGAATCTGACTGAAAGCGGCCGATATCATCACAACCATAGCCAGGCCAGTGAAAAATATTAATATTCTATTCATATGGATTCTCCTTTTATTTTATGAACATTGTTTTAAATGTTGACTGCGCTATCCTTTTCGGGTGGCAGGGACACATCTCATCTGTTTGAGTTGCAAAAATTTTATATGAAAGGTTTAAAGAAATGTCTGTCTTTTATATTACATCCGTCTGGCCATGATAATTCATTTATTGACCGTTAGGATTTTTGGCGTCACCATCCTTCTCTAAAACGTCGGTAAAATTAGTGTAATTTTACTGACGAGGCAAGATAATTCGGATTTGTGAAATAATATATTTAATGAGAAAATCATTTTTTACCGGTTTGCCGGGGTATGATGAATCGGATCTTGTGTTTTAGCATTGTGAGTATTGAAACTTGTCTTGTGCAATACCTCTAAGGTAAAATCCTCCGGAGTGGTAGTAAAACAGGAAACTTTGGCTGCCGGAAACCTTATAAAGCGGAATTTTTTCGGATTTCAGCTGTCCAATCCTTCTGTATCCGGTCCCGGTTTAATAAGCCCTGATATGTCCGCCGTCAACCATAATGGTCTGTCCGGTGATGTAGGTGTTGGCCTGCGAACACAGGAAAACAGCCATTTTTGCAAATTCCTCAGGTAAACCATAGCGGCCCAGCGGGATACCATCCTGTACTTTTTTCTGGTATTCAACTTTTGAGACACCCGCCCGCCCGGCACGGATACCGTCCAGGTGCTCCACCCGGTCCGTCAGAATTTTACCGGGTCCCAGCACATTAACCATAATATTATAAGGCCCGAGTTCACTGGCCAGGGTCTTAGACAGTCCCACAATGCCCATGCGAAAGGTATTGGATAGTATTAGATTGTCCAGGATGATTTTGACGGAAGAGGAGGCAATATTTACAATGCGACCCTGTTTATTTTTCTGCATGGATGGAAGGACTGCCCGGATGCTGCGGATGTAACTTAACAGAGTGAGGTTAAAAGCCTGCAACCAGGCGTCGTCATCAAATTTATCAAATGTGCCGGCGGGAGGTCCGCCGGTATTGTTGATCAGGACAAAAATAGACCCGAATTCGGTCAATATCTTATCTACCACGCGCTCTATATCCTGCGGGTTTGTGATGTCTCCCACCATATACTCGGCTTTTCCGCCGTTCTGATCCTCAATTTCTTTTTTTACTTCCTTAAGTTTATCCTCCCGCCTGGCGAACAGCATCACATTTGACCCCTCACGTGCGAATTCCAGGGCTATTCCCTTGCCGATACCATCACTGGAGGCCAGTACCAGCACATTTTTACCTTTCAAACCCAGATTCATCTATCTGCTCTCCTTTTTGTGAATTCCAGATACTAAAAATAAGAAAAGCCGCCTGTTTTTCACAATATAAAAAACAAAACTGATTGGTGTTCATCGGATATCCGGCCTGATTCTTCGGAGGGGAAAAGAAAAAATGAAGAATATTCTACACCATTTATTGTAGGATATTCTACAATACTCCGAATATTTTCTGATTTTAAAAACTAAAGTAAATTAATTTTGTGATACAATTATTTTCTAATTGCTTAATAATCAATTAGATACACGTGGGTTATGTTGTATGAGTAAATGGGTTTATAATTCTGGTATGATAATTGTCTATAAAAAATGAAATGAAATAGTGGCATGAAATTATTAAAATTGTATAATCGGATGAGAATAACAAAACCAGTATTATTAGTCATTACTATTTTGGGAATTGCAGGAACAGTGTTGTTTTTTCCGGTAAAGATTAATTCGTATTATACCTGTCTTTATCACAAGTTATTTGACGGTGGAGATTTTTACCCTCAAATATTTACCGGGAGTCAAAACGCTAACCAAACAGTCACTGAAATGACAGATGAATCTGATGGAGAACCGGTGGATGAACGCTCCGATTCCGCAGGGTTAATCGATATATATTTGCAGCATTATGCTTTTTTCTGGTGGGGAAGTCTCTTCTTATGTGCCTTGATTGTCTATTTTTCTGTGATGAAAAACCGAAAAAAAGCAACTCATAAATTTAACAAGACAGATCCATAATCCGGGAATGGAATTTTCCCTGAGAAAATTTGGAGGATTTCTACAAGATGAAGAAAACAAGATTATTAAGTCTCATACTGATATTTCTGGCAATACCCTCATTGCTTACAGGGCAGAAGGCGGGTTCAACTGAAGATTTAGCCAGAATCATCCAGGAAGGTTTATCGAATAATCCCGATTTAAAGGCCGGTTTTGAAAACTGGCAGGCTGACCGGGCTAAAATTCCGCAGGCCGGTGCATTGCCGGATCCCCAGTTAAGTTTAAATCTTCTAAACCTCCCGGTAAATAGTTTTGCTTTCGATCAGGAACCGATGACGGGAAAGCAGGTAGCGTTGATGCAGATGTTCCCATTTCCCGGGAAATTGGGTCTGCGTGAAGATATTGCCGTCGCAGGTGCCGGGATTTCGCAAGCAAAATACCAGGAACTAAAAAATCAATTGATTAAAAATATAAAATTGTCCTACTACGATATTTTTTTTATTGATAAATCCTTAGAGACAGTCGAGAAGAACACCGGTATTCTGAAGGATTTTACCCGCATTGCGGAATCCCGTTACTCGGTGGGGGAAGGCTTGCAGCAGGATGTTTTAAAGGCGCAGGTGGAATTGTCCAAAATGGAAGAGCGGTCGGTAACCCTGCAGCAAAAACGAGATGCCATTGCTGCCCGGTTGAATTCCCTGCTGAACCGTCCGGTCGGCACGCCGGTGGGAAAAACAGTGGAACCGGTAATTGATTCTTTGCAATACAATTTGCCGCAGGTAAAGGAGATGGCGGATCAGAACCGCCCTTTGTTCAAAGCCTGGCAGGCCATGCTGCAGCAGAGCGATAAGAAAATCAGCCTGGCAAAGAAAGGGTATTTACCGGATTTCAGGCTTGGAGTGGCTTACACCCAGCGGGATCGACTTCAGAATGGCACCGGCGGAATGGATTTCCTATCCGGTCTGGTTACGGTGGATGTTCCGCTCTATTTTTGGCGTAAGCAGAACAAAAATGTGGAAGAATCCCGTTATACTCATGAGATGGTGCAGGAGAGTTACCGGAATGTGCAAAACCAGGTGTACTCTGACCTGGACAAAACGTTGAGTGATGTGACCAAAAATTTACACCTGATCCAATTGTATGAAAATGGCATCATTCCCCAGGCAACCCAGTCGTTGAACTCGGCCATTGCGGGTTACCAGACTGATAAGGTCGATTTTCTAACACTTCTGAATAATGAAATTTCACTGTTCAATTTCGAACTGGATTATTACCGGTTTTTGTCCGACTTCAGCAAAGAGCAAGCCGAACTGGAAGCTGCAACCGGCGTCAATTTAAATCAGAAATGAAAAAAGAGAATTTTAAAATATAATTTTATTTGTGGAGGAATAACATGAATCGAAAAGCGGGTCTCAATATAACCGTTGGTGTAGTACTGATTATCGCCCTCGTGGTTGGATTTTTACTGTTGAAAGGATCCGGTGACCCAGATAAATCTGTTTCGTCCGGCTCTGCAGGACTGGATTCCCAACTCTGGACATGCGGTATGCATCCTGAAGTAATTATGGAGGAACCCGGCCAGTGCCCAAAGTGCGGTATGGACCTAGTTCCGGTGAAGCAAACCGCGATAGTGCAGGAACATGATCACGGAGATATGCAAGGTATAGAAGGGAAGCAAAAGGATCGCAAAATTCTCTATTGGAAGGCTCCTATGGATCCCAGCGAAATTTATGACCATCCCGGTAAATCCAGAATGGGCATGGACCTGGTTCCGGTATATGACGATGAAGCAGCCGGGGAGGGCGGGAGCGTGGTCATCGATCCGGTAACGGTCCAGAACATGAATGTGCGTTACACCACTGTGCAGCGAATGGATTTCAGCCGGGAAATCCGGGCGGTCGGGCTTATTGATTATAACGAAGAGAATCTGTATACCGTGAACACTAAAATTTCCGGCTGGATCGAAAAACTGTATGTTGATTTTACCGGTCAAATGGTGCAAAAAGGACAGCCGCTGCTGGAAATTTACTCACCTGACCTGGTCACGACACAGGAAGAATACCTGTTAGCTCTCAACAATAAAAAAGCAGTGAGTCAGAGCAAGTTTGAGTCCATACGCGAGAGCGCAGAGTCGCTCTTAAAATCTACCCGGCAACGACTAGATTACTGGGACATACCCTCGTCCGAAATTGAGCGCCTGGAGAGCACCGGAGAAGTGAGAAAAACATTGCGTCTGGATGCACCGGCCACCGGTGTGGTAGTGCACAAAAATGCGGTTGATGGATTGCATGTGCTGTCTGGGATGGATCTCTACAAAATTGCCGATCTTTCCACGGTGTGGATTGAAGCAAGCATTTACGATTATGAACTACCGTGGATACAGGAGGGGCAGAAGGCCAATGCTGAACTTTCTTATCTCCCCGATAAGAAATATGAGGGAAAAGTTTCGTATGTCTATCCCTATCTGGATGAAAAAGCTCGCACAGTCAAAATCCGTTTGCAATTTCGCAATCCCGACCTGGATTTGAAGCCGGGCATGTATGCCAATGTTTATTTGCAAGGGAAGACAGTTCCCAATGCGCTGGTCATTCCCAATGAAGCGATTATCAGGACCGGCAGCAGGAATGTGGTTTTTGTTACGCGGGGTGAAGGAAAATTTGAACCGCGCGATATAAAAACAGGGGAAACCGGCGGTCCCGGGAACGATTATGTGCAGGTTCTATCCGGTCTCCTGGAAGGCGAAAAGATTGTGACTTCCGGTCAATTCATGCTGGACAGTGAAAGCCGCTTGCAGGAAGCGATTCAGAAAATGTTGAAAGAACGGCAGCAAAAGCCCCGGTCCATGGAAACGCCCGAGAAGAACCAGAAAGAAGCGATGCCGGGCAAAGATCATGAAGCCGGGCAGGGAATGCCGGACATGCAGCATGATCAGAAGCAGGGTATGAAAATGTAAGTTTTATAGGGTCCGTAGTCCCGGCCCTTCCGGATTGCCGATTTTGAAGCGGTGATTGAAAGGAAGCCGGCTGCGGATCGCAAACAACCGACACCAGACATTGAATGAATGACTATTGATTTATGAAAAGGAAGATGGAGATAATTTCATGTTAGAAAGAATCATAGAAGCTTCGGTGAACAACCGATTCCTGATCATCATCTTTACGGTAATTATCGGTTTAGCCGGCCTGTATATTATGTTCCGGACGCCAGTCGACGCTATCCCCGATTTGAGTGATGTTCAGGTAATAATACTCACGGAATATCCCGGACAGGCCCCGCAGGTGGTGGAAGACCAGGTTACTTACCCGCTCACCACGGCGATGCTTGCCGTACCGTACGCCAAAGTGGTACGGGGATATTCTTTTTTCGGTCTTTCATTTGTTTATATCATTTTTGAAGACGGAACCGACCTTTACTGGGCGCGCAGCCGGGTGCTCGAATACCTGAACTACGTCGCCAATCGCTTACCGCAGGGAGTAACGCCAACCCTGGGACCGGATGCCACCGGTGTGGGCTGGGTGTATGAATATACTCTGGACGGAGGCGATAAATATGATTTGCAGCAGCTCCGTTCTATTCAGGATTGGTATCTTCGCTATGAATTAACCAGCGTACCCGGTGTATCCGAAGTGGCCAGCATTGGCGGCTATGTCAAGCAATATCAGGTGGAGGTCGATCCCAACAAACTGGATGCCTACAACATTTCGCTTTCAAAAGTCAGAATGGCCATAAAGCGCAGTAACAATGATGTGGGAGGCCGCCTGGTGGAGTCCGGCGAGACCGAATTTATGGTGCGCGGACTGGGCTACATCAAATCCATTGAAGACGTGGAAAATGTACCGGTGGGTGTTGACGGAAACGGAACTCCTGTCCTGATTAAAAACATTGCGAATGTGCATATAGGTCCCGAACTGCGCCGCGGTCTGGCGGACTGGAACGGGGAGGGTGAAACGGTTGGAGGTGTGATTATTATGCGCTATGGTGAAAATGCCCTGAAAACCATTCACGCGGTGAAGGAAAAGATCGAAGAACTGAAAAAGGGTTTGCCGGAAGGGGTCACCATCAAAACGGCCTACGACCGCTCATCGCTGATTGAACGGGCGATTAAAAACCTTGAGCATAAGCTGCTAGAAGAAAGCATTATCGTGGCCCTGGTCACCATCATTTTTCTGCTGCACTTCCGCAGTGCCTTCGTGGCGATCTTTACACTTCCGATGGGCATCCTCATGTCATTCCTGGTGATGTATTTCCAGGAACTGAACGCCAATATCATGTCATTGAGCGGAATTGCCATTGCCATCGGGGCCATGGTGGATGCCGCCATCGTGATGATTGAGAATGCTCACAAGCACATCGAGCGTGACGCCGGCAAAAAAGATCACTGGCAAATCATAATCGATTCATCGAAGGAGGTTGGCCCGGCGCTTTTCTACTCCTTACTTATCATAACGCTGTCCTTTCTTCCAGTCTTTACTCTGCAGGCGCAGGAAGGACGATTATTCAAACCATTGGCTTTTACAAAAACCTATGCAATGGCCGCCTCAGCCTTGTTAGCCATCACCGTGGTACCGGTGCTGATGGGCTATTTCATCCGGGGAAGAATCATTCCGGAGGAGAAGAATCCCATCAACCGTTTCCTGATCAGGGTTTACCGCCCGGCGATCAACCTTGTGCTGCGATTCAAATGGACGACTATCATTATAGCGGTGGTGATTCTGTTCATTTCCATTTTCCCGGTGGAGCATATCGGCTCGGAATTTATGCCGCCGTTGAACGAGGGCGACCTGCTCTATATGCCTACGACGGATCCGGGCATCAGCATCACCAAGGCAAAAGAACTGTTGCAGCAGACTGATAAAATTATCAAGAGTTTTCCGGAGGTAAAAGATGTATTCGGGAAAATCGGGCGGGCGGAAAGCGCCACCGATCCGGCGCCTCTGTCCATGATTGAGACGACGATTACCCTGAAACCGGAAAACGAATGGCGTCCAGGTATGACCATGGATAAATTAATAGATCAGCTGAATAATGCCATCAGGTTTCCGGGACTAACCAATGCCTGGACAATGCCAATAAAAACCAGGATTGACATGCTTTCCACTGGCATTAAAACGCCGGTGGGAATTAAGTTGATGGGACCGGACCTGCAGACGCTTTCCGATCTCGGCCAGCGAATCGCTGCAGTAGTGAAAGGTGTGAAGGGAACGTTGAGTGTTTTCCCGGACAAAACCGTCGGTGGAAATTATCTCGATTATACCATTAAACGGCAAGAAGCAGCCCGTTACGGGTTGACGGTGGGCGACGTGCAGGATGTGATCATGTCCGCCATTGGTGGAATGAATGTGACCAGCACGGTGGAAGGGCTGGAGCGTTACCCGGTGAACGTGCGTTACCCGCGGGAGCTTCGGGACAATATAAATTCCCTGAACCGGGTGCTGATTCCCACCCCGACAGGCGCACAGATTCCCTTAAGTTATATCGCGGATGTGCATATTAAAAAAGGGCCGCCGGTAATCAAAAGTGAGAACGCCCGCAAAAGCGCCTGGCTGTATGTGGATATCAAGAACATTGATGTAGGAACCTACGTGGCAAATGCCAAGAAAATTGTGAATGAACAGGTGAAATTTCCCGAAGGTTACAGCCTTGTATGGAGCGGGCAGTACGAATACATGCAGCGGGCCCAGCAGCGCCTGCGTATTGTCATTCCGGTAACATTGCTGATCATTTTGCTGTTGCTGTACTTCAATTTCAAGAACATCCAGGAAAGCCTGATCGTGATGCTTTCCCTGCCCTTCTCGCTGGTGGGTGGTATCTGGTTTCTGTATATCCTGGGATACAATTTCAGCGTGGCGGTAGGAGTCGGTTTTATTGCACTGGCCGGGGTGGCGGCGGAGACCGGTGTGGTGATGCTGATTTATCTCGATCATGCTTACAACAACCGGAAATTTGCCGGAAAGATGCGCAGCATGACAGACCTCTACGCGGCGGTCATCGAAGGCGCCGTGGAGCGGGTTCGCCCCAAAATTATGACAGTCACGGCCATTATGGCCGGTCTGCTGCCCATCCTGTGGGGAACCGGTACCGGTTCGCAGGTGATGAAGCGTATTGCTGCGCCCATGGTGGGCGGCATGATTACTTCTACTATCCTCACGCTGGTGGTAATTCCAGCCATCTACTACCTGTGGAAGAGCCGGGAAGTAAAGGGGATATCGGCAGCATCGTTATAAATAGCGGCCGTTCGCTGGCGGCAGGGAAACACTGGGTAGTGCTGGATTTGAAATTACCGTCTAACCGGTTTGCCAGTCTCTGACCGGTAGTCCTGCCCATTGTCAAACCGTTCGGAGTCACTGAAGTGCATATCAAACTGCATCCCTGGGAGAACGTTTACCGGGCATTCAGGGAAAGTCTCCAAAATGTTCAGGTGAAGTAGTTATATGCCGGCTTCTCGTTTATTATTCGTGGAGATGCCTGAAAGAAGAAGCCTTGTGAAGATTATCCGGGGATGCCTGATGAAAATTCTACGATTCGTGTTGATTTTGTAGAATATTCAACAGGAAAAAAGTGAATATTTAATCGGATTTTAATAATTATATAAAATCTTAAACATTATTGATAATGGCATCATTTTTGTGTTTATATAGTTTAAAGACGGGTAATAAGTAGAGGTTGAAAACATGGGTCGCGAGATTGGCAAAATTACCGAAATAGACGGAAAAAGTACAACTGTGCAGCTGCATACGGGAGAACAATGCAGTGTCTGTGCTGCCAAAACTGCCTGTGTGTTTGCGGGGCCGAATTCGAATTACCGTTTTATTGAAGTACCCACCGTGGAGGGTATCCGGCAGGGAGAAATGGTTTACCTGGAATACAAAGAAAGCCCAAGAATTATGGCCTCATTGATTGTATTCCTGTTGCCGATTTTATTTATTATTGCAGGCTATTTTGCAGGGACAGGTATCGTCAGATCTCAGAATAGCGGGATCTGGGGAGCGGTTGCGGGGTTTCTTCTGTCTGTACCGGTTCTGTATATTCTGAACAGATGGATAGAACGGTCGAAATGGTTTTCACCCCGTATCTCCGGCAGGGCTCCCGCAACCGGTATGTTACTTATGGGCAAAATAATCAAAAATTCTGGAGGTTAGTTTCAACACCAGTTGGGAGTATAATTATCATGCTTGGTAAAAAAAAATGGCTGGAAGAAATAGCCCGCAGAAATGAAAAACGCTATGGGAAAAGACGTATGGATTGTTGCGGATTGAATAATATGCAGGTTCAAACAGCATACTCTGTGAAGCCGCGAAAATAAAAGAGCAAATTGCATGAGAGGTGAGCCTTAAATAAAAACAGTTCACTTTTTTGTCAATTCTGTTTCTGAAAATATGGTCTAAAGGCTAAAATAATTATGTGTATAAAAACTCTGGCATGAGGTCAGATAAAAACTGAATGATTTGAAATAATCTTTTCATCTTAGGAGGAACTTTCAATGCCCGAACAGGACCATCATCACCCGGCAGAGGATACCCAGGCGAAAGAGAAAACAAAACCCAATGGCCATGTCAGTCATCATGGTCATGATGTGATGCATGAGGAGCATACCGGCGATGGCGGACACGCTAATCATGCCGGCCACCATGCTCACATGGTGGCTGATTTCCGCAAACGTTTCTGGATTTCATTGATTCTTACCATACCGATTCTGCTGCTCTCTCCCATGATTCAGGGATTTCTGGGCTTGGGTGAAAGCATCCGATTTTCGGGTGATCTTTTTCTCAATTTCCTGTTCTCCACTGCTGTTTTTTTCTACGGGGGCTGGCCCTTCCTGAAGGGTTTATTCGATGAACTGCGACAAAAAAATCCGGGGATGATGACCCTGATTGCGCTGGCCATTGCCGTTGCTTATTTCTACAGTTCGGCAGTGGTATTCGGGGTAAAAGGTAAAATCTTTTTCTGGGAACTGGCCACCCTGATTGATATTATGCTGCTCGGTCACTGGATCGAAATGAAATCGGTTATGGGGGCTTCGCGGGCCCTGGAAGAACTGGCCAAACTGATGCCTTCCGAGGCACATAAAATCATGAAAGATGATAGTGTAAAAGATGTACCCCTGGATGAATTAGTCTCAGGTGACCGGGTACTGGTCAAACCGGGTGAGAAGATTCCGGCCGATGGAAAAGTGGTGGAAGGAGAAAGTTCGGTAAATGAAGCCATGATAACCGGTGAATCCAGACCGGTCTCAAAGAAAACGGGCAGGAAAGTAATCGGTGGATCCATTAATGGTGAAGGATCCCTAACCATTGAAGTGGAAAAAACAGGCAAGGACTCTTATCTTTCGCAGGTAGTTGAGCTGGTTCGCCAGGCCCAGGAAAGCAAATCGAAGACTCAGGATCTGGCCAACCGGGCCGCTTTCTGGTTGACGATTATTGCCCTCTCTGCCGGTGCAATAACCATGTTCGTGTGGCTGGTGATTGTTCATAAGGATTTTGTGTTTGCCCTGGAACGCACCGTAACGGTGATGGTCATTACCTGCCCACATGCTCTGGGTTTAGCAGTACCGCTGGTAGTGGCGGTCTCAACCGCCATTTCCGCCCGCAACGGACTGCTGATCCGCAACCGGGCGGCCTTCGAGAAAGCACGCAATCTGCAGGCTATAATCTTCGACAAAACCGGTACGCTCACTCAGGGTAATTTCAGGGTGACTGATACAGTGGCGCTGGCGGAGGACCTGAATGACTTGCAGATACTGGCCTATGCCGCAGCGGTGGAACAGAACTCAGAACATCCCATCGCCAAAGGAATTGTTCAATCGGCCGGGAATATAAAAAAAGTGTCTGATTTCAAATCTATCCCTGGAAAAGGAGCACAGGGAAAGGTGGATGGGAAGCTGGTAAAGGTGGTGAGTCCCGGCTACCTGCAGGAGAAAAGTATTGAGGTGAAAAACCGAAAGGTAGAGGAACTGAATTCTCAGGGGAAAACAGTTGTATTTTTACTGCTGGATGATAAACCGCAGGGTGCCATCGCTTTGGCAGATATTATCCGCGATGAATCCAGAGAGGCTATTTCCCGTCTGAAGGAAATGGGCATCCAGGTCATGATGCTTACCGGGGATAATAAACGGGTGGCGGAATATGTGGCGGCGGAACTTAGCCTGGATGATTATTTTGCGGAGGTGCTGCCGGAACAGAAAGCAGCGAAAGTTAAAGAAGTACAGTCCCGCGGGCTGGTAGTGGCCATGACCGGTGATGGTGTGAATGATGCACCGGCGCTGGCACAGGCCGATGTGGGAATTGCCATCGGTGCCGGGACAGACGTAGCGGTGGAAACAGCGGACATTGTGCTGGTTCGCAGTAATCCCCAGGATGCGGTGGATATTATTGCGCTCGCGAAAGCAACATATCGCAAAATGGTGCAGAATCTGGTCTGGGCCACCGGTTACAATGCCATTGCTATTCCTCTGGCAGCGGGTGCACTCTATAGCGTGGGTATCCTGTTGAGTCCGGCCATGGGAGCAGTGCTGATGACCATGAGTACCGTGATTGTGGCGGTAAATGCCAGGTTTCTGAAAGTTGAGAAATAAAGCTTCATAATATTCTGGAAATAAAATCCGCTATTATGGTGAAAAAAGCTAGAACGGGCCGAACGGCATAAATTTTTTGGGGGATAACATTTAATGGAGGCAACCGAGATGAAGACCTTTTACCTTTTTATGATGGTACTTATCATTTCGAGTGGCGTTTTATTAACCTGCGGGAAGAAGAACTCCCTGGTCAGCGAAGCCCGGAATTATTTCCAGGTTCTTCCGGGGAAAATGATTTCGGGCGATAATCTCATAACCCCCGAAAAAACCAAACTGGGGAAGATGCTGTTTTATGATACCCGCCTTTCCATCGATGGTACAACCAGTTGTTTCAAATGTCACTGGATGAACCTGTATGGCACCGACGGATTAAAAAAATCGATCGGGAATAATTACCGGCTCAATCCCAGAAATGCTCCCACCGTTCTGAATTCAGCTCTGCAGATATCCCAGCACTGGATCGGCAACCGTAAATCTGTGGAGGATCAGGCACAGAAAGCTTTGCTGGGACATGGCTCCTATGGTCTGGAATCCTATGAACAGGCAGAAGAAAAAATGAATTTCATTGCCGGTTATCAGGGACTGTTTAAAGAAGCGTTTCCCAATGACTCTGTCCCTTTAAATGCCAGAAATTTCGGGCTGGCCGTTGGTGCCTGGGAAAGAACCCTGGTAACTCCTTCCCGCTTTGATCAGTTTTTGAAGCGGCATCCCAATGCCCTTACGGAAAAAGAACAGAAGGGTTTGAAAATATTTATGGATACCGGATGCAAAGATTGTCATAACAGAGTATTGGTGGGTGGCGGGCAGTATGAAAAATTTGGCATTATTGAGCCCTACTGGAAACTGATCGGAAGTACCGAAATCGATTCCGGCAGGTTTGCTGTTACCGGGGATACGGCGGACCTGTATGTATTCAAGGTACCCCCCCTGCGGAATGTGGAAATGACCGCACCTTATTTCCACGATGGCAGCGTGGATAACCTGCACCGGGTAGTTCCCATGATGGCCAGACTTCAATTGGGAAAAGAGTTGTCCTCCGACCAAGCAAATCATATTGTGGCCTTTCTGAAATCCCTGACCGGAAAAATAAAACCGGAAGCCCTGGAAGGTCCGGTTTCACCAAGGGAACAGTTATATTAAATGGAATTGGGGTCGTATAAACAAACCTAAGAAATTTTTAACCAGAGTAATTCATTAATTTTACCACAAAGGTTCCGGGGCACCGAGAAATTGTAAGTTATGATGAAATTAATACCAATTTTGTTTAATCAGGGAGAAGTCCAAATTTCGAGAACCTGTTCTTATCTTTAATTTTGGAATCCGGTGCCCGGGCGGTTGTGAATGGGCAATAATAAAATACGGAATTATACTTTATGATCATAATTATGACCAGACTATTCATAATATTGGGATTATTCTTTTGGTCAGGTATGGGTAATGCTGCACTTTTGGAAGTAGACTTAACCCGTGATAATTCTGTTGTTTTTTATGCCGGTTCAACAATGGGAAATTTTGAAGGAAAGACCAGCGAGATTGAAGGATATATTTCCAGGGAGGATAATGATACACTGGGTACCGGCAGGGTGCATTTTGAAGTTGATCTCCGGACAATGGATTCCGGCATCGGCCTCAGGAATACACATATGCGTGATAAGTATCTGGATACTGCTGAATATCCCATGGCGGTCTTTGAGGGAAGGCTTTCGCAATGGAGGATAATTGATCAGAACGGCAGCGAAGTGACCGCCAGCGGAATGTTAAAAATCCATGGGGTGGAAATGGAGTTTTCCCCGGAAGAAACAATTCAGCTGATGGGGGATATATATCGAATATCCTCCAATTTCGAACTGAATATCACGGATTTCAACATTAACCAGCCAAAGTTTCTCTTTACCTCCATGAAAAAAGTGGTGCGACTGAGACTGGTTTTTTATTTAAAGACTGCAGATACACACTGATCGCGGAACATTTTTTAATCGACCACCGCAGCCTCCAAATTCGTCTTTCAATCTTAGAGTATATTTGGTTGACAGGTTTCATGTAAATTTTGGACAGGTTACTGTCCAAAACACAAGTAGACTATCATTTTCCGGCAATGGCGAAAAAACTAAGGTGTTGACAATCTTACTCAAAGATATTAAGTTTTAAACGGGATTATTAGGATATTTTGTTTGTTTCTAATAATCCTGAATTTTCAGATTGTAATGAACATTTTTTCAATAAATTATTTATGACTATGGAAAAAATTCTCTCTCAATCTGAGTATCGCAGATCACACTCCCGTTCCTGGCGAATTCTCTTTGGACAGCATCTGGAAGGGCTTTACCGGTTTTAGAAGTATCCAAATTTTCTGGACCATGTTATTTTAATTTTAAATCTTAATATAGATCAAAATAAATAAAATAGCGCTTGAGGAATATATGAAATATTGGCGTAAACCGTTGGATATCGACCGGGTAAAAATTCCTCACGGAGAGCTTCATATTCTATGGGAACGATGTAAAGGGTGTGGTTTTTGCGTGGAATATTGCCCCAAAGATGTTCTAGAACTTTCCACAGAATTCAATTCCAAAGGTTACCATCCCCCGATTGTAAAGAATGGGACTATCTGTGTTCATTGTCAGCTGTGTGAGATGTTATGCCCGGAATTTGCGATATATTGTGTACTTCAGAACGAAAAGGAGCGAGCACATGAAAGCTGATTCGGCAGGGGTATTAACCGGCATGCATTATCTGGATGGTGATAAGGCCTGTGCGGAAGGTGGTCTGGCGGCAGGCTGCCGGTTCTTTGCGGGATATCCGATTACTCCCTCAACCGAAGTCGCCGAGCGGATATCCGAACGATTTCCCATGGTAGGTGGTATGTTCATTCAGATGGAGGATGAACTTGCTTCCATGGCGGCTATCCTGGGAGCATCATGGGCAGGGGCAAAATCCATGACGGTAACCTCAGGTCCGGGATTCTCACTAATGATGGAGAATATTGGCCTGGGGGTCATGCTGGAAACTCCATGCGTGGTGGTGAACGTTCAGCGGGGCGGACCCTCAACCGGATTGCCTACACTTCCCGGCCAGGCGGATATGATG
>Ga0315555_1000186_pt1 | contig 41225 bp, 45 predicted proteins | sample SalMarSW160380MG_FD_202113 | JGI IMG/M metagenome (GOLD analysis project Ga0315555, IMG submission 202113) | Salt marsh sediment microbial communities from the Plum Island Ecosystem LTER, Massachusetts, United States - Salt Marsh Sediment SW1603-80 ... | reverse complement strand
TTCGATAAGCTCGAGCTCCTCATTGGTGATTTTCCCAGATTCGTATTCGCCGACTGCTTCGAACACATCGTCCACACCGAGCTTCTTCCCCTGCAGATCGCCCGCAAGCATAGGCCCTCCCGAAACGACGATTGTGGGAATATTCAGCCGCATGGCGGCAATGAGCATACCCGGTACAATTTTGTCGCAGTTCGTAATCATGACCAGGCCGTCAAACGGCGTACCCATAGCCACGACTTCAATCGAGTCTGCTATTAGTTCTCTGCTCCCTAATGAATATTTCATACCGATATGGTCCATGGCAAGACCGTCGCATATGCCGATTGTGCCGAACTCGAGCGGCGTGCCGCCACTGCTTCTGATACCTGTTTTTACCGCTTCGGTTACCCTGTTCAGGTGTATATGCCCCGGGATTATTTCATTGGCGGAGTTTACCACCCCGATTATGGGTCTAGCGATCTCATCTTTCGTGAGGCCGAGCGCATAGAGCAGTGACCTGTGCGGAGCCCGCGCAATACCTTTTTTCATTCCATCGCTTCGCATGATTCCTCCATTAAAATAATATTTTATAAAATGCGATTTGTCGTGCTTCTGTTGATTCTGTGCATTATCCGTCTGGATAATGCAGTATGATTCCGATCCACCTCCTTATACAATAAAAAAACCCGCTGTTGGCAGCGGGTTTGAAACAGACTATACCGCTGCCTAGGTAAAGAATAGAAGGAGTACGATAATGCTGATGATAATTGCAGCGATCGAACGGTATGATTTTTTGCGGTAAAAACAACCTGTAAAAAAATTGTTTAATTTCATTTCTTTCTATCGTATTATGAATTGTACTTGCCTGGATGTAGATTAAGATACTCGGAATGCTTTTTTTGTCAAGTAAAAAATGGAGTGGATAAATTGTTTGATGTTCTCGGTATCGGTTGCAATTCAATAGACTTTCTCTGCCTGCTCGACGGTCCGCCTGTGGAGGATGAGAAAATCGAAGTACCGCGAATTGAGATGCAGGGAGGCGGCAATGTTGGAACCGCTCTCGTTGCTGTCTCTCGTCTTGGAGGGAAGGCGGGGTATTACTGGACCGTTGGTGATGACGAATACGGGCAGCGGATACTCGCGGAGTTCAACGAATACGGTGTGGATACCCGGTTTGTGGAGGTCAGGCAAGGAAAGAATCCAATATCGGTGATACTTATTAACAGGCAGACTTCGACACGAACGATCTTTTACACGAAGCAAGACATCACTGTTCTTTCACCCGTAGATGAATCGATTCTTAAAAAGGGAGATATCCTGCTGATCGATTTTTACCATCCCGAAACATCTCTTGCGGCTTCAAGGATTGCAAAAAGAAACGGTATTTCCGTTGTGGTTGATGCTGAGAAGGTAGTGGAGTGCTCGGGTGAAATAATGGACAATTCCGGGTATGTAATCGCATCGAGAGGGTTTGCGCGTGATTTCTGCGGGGTGAAGGAAGACACAGAAGACAGGAATCTGCTCGAGATGTTGGCGCAGAAAGTCCGCACGCCGTTTGTGTGTATCACCATGGGGAAACGTGGAGCACTTGCATTTGAGAGGGAAGAAAAGAGAATTTTCAGCCAGAAAGCCTTTCCGATTGAGGTTGTTGATACAACGGGTGCAGGAGATGTATTTCACGGTGCTTTTTCATTTTTTATTGCAAAAGGATATTCGGTCCAGGAAGCAGTGAAATTTTCTGCTGCCTGTGCGGCACTCAAATGCAGAGAGCTCGGCGGCAGGAAGGGGATTCCCGGCATGAATGAGGTTATAGATTTGGTGAGGAAATCTGATGTTTGATTAGAAACGCCGAGCAGCGTTCAATACAGCATGTACGTCCACGTTTTTCTCAATGATGTCGGCAAGTCTGTCATACATTTTTTCGATGCTGTTCCGGTAGTTAAGTCGTGTGCACGCACTTCTCCCGAGCGCCTGCAGGAAATAGTATCGGAATTTATCATTTTCAAATAGCCCGTGGAGATAGGTTCCCCACACTACTCCGCTGGTATGTATTGCCCCATCCGGATGAAAACCCTCCTCATGCCGGTTTCGGTCTTTAATAAAAAAAGCGGGCTGTGTGCCTTCGGATGTTTCGGTCTTTCCCATATGTATCTCATACCCTTCGACAGGCAGGGGTATTTTACGGCTTCCATTGATGCGGGTGATCTTGCAGGATCCGTGTGCCCTTGTGAGAGTTTTTTTCTCCTGCAGGGTGGTGAAAGTGTGAAGAAAGCCGAGCCCTTTGGTTTTTTTCCGTTGTGTTTCAACACCGAATGGATCGGCGATATATATACCGAGCATCTGATAGCCGCCGCAGATTCCGATGAGGGCCTTCCCTTTTGAAACATGTTTCCTCAGCGCAGATTCGAAACCGCGCTGCTTCAGCCATAAGAGGTCGTGGACGGTGTTCTTTGTGCCGGGCAGGATAACGACAGAATTTTCCTGTACATCTTCGGGTCTCCTGATATAGGAAATCGCCACCTTTTCTTCCATTTCAAGGGGATCGAAATCCGTATAGTTTGATATATAGGGCAACTGCACCACGGCAATGCGAATCTCAGCAGCCCCGCTGGCCCCTCGCCTGTACTGGAGTGCAACACTGTCCTCCTCGGGCAGCTTGACATCGGTAAAAAACGGTACAATTCCAAATACCGGCCTTTTTGTTCTTTTCTCGATGAATCGAATCCCGTCTTCGAAGAGCGTCCTGTCTCCGCGGAATTTGTTAATAATAAAGCCGATCACCTGTCTTTGTTCCCTTCGCTTCAAGAGGTTCATTGTGCCGGTGAGTGCCGCAAAAACACCGCCCTTGTCGATATCGGCAACAATAACTGCAGGGGCGTGCGCCCTCAACGCCATCTCAATGTTGACAATATCCTTGTCCCTGAGATTGATTTCTGCCGTGCTTCCGGCTCCTTCGAGCACTATCGCATTGTATTTAGCGGCAAGCCGCTGATAGCTTTCGATAACCGGCTGAATTATTCGTTCCTTCATTCCGTAGTATTTAGCCGCATCCGTACTGCTCAGTACCTTGCCCTGTACAATAACCTGCACGGATGAATCTCCGGTGGGTTTAAGGAGGACCGGATTCATATCTGAGGAGGGGAGTATCCCTGCTGCGTGCGCCTGCATCACCTGCGCCCTGCCCATCTCGTCACCTGTTTCGGTTACAAAAGAGTTGAGTGCCATATTCTGCGCTTTAAAAGGTGCAACAGTGTATCCATACCGTTTGAGGATTCGGCAGAAACCTGCGGCTATGATACTCTTTCCGACATCGGAACCCGTACCGAGGAACATGATCTGCAATGGTTTTTTTCTCATTGGAACACCGCTTGGTTGACCTATTGTAAAATAATACTTAATTTATAGCGGTAGTTACGGAAATAGTATATATATCATATACCTGTCGTAGAAAAAATGAAAAAAGACCTGACAAAAATCTTTGACATACTTAAACGGTTTTTTACCTTCCTTTTTTTTGTTATTATGACGGTTGCTGCAATCGGTTCCTTCATTTATATTCTCTACAGAGTGGCTGTATACAGCACAAAAGTATACACCTTTGTATTTACTGCGTGCGCTGTGCTGGTGCTGATATATTTTATTTTCAGGGCGATCAGGAAAGGGGCGCTCACCCGTATTTTGCTGATAATCGCCCGATCAGTGATTTCATGCCTCTTCATCGCATTCATTATCACGGTTATCATGGTATACGGCGGATTTATTATCCGCTACCCGATTTTTGGAGGTATTTGCGCTCCCTTTTTCATATTTACAGCCCTTTATTTTCTGCCCAAACTGCATTTTTTCTCTCGGATAAAAAGATATTTTTCGTAAAGAATGATTGACTTTTATTTTACCCGTACGTATTTTTCGAGAAAATTTTGCCATCCAAAGGAGAAGTCGTATGGTCAGGAAAATTATCATTGATGAGGACGAATGTATTAGCTGCGGTGCGTGTGCAGACAGTTGCCCGGATGTCTTCATAATGAATGATGACAACATTGCAGAAGTAAGCGACGCAGAAGGCGCATCCGAGGAAGAGATTCAGGAAGCGATCGACGGATGTCCTGTTGAATGCATACACTGGGAAGAGTAGCAGGATCAGCTTAAAAATTTACAACCCTCTCATTGTTATGAGAGGGTTTTTTAAATTTTATTGGTGAACGGTTTTTTTTCTTCATCAGGCCGGAGGTTTGTAAACACGTGCTGTCCAGCCCAACGATCTTCATTCGTGAAGCGCAGATCAACTGTTTTTTGTTTATTGGATTTATGGTTTTATCCATTAGAATTCTGGCATTTTGTACCAGAATTTCGATTACAAATGACTATATTATACTACATTGTCGTAATATTACATACTTTAGGTAAAAACCATCAGGTAAGTGATAATTTTCAACTTCTAAGATTGACAAGTTTACTTACCTAATTTATATGCTGGCAATTTCAGCGGCAATCTTAGGGTATGAAGCGACCTGATTTCGTCCGTGCTGTTTTGCGTAGTAGAGAGCCCTGTCCGCTTCCTCGATAAAGATGTCCTCGGGTATGCCGGCTGAATGGATGAAACCCGTCACTCCTATACTGACGGTAACCGTAAAGCCGCCCTTCGACGAGGAAAACGAGAGCTTCTCAATAGCTTTTCTCAGGCGTTCGGCGACACTAACGGCGCTTGTCAGGTCGGTTTCAGGAAGGATAACGGTAAACTCTTCGCCGCCGAACCGCGCCGGAATATCGAAAGAACGCAGGCGTTCGCGGATTACATGTGCAATCCCGATCAGTACCTCATCGCCGACCATATGTCCATATGTATCGTTGATGTTTTTAAAGTGATCAAGATCAAGAATCATGAGTGAGAGGTCGGTTTTATACCGTTCGGCGCGTTCTATTTCTTCAAGCAGACGGTTTTGAAAATATCCATGATTGTAGAGCTTCGTTTTTCTATCGAGAGTCGCCATCTCATATAAACGTGCATTCTCTATTGCAACAGAAGCAAACCCTGCGATAATATCGATGAACCGTTTTTCATCCTCACTGTACTCTTCTCCAAACTCTTTTTCCTTCTTCATCAGGTACAATATTCCGTTGATCTGTCCCTTGAACCGCAGGGGTACAATAAGCTCGATTTCATCCTTGCTGAAGATGTCGAACGTTTCCAGGAGTTCATTCTTTTCACCAAGTTCGGATATATGAACGAGCCGCTGATTGTCCTTTATGTATTTTATAAGCGGATGAGCGGGGCCGAATCTGGCCGTGTCTGTTCTATAGCTGAAGTACGCCTGTCCCTCGTGTTCGGTGGAAAGAATGACAAAGGCATCGGATGCATGAAAATGACCGCTGCAGGTGAGGACAATGATATCGAGAACATCATTCAGGGATAGGCTGGAATTAAGGGTTTTTCCAATCTCAAGCATCGTCGTGAGGTCAAAGATAAGCCTCTTGTTTTCTTCGGTGTTTTCATTAAAATCAAGAGTTTCCATTCCAGAGCCGTTGGTTACCCAGGTTTATGAAGAGTTGATACGGAAATCCGATAAGCGTACATATGCCTCGATCAGTTTACTTCCTGTATTCCTGCGTATTATCTGGTGATTTTCCGCTGTGCACCTTTTTACATACTACAGGTTGCTTTTGATTATACAGGTTCATTAGTAAAAAAACAAGGGGTTTCATTATTTTAATAATCTTATTATAATCTCTGAAAGGGTAACGAGGTGGGCTCAATATTAAATTTTACTGAAGAAAAATTCTGCAGATAATGCGGGCCACAAAATGTCCGACTGAACATCTGTATACAATGAGAAGGAGACCATGTATGGAAAACATATCGCTTGAAGGAAACTTCATCGGTATTGATGTGGGAACACAGGGGACGAAAACGGTACTGTGCAGCGGCACTGACGGGTCAGTCCTTGCTGAGGCAAAGGGTACGTATCCGCTCGTGGAAAAGGCCGACGGCACACGTGAACAGGACCCGGCATCGTGGGTGGCGGCAGTGCGAAAAACAGTCAATGAGGTGTTGGAAAAAACAGGGGTTGACCGACGAAGTATACTGGGAATCGGTGTCTCTGGCCAGCAACATGGATTTGTTCCGCTCGATGAGCGAGGGTCGGTGATAAGAAATGTGAAATTGTGGAACGACACCTCCACAGAGCATCAATGCAGGGAGATTCTTGATAGACTCGGGGGAGAGGGAAAAGTGCTCGAACTCACCGGTAACAACGTGCTTCCCGGCTACACAGCGCCAAAGGTGCTATGGCTGAAGGAGAACGAACCCGATAATTATAAAAAACTCAGGACGATCCTGCTTCCGCACGACTATATCAATTTCTACCTCACGGGCGAGAGAAAAATGGAGGCGGGAGATGCGTCGGGGACCGCGTTCTTCGATATACGGAAGAGGACGTGGAGTGAGGAAGTTATGCAGTGCATCGATGAAAACCGCGATCTTACAGTTTGCCTGCCGGAAATTATCAAGAGCGAGGCTCCTGTCGGTTTTGTCCGCGGGGATGTCCTCGAAGACTTTGGCCTCCCCGCTGATGCCCGGGTTATAGTCAGTTCCGGCGGCGGTGATAACATGATGGCGGCGATCGGTACAGGGAACACGAAAAAGGGTGTGGTTTCAGTGAGTCTCGGTACCTCAGGAACAATTTATGCCTATTCCGATTTTCCAGTAGTCGATTCGAACGGTGAGTTCGCTGCCTTCTGCGACAGTACAGGCGGATGGCTTCCGCTTGCGTGCACGATGAATGTTACAGTTGCCACTGAGCTGGTGAAAGATTTGCTTGACATGGACAACAGAGATCTCGAGGAGCAGGTCAAAAACGCTCCATGCGGGTCCGGGGGACTGGTTCTTGTTCCCTATTTTGTCGGTGAGAGGACACCGAATGTACCGTCTGGTACAGGCGTATTCTTCGGCATTAACGAATTTACGTTCAAGGGGGAGTATCTGGCCCGCTCGGCAATGGAAGGAGTAACGCTTGGTATTCGGTACGGGCTGGAAAGCATGCAGAAGGAGGGAATAGAGGTCAGGGATATACGGCTTACCGGTGGCGGAAGCAAAAGTGATATTTGGCGCCAGATTGCAGCTGACGTGTTCAGGGCGCCTACGGTTACGATGAAAATCGAAGAGGCGGCGAGCTTCGGTGCTGCTATACAGGCCATGTGGTGTCACACAAAGTACAATGGACAGAAGCTTGAAATATCGCAGTTGACCGATTCATTTGTAAAGGTAAATGCCGATACATTAAAAGAGCCGGTACAGGATGCGTCGGCAACCTACGATGAGCTGTTCGGGCTTCAAAATGAGGTCAGCCGTTCACTGCGGAAGGCATTTGAGGGGCATAGAAAGTTCATTTCCCGGTCATAATAAGGGAAACAAACATAGAAGGTACATACGTTAATGTTTGTAAGTGTGTTGAAAAAGAGTCGGGGAAACGATGCAGGAAAAGAGGCGCGCGTCCCCTTGGGACCGAGTATCAAACAGTAACTTGCTCGAAGTTACTTAAAAGAGAAATGAAAAGATGAAGGAAAGGGTACAGAGGTTTTCCCATACGCTCTGGAAGATGACGAATCTGCGTGAAAGACTAAATGCCCGAAGAGAAGAGACACAGCGTACCGCCGCTTACCTCCGCGAGCAGTTTTTACAGGAAACCAGTTCGACAAATGTGGAGCCTGCTGCAGTTTCTCTCGATCCCCAACCCGGCGGTAATAAAAAAAAACAGCAGAAGAAAAAATTTACATTCATTGATTTCTGGAGTGTATTGAACAACAACAATACCTTCATCATCGTTCTCGTGATCGTGGGCCTGCTCACGGTAATCTCAATCGGCGCTTATATATTTGAATACGGGGTGAACGAGGGGTTTCAGACTCTCTGGGATACGATCTGGTGGACGGCCGTAACCCTCACCACTGTCGGGTACGGCGATAAGGTTCCGATTACTATTGGCGGTAGAATACTCGGTATTTTCATGATGATTCTCGGTGTTGCGAGCATGGGTATCGTTTCCGGACGCATTGCTTCTTTTCTTGTAGATAAACAGATCAAGGCACGAGGAGGTCTTATCGTGGTTGAGAGGAAAAAAGGGCATTTCATCGTCTGCGGGTGGAAGCCTGAGCTCGAAGCGATTATTGGAAAAATTTTGATTGTAGATACCGGCCTCAAGCCTTCCGATATCGTGCTTATCAACGATGCCGATCCCCAGGAGATCGAGCATATACGTTCGATGCCTGGATTTAAGACGGTGAAATATATAAAGGGCGATTACATAGATGAAAAGGTGTTGAAAAGGGCGAATCTGAAGAACGCCGCTACTGCGATTATCCTCGCAGATTCAAGCAGGAAGTTTTCCCTGCAGGAGGTCGATTCACGGACGGTAATGGCCGCGATTACAATCGATTCGATGAATAAAAACATCTATACGTGCGCTGAGCTTATCGATGTCAAGTTTGAGAAATATCTGAAACTTGCAAACTGTGACGAGATAATTTCAACCCGGGAATACAGCAGGGGGCTCCTGGCAAACGCGGCAAGCGCATCAGGAATATCCCATATTGCCGCAGAGATGCTTGATCCGGAGAAGAAAGGGATGGCGACCGTTGATTTTCAGAATGTATTTATCGGAAAGCCCTTCAGAGAACTCCAGGAGCATTTCAAACAGGCGTATGGTGATATCGTTATCGGGCTTTTAGAAAATACCGGAAAGATCTATTATCGGAAGAAGGAAGCTCTTGCGGAGGCCCAGAAAACGCCCGATATCTCCAAACTTGTGGAAAATCTTCAGATGGTGAAGAAACTGTATCCAAACAAACCGGTGCTTAACCCCGGGGATGGCTACCTTGTTAAAAGGAACTCGAAGGCTATCATTATACCGGGCTCAGCGCACGCCGGAGTACTGTAAATGAACGATAATCTCGAGTTGTTGAAACACATCGTGCTGTTCAAGGATTTCAAGGAAAATATAGACGTTCTGCAAAAGATCTCGGCGCTTTTCATCGAGAGGAAAGCGAAGAAAGGCGACATACTCATCCGGGAGGGAGAGGTAGGCGATGAGCTGTACATCATCAGGGAGGGGTATGTTCGAGTATTGAAGAATACACTGCAGAACGAGCCGTATACGGTGGTATTGCTCAGTGAGGATCAGCACGTCTTTTTCGGCGAGATCGGTCTCCTGCTCAACGATAAACGAACCGCTACTGTGGTTGCCGAGGTGGACAGCACTTTCCTCGTGACGAACAGGAAGAAGTTTCAGGAATTCGGCGAAAAAGAGCCGCTCATCGCCCTGTTGATAACACGCCAGATTGCCCAGATACTTGCCAAACGCCTGCATAAGACGAATGAAGATGTGGTCACCCTGTTTTCAGCCCTCGTAACGGAAATCGACACCAGCGGGTCGATGGAGTAGAGTGTTATTCGCTTAGCTTCTTCTCTTTGATCATGCTTTTTATCTTCTGCCATATCATTGTAAGTTCGTTTTTCGTATTATTGGTGTCCCAGTACTCCTTTACCTTCCAGTCGGGGAAGAGAAAGGCAAAAAACGCCTCATCACGTTTCATAATAAACTCCACCGATGTTGCCGTGCCTTTGTATGTGGCATCGGCGTCGACCGTTGCATCCGAACCGTCCTGTTCGATACTTATCCCGCTGTACGAGACTGGCCGAAATGCGTCGAAATAATCTAAAAAATTTTCAAACGTGCCCGTTATACGAAACTCACTATCGCTACTGATTACACTATCGAGTGCGTTTGCGTCATCACTATTCACCGCATTCTCAAAATCATCAATAGCATTCTCAATGGCCGCCTTCTGACACCCGAAAAGCAGGAGCGAAAAAGTAATGAATATCAGTACGGGAAAAAAGAAACGCTTCATGTCTCCCTCCGTTGTTTACCAAAAAGTTATCACATATATACCATGTATCAATATAAATTGAAAGATTTTTTTCTGTTGACATTCGCCAGCTTCGATGATAGTAATATAAGTGGCATAAGGCTTTATCTCAGGCGGGAATAGTTCAGAGGTAGAACGTCAGCTTCCCAAGCTGAATGTCGTGGGTTCGATTCCCATTTCCCGCTCAATAATAACCTCCTGGCTCGTAATGAGTTAGGGGGTTTTGTTTTTTAATGCGAATTGATGTTCCGCCTCTTTTCTATGGATTCTTCTATGGATTGGAGCAGTATATCAATTTTGTTTAACCCTTTCCTTAGTTCATCAGGTAATAGATGATGATAAATATCTATAGTCGTCTGGTAAGAGGCATGGCGTGCAAGCTTTTGTACATCCGCCGTTGGTATTCCCTCCCTGATTAATACGCTCACAAAGGTGTGCCTTAAAGAAGGATTAGAAGAAATCACCTCCCACTTAACAGCAACATTTAATACCTGTCTCAGTAAACGCATGATGTTGAAAACATAAATCGGTGATTTGATTTTCAGGACTTTATTCTGAAGCTGCTGGATGTAGTACTGCCCATCCGATCCACTCCTTCCCCAGTATCGAACCATGAGTTTTCGTCCACAGTGCCCGCAGCGCAGAAGTCCTATAAGCAGCCCTTTCCCTCTTTTCACTGCTCCTGTCCTTTCATCTCTTCCTTGGACTATCGTATTGTTTTTTATGATCTTTTTATTCTATTCGTAGATTTCCCAATCAATATACCCTTCATGATGACCATTGATAAATACTTTGCATTCTTCTGGATCTCTCATCCACCCCTGCCTCTTTCTCACTTTCCCATCAACTACGACTCTCTCCACTCCAGATTCAACTGTTTCATGGTATTCTCCTCGTTTGAATGGAACTCTTTGAGGAGAATTGTACAAAACCCTACATGAGATGGGAATAAGTTCTTTCAATGAGAGAAGCGCCTTGAAATGAATATAGGCTTGATCAGAAAGCTTATATTCAGAAGCTTTGGGGTCTACCATCCAGAGAGGAATCTTCTGATGATTCCTATCTTTAACGTATACTGTTACTGTTCCCTCTTGTGGGTTTGGTTTGTAGACTACCTCAAGTTCCTGGCCATAGTATGGATGGAAGGGATAATACACTTTGATTCTAGAAACACTGGCATTGTGCCTAACTATGGCAGCACGTCCCGCCAAAGCACAAACACCTAATACGCTATTACGGCCTGTATTACAGTAGGAAGAAGGGTAAGGCCGTCAAAGACGGGAGCCTTAAAAAGTTCGGGTACACACAAACTGTTAAAAACCCAACTGACCAAGCCTCTAATCCTGAGATTGAGCCTGTATCGACCAAAGCTTCAAGGCAGAGCTGGTCGCGGCTTATCCAAAAGGTGTACTTGGCAGCACCTGCGGCACGTGGCACGAGTAGTTGCAATAATCACTGACCCTTTTTTCTTGACAAAATATCATTCTGAAATAATATAGTAGAGAAGAGGGGAAATGTAATTTGTGAAGTGGGATCCATACCACAGTTGAGCGTTCCTTTGTGTTGCAGTACAGATGTTTTTGTAAATTGCGCATTATAACTCTTCCTAATTCAATTGTTATCCCACAATTTCTCACTTGAATAAAGTGTTGGACAGAGCTGTAATTGGAAGTGAAAAACAGAATACAGCTGACGAGCTGAATGCGGGCTGGCTGTCGGCGGCAACAAATCATGCCCCGCAAGAAGGAGGTGCAAAATGGCACTGGTGAAATGGAATCCATGGCGAGAGATCGAGGACATGTTTGATCGTTACACGAGGGCGGTGGGCTGGCCTCGAACCGGAGGTCAGGATGTCGTCGCAACAGGGGACTGGGCTCCCCGGGTAGACATCGCTGAGACCGACAAAGAGTTCTTGATCAAGGCGGAGATTCCCGAGGTCAAGAAGGAGGATGTCAAAGTTACTGTGGACAATGGCGTTTTGACCATAAGGGGAGAGAGGAAACAGGAAAAGGAAGAGAAAGGAAAAAAATTCCATCGAATTGAGCGATCCTACGGGAGCTTCACCCGGAGTTTTACGTTGCCTGACAATGTCGATGAAACCAAGATTACGGCTACGTTCAAGGATGGCATGTTGAATCTTCAAATTCAGAAAACTGAAGAGGCGAAGCCCAAGGCCATCGAGGTCAAAGTAGAGTAAGAAATGGAATTAAAAATAATCCGGTTGGGCACGAAGGAAATGATTGTCACAAAGGTATCCAAGAAACAGCGAGAATTATTTCAAAGCTTTAATATTTCTCTACCACCTCGGCCATAGTTATAATAACCCCGGGATTTTAGGGTGAATCTAAACGCGCTAATGCACTGCTTGTTTGTATCCGCTTACTGCCGCCGCCAAGCGGCATGTTTTCCGTGACGCGTAAGAGAAGTTTTATTCGTTCAACCGCTTGCGGTATGCTGGATTTGTTTATTTTGCACTTTTTATATGTTACAGAATCAAGAAAAAGATATGGAGAGCTGCGGGGTTAGCTTGAAAGAAGGGGGAACAGTATGCTTTTGATTGGCAATATGTTATGTTCAGCCAGGGTGAATTTCCCCCTCAAGAAGGGACATTCAGAAAAGAATAATCTAATCTCTCTGAACCACACTGAATACTATTCGACTTCTGTATGCTGAAAGATTTACAAATTTTGTCAAGAAACATTATAATGTGTTTATTATGTCAACAGCAGTTCACAATTTTGTTTTTAACTGCCATCATTCACTCAAGGAAGTGATCGTGATACAGGCGAAAGCCGGCCTTTGATATGCACGAGATGCAGGGACAAAATGAAAATTTTTGCTGTGATAACCGGTCCCTCATAGGCGGACAAAATAATTGATTGCCTTAAAAAAAATAATACTCCTTCTTCTATCTCAATTTCTTGACACAATACAGTATCCGAAATAAAATAATTAAAGAGAGTGGGTAGTGAACAAGGGTATGGGAAGAGGTTAAAATTTTGTTACCCTGAGGGTGTAATATATTTTTTCATATCATTTATTTCTTGCGTTTTCTATAAAATGTGAATTATGGTTTTATACATTAAGGTTTTATACATTAAGATCCTGGTTTTTTGTACCAGAATTTTATGCTCTACTGACTTATTATGTCACGTTACCTACTATGACATTCTACAGGTAAAAACCATTAGGCAGGTGCACCACAGGCATTTATTGGTTTGCACCTTTTAAGTTTGAAAGTTAACTTGCCTATCTTTATGACCAGAAGAGTAAAAAAAACGTGCTTGCCGCACATCGGGGAATTTCAGAAGCGGTGATAGAAGAACTTACTGCCTTCCTGGCGCAAAAAGGTCTTCTGAAACGGGCATTGAAGAGCGAAAAACCCCTTATTGTGGATAATCTGGCGGAGAACAAAGACATGCACTTCCCAAAAACAGCAGGGGAAGGCTGGCGCTCTGTGCTCTGTGTCCCGCTTAAATATGGTCATGCCCGAAATGGTGGGTATGGAGCTCTGCCGTATTCTGGAACAAAAATACCCTTCGACAAAGGTGTTTGCAATAAGCTGGTATCCCATACAGAACGAATCAGAGGAATATCAACCTAGTGACTTTGACGGCTGGCTTCAGAAACCGGTTTCAGTGGACTCAGTTGCGAAGGCGCTCTCCGGGGTTTTCAACGGGAAAATTTATAATTAAGAAGCGCAAATTCTCATTGTTGATGATGAAACACATGTGCGCAGCATGATGCAAGCCGTGCCCGCTGATGAGGGGTACAGTCTTGATTTTACCGAGGATGGCGCCCAGGCGCCCGATAAAATAAGGTATACTCGAGGAATTGGATTCGATATTGATACAGATAGCCGAGATTGTTGTGTTTACCCACCCTGAAACCACTATAGATCTGGAGCCGCACAGGTTTTCATCGTCATTCCTGGAATTGTTTGAAATACACAGCATCTGCAGGCCAGGCAAGAAGTTCCCTCAACTCCTCGTCGAGCTTCATGATGGTCAGGGTTACACCGGCCATCTCGAGCGAGGTAAAGAAGTTTCCCACATACGAGCGGTACACCGAGATTTTTTTCTCCTGCAATACCGTGCCGATGGTGCGGTACAGAATATACAACTCCATGAGCGGTGTCGACCCGAGCCCGGATACGAGCACACACACCTCGTCACCTGCCGTAAACGGATAATCGGGCAGAATGATATCCAGCATCATGTGTGCTATCTCATCTGCCGTTTTAATCTCTGTTTTTTCAATGCCCGGCTCCCCGTGGTGACCAATACCAACTTCCATCTCGTTTTCCCCGAGGCTGAAGTTCGGCTTCCCGACAGCAGGGATGATGCATGGTGAAAGACCCACACCCATGCTTCGTGTATTATCGATTGCCTTCTGGGCGGCTGCAATCACCTCATCGAGAGTCCCGCCCTTTTCTGCACAGGCACCGCCTGTTTTCAGCATAAGCACCTCACCGGCGACACCCCGCCTGTCAGCCTCCTTCCCTTTGGGAGCAGAGGGCACGTCGTCGTTTGCAATGACCTGTTTTACCTTTATCCCGTCATCTGAGGCCATTTCTACCGCCATATCCACATTCATAACGTCACCCGCATAGTTTCCGTACAGGCATGCCACCCCTTTCCCGCTGTCCGCCGCTTTGAAGGCGTGATAAAAGGAGTTTGCCGGAGGTGAAGTGAATATCTCTCCGACAGCGACCGCATCGACCATCCCCTTTCCAATATAGCCGATGAATGCGGGTTTATGACCCGATCCGCCACCGGTAACGATACCGACCTTACCCTTTACCGGCGCATTGGCGCGCGCTATAACCCGCGCCTCATCAAGCGCCCGCAGTTCTGGATGGGCCATAACATATCCCTCAGCCATTTCATCAACAACCGCATTTGGATCGTTAATAAACTTCTTCATTCTCACACTCCTCCTCTGATTCTCAAAATTATAGGGACATCATACCTACAACGATTTTTTCAGGTGTTGGGCGATGGTTTTCAGGATAAGATAACAGGACGCGGAGCCTGCATCGATCACCCCCCTGGAGCGTTCGCCGAGCCTGCTCGACCTGCCCTTTTTTGCAACAAGCTCTTTTGTACTCTCCATTCCCAGTCGTGCACTCTCGATAAGCGCATCGAGTGCTGCGCCGAAATTCTTGCCGCTTTCAAGCGCTTTTCTATACCCCTCCTCCGCTTTGGCCAGGGTATCTACCAGCGTCTTGTCCCCGACTTCGGCACCGCCTCTCTTCTTAACTCCCGCGAGAGCTTCAGTCAGCATATGAAGAACATCCTCCGCCTCGAGGTCTTTCTTTCCCTCGACAGCCTTACCCATTTTCATGAAAAGGGTGCCATATATAGGGCCCATGGCACCGCCGATATTAGTGACCAGCGTCATGCCGACATGACGGAGTTGCGCCGAAAGATCATTCGGATGCTCATCGATCTTTTCCTGTGCCATGCCGAATCCCTTTGCCATGTTGATTCCGTGGTCCCCGTCGCCGATAGCGCCATCGATCTCACTGAGCCACGCCTTGTTGGCCTCAATCGTTTCGACAAGGCGAAGCACCAGACTGCGGGCGTCAATTTCACCTGCCATGTATCAGTCCCCTTTCAGTTGTCATTCAGACAATTCTTCCGGCATCGGGCAAAGAAAAACCAGTCACTCGCCGAAAATCGAACGTGCGATTACGAGCTGGGAATTTCCCGCGTCCAGAGAGCGCATCGCCTCCTTGAGCTCTTTCTTATCGATTCTATCAAGAATTTTTTCCGCCCCGCGTAAATTCCTGATGCACAACTCGGCCGCCCTCTTCCCGTCCATCCTGAATGGAAAGATATCAAGGCCGATCCAGCCGGCATAGCCCATATCCTCGAGGTAGTACATGAACTCGAGAGTCTCCTGCAGATGCACGCTGACCGCGATCATGTCATCATCCCAGTCTCCATATGCATCGTTCATGTGTACATTGAAGAGTTTTTTATTCATCTGCAGCAATACCGCCGATTCGGCCGGCTTTTCCTTTGCCATGAGTGAGTGCCCGAAATCGATGACCACACCCACATTTTCTCCACACTCCCGCGCGAGATACAAAGCCTTACCGACCGCACCTATCGTCATGTACTTCCGTGGCTCTTTGAGCTTGTACTCGAGGCAGATCTTCATGCCGGTACTGTACCCGGCAATCTGCTGAATACTGTCTCTGAGGGTTTTCCAGTGATCCCGAAAATCCACCTGGAAAGAGTAATCGTACCCGTCGCTTCCAAGCCACAGAATCACGGCCGGACACCCGAGATCAACCGCATTGTCGATGCTCTTCTTGCAGATGCCGATTGCCTCATCCCTGATTTTTTTATCGGAGTGAGATATCGATCCAAGTTTGAACTTTTTATCACCGAACGTATTCGCAAGAATACCGGTGAGTGCAAGCCCGTTATCCGAAAGCCACCCCTTGAACTCTCCGAGATTGATCCCGTCGATCTGTGACGATATAATCTCAACACCGTCGATTCCGTCGATACTCCCCGCAATATCTATAACCTCGCGAAGCGTCAGCGCCTTATCGGCATAACCTCGCGGAACATACCGGTCGAAGGCACCGCCTAATGCCCAGAGACCTGCTGCATACTTGAATTTTCCCATGACTGACTCCTTCATTAATATTAAAATATGTGACCCTGCACAAGTCTGGATGAACACAGCGTTACTCCTCAGGCTGCAGGGCCTGTATCGTTTCTTGTTTATACCTTATTATGATACAACCGGGTTCGTAATTTTTAATTTTGGACTGCAATTTTAAACAGCACGACATAGTACCAAGAGCACACCGGAAACGAGAACGACCTTCCTAACAGTACTGTAAAGCAATCTGCATATAGTACGCAATCCATCTTACACAGAAGAGCCTGTTCTGTCAATATATCACTTCAAATAGCAGTTCTGGCGCACCAAAGTTTCATACTGTATTCAAATGCTTCATAGCAATAAAAAAATGCCTATACAACATTGCCCATGATGTTAATTAAGGGAAGATTCCACCTTGAAGGATAGATTCACCCTCGTATTTCTCATAATTCTGTCTGACAGTGCACACCAATACCTTTTTGGTCTCCTTTATATATCCGCCTGTCTATATCAAGCGAAGCTGAAAGGGGCGATCAAGATGCTCCTTGACCAGTGATGCGTCCAACCATGGAGCAGCCATGGTTTGTCGAACAAAGTGGATAAATCTTCTCACCCCCAGAGTATAATAAACTCGCACAATACACTCTGAGTATTGCGCCAGAATGTTTATCGTATGAGCCAAACGCATCAGATAATGGTAGCCCTTCATGGCATTCCAATCAATCCTCACGCAAACTTTAATCTGCTAATCGGGTACAAACACCGTTGGTTTATAGTATATCTTAAGAGTTGTCTCTTTTTATCCCTATGTCATGAATTCTGAAATAAAGTAAATAAATTGTATAAAAATATATTATATGTAATTTTATAAAAAAAATATATATATAAATCAATTTAGGCTTGACAAAATATGAAAAAAGGTAAAAAATGAATATAATTTTTTGAAATAATAAGAGTAAGGAGGTGAATTTTTCAGGAGAAACTGAAATAGTTCTTGGTGAACAATAAATATTTTCAATTAATTTAAGTGTACTTAAGGTCATTAATTGACTAAATATAAAGAGTTAAATAGAACTAATTCATAATTGTTGAATTATTCACCAATAACTAATTAAATTAAGGAGGAAAAAATGGCGGAGAAAAGAGAATTAAAGAAAAAGCTCAATACACTTGATGTTACTGCTCTCACTGCAGGCATAGTGATTGGGGCCGGTTTATTCGTTGTTACAGGAATTGGCGCGAAATATGCCGGATCGTATGTCTGGGTATCATATTTAATAGCGGCAATACCCTGTTTTATGGTGGCCTTCAGTACATCAATGCTGGCCCAGATGTATCCTGTGGAGAGTGGTGAAAGCTATGTCTATCCAACGAGAATAGTATCTCATGTATGGGGATTTCTTTCCGGGTGGGGAATGTGGCTTGGTGTCATAGGGCTTGTTTGTGTCACGGCCAAGGCTTTCATTATTTATTGGAACGCTCTCCCGCAGTTTGTAACTCAGGTAAACGTAGTAGGGGGTGCCGTATTAGTACTGGCAGTATTCTGTTTCTTGAATTTCATGGGGGTCAAGGCAGTTTCTGTTGTTCAGAATATTCTATTCATCTTTATGGTTTTAGGGATAGTAATATTCATTATCTGGGGTTTGCCTCACGTTAAATCAAGCTTCCTGTTTATGGAGGCTCCAAACGGGTTTAACGGCATAATGAAAGGGGCCTCTATTCTCATATTTGCCTATACCGGACTTACACTGGCCGCGGACCTGGGTGAAGAGGCGAAGAATCCGAAAAAAACCATTCCCCGGGGGATGTTTTTTGGTGTTACAGTGCCTACCATATTATATACACTGCTGGCTCTTGTAAGTGTGGGTGTAATGTCGTGGAGTGAATTTTCCTCAGCAGATGCGCCGGTTGCCTCGGCTGCTACAAAGTTTATGGGCCCCTTTGGAGTAACATTTGTTATTATTGTTGCGTTTGCCGCCATATTGTCGTCACACAATGGGGAACAGGGAATAGCAACGAGAATATCTTTTGGTCTGTCAAGAGATAAGATTATTTCAGGGTGGTTTACAAATCTCAACAGGTTCGGGACGCCTCATTTTGCCCTGTTTCTTTCTGCTGCGGTAGCTCTGTTTTTAATAGTGTCGGGGACGATACAGCTTGTAGGGGAAATACTCAATTCGATGTTCCTGTTTAACTGGATCATAACACATCTGTGTATTTTCATGCTGCCGAAGAAATGGCCCAAAATGTATGCAGAAGCGAAAGTTAAGCTTAACGGCTGGAAAATGATAGTTCCTATCATCGGATTGGCTTCCTCGGCGGTGCTATTAGTATACCAGGGCTGGCTGGCATTGACTTACTCTGCAATATGGCTGATTCTCGGAGCCATTGTATATTACATCGGGTTGAGCAGGAGGAAAGAGGAAATCAAGGGATTGCTCAGTGAATGGCCGTACGGCAGGTATTTTAAATGAATCCTGGTAAAGTTGAAAGCTTAAAAATCTACACATTATCTGAAGATTATACCGGTTATGATAGCCCTTTCTGGGCGTCATTCGGGATTTCTTTCCTTCTCCACATTAAAAGTGGAGAAGGAGAGAAAAAGATTTTGTTTGACACCGCGACAGATGCTGAACCTGTTCTTCATAATATGAAGCTTTTAGAAATCGATCCTCATGATATTGATGTGATCTTTTTGTCCCACAGTCATTTTGACCATACTGGAGGCCTTGCCGATATTCTCAAAGAGATTGGAAAGGACGAGATTCCAATAATTGCCCATCCTGAAATATTTAATATCAGTATAATGCCTGAGCCATATCCGGAACCTTATAGGTCCTCAATTTATTTAAATCAGGGGCTTTCAGGTAAAAATTCAAAAGAAAACATTGAAAAATTAGGTGGAAGATGGTACTTAACCGGTGATCCCATGAATTTAATGACAGGAGTGATGACAACCGGAGAGATTAAGAGTGATGATAAAGTAGATTATGAAAGAGTGCCCAATATAGATCTTTTGGACCTGAAGGATGGAAAACTTATTCCAACAATGGTTAGGGACGATATTTCTCTTTCTGTAAATACACAAAAAGGGCTGATAATAATAACCGGATGTTCCCATGCCGGTATTGTGAGCATAGTAAAAAAAGCTATAAAAATAACAGGTATTAAAAATGTTGAAGGTGTTGTGGGTGGATTTCATCTGCTCAGTGCAAACAGCGGGGTAATAGATCAAACAATTAAAGATCTAAGAAGTTTAAATGTTGATCGAATTTACAGCGGTCATTGTACTGGGTTTGAAGCAGAATATAGATTTAGAAAAATCTTTTCCAGAGACTTTGAAAGATTAAGTAGTGGAAAAATAATTACTTTTAAATAATTGTGAATCCAGGATTCACCAGAACTTACCATATCGCCCTCTGATTTATCTGTTTTTCGTAATAAATATACAAAATATTACATAACATGGTCATTTTCGATCTTAATTGGTATCTACAATACTATCTGTCAAACCTCGATAAAATACGTTGACCATCCTATAGAAAAATAAATGACCAATAAAAACAAACATATTTGTCCAAACGAAATCATAGTCATTTTCTTATGAGCTCTAAAAAAAGTTTGTTCTTAATTTCAATATTTTTATCCGGTATTGAAACTTTGATTTTGTCACTTTTCAGACCTTTTATTCATGTTCAGACATTTTACGATTGTTATGTGGAGGATACAGTACACTGTATACGGGGAAGTGCGTTTTAACTCTGACCAATGCATCATCCGGCTGCAGCAATCTGATTCAACTACCCTCTATTGCAAAAGCTCGGGAAGCCACCGTATGTCCGGCACACCAGGCTCTTTAACCGCTCGAAGCTGCCTCGCGGAAAGCGGAGAATCTGTCACGATCATCACTGCGCCTAGCTCTTTTGCTTCCTCGATCCGTCGTTCTGAAAGCCGTCTGGCAAGATCGGGATAGGTTGCCCAGAGCCCCCCCTCGACTCCGCAGCTTTTCGATAAAGAACGAGACCAAACAGAAAAACACGCTCCATTCCGAGTGCATCAAGTATCGCCCGCGGTGTTTCGTAGACCTCATCCTGCAGCTTGGCCGGGTCTGCAGTTTGACGGTTTAATGCCTGCTTTACTGTGTCGGGTTCAAGACCCTTTTCAAGAATCGCGTGTCTTGCTGCAATGACGTATTTGCTCACCGGATAGTGACGCACACACCATGCCTGACTTATACTGTCAAGCGTCGATTGAAAGATAATTTCAGCATCACGAGCAGAAAATTCTGCCATGCCATTTACAACGCGCCACAGCATCATTGCACGCGGCCCTGGTTGTGTGACTCTCGATGAGCGTTACATTCGCCACATCGGCCGCAGGCTTACACATAGGGCAGAACCGGCAGCCGTATAGCACATCTTTATACTCGGATAGAGGCTTTATCGTCATAGATCAGCTCCCATATATATGGTTTTATCCATTAATATCTTAATCTTCAATTTCTTGCTAATATGGCAAGAAAAAATTAGCGATATTGGAGTCTGATTACTGACAATTCAGGTACAACAAACATTTCTTTTATAGCAAGACCTGCTGTAATAACAGCCTTGCCGAGTTTCGTCAGATAGTATTTATACGTATGGGCAACACGTTTAATAATACCATGAACCCTGAGTCGTTTAAGTATCCTGGAAATTGCACTGCTGCTTTTATCGGGGAAGTACACGCGAAGGTATTTATTGTACAGGCCATTGATGTTGAACTCTCCTCGTGCCAGGACTTCAAACAGTTTCTGGTCGTCGGCACAGTAGAAATTGAATCCCTTGTAGGATCGATTTTCTGATCTCACGGTCTTTGATACTTTCTTGAGATGTTTTACTCCCTGGCTTGGATCGTCGAAGGTCGGGATGAACTGGAGGTAGCGCCTGTTCGATGCCTTAAGGAGTCCAGCGAGGAAGTAGAGGCTGTACATGGTCTTTTTCATGGGAGCGATTTTCCGGACAGTCTCTCCTTCCCGAGTCTCCACTTCTCGAAGGTGCTTGAACTCAGAGACGCCACCTGCCACGGTTTCGATCCTGAGTATGATTCCGAACTTGTCGTACATCTTGATCGATGATGCACCCATAATGTTTTATCAATGAAGTAGAAGTAATAGTGCAGGCACTTGCCGGAATTGTACTTGAGAAAGGTCTTACCGGTTGATTTATCATGCCAGGGCTTGTAGCTTGTGCAGGTTTCCATGGCCGAGAAGATATGGACAAGACCGGGATGTGTGCCTCGTGATTTGATGATTTCCTTAATACGGGCTTCCTTACGGAAGGCTTTGATCTTTCTGATGAACTCGATTTTGATGCCATGCTCCTGAGCAACATGTTCGGCGTTTTCCCGGATCATGTCCCGGAGAGTCTGAGCAAACTGTGGGTAGTCAAATATCCTGATCTTGTGTATAAACAGAAACTCTGTCATCCCTTTGTCGTAGCACCAGCCGGGCAATGTGCCCTGGAGTATGACGCGGTCATAACATGAAAGGACCCTGGCGATCTGATCTTTATATCGTTCAGTAAGAATCATACGTTGCCTCCATAACTACAAAAGTGATTACTTATTGTAGCATGGATTTTACCTTTTTGGTCCCGGCTTGTCCGGGTTAGGTTAATTACTGAACAAAATTGATTCAAATTTGATACAGTATCGCACATTTTACCGAATAATAGATTTTCTGTTAAGAATTTAATTCTCTTTTTAATGACCAATGTATAATTTTTTCGAATACTGTTGAAATCGGCTGATTGTTCTTGAACATTCGGGTACCTGTAGCTAATTTTGTAAAAACTCCCGAAAGTATAAAATGAGATCAAAGTATAGAAGCCTATCAAAGCAGCTCCTGCGGTTTCTTGGCCCCGGTTTTCTCGTTACCGTCGGGTTCATCGATCCCGGAAACTGGGCTACCAACATTGCCGGAGGCTCGGAATTCGGTTATGATTTATTATGGGTAATAACCCTGAGCACCCTGATGCTCATACTGATTCAGAATATGTCAGCAAGGCTCGGAATAGCAACCGGCAGGTCGTTGGCCGTGAATATCAGGGAAAGATTCCCCAGGCCTGTCGCTGGGTTCATCGGTTTTACCATTATAACGGCATGCGCCGCAACGGATGTCGCTGAACTGGTCGGTGGAGCAATCGGTTTCAGACTCCTATTCGGGTTTCCCCTGTGGCTCGGCGCGTTTGTAACGGTGATACTGGAGGTTTTTTTCATAGTTACACAGAGATACCACCGGCTTGAAAAATACATCCTTGCCTTTCTCGGCGTGATATCCATCTGCTATTTGATCGAGATATTCATTGTAAAACCGAACTGGTTTCAGCTCGCTCCCGCAATCGTTGTTCCGCGTATATCAAGGAGCAATATTTATATAGCAATGGGAATTCTCGGCGCTGTAGTTATGCCCCATAACATATTCTTGCATTCAAACGTTATTCACAGCAGAAATTGGGGGGCCACTGAAACTGAAAAAATAAAACTGGTACGGTATGAAAAGATTGATACAATATCGGCAATGGGGCTCGGATGGGTGGTAAACTCTTCGATGATCATCGTCGCTGCGTCTGTATTTTTTAAGAACGGTATTCTGGTTAACAGCATTCAGCAGGCATCTGAAACATTAAAACCCCTTGCTGGAAATCTCGCGGGGTTTTTATTCGCCCTCGCACTTGTTTTTGCCGGCGTTTCATCGTCGATAACTTCCTCAATGGCAGAGGTAAATGTTATAACCGCATTTTTAGGAAAACCTGAAGATCCAAAAACTACCCTCTACAGAATCGCGACATTTATAACAGCGCTACCTTCGTTTTTCATCATTTTATTGGGGCTTGATACTTTCAAAATATTGATACTGAGTCAGGTAGTTCTCAGTATTCAGCTTCCGTTTACACTGATCCCATTACTTATACTGTGTCGCAATAAAAAAGTTATGGGAGGATTAAAGAGCAAGACTATGGAGTTTTCCCTTGCAATTATTGTTTCTGCCATCGTCATATTTCTCAACGTGTATCTGCTGTACAGTACGATACACCGATAGGAGGCAGGAGGCCGATGTATAAAAATATCCTTTTGCTTCTCGACTGTTCACCTTTTGACAGGGTTGTTATAGAACATATCAGAATGCTCGCAAAAATTCACAACTCACATGTCCACCTGTTTCATGTTGTTCATGCGCATACGCTCGATCAAAAAAGGACGCTGATCCGGAATACGGAAGAGTGCCTGAAAAATGCTGCCGATACCTTCAGGCAGGATAATCTACAGGTACGTTATTCCTACAAAGAAGGTGAGCCGGGTCCTGAGGTGATCGGTAAAATCAATGAAGAAAAATGGGACCTCATTGCACTTGCCACACACGGCCACCGGTTCGTAAGTGATGTTATTTTTGGAAGCATATCGAACGCGATAAAGCACCACACTGACATCCCTGTACTATTGATAAGAGGCAGTGATAAAGAGAAAAAAGGCTGATGATGCCACCCCCCTACAGTACTTTTCTTACGGCAAGGGCAATTTTCACGAGTGACAGCGGTATACCACGGTAGACCAGATAGCGATTCTCCCACGTCGGCTTAAACTTGCTCTTGAATTGCCGCACACCCTTTGCGTGAACAAGCCAGTTGAAATGTTCTGAAATCTGGTAGATTGCATTTTCCACCATCGAGGTTCCTGGTTTGCTGCCTATTCCCGCCAATCCCAGATAAAAGGTTCGATACCCGGCTTCTTTTAAAATCAGCATCATACCCAGAAAAAGGTAATCCATAACACCCCAGTGCACCCCCAACCTGTGCCTCATCAAATCAACTGTCGCTTCTCCATCCCGGTAAGAAGGAATCTGGTTTGTAAAAGCGACCATGCGTCCACCCTGATCACGAAGAGCGAAAAGAGGATTCATCTCCAAATACCAGTGTTCAAACCGGCCCTCGATAAACCCGAACTCCCGGTGTCCCGGCAGGGAGAGCCACTCATTCGACACCTCGGCAGCCTCATCGAGAAGGTGCCGCGGATGAGGCGGCTCATACCTATGCAAAGAATAGCCGTCTCCCTCGAATTTTCTCTGAATATATCGAAAATATTTTTTCTTCGCCGTGGTGGAACTGAAATGTTCAAGATCCACTATCGCCCCCTCCCCAATTTTTATCACACTCAATCCGAGCTGTTTGTACATGGGGATCAGATCAGGCAGCAAAAAAGTCGCAATCCAGCCCTTATCCGAACAGAAACTGAGAAACAAGCTCGTTACAGACTCTATCTCATCTTCAGGTCCAACTGCATCACCGAGACATACGGCAACACCAGACAGCACCTTATAGGCAATGAAAGACTTCTGTGTTTTCGAGAAAAAAAACACCTTATCCGGCCAGGTTTTAAAAAAATCATACGACGAGTGGCCCGATTGCTCTACGATTTGCCGGGCCAGAGTGCGCTCATGGGGAAGTGATGCATACCGATAGGCAACCGGACGAAACAGGCTGTACGCCCCGAACACCGCGGCAACAAGACCCATCACATGAAGTGAATCAATAAACCATCGCGCATGCCTCGTAATGGGGGACAGGTCACTGTTTCCTATAAGGCTGAACTCACGAAGGGTTCTTATCAATGCATCAGTAAACTCGAAAGTTATACTAAAGTCACGTTTATGCAGAAACCAGAAACCGAATGTGCCGTAGGAAACAGCAACAAGCAACGAAAGTCCCATAAATAACAGACCATTTGCAATGCTGCGAGGTTCGGTTTTCACTGTGAATCTATTATGAAAAATAATCAAAAGCATAAAAGCCGCTGCCGGAGCAAAAGCAGTATACCATAACTCCTGCTGGCCGAGATGAGTAACCATTCCCGCAGCTGAAGCGACAACAGCAAACCACCATGCTATTGTATGACACTGTAAAAGCCGGAAGGAAAGATATATGAGCATGAAACCCAGGGTCAGGGTCAATGAACGGCTCAGGTGAAACAGGCCGAACGGCATCAGCAATCCGTAAAGCCGTGGGTGAAGTGGAAATCGGGTAAACAGTACCTGTAGAATACTCAGTAATCCGTTAAAAAAAATCGCAAACGCAACAAACCGTATTGGGCGACGACTTCTCGTATATTCTTTTTCCGGGTGAGATCCTGCAGATGATTTTGTCGTTTTGGAATCGATGATTCGGTTAAGTACCTCCCCATCCCCATTTTTACCAGAAGCTTCTTTTTGGAATTCTGAAGCCATCATAACCCCCTCACATTTCGATGAAACTTCAAATCAGTTATCTTTGATACTCAGTCCTGTCAGGGATCGGCCTCGAAACGACATACGACGCTTTTGAGTCCATATTACCACATATTTGCAGTTATTGTAAAAGGTATAAAACACATATGTAGAAATTGTACCAATCGGATGGTGTACTGAAAAAAATCTAGGTGCAGGTAGTATAACAAGACCCAGTTCAGCTACAAATACAGACGCTGTACAAAAAAGTTGTAATTACCGCCTGGACAATAAAATTGGAAAGCCCCGGATGTACCGGGGCTTTTTGATCTGCATGATTTAAAGAGATTTTACGTGTGCTGCTTGCAAACCTTTGGGGCCTTCTTTTATTTCAAAGGAAACCTCTTGATTTTCAGCAAGTGTCTTGAAACCGTCAGCTTCGATTTCAGAAAAATGCACAAAAACATCGTCGCCATCATCTCTGCTGATAAACCCAAAACCTTTCTGCTCATTAAACCATTTTACTCTTCCTGTTGCCATAAACGTTACTTCCTCCAAAAATATTTTATCCTCTTTATAATGAGGACACTGAAAGATACTATTTTTTTGAATTATTTGTCAACTCTTTTTTTGAATTATTTAATCAAAACTAACATGGTTTATGATTATCTATCGACAAAAAAAAGAATATAATAGTATATAAACTTTAAAATTGATGTCGTAACTCGAATAGACTTTATGTATTCTTCCACCTTTTTTCAATTCATACGAATATACTAGCCGCAAAGCAGGCGAGTTCACACGGTTAACTAAGAAGTACAGAAGATATTATTTTTAGGATTACCGCCTCGGAGTTCCTGAAGGAATGCCTTCGGGTATAAGCGCCGTACGTCTTTAATAAATCTCCTTCCACCGTATTCCATGGGCACTTCAGTAGTGTTTTTTATGTATATTTTTTTAAAAAAAAATAAAATTTACATACTAATTTGAAACAGGCTGTTATCATATCAAAACCGTATTGGAATCTATTCAATTTTAAAAATAAGGAGACAATAAGAGTATGCAAAATAAACATAGATTGAGAATAATTTTTCTTTTCATTATCCTTATGGTTTTTGTTATTGCAACTTCAATAGTGTCAGTAAGAATATGGGGAGGGAAACCGGAAACTACTTCAAAAACCAATGAATTGATTATTAATGAAGCAATGACACTCGAAAAATTTGGGAAAGCGAACCAATTATCGAATGAGGTTTTAAAAAAGGTTTTTAGCCTCACCTCAAAGGAAGATCTCCAAAAAAGCCTTGCTGAAATGAATATCCCTGCTGAAACACTCAAAGTAAAAGTCAATAAAGCGCGTGCTCTGGAAACTGAAGAGGCATCGAAAAACTGGATAAAGATCCTCGTTAAGTTTGCTCTATGGGCTGCTTTTCTCATAGCCGTCTTTTTCCTTTTGCGAAAGAAAAAGATTACGCCTGCAGTAAGAAAAATATTATTATTCAGTGCAGTCGTGATTTTTGGTGTTGTGCTCGGTTCTGATCCAAGTCCCATGGGTACGGTAAAAGACGCGATTGTCCTGTTTGGAAAAAGCAAAGCGATTTTCCCGCAACGGGCCATTGCATTACTGGCAATGTTGATCGGCGGAGTTTTTCTTGCAAATAAATTCATCTGTTCATGGGGCTGCCAGTTCGGCACACTTCAGGATTTGGTCTTCCGTTTAAACCGAAACTCCAAAGACCGCAGGGGAATACTTCCGCAGATAAAAGTACCATTCTTCCTCACAAACAACATACGCATTGCTTTCTTTGTCGCGCTGACCTTCGTTGCTTTCGCATGGGCAACAGACATCATAGAACCGATAGATCCGTTCAAAATATTTAAACCAGCTGTTCTCGGCGTTGCAGGAATTAGTTTCATTGCCGTTATGCTTATAGCTTCTCTTTTTGTATATCGTCCCTGGTGCCATTTCTTCTGCCCCTTTGGCCTGGTAGGCTGGTTAATCGAAAAAGTCAGCTTGAATAAAATCCACGTGGATTATAACACCTGTATCGCCTGTTACCAGTGTTCTAAAGCATGCCCTTCAACGGTCATGGGAGCGATTTTGAAGCAAGACCGGATGACAATCCCCGACTGTTTTTCATGCGGTACATGCATTGAAGTATGTCCCACGAATTCCATCAGTTTCAAAACCGTAAAACGCACCAGGCCGCCTGCCGGGAAATTCGAGCAGGAACAAAAAAAAGAAACAGTCCGGATAAGTTGAACCAATCATTGTTCTGTGAAGAATCATGAATAAGAAGAGAATCAAAAGAGAGAAAATAACCGTTTCTATAATGGTTGGGATGTACTGCAGGCATTTTCATCGAACAGGCCCGGCCCTTTGCGCCGAATGTAAAAGACTGCTTGATTATGCCTTCAATAAAATCGACCGCTGTTCGTACCAGGAAACCAAGCCGGTTTGCTCCCGGTGCCGGATACACTGCTACAGGAATGAAATGAGAGATGATATAAAAAAGGTGATGCGGTATTCGGGACCGAAGGTGCTCTTATTTCATCCGATGTTGGGGGTATTGCATCTAATCGACCGATTCAGGCCGTATCCGGAAAGCATACCAAAAAAATCAGGGAACTGAGTCAGCACATATACGGTGTATATCATAAAAAACAGCGCAATCGATATTCAGTAGAGATAGTTTGTAGATATCCCGAATCAGTCCGTCACCGCATCGGCCCGTGAATGACAGCCCTGAAGAAATAAAACCCGATAACGCCACTCACACTTATTTTAATCATCATTGCGGCAATAGTGCCGAAGAATACACCGAGCCCCGATTTCAGGGCGACCTTCTTATTTTTATTGAAAATAAGCTCACCAATGATAGCTCCAGCAAAGGTCCCGATAATCAGTCCGAAGGGGGGAAAAAAAATCATACCGGCCATCAGGCCGAGGATCGAACCCCATACACCGTATTTGCTGCCTCCATACTTCTTCGGCAGATACACGGGGAGCACGAAATCAAGAATTGTTGCTATGACAGTTATGACACCCATCGCGATTAAAAAGGGCATGGTAAATGCCTTCCAGTGATAGGCCAACGATATAAGGATCAGCGAAATGTAACTTACCGGCGGACCGGGAATCACCGGCACAACACAACCGACGATACCGATGATGACAAGCAAACCTCCGAATACAATGAGCACAACAGCCATTTACTCTCCCTCTTGTTCCGCGATACATCAGTATTAAATTTTAATCATAAATAAATATTAACAAATTGTAGGCTATGAAAAAATATAAAAACAAGATTTTAAGGATTTATTCATGACGTGCAAATAGATAACCGTGAGATCGAAGAGTACGTGAGATTTGCGGAAGAAAAAGGTCTGAAAGCAAGAATCGGGGGGTAGCTATGATCAAGAATACCGAAAGGGGTGTCACGAAAAGGATCAGCAACTTGAGAGAGAAGGTGCTGAACACAAAACCTGCTGTATGCACAGAGAGAGCTCGTGTGTATACCGAGGTATACAAAGAGAATGAGGCGAAACCGATAATTATCAAACGTGCACTTGCACTTTTCGAAACTCTGAAGAGGATGACAATTTTTATCGATGAAGGCGAGCTCATTGTCGGGAATCATTCGTCGAAACTTCGTGCTGCCCCTATTTTTCCGGAATACGCGGTGTCGTGGATTATAAACGAGCTCGACCAGTTCGAAAAGAGATCTGGTGATGCGTTTTATCTTCGTGATGAAACAAAGAAAGAACTCAGGGACCTCTGTTCGTACTGGCATGGAAAAACACTCCGGGAAAAAGGTGATGCTTTGATGCCCGAATTCATCAAAGAGATCCATGAAGCGCATATAATCAGAGCAGAGGGCAATCTCACCTCCGGTGACGGCCATATCGCAGTAAATTTCGAGAAAATCCTGGAACTTGGCATTCAGGGGTATCAAAAACATGTACAAAAGCACAGAAAGTTGCTCAAGCTGGAAAACCGGGAGGATTTGAAAAAAGAGCAGTTTTACAAAGCAGTGGAGACAGGATGATATAATCGCACGAACAGAACATACTCTCTGAGAGGATAAAATGAAGGATATTTTATGTGGAGTTGATTTGGGCGGCACAAAACTTGCGCTTGGACTTGTCGGGGAAAACGGAGTTGTGATCGACAAAACCGTTGTATATGACCATTGTACAAAAAACGAACATGAAATAATTCTACAGATACGTGATATCATCAAAAACCTGTTAAAAACAAATGCTATTGAAGAAAAAAATTTACTGGGAATCGGCGTGCTATTCCCAGGGCTGCATACCCGACTTCAGTACCTTTCTGAATTCACGGCTCCGGCCAATGATTTCCTCGAATTGGTTTTGCTTTTCTTACTAATTTTCTGACAGAAGTTCTTCAAACTGTGTCACATAAGATTTATCCAGTTCTTTGTCAAAATTATTGAGCCATTTTATCACATAGTCTTTATCAAATTGTTGATTTATTAGAATTACATTTTTTATATCTTCAATATCTCGAGGCCTGCCGGCAATGATCTTGTGAATAATAAGATCTTCAACTGAAGTAAAGCGCACCGTTGATTTTCCTATTTTCACATATGACACTCTCTTCAATGCCGTTTTTTCATATATTGAATCAGAGAAAATAAAATCTACCCTAAATCCACTTTCCACTTCGAGGACAGGCAGGACAAATGTTTGATTCACAAATTCCTGTACATTATTAACAAGAACTTTTAACCCGAGTTCCTTCGATATCAGTAATAATTTGTCCAGATACTCCGGACCGACACCAAGGGTGATATCAATATCTTTTGTGAGCCTCGGCTCTCCATAGAGGAGCACAGCCTGTCCGCCTATTATCATATATGGTATTTTATATTGTTCGAGTATAATCGCCAGTTTTTCGATAAGTCTTTCAAGCACTATTCACTACCTCAGCAATCATTATATCTGTCTCAATACCCTTCAATGGCTCTTTCGCAAACACCTTTAGCATTAATGCTTCTTTATGAAGCTCTTCCACAATCCTGAGGTTTACATAAATATCGGGCTTCTTTTCTTTTTTCAAATTGTTCTCGAATTTTTTAAGCAAAACTGCATTCTTAATCATGAAACACAACTCCGGTCTTATTGTCGAAAAGATTTCACTGATGAATATATTGTACATCAGCTTTTTCAGAAACCCAACACTTATTCTCTTTCTGCTTTTTCAAGGAGTTCCAGGTTGGCATTTTAATTCAACTGAACCTATGTGATATGATAGATGATAATTACATTAATAACCGAGAAATAGCTGTAGATTTTTTTTAATACTCGTGATACTGTTTACTACCAGCTTTCCACGCAAACTATTTAATTTTAATGCAGGGGTACTTCGCTGGACCTGGAGGGTCGGATTTTACGGTTAATGGATCCTCGGCACAGATGAGTATCCCCTTTCTCGCTGAAAACTGTTGAAGGCTACCCTGCTGATCTTGAGATAGAATACCCTGAAAGACTCTCCCGGGGTCTGATATTTGTAAAATGGCTTCTCGCTGTCCCCCACTATCTGTGCTTGACACCGCTCATGGGGTAGAAATTCTTTAATGAAAAACACAAACTTCCTCCTTTATAACCTGTATTTTAATTATTACAGTAAGATTAATGACAAATAGTTGATTGATTTGGGTTGAGTAGTTTTGATTGCGGGATAAGTTTTATTGATTGAAATTGTGTTTCTGTTTTAGGCTTATTTGATTTGTTTATCAATCAGGAAGTTGACACGGTTGTAATAACGTTCCGCAGGTATACGACGTTGCGACGACAAACAAGCTTTGCAAAATTAATTGTGAAGCGATCGAAATAGTAGCTTGGCCAAAATAACTATCCAATGTCCCGAAGGACAAGCCGCTGCAAGGAGGCTCAGCGTATACCCGCTGTTAGCCGAAGTTGGCCATAAATAGTTTACACTTTTCCTAGCATATCCTTAATCATGTCAAGGAGTTTCTTACTATAAATCTCCTGCTGATAATGTACCTCGCAGGGAAATTTGTCGCATCTAAAGCAATAATCCACATTGTTCTTTATAGCGCACTCAAGTATAAAGCATGGATGCCCACTTGCTTCTATGAACTTCTTCAGCTTCTCCGGAGCTTTTGGATCGGTCCCAGGTACACAACGATCAATAGGACAAAGCCCCTTTTCTGGAAATACGCAGACTTCACAAGCTAAACCACATGCACTTGGCATTTTATATCACCTCTTTTTTGTTATAGTATAAGATACATACATACTTTTTCGCCAATTTCGGCTAACTTCGGTACAAGTGTAATATATGCACATTGCGGATATACTTCTTTATATATAAAAATCCGAACCCTACTGTTCCTTTATAAATTTTGAGATATAAAATACTTATATGCTATTTCTTTAAATAGCATGTTCAGGTATAAGGGTAAGGTTAATTAATTATATTTAAGAAATTAAAACTTCCTTTCCTGAATGTTCAGGTATATTCACCTTGTTCAGGTATTTTTGTTGTGATTTGTTAATTATTCTTTTTTCAAGCTCTTCTGGAGTGAGTATCTTGTTTAAAAAATCAAGATCATTATAATTGCAGCTCAGTTTATACTGATTTGCAAGCCCATTCCTGGCCTTAATAACCTGAATATACTCGTAATCCTTTAATATCCTGAAGTTATTCCTTATCTGTGCAAAGGACCAGGATGTATATTCCCGTATCTCCCTCCGTTCAAAGATTATTTTATCTACAGGTATGGTATCCCGCCGTGATTTTTCACTCAAGTATTTTTTGATAAGCTCAAGTAGCTTTCGTGCCGGCCGTGGTAAATCATCCAGGGTATTATCAAGCACTCCATCGGAGAGAAGTTCATGAGCAATCTTGTAATCTTCCGGTGTACATTCGATGTACTCTACTGTTTCATTGTTCTCAAGTTTCAGCTTCTTTATTTTTCTCTGGTACTGATGCAGGAAGCAGACAACATGTATTAATCTAGTCAGATCCTCTGATTCATCAATACCAATAATAAAGCAACGATTGAGATTCTCTGGATTTATCTCCCCATTTGTTGTTGTTTCCACAAAGAATATTGGACCTTCAACTTTAATACTCACCGTTTTTATCTGACCGGTAACAGAATCCTTCATGGGAATGGCCTTGGTGATTACTTTTTTGGTTGTCAGTTCTCTGAGAGGATAATCTGAGCCTTCGCTCCCTTCTTTTTCTCCAATGACAATAAACCTGTGTTTCAGGTCTTCTTTCCCGTAGTAATAGATTGCCTGTGCTGAAAGATCGCTGACGCTCTCCAATTCCTATGGTGGGCAGAGGCTTTCTGTTATTTCTGCCAAAAGACTCTTCCCGGCACCACTCCTTGAAATGAGAATAGCATGAAGCGGATTGTCCATAAGCCGGGAAGTCATCACAAGATAGAGCAGTATTTTGTTTTTTTTCTTTCCCTTACATACCCCAGCCTTGTGTAGTCATCTTCGATTTCGTCGATGAGATGCGGATTTTGTAGAAACCGTATACCAATATCTTTTTTATACTCCGTTAATTTTGACAATTCATAAAAAAGCCTCATTTTTCCATTAAAGGTAAAGATTGCTTTCTTGATTCTGTGCTCATTGATAAACTGGATGTATTTGGAATCACTGCCAAAGAGAAAGGTTGTGTTTGGATTGTCGCTTTGGATTAAAGATAGAGCTTCTAAAGGATTCTCTGTAAAAATGATATCTTTGACATTTTTAAGAAAGGGTTGGTTGAATATCCTGGAATCATTCATGGCGATCGGCCTCTTTTTACTGTTGGCGAATATAGAATAGCCTATAATGTTTACTACTGCTTTATTCTCATTGTAAATAGTAATTGTTATACAGGCTTTAAAAAGCTCTTTTCCATTTTTTAAAACCCCTATTTCTGCTGCCCTTTTTTTTTAGATCATCATTGGCCTGCATAAGATTGAGCATCATTCCATTCGAATACCCGATACAAAAATTTTCAACCATTGTTGGACGGAAGTAACCAGGCAAGGTAGTTTCTCTAACATTTATTGTATGTTCTGGAAGACCATTTTCATTAAGTATTTATGAAAATAGATCAATAAATCCATCTAACTGTTTACCACCAGTTACAGACCCTCGACTTCCATAGTCCTTTTCCCCGGTAGCGCTCCCTTGCTTTTTAGCTTGATCTTCACGAATAAACCAAAAATGTTTTACTGCATCGGAAAGTTGTTTTTTATAATTCATAACTCATTGATTTAGCATATTCTTTAATTCTTATATTTCAAAAGATATTTTGGCTATATTCTTGCAAACGCTTTGTTGCAAATTGATAATATTTAGGATCAATTTCAATGCCAATACTATTTCGACCCCACATTGCTGACGCAAGGTTTGTTGTTCCAGTCCCCATGAATGGATCTAATACAGTGTCTCCTACAAAACTAAACATTCGTATTAATCGTTCTGCAAGTTCTAAAGGAAAAGGTACGGGATGGTCTTTGGTTGATGCTCCATTAATATCATGCCGAATTTGCTGAAACCAATGCTTATGGTTACTATCTGAAATCATGCTTAATAATCTACTTGCAAATGTTGGTTCCCTATACCCTCCCGGTTTTCTCTCCATTATGATGTATTCAATATCATTTTTTATGATCCCATTTGGTTCATACGGTTTACCTAAAAATCTTGTATTCCCTGGAACCTCATAAGAAGCGTTGGCAATTTTATGCCAAATTATTGGTGCAACATTATTATAACCAATTTTTCGGCAGTGTTCTTGGATAGAGGCATGTAGTGGTACAACTGTATGTTCACCGTTATTTTTTCTTCTAGAAAGACATACATCACCAACTACACAAAGCACGATCCTGGAGCGCTCATACACGGGCTATGAAAAGAAAGTCATAAAATTCCACCCGCCGTGGATGACAAATAAGGACAATGCTTTCGCGCACTACGTCATGGAGGCGCTTCGTAAGGCCGGCCAGCACCCCGAGTTCGGGTATTTCAAGGGCGGAACAGACGGGAGCATGAGCGGGACCCTGCTTGGGACCACGACCCTGGACTACTCGGGAATGGAGGAGAAACACGCTCACACGAGCGAGGACATGGTGAGTATCGATATGATGCTCGAATCGATAGCCGGTTTTATCTGCATAGCGTGTGAACTGTTCGGGCTGGAACCGGAGATGCTCATCGAACGACACCGGTCATGAATGGACACGTCGTGAACGGGAAGAGCGAAACTTCACCGGGTGAGGTAGGCGGATCAACCGGTGCGCACTACCGCCCGCTGCTCTAATCCCTCCGGCGCCGCGTGTACGCAACAATAAGGAAGAGCAGGAGCAGCCCATATGCGATCTGCCTGAGTGCCTCCGTTGTCTGCAACGCGACGAGTATACTCGTCAACGTGGTCAGAAAGACGCATCCGGCTATTGTCCCTATATATTTACCGCTCCCGCCCGCCAGCGATATTCCGCCTATCGCAATGGACGCGACCGAAGTCATGATATAGGGAGCGCCGAGGTTGAGATAGGGAGTGCCCGTATAGCTCAGGAGAAGTATCCCGTCAAAGGCTGAAATAGCGCCGCATATACCATAGACATACATCCTGAACCTGTTGACATTTATCCCGCTCAATTCCGCAGTAAGGCTGTTCGCCCCGATTCCGTACAACAGCTTCCCCCATTTCGTTCGTTCCAGTATGATGGAGGCGGCAATGATGATCAAGATCCATAAAATGATCATATAAGGAATACTGGCGATCCGGCCGTTTCCGAGGGTCTCGAGCAGGGGCGGGGCCTTCCCCGTTGGAAATCCCTTCGTGATGATGAGTGACAGCCCTTCGACGACACTTCCCATGGCAAGCGTCATGATGAGGGGAGGTATACCCAGTTGTGTGATGCCGGCCCCTGAAATCGTTCCGATCAAAAACCCGAGGAACGGGACGATGATCAGCGTCGGGACAATGTTCATATTCTTACCGTTGAGGAATGAGGAAGCGAGGACCACCCCCAGGGACATGATGGAACCGACCGAGAGGTCGATGCCTTCTCCCCCTGAAATTACAACTATTGTCTGCCCCAGCGAAACGATTCCCAGGAAAACCGACATCCTGAGAACGGTCATGACATGCTTGAAGCTCATGAAACCCGGGAATATAACCTCCCCGAAGATGAAAAGTATGAATATCGCAACAACTGCGACGAAAATCCTGTTCAGAAAGATTTTTTTCAAATAAACCTTCAAAGAGAGGCGCATGCTTTTTGTAGTAGACACGTGATCCCCGCGCTTTTTCATATTCTTCTCTTCATCTCCCACAATTTGGGTATCGTGCCGATTGCCAGGGACACGATGATGATAATACCCTTCATGAACTCCTGGTAAAACGATGTGACATTGGCGAAATAGATGATATTGATCAACAACCCGAGGATCATCCCTCCGATCGCCGCTCCCCCGACATTTCCCCTCCCACCCGAAAACGCAATTCCACCGATGATCGCGGCAGCCACTGAATTGAGTGTATATCCCAGTCCGCTTCGCGCGTCCCCCGTGGCCGTCTGCGCGACAACGCATATAGCGGACAGCGCGACGAAGAATTCGCTCAACAGAAATGCCTTGATCTTCGTAGTCAGTATATTTATACCACTTGCAAAAGCCGCCGACTCGCTACCGCCAACCGCGTATATGTGTTTGTACAGCCGGAGTCTGCTCAAAAAAAAACAGATAATAAACGTACCAATGAGTATCAGAACCGGAGCCGGGATAACTCCCGCGATATCGGCACGATACGCCTTGTAAAAAGCTTTCGGAATGTATCCGCCGGGAGTCGGCATTATGTAAAGCGCGATGCCGAAAAGTGTTATCCATGTTGCGTAGGTCACAATAAGAGGAGAAGGTCCGAGGTAGCTTATGATAAACCCGTTTACGAAACCGACCAGCAGTGCCAAACCGAAACCGCACAGTATAGTGAGAAAGATGCTTACCGGGGAATCCCCCATGGTAGAGGCCATGACCGTTGTTATCAGTGATATAGTGGCCCCGACCGAGAGGTCGACTGCGCCCGCCAGAATGACGATGGCCTGTGCGATGCTCACCAGGATGAGCGGGGTGAAGGTTAGAAAGTTCGATTTAAAGGCCCGGTAGGTAAAGAAAGTAGGCTGCAGAATGATATTTATCACAACAAGTATAATGACAACGACAAGGCTCGGAAGCGTGGGATTTTGGGATATTTCCTTGAAAATTCTATTTTTATTCAAAGTCCAGCGTCTCTTTCCTATGAGATGTGCAGTGGCTGACGATCCGACGATATGTTGAGTGAAGACTCAACGATACGTTCTTCACATATATCATCACCTTTCAGTTCATCGACGATCTGGCCTTCGAAAACGATGAGGACCCTGTCGCAGTTCGAGATCAATTCATCATTGTCGCTCGTATAGAGGATCACCGAAGTTCCTTCAGCCGCCAAGTCGGATATGATGGAATAGAGGTTATTCCTCGTTTCCACGTCCACGCCCTTGGTCGGGTCATTCAGGAGGAGCACTTTCGGTGACAGCGAGAGCCACTTTCCGACGACGATCTTCTGCTGGTTGCCCCCGCTGAGATGGGAGACAACGATATTCTGGTCAGGCGGGACCAGGGAAATCCTCTCAATCAATTCGTCAGCCTCTTTTTTCAGGGTGGAGACTGGCAGGAGGAAACCTCTTCTCCGAAGCGAAATCCCGGGATACGAAAGATTATCGAATACACTGTGCTGAAGGAACAACCCCTCTTTCTGCTTGTCACCGGGGACAAGGAACATACCCTCCCTTATGGCCTGCCGTGAATGCCTGATCTTCCTGGTTTGTCCATTTATCCTTATAGTTCCTGAAGATGTTCCCAGAAAACCGGCGAGAAGAAGAAGGATTTCTTCCTGTCCCTGTCCCTGCAGCCCGCCTATGCCGAGTATTTCTCCCTTCCGCAGATTGAAACTGACATCCTTCACCCTCCCCTTTAGGGAGAGATCTTCAATTTCCAGAGCACATCCGCCTTCCATGGATTCGCGCTGCTTCTTCCGCTTCTCCTTTACATCAGCACCCGCGGCAGGAGCCCCTGATTTTCCCGTAATGAGGGGAATAATGAGACTTTCTTTTCTCTCCTCTTTCTTGAAATCGATTTCTCCGGCGGTCCGTCCATTCCGGAATGCGACCAACCTGTCGCATATCGTGGTTATTTCCCATATACGATGAGATATGAAAATAATGGAAACCCCTCTTTCCTTCATAATTCTTATCGTCGAGAATATTTTTTCAACCTCTTTGAACCCGAGCGATGCTGTGGGCTCATCCAGGATGAGGATCTTGGGGTCCTTTGCTATCGCCTTTGCGATTTCAATGAGCTGCTTTTCATCGGGAGAAAGGTTTACGACCTTTTCATAGATCGGGATGTGAATATCCAGAGCGTCGAGCGATCGCTGCGCCTTTTCGATGGAGTGCTTTTTATCCAGAAAACCGCATGCGCCGAGTTTCTCCCGGCCGAGGTTGACGTTTTCCCAGATGCTCATCTCCGGCACGAGGCTCAGGTTCTGATGGACCATGGCGAGCCTGTATTCTTCCGCGTGTATATGGGACTTCAGGTTGATTTTTTCGTTGTATAAGTGCAACTCGCCACCGTCCGGAATGAGTAAACCGCTTATTATCCGGGCGAATGTCGTTTTCCCGGACCCGTTGGCGCCGACAAGACCGCACACTTCGTTCTCATCGAGAAAAAAGTTCGCGTCGCTCAGTGCCTCAACCCCGCCGAAACTTTTCCTCACGTGTTTCGCTTCGAGAACACCCATATCGTCCCATTACCCTATTTGTTCGCATGATCTTTCCTGTAATTATTTCTATTTCAGGAAATACATTGTTAACTACCCTATTACAACGGCACGGGGAACCTGGAAGTGCCCCGTTCAGGGCCCTTCCTGACCCTTCTTTCTGAAAACTCCGCGTCCATCCGCACGGGTCGTCCTTGTCTTTCCCGTGTACGGGCGGAACCAATAGATCAGAGAAGTAACAGCCCCCTCACCTTCCCGAAAACTGTCACTCCCCCATCTGATTCTCAATCATGATCATTGAAACAGGGCGTCCAACTGATCCTGCGAATACCAGCCGTTGACATAGTAAGAATCAGCCCAGTCCTTGTACTTTGCATACACCTCATCGATGTTGCTGTTGTCAACAGTCATGACAGGTTTTGTGTAGACGATGTGGCCGTCCGTAAGGACTTCCGGTTTCAGCTTTTTCCCCTGCAGTATCCTGATCCCGATGCCCAGGGACGTACACACCGCTCCGGGAGAGTTGGTGACGCCGAAGGTAGAAAAACCCTGTGAGTCTTTCAGTTTTTTCCATTCCTTGATGAATGCCACCTGTGTTTCTCCGGACACGACCGGGAGCTTTATTCCCGCCGCCTGGAATGCCCTTATGACTCCCAGCGCCATGCCATCCTGTGTCAGGACCCCGTCGATCGACGGGAACGAACCCAGTATATCGCTCATCACCTGCTGGGCCGCCGCCTGGTCCCAGTTTCCGTTCGCCATAGCAAGGAGATTTATATCGGGGTATTTGTTCCAGACCTTTTTAGCCGCATTGTCCCGGAGTATGTTTCCCGGCTGGTCGGCAATACCGCTGATGTAGACAACATTGCCTTTGTAATTCAGTTCCTTACAGAACCATTCCGCCAATGGAGTCATCCACCATTCCTGATTCATGAACACGTTTAGGATGTCCTTGTTGTCGATCGGCTGATCGTAAACGATCACAAGTATGCCCGCTTCCTGCGCTTCCTCGATTACCGGGATCAATGCAGTGGTTGAATTCGGGTTTACAAGGAGCAGGTCCACGTCGCTCGTGATCAAATTCCTTATCTGGGCGATCTGCGTATTGACATCCGGCCCCGCATTCTGTATGATGAGCTTGTCGACGATGCCCATTTCCCTGTATGATTCGAATTCCTGCTGAAGGCTCTCCGCCATCTGAACCCTCCAGCTGTGAGTAAAGGGGCCATTACTCAAACCAACAGTGAACATTTCCTCTTTACCGGCCTTCCCCTTTGCCTTGCCGCTACCGGCGAAAGCAATCGTTGCAGCCAATAAAAGACATAGCACTACCATTGTAAAAACTACAATACTCCTTTTCATTGACTCCCTCCTTATGATCCTTCTTATTGTTCCAAAATCCTCTTGCCAATTTTAACATCTTCTCCCGGCATTGTCAATAACCCGGTTACAATAAAGTCCACCTTTTCTCAGCGCCATAAAAGCCCATCCTCATGATTGATAGGTTATTATAATTCGAGATTCGCCAACATACGAAAAAAACGTAAAAAGCCCCCGGTTTGCCCGTGAAATATTCACGAATGCTTTTCCCACCGAAAAACGACAGCCTCTTTGTCAATTGTTACCCTAATAAAACATTCTGTCAAGAATAAAGAAAATGTGAAGTTTCCAGGGCATTGCTGAAAATATGGTAGGGCATACCTCACCCCTTGATAATTCTTTTTTCATTGATGTGTAAGAAAATGAGGATCAGGAGGCCTTGATTTCAATTTTATCGAAGGGTGGTGCATTGTTTCTTTTCAGGCATTCAAGTACATTGTTTACTTCATAAGGGTCAGTGATTATTGCAATTACTCGTACCAAGGGCATCTTCGACATTTCATGGCCGCATTTTGGACATTCCAGTGGATTGACTTCATACACCTTCTGGATAAGCCGTGCCGAGCTTTACCTTTAGGCTCTGCTTGATACTGTTTCTGGATATTCGTCAGGAGACCCCACAGGCTGTACGTCTCCAGGGTTTTTGGGTCTGTAAGTAAATCTTGCAAGACTTCCATCTTTATTCGTCTTCCCTTTTGTTTTGCTGGAATACAGCCCATAATACCGGATAAGATGCTTGTGCTTTGGTGGTATATGCCGGGTAAGCTCTGCTATAAAATCACCTGTACCACAGGCATTCCCTCACTTCGTTCGGTCACCTTGAAGAGTTTTATGTTTTCTTTCCAGTATTCAAGGATTTAATAGAGATTGTTGCTGAATTGAACAGCTATGACATTGGCTTTAAATCCTGCACAGAGCTTATCGACACAACGAAACCCGAAGGCCGGCTAATGTTTCATCAATTCGGCTAATTTGCTCAGTATGAGCGTGAGTTGATCAGTCAGAGGACAAAGTTCGGGATGATAAAAAGATTGAAACAGGGATTGTGGAATGGACAGGCTCCATACGGGTATAAAATAGTAAAAGGCAAATTGGTTATAAACAGGAAAGAAGCGGATCTGGTACGAATGATCTTCGATCTGTACCTGAAGAAGAACATGGGCGTGGTCAATATTAGCAGGGAACTGAACCGTTTGGATATTAAACCGAGAAAGGGCAAGATGTGGAAGGGGAATACGATATACAATATTA
>Ga0315555_1000180_pt1 | contig 41849 bp, 35 predicted proteins | sample SalMarSW160380MG_FD_202113 | JGI IMG/M metagenome (GOLD analysis project Ga0315555, IMG submission 202113) | Salt marsh sediment microbial communities from the Plum Island Ecosystem LTER, Massachusetts, United States - Salt Marsh Sediment SW1603-80 ... | reverse complement strand
ATCTTCATACCGGAAAAGAGCCGCAAGGGAAAACAGGTAATCCGCAAGGAAATCACCGTCAGTAATATCAAACTGAATCCCGCCGTTAAAAAATACCCGGTCAAGCTTAAGCCCGCCACTCTGCACGACCCCCTCGGAGACTTCGAGCGACTCCAGGCAGTACTTGCCAGGAAGTTTAAACTACGTAATCTGACTATAGATTATCCCACCCTACGGAAACTACAGAACACCGTACGCGAAGGCCACTGGCAGGTCTCAGTATCTATATGGAATGGCCAAGAAATAATCGATGTTACCCCGGAACAAACGGACAAGTCCTACGGGCTGGCAATAGATATAGGCACGACGACGGTTGCGGGCTATCTCTGCGACCTTACCACCGGTGAAGTACCGGCCACCGCAGCTATGATGAATCCGCAGGTAGCCTATGGCGAAGACGTCATGTCGCGCATCGGCTACACGGTCAAAAACAAGGACGGACTCAAGCAGATGAACCGTTCGATTATCAAGGGATTGAACCAAGTCGCCGGTAAAGCCGCCGCCAGGGCAGGCATCAAGCGCACGGAAATAATCGATATGACGGTAGTCGGGAATACCTGTATGCACCATCTGTTCCTGAATATTGACCCTCAATACCTGGGTAAAACGCCGTTCTCTCCGAGCATTCATCACTCGCTGGATATCAAGGCGCGCGACCTGGGACTTCGGATAGCCCCGGGCGCCTATGTGCATGTCCTGCCGATTGAAGCCGGATTTGTCGGCGCGGACAATGTCGGTGTGCTTATTGCCGAGGAACCCTATAAACAGGACGATATGTTACTTATAATCGATATCGGTACCAACGGCGAACTGATTCTGGGCAATAGACAGAAACTTCTTTCAACCTCCTGCGCCACCGGGCCCGCTTTCGAAGGAGCCGAGATAAAGCACGGTATGCGGGCTGCCCCGGGCGCCATCGAAAAAGTTAAGATAGACCCGGAGACGAAAGAGGTGCAGTTCAAGGTAATCGGCAACGAACACTGGAATACCGAGGTGAATAATATCGGGGCCCGCGGCATCTGCGGCTCGGGGATATTTGACGTCGCTGCCCAGATGTTCCTGTCGGGTATCATCGACAAAGGCGGCAGATTTAATACCCGGATAAAGTCACCCCGGCTGAGGCAGAGAGGCAACCAAACGGAGTTTGTCATTGCGTGGGCTAAGGAAACTGCTATCAATCAGGACATCGTCGTCTGCCAGAAGGATATCCGGGCGATACAGCTCGCCAAGGGAGCCATGTATTCCGGCGCTAAAATAATGATGAACCGCCTGGGCGTTTCCAAGATTGATAGAGTCATTTTGGCGGGGGCTTTCGGTAGTTATATCGATAAAGAATCGGCGGCCGTAATCGGCCTTTTCCCCGACTGTGCCGTGGAGAATGTAAATGCGGTCGGCAACGCCGCCGGTGACGGCGCCTGCATGGCATTACTCGATATGAGAAAACGGAAAGAAGCCGATGTTCATGCCAGGAAGGTGGAGTACGTGGAATTGACCGTCGAGCCCGATTTTCACAACGCTTTTACCCGGGCGCTGAATTTCCCTCATGCCGAGGACAAATTCCCCCACCTTAAGCACCTGCTCCCAAGTAAAGAGTAGTGTAAGGAGGTTGAGATAATGAAAAAACTAGCCCAAGACATGTCCATTTATAACAAGTTTGATTTTGAAAAGCAACCTGTAGGCGCCAGGTTCTTAGCCACCCGGCCCGAGGGAATCGAGCAGCTGGACAAGAGTCTGTCCTTCTGCGAAATGGTCAAGGAAGCGCAGGAGAGGGGAACACCATTTTACTTCGCCAAAGAGAATGAGACCTGCTTTGGAAAAGCACTGCTGGGAATGGAGGACCTGCCCGCGTTCGCTGAAGCCGGAGAAATAGGTGTTCGACTCGAAATCTTCCAGGATGCGCGGGCTAACAGCCACCTCTATCAAGAGCTTTACGTACTACCAAGGGGTATCTGTAACTATGTTGCTTTCTCCACGTTAGATAAACTGGAATTCGAGCCGGACCTCTTAATAGTCCTGGCAAATGCAAATCAGGCAGAAATCGTGCTGAGGGCGATGAGCTATTCAACCGGAGCACTACGTGAGTCCAAGTCAACGGGAGTACTGGGATGCGCCTGGCTTTACAATTATCCCTACCGGAGCGGTAAAGTGAATTTTACCGTTACCGGGCTGGCATTCGGCATGAAAGCCAAAGAGGTATTCGAAGCGGGGCAGATACTAATCTCTATCCCCTATAACTGGATACCGGTAATCACTCAGAACCTGAAGGAAATGAAATGGGTTCTTCCGTCATACACGGAGGGCAGAGAGAAGTTCCTGATACGCGAGAAAACGAACATAGACGAATTAGCCCGTATGATGGAGAATCCCTAGACAGTTAGGGGGCAGGATAATGATAGCGGCAATCGTGAAATTCCAATTGAAGGACGAAGTACGGGAACAGTTAGCCGATATTAACGTGGCGCGGGAGCATATCCAGAAGGTCGTGGAAGGCTGCCGGAAAATCCCCGGTCTTAAAGAGAAGTTTTTTATCATGGACCCGGTGACGTACGCGCAGGGCGCCATGCTCATCTGGAAATCCCGTGAATATTTCGAAGCCTACCTGAAGTCCGACGAATACAAGGAAACAGTCCTCGATATCTGCGAGGGTGAACCCAGCGTAGAGGTCTTTGCCCATACCGCCAACCTGACCGACGGCGTCCTTATATAATATATACAGCCATTATGTGACTATTGTCATTTTACCTGATAGCGGTGACGTGTTAGACTTATTAAAAGTACGATGAGTTATACCGTTTCTGATGTAAGTCTGGAAAACCTCAGCTCTCTCTATACCGATTCAAAGCAAAATCTGAACTGGAGTTCCGTATTTATAACGCCCGTATGGCTGCAGGTATGGTGGCAGGTATTCGGTACAGAGACAGATTTGTTTATCCGAGAGGTGCGGGACGATGATAAGTTAATCGGTGTGGCGCCGTTAATGGTAAAAGAGAATACGGCATACTTCATCGGTGGTACCGATGTTTGTGATTACCTCGATTTCATCATTTCTCCCGGTAGGGGGAACGAGTTTTTCACGGCACTTCTGGATGATTTTATAAATAGCGGGATACGGCAGCTGGACCTGAAGCATGTACGTCCCGATTCCACGGTGTACCGTTATCTGGTAAATACCGCCCGGGACAGGGGATACCAGGTAGAATGTCCTGCTGAAGACGTTTCAGTAGAGATGGAACTGCCAACTACCTGGGAAGAATACCTCGAGGTTCTGAACTCGAAGCAGCGGCATGAGGTAAAGCGTAAACTGAGGAGGCTATCGGAAGCTGGGGAGATTAACTATCGACTTATTGATGATATATCCGCCGTACCCGATTTTATGGACCAGTTTTTTAAAATGTTCACCGAGAGCCGTACCGACAAAGCGGAGTTTTTAACGAAACAGCGGGAGGCTTTCTTCAGGACACTAGTTGATAATATATCTGAAGCAGGATTATTAAGACTCGGCATTCTTGAGCTGGATGGCCGGGGTATGGCGTCGATTATCTGCTTCGATTATAATAATAGTATATACCTGTATAACAGCGGCTATGACCCGGAATATAACTATTTAAGTGTCGGTTTATTGAGCAAAGTACTCTGTATACAAAAAAGTATCGAGGCGGGAAGAAGAAAATTTGATTTTCTCAAAGGAGCCGAAGCCTATAAATACCACCTGGGCGGTAAGGAAATCCCGCTTTATCGGTGTGAGATAAGTATTACGTGATGTTAGGAAGCGAAGAAGAATATGGAAAAGAATGGTCTCAAAATAGCCATGCTGAGCGTACACAGCTGTCCGGTGGGTACCCTGGGAGCCAAGGACACCGGCGGTATGAGCGTTTACATACGGGAGCTTGCCCGCGAGCTGTGCAGTCAGGGACATGTAGTGGACGTCTATACCCGCGTGCATGACCCCGCCGACCCGCAGATTATCGGCCTCGGCGAGGGAGCCAGGCTGATACACATCAAAGCCGGACAGGAACTGGATATACATAAACTGGCCTTGTATTCGTACCTGCCCGACTTTGCCTGTAATATGGAGAGATACCGGAAAGACAACGATTTACACTACGACCTGGTATTCAGTCATTACTGGCTTTCCTGCTGGGTGGGGAAATACCTGCAGATGTGGTGGGGTGTCCCGCACGTTGCCATGTTTCATACGATGGGCGCTATAAAAAACGGCATCGGCATCGGTGAAGAGGAGCCCGAGCTACGTATCGTTACCGAGAGAGAGGCGGTTCAGGACAGCCATCGTATTATCGCCTCTACGGAAAGAGAAAAAGATGATATCGTTCGCTATTACGGAGCGGCGCCGGAGAAAATCGGCGTGGTTCCCTGCGGCGTGAACAGGGAGATTTTTAAGCCCTCGAACAAACAGTCAGCACGACGGCAACTGAAATTGAACGATGACAAAATACTCCTGTTCGTGGGTAGAATCGACCCTCTCAAGGGTGTCGAGCAGCTGTTAGAAGCAGTTTCATACCTGAGAGACATCGGTAGCCTGAGACTGGTAATAATCGGCGGTGACGAGGACAGCGACGATGCCGTGGTATGGTTGAAGGAGATGACCAGAGAGCTGGATTTAAAGGACAGGGTTACTTTCCATGGTCTGGTAAAACATAATGAATTACCCCTGTATTACAGCGCCGCTGATGTGACCGTCATGCCTTCTTATTATGAGAGTTTCGGACTGGTGGCCCTGGAGTCTTTAGCCTGCGGGACTCCCGTGGTAGCGACGGATGTCGGTGACATGAACAATATAATTCACCAAGGCGAGACCGGTTACGTCGTGCCGGATAACGACCCTCAAAAATTAGCCGATAAAATAGGCGAGGTGTTATCCAAATCACATGATAATGTGGAATCTGCCCTGGCTATCAGCGAATCGATAAACCGCTACGACTGGTCAAATATCGCCGAAATGATAACCCGGGAATTTTATAAAGTGTCCAGTCAAAAAATGATGCCGGTTGCCTAGTCGACTTCCTTTTCATACCACAGGTTTTTCGCCTGAAGTTCAAAGCCTATCGACCGGTATAGATTACAGGCGGAACGGTTTTTACTGTCAACACTGAGTGACGCCGTTTTGACGCCTTTTTTCATGAGATAAGCCAGTCCGGCCATAAGCGCTTTCCTGCCGATGCCCTTACCCTGGTAGTCAGGGTCAGCGCCGAGCATATGAATGATGCCTTCTTGTTCACTATCGTTATAAACAGACGGCGCCGTCTCTACCCAGCAGTAACCCACGATTTTACCATCATGGCAAACGAAAATTACCTTCTCCGGGGAGAACCCCCCGAGCCTGGTATAGTAGGTTATCGTTTCCGTCGTGTTGGGATTATAGCCCCACTGCCCTTCGAAAGCGCGGTTCTGGAGACGCGTCAGCTCAGTCTCCTCACCCTGTTCGATACAGCGGCATTCACTGGCAGATTTTTCTACTTCAAGCCTGTCCATCTTAGATACGTTAATTTTCATCTCGAGATAGCTGCGGACAGGTTTGAATCCGGACTTTGCCAGGACTATCTTGGCAATATCATTCTTTTCCGGTATGTTTACATGGATATACCTGACGCCAAGCTCCCTGACGCGACCTAGCGCATATGAGAATAGCTGCTGGCTCAATCCCTTCCGGCGGTGCCCGGGTTTAACCCAGCATCGGAGAATAACCCGGTTGATATCAGGTTCGGGTCGTAAATCAAGTCCGCCTACTATCTCGCCGTTTGACTCAACGAGGAATAAATCTTTTTCGGGGGTGTAATGGGGCCAGTTCAGCCAGGCGGCGGCGATTTGAAGTGACACGGGATGACCGGACGGCCCCAGTTCGTTTGATTCACGGCACAGGAGTACATAATTATCAAAATCGGCCGGACGGTAGTTTCTGATTATATACGAAGCATCTGTCATTATCGAGTGTCTGTATTCTCCGGTCACATTGTATCAACTCGTAGAATGTTATACAATTTATAGTATCCATCCTTAAATCAAGGAGTTTCATCTGCAATGGAAAACGATTACTATATGATGGTAATAACACCACATCCCGATGACGCCGAGTTCGGTGTGGCGGGGACGGTGCTTAAACTGACACGTGAAGGTAAAAAGGTCGTTTACGTGGTCTGTACTAACGGAGATAAGGGTACCAGCGACAGAAATATGAAGCAGGAAGACCTGATAAAAATTCGCGAGAAGGAACAGCGGGCGGCGGCTAAACTCCTCGGCGTGAGCAAAGTCGACTTCATGCGCTATCCCGACCAGGGACTCGAAGATACACCGGAGTTCCGAAAAGCGCTGGTGCGTCTGATACGCCTTTACCGTCCCGAGGTGGTGGTAACCGCCAATCCGTACCGGAAGTACATGTGGCACCGCGACCACCGGATTACCGGTCAGGCGGTGCTGGATGCGGTTTTCCCCTATGCCCGGGACCACCTCTCGTATCCGGACTTACTTGACGAAGGTCTCGAACCTCATAAGGTGCATGAGGTATGGCTATGGGGAGCCGATGATGCCAACCATCACTCCGACGTTACCGAAACGTTCGATATCAAACTAAAGGCGTTGGGATGCCATAAGAGCCAGGTGGGCGATATTCCTCAAGAAATGAGAGAAAGATTGAGAGACTGGGCGAAAATGATGGCAGAGGGACAGGACTTCGAGCTGGCCGAGGCTTTCTATCGAATACAGATGAGGTATTAGATTTTTAAATCTAAGTTTTCAGCCAGAGTACATCCCCGAAGAGGTCCGGGCGGTGGTAACGGGATTCAAAGACATCGAACTCTTCCCTTTCCTTTTTCAGATTTGTTATCTCTCCATGTCCGGGATAAATCCGGGTATCGTCTGGCAACACGAAAATCTTCGACTTTAGTGAGTCGATAAGCTGTTTCAAATTGGCCGGCGACCATGTCTTACCGGGGCCGCCAGGAAAAATGCTGTCGCCTGAGAACAGGTGAATCCCCGCTTTAAAACATAAGCCACCCGGGGTATGGCCGGGGGTATGAAGCACGTCAAAGATGAGATTCCCCAGCGATATAGTATCGCCGTCTTTCAGGGATATTTCCGGTGAAGGCGAAATCTGTGACGAGTCCAGGGCATGGGCACCCAGAGGAACATTAAGCTCCGACCTTAACGCCGATAGAGCCCCCGTGTGGTCCATATGGTCATGGGTGAGTAGAATATACTTCGGCTGTGTGCCCTGAAGTTTATCGATTATCTTTTCAGCATCGGCGGGGGCATCCACCACCAGGCTTTCCTTCGTGCGACTGCATGCCACGATATAGCAGTTGGTGCCGTAGGGTCCCAGTTGAAGCTTTTCGATGTAGATATCTTCATCATTGACGACAACACTCATAATTTTATCTCTCCCGATAGTATTACTAGAGACAATAACGTAGTTATTATTATATCATGTGGTAAAATATCCTGTACCACAAACTAAAATGTATTACAAGGTAGTATAGCTCATAATCATGTCGAGACAACAAATTGCCAGAACAGCCGCAAATATACTGAATCCATATTTATTAAGCTTTATAATAATAATCCTGCTCGCCATAGAATCTACCTCTTCCGCCAACGAAGCCATCAAATGGTCACTGATTTCTCTCGCCCTCAGCGTATTTCCCGTTTTGACCGTCGTTCTTTATCTGGTACGCCGCAGAAAGCTCGATGGTATTTTTATTAATCCTCGCCACCAGAGAAGTAGAATCTATCTATTGGCAATCGGCTGTGCGGTTGTCGGATATATTGTCCTGTTATTTATCGGTGCACCGGAACTGCTGCGGGTTGCATTTTTATCCGGGCTGATAGCGGTGGTGCTTTTTATGATTATCAATTTATTCTGGAAAATCAGCCTTCATACCGCTTTCATTACGGCCTCCGTAGCCGTATTGATTATAGTTTACGGGAAAACGGCAGCCTGGACGGTAATATTCATACCGCTGATTGCCTGGGCACGCCTGGAAATGAGACTGCATACTCCGGCACAGGTGTTCGTCGGGGCTTTGCTGTCGGTAGCCGTTGTGACCATCGTTTTCGGTTTGTTCGGCCTGATCTGGTAGCTAATTACCAGTACCATTCTCCAGATTTAGTACTGCCTTTTATCCGCATCAAATCACACCCGGTATATGAAAGCTGTGTTATAATAGTATTCACGATTCATCGCCTGGGGGAAGAATCCTTGAAAATATTACCAGGAAATAAGAATACTCATATCGTGAAGTATTCGTTTATTCTCATTCTACTATTTTCACTGGTATTTCCGTGCTATAGCTGCACAGCCCCCGATACCACAGATGCGCAGAACGGCAAGTCGTTCATCTGGAAAATCTCATCCGATAATAGTTTTGTATATCTGCTGGGTTCTGTTCACGTAGCTTCCCCTGATATTTACCCTCTGGATAGCTCTATAGGAGACGCCTTCGAGATATCTGATAAGCTTGTGGTTGAGATTAATATTAACGAAGTCAGTACCTTAAAAGCCATGTTATTACTCCAGAAATACGGAGTATACCCCGGGGGTGATGGACTGGAAGAAAATCTCCCGGAGACGCTTTACATGAAACTGAAAGACCAGTTCCTGGAAATGGGTATCCTAATATCTACCATGAACGATTACCGTCCCTGGGTAATTGTCATGACGATGGAAGGGATGGTAACGGGGGATAATGATTATTCAGCGGAGTACGGCATAGACTTTCATTTCTTAGACGTAGCGGCTGACCGCGATATGGAAATACTGGAACTGGAGTCGGCGGAGTACCAGTTTGAATTATTGAGCAATCTACCGAATGAATTGATGATTAAGGTGCTTGAAATGAGCATTGAAGAACCGCTTACGGTTGAAGATGTTGATTTATTATTTGAGTTCTGGGAAGAGGGAGACGCGGCAGGAATGGCGGCATTTCTTTTCGAAGACCTGATTGAAGAGCCTGCCCTGGCGCCTTATTATGATGTAATATTCACCCAGCGTAATATTAATATGAGGGACAAGATAGAGGAATACCTGGCGGACGAATACGTATATTTTATCGTTGTCGGCGCGGGGCATCTGGTCGGTGATGAAGGTTTAATAAATTTACTACACGAAGCTGGGTATGACGTCGAGCAGATGTAGGACCGGGGATTGAAATATCAGGCTTCCCCTTCCCCGGTATCCCGGTCTGGCTCATTCTGAGCTAATTCCGCTTCAAGCTGCTCCATGAGACGCGCCGCTCGGGGATAGCCTATATGAAGTCGCCTCTGCAAGAATGAGGTAGACATATTGCTGTTTTTAGCCAGTTCCTTGGCTTGTTCCAGCAGAGGATCTCTGGGGTGACCGCCGATAGTACCTGATGGCGTAGTCGCAATCAGTGTTTCTATCCTTAATTTATCAGGGTCCTCTCTTTCCTGGCTGCTCCAGAAATAAACAAGTCTTTCTATTTCGGAGTCGGAGAGGAAGCAGCCCTGGAGACGCTTGGGCTTGGCAGCTTCGGTGGGCATGAACAGCATATCGCCCCTGCCGAGCAATTTTTCCGCCCCGGCACCGTCGAGGATAGTACGTGAGTCCACCTGTGATGTAACCGCGAAGCTCATACGCGTCGGGAAGTTGGCTTTAATCAGTCCGGTTACCACGTCAACCGAGGGTCGCTGAGTCGCCACGACGAGGTGGATGCCGGTAGCCCTGGCAAGCTGCGCTAAGCGGCAAAGATTGTTTTCAACCTCGTCAAAGCCAGCCATCATAAGGTCAGCCAGCTCATCGATAATTAAAACCAGATACGGCAGTTTTTCGTCACCCTGCCTGTTCTTATTATAGCCTTCAATATGACGCGCACCCTCAGCCGCCAGTTTCTGATAACGCTGGTCCATCTCCTGGCTGAGCCATCGTAAAGCGTTAAGCGCTTTATTGGTATCAACGATAACCGGTGTCGCCAGGTGAGGAATGCTGTTATACTGCGTGAGCTCAACCCTTTTCGGGTCGATGAGGATAAAGCGGACATCATTCGGGGTATTATGCATCAATAGGCAGCAGATAACGGTATTAAGGCATACCGTCTTGCCGCTGCCGGTGGCTCCGGCAATTAAAAGGTGGGGCATTTTTATCAGGTCGGAAGCGACAGACTCGCCGCCGGCCCCCTTACCCAGAGCCAGAGTCAGCTTAGATTTCGCCAACGACTTTTGAAACGGGCTGGTCTCGACAACGCCGCGCAGGCTTACCATATCCGAGGTGGTGTTAGGGACTTCAATACCGATGATGGATTTACCGGGCACCGGGGCTTCGATTCTGATGCTGGGCGCCGCCAGCGCCAGAGCCATATCGTTTGACAGCGACGTTATTCTTTCTACCTTAACCCTGGTCTTGGATACCTCATCCATCCTGACCTGTACGTTGCCGTCTTTATCTCGCTCTTTAATCTCCTTGTATTTTCGGTCCCAACCGGGTTCAACTCCGAACTGGGTAACGGTAGGGCCGGCGTTTATCTGTACCACCTTGGAATCGACACCATAGCTTGCCAGCGCATCCTCGATGAGTTTAGCCCTCTGGATGTTATCCGCATCAGTAAACTCAACTTCGGGTGATACATCCAGAATATCTATCGGCGGTAATTTCCAGCCGTCCACCGTCACTAGATTAGGGGACTGGCCGTATTTTCTCCAGACTTCCTCAGCTACCTGTTTCAGGTCGCTCTGTCTATCCTGAAGCGGGAGCATAACATCGGCCTTAGTTGGCTTTAAGGCAGCCGCTTTCTCTGCTAGGGCTTCCAGATTTGCCCGCGAGGCAGATACCTCAGGGGCTATCAGGGGTTGTCTCATTTCATCCGGTAAGGGCGGTTTTGTCCCGGGGGTTCTCATGTCAGTACTTCGTGGTTGTCGACCGTCTTTCAGCGTGCGGAGGGGTGCGGGTTGCCGGTTGAACCTCTCATATAGCCAGGTGAAGAATCCTGTAATAACCCGCCAGCTTTCTCTGGGAGCCATAAGGATAATCCCGATGACAACAAGCCCGATGATACGCAAAGTACTGATTAATACCGAGGCGTCGTAGGCAATTATCCCGCGTCCGAATTTACCGCCAAGGCCATAACTAAAGGAATCACTCTCCGGTGAGAAAGCCAGAATCCCCCATACCGCCAGTACGAAAGCAATGCCTCCCAGCCACCGGTACCAGCGAAATAGCAGCGTTGATAAAGCGCGTTTCCATATCAGTACTATCAGAATAATAATAGCCACTACGATAAATGCCAGCCCAATCCCGAATAGGTCAACAAGAGTATTTAAACCGTTTTTAATATTATTCCAGAATACCGCCAGAAGCACCACGATAACGGCGGTCATGAGAAGCTGACGCACCGGAGTAGATAATAATATCCGGAAAAAGCCGCCGCCACCCGGGTTTTTCGGGGTATTTCTTGATGCGCCCGGTTTTCTAATATTTCTTTTCCTAGCCATATTTATATTGTACTCCGTTGAGTCTATATTAAACCTTAACCATAAAGGGCAGAATCATGGGACGACGTTTGGTCTTCTTGTAATAAAATTTCTCCAGGGTATCCTTGACCTTGGTATTGATAAAACCCCATTCGGCGACACGACCGCTGCCATGGTCGAGGGTTTTTGCCAGAAGCTCACGGCTCTCGTTCATCATATCCCGGGACTCCCGCGTATCAACAAAACCCCGGGTGACGATATCAGGACGTCCTACAAGCTTGCCCGACTGACGGTTAACCGCAATAATTACGACGACGATACCGTCTCGCGACAACATTCTCCTGGTACGCAGGACCACGCCCCCAGCATCGCCGACGCTGAGTCCATCGACATATACGTTGCCCGAACCGACCTTGCCGCTTACCCTGGCATTCTGGGCGTTTAGCTCAAGGACGTCGCCGTCCTCCAGGACGAAGATATCGGACCGGGGAATACCAATGGACTCTCCCAGGCTGGCGTGGAGGCTCAGATGCCGGTACTCGCCGTGAATCGGCACGAAGAACCTGGGCTTGACCAATGTAAGCAGCAGCTTGAGTTCCTCCTGGCTGCCGTGACCGTGGACGTGCACCTGTCCCAGCTTATCGTACATCACGCGGGCGCCCTGCTTGAAGAGGCTGTCGACAGTCCTGTTCACCAGCGATTCGTTGCCGGGGACGGGCGTCGACGAGAGAACGATGGTGTCGCCGCGCTGGATATGGACGTGGCGGTGGTCGCGGTTGGCCATGCGTACCAGAGCCGAGGTAGGCTCTCCCTGACTGCCGGTAGTTACCATTACTATCTTATTATTTGGCATTCCTTTCAGTTCGTCGATACGCCCCAGGACACCATCAGGCGCGTTCAGATATCCCATATCCAGGGCCATCCGTACCGTATCGGACATGCTGCGACCGATAATAAAGACTCTCCGCTCGTGTTTAACGGCGGCATCGATAACCTGCTGAATTCGTGAAATCAATGAAGAAAACGTGGTAACGACCACTCTTCCCGGGGCGTTGGCTATTACATTTTCCAGCGAAGCGCCGACTATCTGCTCCGAGGGTGTATATCCGGGAAGCTCGGCATAAGTAGAATCAGAAAGCAGCAGCAGCACACCCTGAGCGCCCAGCTGTGCCAGGCGTGACAGGTCCGTTCCGCTTCCATGAACCGGAGTATAATCAATCTTAAAGTCGCCGCTGTGAACTACTATTCCTTCGGGAGTGGTAATGATTACGCCCGCGGCATCGGGAATGCTGTGGCATACGGGAAACAGCTCTATTTTGAAATTTCCGAGGGCTTCTTCTTTACCGAATTCCAGGATTTTAAGGTCTGCCGCGTCTTTTATTCTTCTTTCTCTCAGCTTTACCATGATAAGTCCCTGGGTTAGCTTGGTGGAATATATGGGGACTTTGTTAATCTGGGGCAGCAGGTAGGGCAGAGCGCCGATATGATCTTCATGACCATGCGTGATAACGATGCCTCTGATATTATCACGTTTTTCTACAACATAACCGAGGTCGGGTATAACCAGGTCTATACCCAGCATGTCTTCCTCGGGGAACATCAGACCACAGTCGATAATAAGGATGTCATCATCGTATTCCAGCAGCATCATGTTTTTGCCGATTTCACCCAGCCCACCGAGAGGAATTAACTTTAATTTCGGCCTGGACATATTAATGAACCTCGAACATATTCAGTTGCTGCGGCTGCGGTGTGGTTTCCTGAACGGTATCAGTTTCGGCGAGAAGCGCCGGTATTTTACTCATATCAGCTTCTATAGTCTGCTTTAAACTCTGCTGGTGCAGGGCGGCCGCGGGATGATACATGGCGAAGTAAATAATATCATCCTGTTTCTGAGCTGTTCCATGAATTTTGCTTATAGTTTTTCCCGGGAAATACCTAGCCATCGAGTAACGCCCCAGCGTCACTATCATCCTGGGCTTGATAATTTCAATCTGTTTGTCCAGCCAGGGCTGACAGTTGGTTATCTCCGAGGGCAAAGGGTCGCGATTACCCGTCGGACGGCACTTGATGACGTTGGCGATATAGACCTGTTCACGGTTCAGGTCAATGGAAGCCAATAACCTGTCAAGAAACTGCCCGGCCGGACCCACGAAGGGTCGTCCCTGCTGGTCTTCATGCCATCCGGGAGCTTCACCGATAAACATGATATCAGCATCTTCCGCTCCCTCACCGGGAACAACGGTAGTGCGGGACCTGGCTATTTCACACTTCTGGCAGAGTGCAATCTGTTCGTAAAGCTCGGTCAGCAGTGACATTTTAGTATCCTGTAAAAATACGTTCTGTTTAACTGTCTCTCTGAGGTATGATAACACCGCCGATAGGGCAAGTCAATCGGCTCGGACGCGTTCACAGTAGACCATTACAGGCTCGCTCCGGGAAGGAAATACCTTTAACCCCCTGCCTATCGTACTTGACCTTTATACCCATGAGGTAGCGAAGAACCCGCTCAGCTACAGCTCTACCAGCTTGACGGAAAAAACTTCAGGGATTTCCAGTATTTTTTGCTGTATTTCTTCGGGTAAAGGTTCGTCCAGCGTCAGCACCAGCAGGGCTTTACCTCTCTTTTCAAGCCTGCCCAGATGCATGGTGCTGATATTAATATCGGCGTCTCCGGTAATTTTCCCCACGGCGCCGATAAGCCCGGGACGGTCGCGGTGGTCACTGAAGAGGAAACAGGAACCGGGAGCAGGAACGATATCCAGCCAGTATTCATTAATGCGCACGATATGCATTTCGTCGTGCATGACCGTACCCGCCACGGCAAAAGAACCCTGGTCCGTTTGAAGTTCCACGGTTAGAAGGCTGGAGTAGTTTTCGCATTCAGCTTCCTTCTCTTCCACAACCGAAAGACCCCGTTTAGCGGCTACCAGGTTACAGTTGACCAGGTTTACCCTTTCATCGCTGGTGCCTTGCAGGAGACCGCCGATGACGGCTGCCTTGAGAATGTTGGTATCGAAATCGGATATGTCGCCTTCGTACTTAATACGGATGGCTTTGGTCTGCCCTTCCGCCAGGCGATAGACGAGTTTACAGAGTGTCCCGGCAAGTTTCGTATAAGGTTGTAGCACCGTCATCGTTTCCGAAGGTATGTACGGTACGTTTACAGCCGCTCTGGCCGGAAGTCCTTTAAAGATTTCGACAATCTGCTCGGCGACATCACGGGCGGCCAGCACTTGTGCCTCGGTCGTAGAAGCACCCAGATGAGGAGTCACGATTATACTTTCGACATTAAAAAGAATACTCTCGGTTATCGGTTCCTTCTCGAAGACATCAATCGCTGCTCCAGCGACTCTTTTCTCTTTAATCGCCTTTACGAGCGCTTCTTCGTCGATTAGTCCGCCGCGGGCGCAATTAATGATTCTCACCGCTGGTTTGACCTCGGTCAACTGCGGGGCTCCGATTATCTTCCTCGTCTTGTCATTCAGGGGCAAATGGAGCGTGATAAAGTCCGATTCTTTTAACAAACGCTTCATGTCAACCAGTTCTACCTGCAATTTCTGGGCATACTCATCGGAAACCAGCGGGTCGTTACCGATAAGCTTCATCTCAAATCCCTGAGCGCGCTTGGCTACTTCGGAGCCTACATTGCCCAATCCAATAATGCCCAGCGTCTTGCCTCTCAGTTCCGTACCCATGAACTCATTACGGCGCCATTGTCCCGATTTAAGAGACACATTTGCCTGAGGTACATTCCTGGCCGACGCCAGCAGCAGGGCGATAGTGTGCTCAGCCGCCGATACGGTATTACCCGTCGGGGCATTCACCACCAGCACGCCACATCGTGTAGCCGTTTCGACGTCTACATTGTCTATGCCCACTCCGGCCCGGGCGATAACCTGTAGATTCTTACCCGCTTCGATGATACCAGCGCTAACTTCCGTCTGGCTCCGCACGATAAGAGCCTCGTATTCTCCGATAATGTTGATAATGCCTTCCGGTGAGAGATTTAGCTTGATATCAACCTGAGCTACGTCCCGCAGGATTTCAATACCTTCCTCGGAGATATCGTCGGTAACCAGCACTTTCATTTTTTTGTCAGCCATATCATCTTCCTCGATATACTATCCCGAGAAGCCTGCCTTGGGTAAAACATATTTGAGTGCCTTCAGCAGGTCTTCGATTTCCTTTTCACTGACCATACCGAGATGACCGATGCGGAATATCTTGCCGTCAAGTCTCTGCTGGCCTCCGGCCAGTACAATCCCGTGTTCGGACTGCATGAGCTGCATGAGCTTTTTACCGTCAACGCCATCGGGTATGGCTATGGAAGAAACCGTGTTGGAGGCACATTTCTCATCGGCAAACATGGCAAGCCCCAGTGCCTTGATGCCATCCCGGGTCATTTGACCGATGCGGGCATGCCTCTGGAAAACACCCTGTAACCCTTCCTTCAATATCATATCCAGCGACACCGACAGGGCAAAAACCACCGAGACCGCCGGGGTCCAGGGATTCTCTCCTTTTTCATAATAGCTTTTCGCTTTGCCGAAGTCCCAGTAAAATCGTGGCATTTTGGCTTTTTCAAAAGCCTGCCACGCCTCCCGGCTGACGCTGGCCATAGCCAGACCCGGCGGGACCATCCAGCCTTTCTGCGAACCGGTAATGACAACGTCGCACTGCCATTTATCGACGGGTAAATCGATAGAAGACATACTGCTGATAGCATCGACCAGCAGCAATTTACCGGCATCTTTAACCACCTTAGCGATGGGTTCAAGGTCGTTGGTAACGCCGGTGGAGGTCTCATTATGGGTTACCATCACCGCTTTAATATCCGGATTAGCTTTAATAGCATCCCCGACAGCGTCAGGGTCGGCTGCCTTGCCCCAGTCGAAAGTGAGAGGAATGACATCGGCACCGAATGTCCTAGCGATATTAGCCCAGCGGTCGCCGAAGACGCCGATAGATACGGACAGGATCTTATCACCGGGGGACAGCATATTGACTACAGCCGCTTCAAGGCCGCCCGTACCGGAGCCGGTGAGGATATTAAGGTCATTTTTGGTCTGGTATACCAGCTTGAGTTTGTCCGTGACCTCATAGAGGATTTTCTTGAACTCCGGCCCGCGATGGTTAATCATCGGCCAGCCCATTGCCTTGAGGACTTCCGGCGGGCAGGGGGTAGGACCCGGAACACGCAACTGTGGCATTTATTTCTCCTATGCTATTATTCGCTATCGGTATTAATTACTTTTACATACCGTCTTTTACCAACTTTGACAATACTGCCGCTTTTTATAGCAACTCCATAACTTACTATGTCGGGATCTGCAACAATATCTATTTTTTTACCATCGATACTTACAGCTCCCTGATTAATTAGCCTATTCGCCTCACTATGACTCTTAACGAGGTTTATCTCATATAGTAGCAAAGGAACTGATACAAACCATTCTCTAGTATCAGGTTTACCAACCTCCGAACCACTTACCACAAATCCATTTTCCCTCATTGTAGCTACTCTTATTTTTTGTAATAATTCTTCAGTTAACTCTATTTCTGGTATATCCTCCGGTAACTCCTTCTTCTGGACTACTTTTATAAAATGTTTCTCAGCTTCGTCAGCATCTTTGTCATCGTAAAGCTGGGTGACGATATCCCTGGCCAGACGTTTTTTCAAAATCATCGGGTTAACACCCTCATCAAGCTGCTTCTGCATTGCCCGGAGTTCTTCAGCGGGGACATCGGTTAATAATTCAAAATACAGCATGATAAGCCCATCGGTGATAGACATCACCTTCCCGTATATCTGCTCGGGTGGCTCGGCCACGCCGATATAGTTACCGGTGGTCTTGGACATCCGCTGCACACCGTCGGTGCCCACCAGTACCGGGTAGGTAATACATACCTGCGGCTTCTGCCCGTAAGCTTCCTGCAACCTGCGTCCGGCCATGAGGTTGAAAAGCTGCTCGGTAGCTCCAAGTTGGACATCGGCCCGTAAGCTAACGGCATCATAACCCTGAGCCAGCGGGTAGAGTAACTCCCGCAGCCAGATAGGGTCGTTCTTTTCATATCGATTGCGGAGTCGGTCGCGTACCAGAAACTGCTGCACGGTAAAACACGACGCCATGCTGATGACATCGGCGAAACTCAGCTTGCTCAGCCACTCATAATTATAGCGAATCCTGGTCTTCTCGGGGTCGAGTATTTTTAAAGCCTGGTCGGCATAGGTTTGAGCATTTTTCTTGATTTCTTCCTCCAGCGCTATGGAACGGGCTTCATCACGGTCGCTGGGGTCGCCAATCAGGGTGGTAAAAGTGCCTATAAGGAAGGTGACCTCGTGGCCGAAATCCTGGAACTGCCGCATCTTTCTCAGAATGACCATATGTCCCAGGTGGATATCGGGGGCGGTAACGTCATAACCACAATAAACCCGGAGCGGACGCCCTTCTGCTTTCGCTTCCGTCAGCTTCTGGCGTAATTCGCCGGTCATCATTTCTTTTATCTGCGGGTCGCCGAACTCGGAGCCCTGCATAATAATAGAAACCTGTTTATCTATGGATTCCAAAAAGCCTCCTCCTTCATCGCTGATTAACGTCTGCCGACTCAAGGATTTTTCTACCCCGTTTGATATCGTCGGCTATCTGCACCTTGAGGTCATCGATACTGTCGAATTTCTCTTCTTCACGCAGCTTACCAACCAAATCAACATATAAATCATTCCCGTAAAGGTCGCCGCTGTAGTCGATGATATACGTTTCAATAGTACGTTCGTCGCTATCGAACGTGGGGCACAGCCCGACATTCGTCATCGATTCGTAGGCTTTCCCGTTAATATGAGCCCAGCTGGTATAAACGCCGTCGGGCGGTAATGCCTGCCCCTTGCTGACGTTAAGATTAGCGGTGGGGAATCCCAGGCCTTCGCCGCGTCCCGTGCCGGGGACAACCTTGCCGTGAAGGCTGAAGTAATGACCGGCAAGCTTGCGGACTCTGGGCATATCTCCCGCCGCCATTGCCTGTCGGATGGCGGTACTGCTGACAACCTCGCCGTTAATTACCAGGGGTGGCACGACGGTGACCTTGAAGTCCATCTCTTTACCGAGTTTCTTTAATGCGGCTGTGTCACCGGCTCTATTACGTCCCAGGGCGAAATCCGTCCCGATTACCAGGCGGCGCATTTTCAGGTGCTTCAGTAACAGACCGATAAAGCTTCGGGCATCGAGTTGCGCCAGTTCTTTGGAGAACGATAGAGGCACCACAAAGTCGACACCCTCCTTTTTCAGAAAGCTTGTCCTGGCTTTCATATCGGTAAGGAAGGGCAGCTTGGCTTTAGGGGAGAACAAATCCTCGGGATGCTGCCGGAAAGTGACAACGCCGGAGAGTAAATTCCCCTGGTTTGCCTGCTCAAGTAATATGGATATCAGGTGCTTATGTCCCAGGTGAACGCCGTCAAAAACACCGATAGTAAGCGCGGTGTCTTTCTCGGGAGTAAACCTGGCTAACTCTTCCTCAACCAGCACTGCTTCTTCTCCTGAGTTTTTCCATGATTCCCGAGGTGATATATCAACCGATTCCCCTCTAATCATGCGACTGATTTACATTATAAATACTAACATAAGCGTAGCTAAGAATCAATTGAAAAATCGTATAAATTTACATAATGTATAAAAAGAAAGACAAATGGCAGAGGCTGGAAAGATTACCCGGCACCGAATTTATAAAAAATAAGTCCGGCGGGCATCTTGGGATAAAAATAGGTCGATTTTTTAGGCATGCGATCGCCGCTATCGGCGATGGCTTTAATCATTTCAGGCTTTACCGGATTAACCAGAAAAGCGAGCTGGTATTCGCGGGAAGAGACCAGTTTTACCGCCTCCTCGGCGTCATAGGTATAAGAAAGGTAAAAACCGGAAGAATCAGGAGTAAGCCCCATAAGCTCTTCGAGTATAAAATGGTCGATGATACTCACATCCAGTTTCTGGCTATAGTCAGAATGAAAGCCGGGCATCATCCGGCTGACGGTCGCATCATCGCGTAATTCAAGCAACATGATTTTATCTTCCGTAAGACCGTATATCATTAACCTTACGGAATCGGCATCACCGGTCTGCAACAGCTTTAATGCATCATCAATACCGGAATTAGCCACCGGTATCTGTTTCAAGGTAAAAAACGTTTCCAGTCCGCTCATTATTCCGGAGAAAATTGACTTGGATATACCGCGTACCAAGCGGTGAGCAGGAAGTATCAAAAGACCGGGGTCGGAGAATTCGACTAATGTCATCATCACGAAATCATAGGGCTCTTCAACAGGCTCCGGAGGAGCGCCAAAGCGCCTTTCACGCTGATAGGCAAGGGCGCTTTCATAACGGTGATGCCCGTCGGCGATATAGAGCGGCTGTTGCGCAACAGAACGACAAATCCCGTTGATGGCATCGGTATCCCGAAACGACCAGAGGTAATGAGTCTCTTCGTTACCATATTCAGCCTGAATCAGCGGCTTCCGGCTGCTTTCCGTATCGAGTAGTGAAGAGATAGTATTACCCCTGTCTTCATATAGAGCCAGGATAGGACTGGTATTCGCCTGTACCGTCCACAGTATACTCAGGCGGTCATCCTTGGCTTTGGAAATCGTGTCCTCGTGAGGGCGTATCACCATCTTGTCCCACTCCTCCAGCTTTACCAGGCAGGTGATGCTGCGGCGGCGATATTCTTTATACTGATAAGTGAAATGGTGGTCATGAAGATATATTGCCGGTTTATCATCGATTTGAAGAGTCCCCTGTTCCAGCCACTTATTAAGGGTGTCCGAGGCACGGGTATACTTATTATCCGTGTCTTTATCATGGGGCAGTTCACGTCCGTATTCAATGCGCACAAAATTAACGTCGTTTTGTTGATAAAGCTCCTGCTGCATCAGAGGAGTGATAACATCGTAGGGAGGGCAGAGCACCCTCGCCATATCTTTCACCAGAGCTGGATTGTAGTGTACACCGTGAAAAGGGCGAATATCCGTCAAAATCGGCTCCTGACCGGATGATATCCTGGGACTGACTATATTAGTTTAACGTATCATCCGAAACAGGCGCAAGTGTATTATTAATTGATTATATCTGTTCGGTTATTATAGGATACTCTCCCCCTGCCCCCCTCTCAAACAGATACATATTTTGAAGGCTTTATTTAGTATGTTTGAGAGGGGGAGTTTATAATAAGAGGGGGCGAATCCCCCTCTTTTACTTACACCCCTCTCCGGCCAAACATAATGGCGGTGCCTAATCAGTGCATCCGGCTGGAGAGGGGCTAGGTGTGATGTATGCTCCTGTTTACCGAATATTATTATATCCAAAAAAGAGAATATTCTTGCTAAAGATCAGGCCCGGATGTTAGTATTAAACGTGATTGTTAAGAAACTCGTCGTGGGACCTATTGCCAGCAACTGCTACATCGTCGGCTCGGAAAAGACCAGGGAAGGCATGATTATCGACCCCGGTGCCGACGCTTATGACATTCTCGCCACCGTCGAGAAAACCAAATTAAAGGTAAAACTAATCGTTCTGACCCACCGCCACCCGGACCATGTGGGTGCGGCGGCTCAGGTCAAGCAGGCTACCAATGCCGAAATGGCGGCTCACGCCGAATGCGCCCGGTATTTACCGCAATCACCCAGCTATGTTTACGAGCCTCCCTATCAGGGCGCTCCTAAACCGGAACGGATTCTTGAAGACGGCGATAGTATCGAAGTAGGTGAATTACATTTTACCGTCCTGCACACACCGGGACACACCCCCTGCGGCATCAGTCTTTACGGTGAAGGGCATGTTTTTACCGGGGATACTCTTTTCAACTATGGAATAGGGCGTTATGACCTTATCGACGGCGATTATGACCAGCTGATGAAAGGCATCAAGACCAGGCTGCTTACCCTCCCCCCGGAAACAATTGTACACCCCGGCCACGGCCCCGACTCTACTATCGCCACCGAGATACGGGCCAATCCGTTTCTGAAGTGAAAGTTCAGACTTTCCACCGCCACCGGATATCCGCCTTCCAATATTGTCATTCCCGCGAAAGCGGGAAACCAGCGGTGGGGAAAGGTAGTCTGGATTCTCGGGTCAAGCCCGAGAATGACAGTAAATGAAAAAGGGGGCATGACCGAAAAATCATGCCCCCTCAACTTGTGTTTTTCCTATATTCTAGGTGACGATGAACAGCGGGCACATCACCAGGGTAACGGTAGCCAGTAACTTTACCAGAACGTGTAACGAAGGTCCCGCCGTATCCTTGAGTGGGTCTCCCACCGTATCCCCGACGACGGCCGCAGCATGAGTGGGTGTTCCCTTACCGAGGACTACGCCCTTGTCATCCTTTAGTTGATCGTCTTCAATCATCTTCTTGGCGTTATCCCAGGCGCCGCCAGCGTTATTCATGAAGGAAGCCAGCATGATACCTGCGATGGTTCCCACCATGAGTACGGCCGCCACCACCATCGCGGCGTCATAGCCCGGTATGAACCGGAAAAAAACGCCGATAACTATCGGCCCCAGAACGGGCAGCAGCCCGGGAGCAATCATTTCCCGTAGTCCGGCACGGGTAGTGATATCTACCGCCTTGCCGTAGTCGGGCTGATGTGGATGCTCCGGGTCTTTTGGATTTAATATCTCAGGATCGGCACGGAACTGACGTCGTACCTCCTCGATGATTTTCGAGGCTGTCTTGCCAACCGCTTTAATAGCCCAGGAGCTGAACAGGTAGACAATCATAGCAGCCAGTAGCGCTCCGACAAAGACTTCGATCTTGGCGATGTTGACGACACTATATTGTCCCTCGGTTCCAAACTTGATGAGCGAAACCCTGTCAAGATAAGCCTGGAAGAGGAGGAAGGCAGCCAGACCGGCCGAGACCATGGCATAGCCCTTGGTCAGGGCTTTGGTGGTATTACCCACGGCGTCCAGGCGGTCAGTGATACGCCTGATTTCCGGTCCGGCCCCGGCCATTTCATTGATGCCGTTAGCGTTATCAGTAATCGGCCCGAAGGTGTCCATAGAGAGGACGTAGGGGCAGGTCATCAGCATACCCATTGTCGCCACGGCCGTGCCGAAGGCGCCAGCAGCGTGTTTGGCAGCTTCCGGCGACAGGTTCAAGCCTAATGCTGTGATGAGGGAGTCATTTTGCTGACCAAACCAGAAAGCTAGCAGTAGAGCGACACCGATAACGATTGCCGTAGCAAAAGTCGTCGCATAACCTACCGATAGACCCATAATGATATTGGTCGCCGGACCGGTCTTGGACGCTTCGGCAATATCGCGTACCGGTTTATATCTAGACTCGGTATAATACTGGGTAACAAATACTATCACGATGCTAGCGACAATACCGACCACCCCCGCACAAAAGAGCCACCAGTTGTCCAACATGAAGTAGACGGTAACTGCGAGCCCTACGACGGAGAGGGCGATGGCGATAAAGTAGCCGCGGTTGAGGGCGTTCATGGCGTTTTCATTTTCTTTGGCTTTGACAAGCATTACCCCTATCATGCTGGCTATCATACCGAAACCGCGGACACAGAGCGGGAAAAGTACCCAGGCTACATTCTCGGTAGCAAGATATACGGCAATACCGAGTATCATAGCGCCGATATTTTCGGCAGCCGTAGATTCAAAAAGGTCGGCTCCACGACCGGCACAGTCGCCGACATTATCGCCAACAAGGTCGGCAATCACGGCCGGGTTACGCGGGTCATCTTCCGGGATGCCTGCCTCGATTTTACCGACGAGGTCGGCACCAACATCGGCGGCTTTGGTATAGATTCCACCGCCTAACTGTGCAAACAGGGCAACGAAGCTGGCGCCGAATCCAAAGCCGACGATAAGATGCGGGGCGATTTGCGGATTTTCGTTGCCACCGTAGGCGAAAAAGATAACCGTAACACCGATAAGGCTCAGGGCGGTGATTAGAAAACCGGATACGGCACCACCGCGTAGCGCTACATTAACTGCCTCGGTAAGGTTTTTCTGGGCAGCCGCGGCACAGCGTACGTTTGACTTTACAGCGATATACATCCCGATGAAACCGGCCAGGCCCGAGCAGAAAGCACCGACGAGGAAAGCGATGGCTGTACGCCAACCTACATCAAATCCATTATAACCGTGGGACTCTACACCCGTATGACCCAGTACACCCACCAGAACACCGATGACTATCGCTATTCCCACCGAGTACATGGCAATAGTGCTGTACTGGCGTTTCAGGAAAGCCCAGGCGCCCTGGAAGATAATATCACCTATTTCCTTCATTTTTGGCGTGCCCGTAGGGCGTTTCAACACGTTTCTGGCGAGGATTATGGCGAAAATAACGGTTATCACGCCGGATATGGGCACTATCCAGAATATTCCTGGCATTTCACCTCTTTTCTAGCTGAAACAAGACAGCTTAAGTTTGGTTTGTCTATACTTCCCGGCAGTTTAGGTTACTTTATATAATAATACCGCCCGGCTAATTTGGATTGTTAAAAAACTTAGAGCAGGGTATACCACTCCTGCTCTAAAAATATTGACAATATGTTATGACTAAAGTCATACGAAAAAAATTATATATTATCCGAGTGTTGTTGTCCATATTTTTGTCAGAATATCAGTATATCCCCTTGTCAATATTATGGTTTCGGCGGCGTTGCCGGCGGTCCCCCGACGTACTCTGGTGCCAGGACTACATTCATAAATATAATCGGCTTGTTAACCACTTTAAATTCGAGGGGACAGTGAATAATATCTTTGGGTATATGGAGAACCGTTGGTTCGGTAATAATATGCTTTTCGCCTTCCTCACCCAGAGAAATCTCAACCACAGCGTCGAACTCGGCGATGTTCATGGAGTCGGCACCGTAGAAATGCAGGAACTGGTCAAAGTCATGGGAATGTGGGTCATTAACCATAAGAAACGGTTCGGTAATGCAATTCCATAGTACGGAGAAGTTTTTCTCACCAACTGCCTCGTAATTACGACTGAAAAATACCAGGCGGTCACAGAACTTACCCGGGGCAATGGGTTTCTTGATGAAATATTTATCATATTTCCCTTCAGTCATATCTGATACCATCCTTATTCTTTACCAAACTTAATTCTCGGCAGGTCGGCTTCCTTCATACTGTCAGCCATCGTCCAGAAATACGCTTCCCCGGTGTATACCTGGAATACCGCCAGCAGGGGGTTATCCGGCTCGGTAATACCGAAATTCTTCACGAACGGCCTCTCCTCGATGCATTTTGCCCTGATTTTAGAATCGGTAATAATTCTGGCCTTACCGTAAACCCTCATCACTTTACTAAAATCCTTGGCGTTAAAATATAGCTCCACCTTGGGATTATTCACTATCTGCTTGTACATGGCTTTGACGGTCTGTGCCTGGAAATAAAAACCTGTCCCGTCGGCGTACCACATCCCCAAGGCTCTCACCCGGGGCTGGTCACCTTCCGCGGTAGCCAGATAACATGTCTTGTTTTCGTTAGCGAATTGATAGCAATCTTTAAAATCCATTCGGATACTCCTTTATGATTACTTAAGATACGCGTCAGCCCTTGGGATTCCATTTAATATCGGCGTAACGCTCTCTCAGCTTGGGTTTCTCAATTTTACCGGTAGGATTACGCGGCACATCGCCGAATAAGATTATCCGGGGCCAGGCATATTTGGGTAGTTTGGGTTCGAAATAAGCCCTCATATCAGCCTCGGTCACCTCGGAGCCCTTTTTAGGTTCGATGACGGCGGCTACCACCTCGCCGTATCTCTCGTCGGGAATGCCGATAATGGCAACATCTTTAACGTTAGGCTGACCGATAAGGACCGATTCCAGGTCTACCGGAAAGATATTTTCGCCACCGCTGATAATCAGGTCTTTTTTCCGGTCGATATAATAGATGAAACCGTCTTCGTCCTGCTTAACGAGGTCACCGGTATACAGCCAGCCGTCCCTGAGGGTCTGGGCAGTTTGCTCGGGGTTTTTATAGTACTCTTTCATGACATGATTGCCTTTGAGTATCATCTCGCCGACGGTACCAACCGGTACATCTTCACCTTTATCGTTGACAATCCTGGCATCGAGGTTAAGTCGCGGAAAGCCCATCGAGCCCAGCTTATGAATATTCTCCAGTCCCAGATGCATACAGGGACCCGATGATTCGGTCAAGCCGTAATTTTCTTCATACTGGATATCGGTGAAATGTTCCAGAAAACGCCTGACCAGTACCGGGGGAATCGGCTGCGCCCCCGAATGCACCAATCTCAGGGAACTGATATCATAATCGGATAATTTCAGGTCTCCTCTGTCCAGAGCCGTCACGATATCCTGGAGCCAGGGTACCAGCAGCATGCATATCGTTATTTTATCCTCGCTGATAGTTTTCAGGATAAGCTCAGGCGTCACTCTTTCACCGCCGGTAGTCATCACCGCTCTGGCACCGGCAATAAAGCTGCCGAACCAGTGCATTTTACCCCCGGTATGATAGAGGGGTTGAATGAGAAGGAAGCAGTCCTTACGTGTTTCACGATGAGAATAGTTCTCGTTAACAGCAACATGCTCGAGGTTCTTATGACAGAGCAGCGTAGCCTTGGGGTCGCCCGTCGTGCCCGATGTAAAATAGAGTCCGGCTTCATCTTCACCGCATAATTTAACATCCGGGGGCACCGGGGATGACTCCGCCATGACCTTATCGTAAGCCTCCATACCCTGCGGCATATTGTCGCCCAGGAAAATGTAACTCTTGATAGTAGGTAAATCGGACCGGATTTCCTCGATACGCTCCGTAAAGCTCTCGTCCAATATCATTGCCTTGGGTTCGGCAATATCCACGCAGTATTTAATCTGGCGGCTGATGAACCGGAAATTAAGCGGTGCCGCCATGGCACCTGTCCGGAGAATACCGAAGTAGGCTTCGAGCCATTTGATGGAGTTCATCATAACATGGACAACGACGTCACCCTTTTTCACACCTCTTTTGATGAGTGCGTTAGCTACTCGATTGGCATTTTCATCGAATTCCTTCCATGTTATGGTTTTCCTGACGTTTTTACTGGGTGTTATTTCTTCGAGAGCAACAGAGTCGGGATACAACCTAGCATTTCTGGTAAGAATTTCCGTTATCGTCATACGCACTACTCCTTACAGTGTTTACTTGAGTGACGTTTCTCTGAACAATAGTATTTTTAGAAATAATATCCGAAGGTATTTTCTTTCAAAAAAATCCGTATTTGTCATTTGCGGACACGCGAAATACGCTTGATTATAGTCCGAAATAGGGATATATGTCAATTTGTCCAGCTTGGAGGGCTCTGGAACCTGTGTTATAATTTTCTTGTATGTTGGAACAACTAAAGAAAATTGAAAAGCGATACCAGGAGATTGACCGTAAGATGGCGCAGCCTGAGATTGCCACCGACCTGCCCCAGCTGCAGGCTCTGGCCCAGGAAAGAGCCGATATGGAAAATACGGTAAAAACCTATCGTGAATATAAAGAGGTAACTAGGTCAATCGAAGAGACGAAAGCCATGCTGGATGGCGGACTTGAAGATGAAATGGTAGACCTGGCCCAGCAGGAGATAGCATCGCTGGAAAAAAGGCTCAATGAGTTAACCGAACAACTTCGTAAAGCACTGCTGACCAAAGACCCCAACGACGAAAAGGATATCATCATGGAGATAAGGGCAGGGGCGGGGGGTAATGAGGCCGCCCTTTTTGCCGCCGACCTCTTTCGACTGTACAGTCGATACGCCCAGAACCACGGCTGGAAAACCGATATTATCAGTATGAATGAGAGCGGTATCGGCGGTTTTAAGGAGATTATATTCGAGATAAGCGGTAAAGGCGCTTACAGTCGGCTTAAATACGAAAGGGGAGTCCACCGCGTGCAGAGGATACCCGTTACCGAATCCTCCGGTAGAATCCATACCTCCACGGCCACGGTAGCTGTCCTTCCCAAGGCTGAAGAAGTCGATATTGACGTGAATCCCGACGACGTTAAAATAGATGTCTTTCACAGCGGCGGCGCCGGCGGCCAGAATGTTAATAAAGTCGCTACCGCGATACGCATGACCCACCTGCCTACGGGGATGGTCGTCGTCTGCCAGGACGAACGCTCGCAGTTACAGAACAAAATAAAAGCCATGTCGGTGCTCCGCACGCGCCTCCTGGATATGGAGCGGCACAAACAGGACAAGGAAATAACCGATTCACGCCGTTCCCAGGTAGGCACAGGCGACCGCTCGGAAAAAATAAGGACTTACAATTATCCACAGGACCGCATCTCTGACCACCGTATAAATCTCAACCTGCATAATCTATCCAAGTTCATGGAAGGCAAGGAAGCCGAACTTGACGAGCTTATTGACGCCTTAATCTCTGCCGAGCAGACGAAACAGCTTGAGGAACAGGCAGTGTGAACCTCAAGGAAGCTTTACTAAATGCCCGCGATATCCTGGCCCGGAATAACATCGACGATGCCTCTCTGGAAGCCGAAATCCTCTTGCGGCACGTACTGAATATTGCCAGACCGCAGTTATATCAAGGACTGGATGCTGAATTAAGTAAGGCCGACGAGGATTTATATTCTAAGCTTATAACCCGTCGCCAGCAGGGTGAGCCCTCGGCTTATATCACCGGACACCGTGAATTCTACGGACTGGACTTCTATGTCGACCGCAACGTTCTCATCCCACGACCCGAAAGCGAGTTTCTGGTCGAGAAAGTTTTAGAAATAGCAAATAGCCGGGATATCGCCACTATGGTTGATGTCGGCACCGGGTGCGGAGCCATCGCTATCAGCCTGGCCAGGCACCTTGCCGGAATAAAAATATACGCCACGGATATTTCCCTTCTTGCGCTGAAGGTAGCGGCAAATAATTGCCGTCGACATGGCGTAGCCGACCGGGTTGAACTTTTACACGGTAATATGCTGGAGCCTCTTCCCGGTGCCATCGACCTGATAATAGCCAACCTGCCGTATGTGAGAAAATCGGAAATACCGGATAGCGGTCCTTTAAGCTTTGAGCCGGTACTGGCCCTCGACGGCGGTCGTGACGGCACAACGATGATTAACCGTTTATGCCTTCAGTCACTTAGTAAAATATCTCCCGGGGGCTGTATGCTCCTGGAGATAGGAGAAGGACAGGGGGACGCTATCGAATATATCATTCGTGAGGTTTTTTCAACCGCCAGAATTGAAATTACCGGGGATTACGCGGGCATCGAGCGGGTAGTGGGCGTTTATTTGACATAGTCTCGGGCTTGATGCTACATTATTGAGGGAATTTCCCCAAAACTATTAGTCATAAGAAAGAGTGCGTCAATTCAGATGAATATTGTTGTTTGTGTCAAGCAGGTTATCGACCCAGAAGCACCCCCCGCCAGCTTCCAGATTGATTCAGCTACGAATAAAGCTGAAATGAAGGGGGCACCGCCCGTAATCGACCCTTACGGCGAGTACGCGGTGGAGGCAGCCCTGAGAATCAAGGATTCTATCGGCGGGAAAATCACGTCCGTAACGATGGGGATAAAGCTTCTTCGGGAAGTCGTTAAAAAACCGCTTTCTATGGGGGCTGATGAGCTTATCTTACTGGAAGACGAGAGTTATGATGGCGCCGACAGCTATTCGACCGCTTACGCTCTGGCCATGGCGGTCAAGAAAGTGGCTGAATATGACCTGATATTATGCGGCCGGGAAGCCTCGGATACTAATGCCGGGCAGACCGGCTCCGGCATAGCGGAGCTTCTGGGATTACCATGTGTCACTCTGGCGCGTAAAATTGACATAAATAACAGCACCGCCAGAGTAGAGAAGGTATCCGCCGACGGTTATGAAGTTGTCGAGGTAGTGTTACCGGCCGTCATTACAGTGAGTAATGAAATCGGTGAGCCGCGCTATCCCACCATAAAAGGAATCATGGCCGCCAAGAAGGTTGACCCGGTCGTATGGGCCCCGGCAGATATCGGGGTGGAAACAGCACAAGTGGGTAATGCCGGACGGAAAACGGATACTCAGAAACTATTTCAACCCGTTCACGAAGGAAAATGCGAGATGGCGGAAGGCGATTCACCGGAAGAAGCGGCGGCAAACCTTGCCATGAAGATAAGGGAAGCCAAGATATTATAAACAGGAGAAATAAAAATGGCGGATTATAAAGGTATCGCGGTATTTTGTGAGGTTAAAGAGGGAAAGCTGGTCCCGATTTCCACCGAAAGTCTCGGTATCGGAAAGAAACTGGCTGAAGATTCTGGCCAGGAGTTATACGCTATAGTCGTTGGAAGCGGCGTTGCCAATGCAGCCCAAGAGGCTATTGCTTACGGGGCTGATAAAGCCTATGTTGTTGACGATGAAATACTTAAAACTTATCAGACCGATTCCTACGTTACCGTCATGGAGAAGGTTATCAACCAGGTAACGCCCCAGGTCCTTATTCTGGGACAGAACGATATTGGCCGCGACCTGGCGCCGAGTCTTGCCTTTAAGCTGGGTACGACCGCCACCCTGGACTGTGTAGACCTTGCTATCGACCCCGATTCAAAGCGTTTACTGCAGACCAAGCCCGTCTACGGCGGCAACGCCCAAGCGGTGTATACCAGCAATACCGACCCTCAAATTGTCACCATCAGAACAAAAGCCATGACCCCTCTGGCACCGGATACTTCAAGGCAGGGTGAAATCGTTAATATCGATGCCGGGATTGACGAATCGGTGATAAGGACCAAGGTAATCGATACCGTCGTCGAAGATGTTGCCGGTATAAAAATAGAAGACGCGGAAGTAGTGGTGGCGGGGGGAAGGGGGATGGGCAGCGCCGAAGCTTTTGCCCAGCTGGAAGAGCTGGCTAAACTTTTAAAGGGCGCCGTGGGCGCCAGTCGACCTCCCTGCGATAACGGGTGGATTGCGGATACCGTGCAGATAGGACTTACCGGTAAGATAATAGCGCCCGAACTATACATAGCGGTGGCTATCTCCGGCTCCAGTCAGCATCTCAGCGGCTGTTCGGGCTCTAAAAACATCATTGCTATCAACAAAGACCCGGAGGCTAATATCTTCCGTCAGGCGCGCTACGGCGTTGTCGGCGACTGGAAAAAGGTCTTACCGGCTTTTACGGAGAAGCTAAAAGAACTACTGGCTTCGTAAACAATCTGTCGGATTAATCCAGACAGTTTGATTAGTCTTTTGCCGCTTCTTTCTGGGCAACGATTTTCTGTGTTATCTGCGCGGGAACTTCCTCGTAATGGTCGAACTCGATACTGTATATCGCCCTTCCCTGCGTCATCGATTTAAGGTCGATGGCATAACGCTGGATTTCAGCGAGGGGCACCGTTGCCTCGATAACGTTGGTATCGCCCTCAGGATTCATACCGAGTACGCGGGCTCTCTTGGTATTGAGGTCGCCGATGATATCCCCGGTAAGGTCGCTCGGAACGGTAACTTTTAGGTTCATAATCGGTTCGAGTAGTATCGGCTGGCCATCGGCTATTCCCTTTTTAAACGCCTGCGCTCCGGCAATTTTAAAGCATATTTCTGACGAATCCACCGGGTGGAAGCTGCCGTCATATAGCGTTGTCTTTACGCCGACTACCGGGTAACCGGCCAGACCGCCTTCCTGATAGGCTTCGTGGACTCCCTTTTCAACGGCCGGTATGTAGTTTTTAGGCACGGAACCGCCTACTATTCTATCGCCGAACTCATTCTCACCACGCTCCGGTAGAGGCTCCAACTCCAGCAGAACGTGACCGTACTGGCCATGCCCACCCGACTGCTTCCTATGCTTATATTCGGCTTTGGATGACGTGGTGATAGTCTCGCGGTAGGGGACCTTGGGCATGGACATCTCCACGTTTACACCGAACTTACGCTGCATTTTTTCGGCAGCCACCGCCAGATGAGTATCACCCATGCCGGCCATTATCGTTTCGTTGGTACCCATCTCACGATACACCTTTAAAGTCGGGTCTTCTTCTGCCAGACGGGATAAAGCCGTACCCATTTTGTCCACATCCGTCTTTGTTTTGGGATAGACCGCCTCGTTGTACGTGGGTGTTGGAAACGTAACAGGGGTTATCGTAACCGGCTTCTCCTGGGCACAGAGCGTATCGCCCGTACCGGTTACATTCAATTTCGCCACGGCGCCGATATCACCCGCGGATACCTGCTCTATCGGTTCCTGTGTCTTGCCGCGCATCAAATAAAGCTGCCCGATACGCTCGGAGGCTTTCTCGTTAGAGTTCCAGACCTGGGTATTACTCTTTATGGCGCCGTTATAGACACGAAAATAGGTAAGCTTCCCGACATAGGGGTCGGCGGTTGTCTTGAATACCAGCGCGGCTAAAGGCGCTGTATCGCTGGGGTCTACCGGGCCATCGGATAAGGCTACCTGTTGTTCTTTGGGGAGAGGCAGGTAATTACTGATAGCGTCCATCAGTCTGTCGGCGCCGATATTTTGCAGCGCCGAACCCGTCAATATCGGCACGATATTTCCGTTTATTATCGCCTTCCGCAGATTACTGGTGAGTTCTTCAGGGCTTATCTCTTCGCCGCCCAGGTATTTTTCGATAAGGGCATCATCGATTTCGGCGATTGCCTCGATGAGTTTTTCACGGTCGGTATCTATTTGAGCCTGTAGCGAGGACGGCATTTCTCCTTCTTTAGATTCAGAGCCCATGTAGGCTTTCATTAGCAGGAGGTCGGCTATTCCTTCAAAGTTGTCCTGAGCGCCGATAGCCAGTTGCAACGGCAGGCATTTAGCACCCAGTTTAGACCTGATTTCCTCCACGGTCCTGATATAATCGGCGTTTTCGCGGTCCATTTTATTGATAAAGATAAGACGGGGCATCCTGGCTTCTTCACAGTACTTCCACACCTGCTCGGTGCCCACTTCAACGCCCGATGCCGCACAAACAACGATTACCGCGCCTTCGCTGACACGCATGCCCGCTTTCACTTCACCGACAAAATCGGCATACCCCGGGGTATCGATGATGTTTATTTTCTTGTCCTGCCATTCGCAGGGTAGTATGGATAAATTGATACTTATCTTACGTTTTACTTCATCAGGGTCGTAGTCGGAAGTGGAAGACCCGTCGTCAACCTTACCCAGGCGTTTTACCGCCCCCGATTTGAAAAGCATTGCCTCTGACAACGATGTCTTACCGGCACCACCGTGAGATAATAAAACAACATTATGGATAGTATCAAGTCCGTATTTTTGCATCTAAACACCTGCTCTCTAGTTTTTACAGCCTATATTATAACCGCAGACGACCGAACACGGCAAGCAAGCTGGAACCATCATGATGATAGCGATAATGATATACCCGATGTTGTTTTTACCGATTAGCTATCCCATCTGTCACGAGCGGCTATCTCGTCGAGTGATTTACGGGGCGGCGCTTTGCCTTCGCGTGCCGGGACACCCAGCGGTAACAGAATAACCACCCTGTAGCCCTCGGGGATTCCCAGTATTTCCTCGACCATGGGCGCATCGAAAGCACCCATAATCACCGTACCCAGTCCCAGACCGTGTGCCGCCAGCACCATGTTCTGCACCGCCAGGGCGGCATCAAACATAAACCAGTCACCCTTATCAGTGACGAAATCTTTGCTTGTGGCATCGCCGGGCTTGCAGCCCGATTTGTTCATCTCGGCACAGACCACGATTAACACGGGCACGTCGTTAATGGCTTTCGTGCCGGGATTGTCCACCAGTTTATCATCTCTTTTTATCCTCATGAGACTCTGACCAATGCGGGCTTTTATATCGGGGTCGCGTATGACAACGAAGCGCCAGCACTGCGTATTAGCCCAGGACGGCGCCCAGCGTCCCGCCTCCAGGATTTTATTAACTTTATCGTCGTCAACCGGATCGGTAGTGTAGTGGCGGATGCTTCGCCTGTTGTTAATAGCTTCGAATAATTCCATAGCAAGCTCCTTGATGGTTATCTATGATTTGCCGTATTTATCGGTATATATAATATCGGTAAGCTCTTTACGTGGCGGTGCCTGCCCGGTATGGTCCGGATAACCCAGCGGTGTCATCGTAACCACGGAATAACCATCTGGTACGTCAAGTATTGCAGCGGCTTTTTCAGCATCGAATGCCCCCACGATTACCGTTCCCATGCCCAGCGCCCGGGCTGCCAGGGTGAGGTTTTGAATCGATAAAGCGACATCAAACAGCAGCCAGTCGTCCTTATCGGTTACCGGAGTGCCGTCCCGAGTATAACCGGCAACGCCCTTTTGCGCACAGGCAACAATTAGGACCGGCGCCTGTACGATAGCATCGGCAGCGGCATTTTTAAGCCAGTCCTCACCGAACTGGACCTTCATCAGAGTGCCCGCAACCTGCTTTTTAATATCGGGATTGCGTACCACGATAAACCGCCAGCACTGCGTGTTAGCCCATGACGGTGCCCAGTGAGCCGCTTCAAGTACTTTCTGAAGGTCTGCATCACTGACCGGGTCCGGCTTATATTTACGGATACTTCGTCTGGTCTTTATGGCTTCAAATACGTCCATGTCTTTCCACCTTATCCTTTATTTTCCCCAGGCGTCTTTACCGATAAGAGAAACAAACCTGCAGCCACCGAGGTTCTGTACGGTTGTTTTATCTCTGTATTTGGTGATTTTACACAGTTCCTGCATATATCTGGTACCCACCGGTATTATCATACGTCCGCCGTTTGCCAGCTGGGCAACCAGGTCATCCGGTACCCTGGGGGCGCCGGCGGTTACCATGATAGCATCATAAGGAGCGTCCTGCTTTCGTCCCAGGCTTTCCCCGGCAATATGGATATGTATATTCCTGTAACCTAGATTATCGAGGACAGCCCGGGCCGATTCCGCCAGCTCCGGTACCCGCTCGATAGAGATAACTTCTTTAGCCAGTTCGGCGAGTATGGCTGTCTGATAGCCGCTACCGGTCCCCAACTCCAGCACCTTTTCGGTACCCTGAATCTCCAGCGCTTCGGTCATCAGAGCGATAATATAAGGTTGTGAGATTGTCTGCTCATATCCAATCGGCAACGGCTTGTCTTCGTAAGCCTGATGCCGGACTCCCTCGGGGACGAATAATTCGCGGGGTATACGGGACATCGCATCGAGTACGCGTTTATCTCTGATTTCAGAACCGATTTTCTTGATTAACCTGGCTCTTGCCGCATCAAAGTCCATAGCAGCCACCCGTAAAGGACTAGTGGAGAACTACCGCTAAAATAATCAGAATGATAATCACTATTGCTGCTAAAATCCCAATTCTCCGAAGCTCTCTGTATACATAGGGGTGACTCACGGTACGTTGCCTGGAAGGGATTTCCGCGGGCTTGGGTGTTGGTAATGTAACAGTCTCTTTAACCGGAGCAGGTTTTTCAGGCGTTGGTGGTCTTGTCGCCAGAGTTTCCTGCCGCAGGATAGCTTTGCTCTTTTTGCTTTGGTGAGGATGCTTACCTCTGGTACGCCGTGATTTTGATGGCATCCATTACCTCCTCTATTTAGCCCTGGGATGCGATTTATCGTAAGATTTTCGAACCTGTTCGGTGGTCAGATGAGTATAAACCTGTGTCGTTGATATATTAGCATGTCCCAGCAGTTCCTGCACCGACCGTAAATCCGCCCCGCCGTTAAGCATATGAGTGGCAAAGCTATGCCTCAGTGTATGAGGGCTAATTTTTTCATCCAGTCCGGCTGTTTTGGCATATTCCTTGAGCTTCTGCCAGAATCCCTGTCGGGTGAGCCTTTCACCGCGGGCATTTAAGAACAAGGCATTATCTTTTTTACTGCGTAAGAGTTTGGGACGTTCCTCGTCAACATATTCTTTAATGGTTTTAACTACCTGTTCGTAAAGCGGTATGATGCGTTCTTTACGCCCTTTACCAAAGCAGCGTACAAAATAATCACCCTCCATATTCACATCGCCCATATTTAAAGCCACCAGTTCGCTGATTCTCATGCCGCTGGCATACAGCAGTTCCAGTATGGCTCTATCCCTCTTGGCCTCGGAAGTTGATAACTTGGCGGGTTGTTCCAGGAGAAGGCGTACCTGATTAATCGGTATGGGCTTCGGTAATGCCTTGCCCACGCTGGGCGAACTCATATTCTCGGTCGGGTTGGATTTGATAGCCCCCTCCGCTAACAGGAAACTGAAGAAAGACCGGCCCGCCGCCACTTTCCGGGCTATCGTCGTGGGAACATACCCCCTTTCCTTAAGAAAAAGGAGGTAACTCAGCATGTTTTGACGGGTGAAATTTCTCCAGGATGTGCCCGGACCCTGTCCGGACAACTCTTTCTCAGCAAAATCAGCCAAAGCCGTAAGGTCATTCCGATATGCATTGATAGTATTATCGGAATAGCCTTTCTCTACCACCAGATAATTTAAAAAGCTATTAATCAGCTCTCTCATAGTATCTCCTCGTGATTTATTAGTCTGGCAAAATTAGCCGCTTCTTATCCTAAACATATTTTAACATAATATTCAAACATGTCAAAGAGTGTTATTTAATGTCCATTTCCGCGGACTACCTGAATTACCTATTACCAAATAGCTATTGTAAATGGGAAAAAAGGCATATAAGATTATTCCTGTAAATCCTATTTATATCAGTAAATTTGGGACTCTATACATATGACAGAATCCATTGAAGAGGCTCAGAGTAGCCTACGAAAAAATGCACCTGAGCCAGAAGCTCTTCAAATGATCCCCGAAGCTATGGCCCGTAAGCACGTGGCAATCCCCATATCAAAAACTGGCAATATCTTACGTGTGGTCATGGCTAATCCAACGGACATTTTCGCTCTGGAAGCTCTTGCCAGCTGGAGTCAGATGCGCATAGAGCCCGAAGAGGCTGCCGCCGAAGAAGTCCTGGACGCAATCGATTTCAATTACAGAGCCTACGACGAGATACAGCAGAAAATATCGAGTATCTCTTCTGATGAGGGAAGTGACGGAGATGCTGCTGCGAAAGTCCGCCTGGATACTTCTATGGATGCCCCGGTATCCCAGGCATTGACACTGATAGTAGATGAAGCGGTAAAAGCCAGAGCATCCGATATCCACCTCCAGCCCGGTGAAGAAGCCCTCAGAGTCCGTTATAGAATTGACGGAGCGCTGCATGATATGTTTTCTCTCCCCTTAACCACGGCTACCGCATTAATCTCAAGAATCAAGGTCCTGGCTCAAATGAATATAGCTGACCACCATCGACCGCAGGATGGACAGTTCACCGTCAAAGCCAAAGGAAGGGCAATTGACGTTCGTGTCGGCAGTATTGCTACCGTACATGGTGAAATGGCAACATTACGACTTCTCGATAAGTCGAGAGCAACACTGTCTTTAAGTGAGTTGGGGTTTTTGCCTGACACCCTCGTCAAATTTGAAGATATGCTCAAGGTATCCTACGGGATAATACTGGTGAGCGGACCGACAGGTGCCGGTAAAACAACCACGCTTTATGCCGCCGTTAATACACTCGACCGCATTGAAAGAAATATCATCACCGTAGAAGACCCGGTCGAGTATAGATTTGAAAAAATCAACCAGATTCAGGTTAATCCCCGGGCTGGTCTGACTTTTGCCAGCGGCCTCAGGTCTATATTAAGACTTGACCCCGACATAATACTCATCGGTGAGATACGTGATGCTGAAACGGCCAATATCGCCATTCAATCAGCGCTCACCGGACATCTGGTATTATCGTCAATCCATGCCAATGACACCGTTGGTGTAGTCTTGCGTCTCCTGGACCTCGGCGTAGAGCCGTTTCTTGTTTCCTCGGCACTTATAGGTGTAATCGCTCAGCGGATGGTCCGACGTATCTGTCCTAACTGCTCCAGTCCTACGGAAGTCTCCAGCGCTGAATCTATGGCTTATAAACAGGAAATGCAAGAGGAAAAAGATACTTTTATGTACGGAAGCGGATGTAAAAACTGTTCTAACACCGGCTATCGCGGTAGAACGGGTGTATTTGAAATACTCAATAATACCGAAGAAATTAAAACGATGCTTCTAAAAGGTGCTACGGCTGGAGAAATCCGAGAGCGAGCCATAAAAGAAGGCATGATACCTCTGGCTAAAGATGGAATGATTAAGGTTAAAGAAAATATGACCACACCTTCAGAGATAATCCGAAACGCATACACGGGGTAACTGAAAAACTGATAATGACATAAATAGGAGAACAAAATTATTATTTTGTTGGAAAGCTAATGGTATATCAATACATAGCCTGTAGTCCACAGGGAGAAGTCATTAAGGGGAGGTTAAACGCCGCCAACGAAGAAGCCGTCAATGACATGATGAGCTATGCGGGTTATCGTTTAATCAACCTGAAACAATACGTTCCTTTCCTCAGTGTAGAGAGATTAAAACAATCCATGTTCAAGATAAAGCCGATGGAAATCGTACTTTTCTTCCGCCAATTAGCTTTATTATTAGAATCAGGTGTTAATATCGTCACCTCTCTTGAACTCTTGCAAGAACAAATGGCCAATCCCAATATGAAAAAGGCGATGGTCGATATACTCAAAGACCTTAGAAACGGAAATCAACTATCGATAGCGATGGCTAAACATCCGGAAATATTCACTCCTCTGGCCTGCAGGACATTAAGCATCGGTGAGCAAACCGGTGGGCTGGAGACAATGCTGAGACAGGTAGCCGACTACATGGAAAAGGAAATAAACTCCAGAAAAAGCATTAAAAGTGCACTTACCTACCCGGTTATTGCCGCCATTGTCACGGTTATCGTCGTCGGTGTACTGGTTGGATTTGTCTTGCCGGCGTTCAGCGATTTATACGATAGGCTCAACGTGGAACTACCGACTATAACACGATTGATGATGGATTTTTCAGAGGTCGTTAAGGCAAACGCCCTATACATCATTATTGGTATAGTAGTCGCAATCGGGGCTTTCCTGATTTATATCAAAACCCCGGATGGTAGTTATAAGTGGGATAAATTCCTGTTAAAATTACCTCTAATAGGTCGTGTAAAACAACTCAACGAGCTATCCCGCTGTTGTCGGAGTATCTCAATCTTATTCACCGCTGGCTTACCTTTAACGGAAATTATGTCTCTGGTCACCCAGGGTACCAATAGCAAAGTAATGGCACAGGCACTTAATGATGTTCACCAGGATATGCTCAAGGGTGAAGGTTTGGCCGGGCCTATGTCCAAGAATCCCTTCTTCCTACCAATGATAGTACGTATGGTTAAAGTCGGGGAGGAAACCGGCAGCCTTGATACCTCTCTATTAGCCATTGCAGCTAATTACGAAACAGAGGCTGAGGATAAAACAAAGTCACTTATAGGGCTCATACAGCCAGTAATGACTCTGGTAATTGCTGGCGTGGTCGGTCTTATTGCACTTTCGATGGTGTCGGCCATGTATAGCGTTTACGGAACTGCATTCTAGCCTCTGGCAATCGAGGACAATATGAAAAAAATTAAAATTAGTGTAAGTAAAACCAGCTGGATAATTCTCTCGGTAGGTGTTTTCATCGTTATATTGGCAGGACTCGGCGTAACCTATTCTTCACAGTTAAAAGAGAACAGCGAAGCTAATGATGAGTTAGCAGTGGCCGAAGCGAGACTGGGACAATTTAACATCGAAGAATTGCAGCAACAAGAAAACGAACTGATTGCAATACATAACTCCATTTCCTCGCAACACGACAGTGGTAAATTAAAACTTCAACAGCCTGTTGAAAGTATTGATGTCACTGACAAATGTTATTATATCGCTTCTATGAGTAATGTGAAAATATACGATATCGGTACAACTGATATAAAAACACAAGAATTCATTAACCTTCAATGTGAAAAAATAATGGTGTACGTCATGGTACGTGGCGAATTGTCCGATATGGTGAATTTTATAATTAATATGAATGAAGGCTTCAGCACCGGATATATAGAATCGGTCCAGATGGTAATGGATGACTCACCATATACCTCAATCCAAATGGTTGTCTATTCATACAAGGGAGATTAATCATGGCTAAGAAAATAACGTCACTGTATATCAACGATAAAAGTATCCGGTTAATGGTGACCAGTGGCAGGAGAATAAGTAAACTTGCCGAGGTGCCGCTTGATATAGACCTGGAAAATGTTAGCGATGAAGACAAGGAAATGGAGCTGGTTGAAAAGATCAAGCATCTGTTTTCGGCTAATAAAATCAGCCCGAACAGTTTTATCTTTGGTATGAGTGGTCTTCATTCACTATCGCGTCCCGTCGTTCTGCCTTTATTACCCAAAGCCATGCAAGAAGAGGCCATGACACGGGAAGCTAAAAGGCTTTTACCCGTTACCCCGGAGCAGTTACACATCTCCTGGCAAATCGTGTCCAGCGATGAAAGCCGCATGCGGGCCTTTATCGTCGCCTTGCCCCGGCAGACCACCAATAACTTGCTTCACGCCCTTGACCAGGCCGGATTAAGACCATATCTCATGGACATCAAACCCCTGGCTTTAGCCAGACTGATAAAAGAAGAAACGGCCATACTCATCGATGCCCAGGAAACTGAATTTGATATCATTATATTATCAGAGGGTTTTCCCCAACCGATGCGTACTGTATCCTTCCCGCATGACTCATTATCTTATCAAGAAAAACTAGCAATAGTAAAAGATGAATTAAGACGTACCGTACAATTTTATAATTCAAACAATCCGGAGAAAATACTCCCCGAGGAAACAATTGTGTATATTTCCGGTGAAATGGCGGATAATCCTGATTCATTCGAATCGCTTTCCCGGGAGCTGGGATATACGGTAGCCCCGCTAACATCGCCTTTGAAATGCCCCAAACAGCTCGACCCATCGCATTATCTGGTCAATGTAGGGCTTACTCTTAAAGAATTACCCCGAGAGTCCGGCTCACTACTGGCGAATATAAATACATTACCCGGTGATTATTTACCCAAGCCTATGTCACGGGATAGACTACTGGCTATACCCGCTGCCGTTGCCGCTATCGGGGTGGTAGTTGCTTTTATATTCATCATCCAGAATACCGCGGGAAATATCAAAGCTACAAATGAAGAAATCGATGCTAATAATTTTATCATCACTAAAAAGCAAGCGGAAAAACAAAAGATTCTGGAAAATATCGATGTTTTAGAGGAACAGATAGCTGATCTTGAAATAATTAATGATAGTTTCACAATTGCCTACGAAACAATCAGTTTGTCATCTGATGTAGTAAATGATGATATTAATGCCGTCGTGGATAATGTGATAAGCGGAATAGAATTAGGAAGCATAGCTCATGTTGGCAATGCTTTACATATTGTAGGCAGTTCACCAACTGAAAAAGAAATCCTGGAATATGCCCGAAACCTCAATGAAACCAACCGATTCGATGAGATAGTTGTTACCAAAATTAGAGAAAATAATGACGCCGAAACTCAGGAATATAGTTTAACCTTAAAACTGAAAGGGACGGATTAATGGACATCGTATCATTATTAAAATTAGGCAAATCGCGTAATGCTTCCGACCTTCATCTGGTCGTTAACCAACCTCCCTTACTGCGTATCGACGGTAGTCTCGGACCGGTTGAAGGTATACAGCCCGTCACCGAAGCTGATATGCAGGAAGCATTCGAGAAGTTTACCTCGGAAAAATCCCGGGAGGAATTCGAGCAAAATTGCGAACTCGATTACGGTGTCGGCATATCCGATGTCGGCAGGGTGCGTTTCAACGTGGCTAAACAACGCAATACCATCAGCATCGTCGCCCGTTTACTGCCGTCAACAATACCCTCCCCCGAGGAACTCGGTCTTCCGGATATCTGTAAAGAACTCATTATACGTCCGCGCGGACTCGTTGTCATCAGCGGTCCTACGGGCAGTGGTAAATCCACCACCCTGGCATCTATGATTGATTACCTCAACCAGCTCGAAAACAAGCGTGTCGTCACCATCGAAGACCCGGTAGAGTATACCTATACCAATCTTCGCTGTACCATTACACAACGTGAGCTTGGTAGCGATACACTATCATTTGCTGAAGCGCTCCGGCACGTTTTACGTCAGGACCCGGACGTTATACTCGTCGGTGAGATGAGAGACCTGGAGACAGCATCGGCGGCGCTTACCGTAGCCGAAACCGGTCACCTTGTACTGACCACCGGTCATGCCCCCAGCGCCTCTCAAGCCGTAGAAAGGATTATCAATATCTTCCCGCCCCATGAGCGTTACCTGGCTCAGGCGCGTCTGGCGTCATTGCTGCTGGGCATACTCTGTCAGTCGCTAATTCCCAAAGCCAACCAGGAAGGGAGAATAGCGGCGATAGAGATAATGCTGGCCAATTCCGCCGTGAAAAATCTTATCAGGGAAGGCAAGAGCTTCCAGTT
>Ga0315555_1000176_pt1 | contig 42305 bp, 44 predicted proteins | sample SalMarSW160380MG_FD_202113 | JGI IMG/M metagenome (GOLD analysis project Ga0315555, IMG submission 202113) | Salt marsh sediment microbial communities from the Plum Island Ecosystem LTER, Massachusetts, United States - Salt Marsh Sediment SW1603-80 ... | reverse complement strand
CCAACGTAGGTCAAACTTAAGCGGCCAGTTAGGGGGAGCGATTCTCCCAGCGCTAAGTGGGCTCTGATCCACAGCTTGCTTAGTTGGTCAAAGGTAACTACCAGAGCAGCAACAATCAGAAACAAGCCTAATCTTCGTTTCTGCCTGTCTGAAGAAACCCTTGATTCATCCCCACCCACGAAATCTGGTATTTTGCTCGTCTCCAATTTAGTTGGAGATTCATTATCTTGTCCCTTTTGCATCCTTTTCTTGGCTTGCCTTACACTTCATACATAAGCTTGCTTGAGGTATCGCTTCAAGGCGAGCTTGCTCTATAGATTGCCCACAGGAATCACACAATCCGTAAGTGCCGGCTTCATATTTTTGTAAGGCATGCTCAACCTCATTCAGAGACTCTTCCAGCCTTTTTACCAAGACTAGTCTTTTCTCCAGTTCGGAGGCTTCATCGGCTCCCTCTTCTCTTTTGCCGAATGGGCTGCCTTCCTTTCTATCTGCCGATGGCTGACCGAGAGCTCTCAATTGCCCTATTTTTTCTAACAGCTCTGCTTTCTCTTTCTTTAACCTTTCATAAAGTTCAGCGGACTCCATCACTTCTTGCCCTCCCGATGATTTACAGCTATCTTACAGCGAAATTCCACACGAACAGCGCGAGACTTGCAGTCCTATTGTGCGATGTTGAGCTTGCCAAAAACGTTCCTTATGTCAGGATGTAAGGAGTCTCCGAGTTTTTTCACGGATTCGTATCTAATTTTGTTAAGTTCCCGCTGCTTTTCTGCGAACTCAGTTCGGGAGTAAAGTTTCTCAGGATGCAAGTAAATATCGTCCACATATCTTATTGCCACAGGCACCTTAAAGCCCGCGGGGGAATCCACCCAATCTTCTAAACCTCCCCTTAGTAGGGAATCGAGTACTGCCATCGTAGATTCGAGTCTTATATCTTTGTAATATTCTGCTTCCCCTATTCCTCCAGTATTTATCAGATAGTAATTCAAGTGGCGGATGCCTTTTATTATCTCATAAAATATATTAGCATGTTTAGCCAGGTCGCCGGCGACAAAGGGGTCGTAAAAGAACTCGCTTCTGATTTTCCCGGCCTGAGTTGGGTCACCAGCCGAGGACTCCATTGCCTGTCCCAGCACCATCAAGGCTGCTGCTTGCTCCCGGGTTAGCTTTGATATTGCCGGAATCAAGGGCCCCCTGGTGATAAGAATCAGATTGTCAATCCTATCTACATCGATATAGCGACTGGCATGCATGAAATCTCTTCTTAATATCACTGCCCTGCCGTTGGATGTTCTATCTAAGTTATAGAAATCAAAATCTCCGTCTTCGGTCACGTGAACATTCTCGCAGACAGTTTCCGGTTTCAACAGTCCGTAGAATATTTCGATTTGCTCCCCGGGGTTCACGCCCTCCGTTTTTACGAATATGCCCCCGGCTTCAAATCCATGAAAAGAACCATCCGGCATGAGAGTCCCCCCATCGTCCTGAATGAGCCAGGATTTTTCCTTGCCTTTTCTGGCTAGGATTCTACAGGTTGTAGTTGTCTTCCCGTTGGCACTTAATGCTACAAGTAGCGTCCTGACCAACCGATAGTCCCCTCGCGCCGATTGAAGGTAATCTTCTCTGCAGCCGGCATGTAAGAAGATGCCCCCCCTTCTCGTCTTAGCTACCCAATCTTCGGCGGCGAAAACTCCCTTCTTATATTCACCTATGTAGTTACCATTCCTAATTATCTTGACAAACCTGCCATCATCCAGCATGGCCAATCTGATAGTGATATCTTTTTCGGGGAGCGGCTTTGACTGGTTAGTCTCAAAAGCCTCATCAGCGAAGAATAAGATGTAGTAGGTTGGCTTTTTGACTTCCCCCTTTGGGGATATAAAAAGGTTTTTACCTCCGTAGGCAACATGGGCAAACCGCTCAGGAACAATTAACCTGACCGCAGTGTTACCAGTCTCATTGCCTACAATTCTGTCTATGGAAATCAACCTTTGTTTGCCCAAAGTCGTTTCACACCGAGCTAATAGCCTCAGTTCATCCTCGCCGAAGCGATGGTCAACGCTGTTCTTGGTGAACATTGCTGACCTGGAAGTGGGCTCACTTTGGGCGACAAAGTTCCTATACAACGTCTTCTTGACCCCCGGCTGTTTTCCCACAAGCTTTCTCAATTCCCCATCAGAGGGGTTATCGGTCAACCGCTTTTCTTCGCGCGCCTTTTGCCAGATTCTGTCGGCAGTTATGGCAAATTGTTCTAGCTCAAACACTAATATCACGCTCCTTGAGAAAAATGTAATTACGTGTTCCCAAATTCACGGGAATCAGAGGCTAATATTTATTGCTTAGACCTCGCGGAATTCCCCTTCCACCGTGCCTTCTTCTCCCCCACCGGGTCCCTCTCCGCCAGGTTTCTCTCCACCAGGTCCTTCTCCACCAGGTGGTGGCTGCCCTGGTTGCTGGTAAGCCGACGCCCCAACCTTCTGGATGGCTTGCGATAGCTCCTGCATCGCATTACGAATGGCGTTTACATCCTTCCCTTGAAGAGCTGCCTTTACGCCGGCTATCTTATCATTTATGTCCTTGTTTACATCGGCTGGTATCTTGTCTTTGTAGTCACGGAGGGTTTTTTCTGCCGTGTAAGCCAGGCTGTCAGCAGAATTGCGCACCTCTATTTCTTCTTTACGTTTAGCATCCTCGGCAGCATGTTGCTCGGCTTCTCGCCTCATCTTCTCCACTTCCTCTTTGCTCAATCCGCTCGAGGCGGTAATAGTAATCTTTTGTTCTTTCCCCGTGCCCTTATCGCGAGCACTAACATTGAGGATGCCATTGGCATCTATATCGAAGGTCACCTCAATCTGCGGCACACCTCGCGGCGCCGGCAGAATACCGTCGAGTACAAATCGCCCCAGCGTTCGGTTATCGGCTGCCATAGGGCGTTCCCCTTGAAGGATATGTATTTCCACGCTTGGTTGACTATCGCTTGCGGTGCTGAAAATCTGGCTCTTCTGAGTGGGTATAGTAGTGTTGCGAGGAATAAGCGGCGTAGCTACTCCCCCCAGTGTCTCTATCCCTAGAGTGAGCGGGGTGACATCGAGAAGAAGGACTTCCCCTACCTCACCCTTAAGCACCCCAGCTTGAATGGCAGCCCCCATGGCGACAACCTCGTCGGGGTTGATTCCCTTCGACGGTTCTTTGCCGAAGAACTGTTTCACCTTTTCTTGAACCAAGGGCATTCTGGTCTGGCCACCAACCAGAAGGACTTCGTCAATTTTGTCAATGGGAGCCGAGCCCTTCTTGGCAGCCTCAAATGCTTGTACGCAGAGTTGGACCGTCCTTTCCACCAGGTCCATGACCAGTTGCTCCAGCTTGGAGCGCGTGAGGGTGATATTAAGGTGCTTTGGTCCCGAGGCATCAGCCGTAATAAAAGGAAGGCTTATGTCAGTCTGTTGCACCGTCGAAAGTTCAATCTTGGCTCGTTCTGCTGCCTCTTTAAGGCGCTGCATTGCCATACGGTCGTTCCTTAAATCGATTCCTTGGTCCCGCTTGAACTCATCACAAAGCCATTCGATAACGCGCTGGTCGAAATCGTCACCTCCTAGGTGGGTATCACCACTGGTGGTTTTCACTTGGAAGGTGCCTTCACCAATCCCAAGAATCGATATGTCAAAGGTGCCGCCGCCGAGGTCATAGACGGCTATGTTCTCTTCTCCCTTCTTGTCTAGGCCGTAGGCTAGGGCGGCTGCGGTTGGCTCATTAATGATACGAAGGACATTCAAGCCGGCGATTGCACCGGCATCCTTGGTTGCCTGCCGCTGGCTATCATTGAAATAGGCTGGCACGGTGATTACAGCGTCGGTGATCTTCTCCCCTAGATAAGCCTCAGCATCGGCCTTCAGTTTTTGCAGAATCATTGCTGAGATTTCTGGTGGGCTATACTCCTTGCCTGCCATCACCACTCGGATATCATTATTGGCTGCCCTCGTTACTTTATAAGTTTTGCGGTGAGCATCCTCCTCCACAGGTAGTTCCCTTCCTGGTGGTTCCCCCCACTTGCGCCCCATGAATCGTTTTATGCTGTAGATAGTATTCTCGGGGTTAACAATAGCCTGGCGCTTAGCTATCTGCCCTACTAATCGCTCTCCATTCTTGCTTATTGCCACTACTGAAGGATACAGGTTAGAGCCTTCCGAGCTGGGGATAAGCTTTGGCTTTCCTCCCTCTATAACAGCAACCTCGCTCAATGTTGTCCCCAGGTCAATACCTACTGCCTTAGCCATATTATCTCTCCTCTTGAATCTTATTCTTATTACCTGCGCCTACCATGACCATGGCAGGGCGAAGGAGTTTGTCCCTAAATTTATAGCCCTTGCGAATCTCCTCTACGACTATGCCCTCTTCCCCCTCCAGCTGGCCCGCCGCTTCATGCCAACAAGGGTCAAAGCACTCTCCCTTGGCCTTGATTTCAGCCAGCCCCTGCGTCTCTAAAACGGCTTTGACTTTATTATAGATGAGTCTTATGCCTTCAGTCCAATTCTGTTCATAAAGCTCTACTGGCAGAGAAGCGAATGCTCTTTCAAAATCGTCCAGGATAGGTAGCAAATCCAAGACAAGCATCCTGTTAGCACACTCAACCATCTCTGATTTCTCCTGTTCAGCGCGTTTTATGTAGTTCTCAAGGTCCGCCTGGCTTCTCTGCCAATTGGCTAGATATTTCTCTGTCTTTTCCTTTTCTTCAGCGAGAGCTGTCTGTAATGCCTCAATATCTTCCGACTGCTCACATCCTGCATCAAGGATTTCGTCACCCTCGGCCAACGCTGTACCTCCTTTAGATGTATTCGGCCACTGAGCTGCTCAACAATGCTGACAGGCAATTGAGCGAAGAAATAGCCTTAGCGTAGTCCATTCGTTTGGGGCCAATCACTCCTACAATTCCACTGGCCTTATCAGGTACTCCATACTGGCTGGCCAGTAGGCTCAAGTCCTGTAGCGCTGGCTCCGGGTTTTCTTCGCCAATGACTACTTGTACCCCTCCCCTACGGGATTCTTGGTCAAAAATATTTCTGAGCCAATCCTCTCCTTCCAGAACTTCTAGAATTCCCAGTATTCTCGGACTGTTGGTAAACTCTGGTTGACTCAGCAGCAGTCGCAGTCCTTCGAGATAAGGCTCACCATAATCCAGCTTATCTTCAGCAGTCATAATCTCTGCTAAGGATTCAGATATCTGTCTTTCTTCAGAAGATAGTCCCTCTCTCTTGGCCAAGATATCGCTGCTGGTCATCCCATCATAAATAGAAGTGAGTCTGTTGGCCATCTTCGTTAGTGCATCCTGGCTAACCTCTGTGTTAAAAGACAAGACCTGCCGTCTAACTTTTGCTTCGTACAGAACCACGATCAGCAAAGCCATGAAATCCTGCAAGGCCACCAAATCGAGATGCTTGAAGCGGCAACGAACCGCTTTGGGAGTGGTTATTACTACCAGGTTGTGAACAAGACGCGCTAAGAGGGCCGCCACCGTTCTTAGCCATTGCTCTAGCTCTTCCCTTGCTTCCTTAGATAATTGATGAATTAGATACTGCTCAACACGGGGCAGTTCAATCTCTTCCCCTATCAATTCCACATAGTAGCGGTAAGCCTTATCAGTGGGTATGCTTCCGGCAGAACGATGAGGATGGATGACATATCCTTCTCGTTCCAGGTACGCTGTATCATTGCGGATGGTAGCCGGGCTTACCTTCAAGCCATACTTTTCCACAATGGCGCTTGAAGCCACTGGTGCTGCTCTGGTGATATAGTCTTCAACTATCACCCTGAGGACAGTTTCTCTTCTTTCTCTCGAAGCCATTTAGCACTCTCCGCATTTGATTGCTAAACAGATTAATTTATCAGTATAAACACGTTCTGTCAACGATACTGTAGGAGCCCATTGGAATGGGTTCTTATTATTGACCGAGAGTGAAATATTAAGTACTATTATACCACTAATGTGAAAACCACTAAGACATTTCCCTCGGCGCAGCGTGATAGCGAGGTAGCTCGAATCCTAAGATTGGAAGCCGAGAGGCAAGCAAGTAGCATAAATCTTATTGCCTCTGAAAACCACGCCAGCCGGGCAATCCTTGAAGCCCAAAGTTCGGTGCTCACCGATAAATATGCGGAAGGATACCCCGGGCATCGCTATTATGGCGGTTGTGTATATATAGACACAATTGAAGATTTAGCCATTGAAAGGGCCCGCAAGCTATTTAAGGCCGAACATGCCAATGTCCAGGCTCATAGTGGCGCTCAAGCTAACATGGCAGCCTATTCAGTGTTATTGGAGCATGGAGATACTGTCATGGGGATGAGTCTCAGCCACGGCGGGCATCTCACCCACGGCTCTGATGTCAATTTCTCAGGGAAATGGTACAACATTGTCCCTTACGGAGTCGATCCCAAGAGCGAGATGCTGGACTATGATGGGATCGAGAGGTTAGCTCTGAAGCATAAACCCAAGCTAATTATAGCTGGGGCCAGTAGTTACTCTCGTACTATTGATTTTGAGAGGCTTCGCTACATAGCTGATAAGGCGGGCGCCAGGCTATTGGTTGATATGGCTCACATAGCAGGGATCGTAGCCGCGGGACTTCATCCCTCCCCTGTGCGGTATGCTGACGTTACTACTTCTACCACGCAAAAGACGCTGCGGGGTCCGCGGGGTGGCTTTATTTTGTGTGATAAGGAGCTGGCTTCAGTCATTGATGCTGCGGTCTTCCCTGGGATGCAGGGCGGTCCCTTCATGCATATCATCGCTGCCAAAGCCGTGTGCTTCTTTGAAGCTATGCAGCCCGGGTTCGTTGATTACCAGAAGTCAGTGCTGAACAATGCTCGGGTTCTGGCTTCTGAACTCCAGACATATGGGATGCGTGTTGTTTCCGGGGGTACAGATAACCACATTGTCCTTGTTGATCTCTCGCCGCAAGGGATAACCGGGAAGAATGCCGAAGAGGCTTTGTGGGGGGTGGGTATCTCGGTAAATAGAAATGCCATTCCTTTTGACCACAAGCCTCCGGTGATTACAAGTGGTATCCGGATGGGTACGGCGGCAGTGACCACGAGAGGTTTTGGCACAGAGGAGATGAAGCGCATCGCTTCCTTCATTGCCAAAGTGCTTTCTCCTTCGGGGGATAAGCGAGTCCAAAAGCAAGTCGGCCAGGAAGTGCGGGAGATGTGCCAACGATTCCCCATTCCCGGGCTGGCATAAACGATTTCTCATTCGCTCAGTTTCTTACTTGCTTTTGCTGACCCTTCGTAAGAAACGGCGATGATTTCATGCTATAATCAATGTGATATTTCGCTCACTGACAAGCGATGATGGACGAACTAAAAGTATTCAGCGGTACTGCCCACCCTGCCTTGGCAAAAGCTGTGTGTGATTACTTAGACATACCGTTGGGGGAGGCTGAGGTCTTCGAGTTTAGCAATGAAAATATCTTTGTGCGCATCCTTGAGAATGTCCGGGAACGAGACGTCTTTATCGTTCAGCCCATTTGCTCTCCAGTTAATAAGAGCCTGGTCGAGTTGCTCATCATGCTCGATGCCTTCAGGCGAGCTTCAGCGGGGCGCATCACTGCTGTCGTTCCCTATTACGGCTATAGTCGCACTGATAAGAAAGATCAGCCCAGAGTTCCTATCACTGCTCGCCTGATCGCCGACCTGATTACTACTGCTGGAGCTAATAGACTGCTCACCGTGGACCTTCATGCCCCTCAAATTCAAGGATTCTTTACCATACCTGTAGATGAACTCACCGCCCGGCCCATGCTGGCTCAATATTTCAGGGAGAAAGCTCTGAATAACCTGGTAGTGGTTGCCACTGATATTGGTATTTCCAAGGTGGCCCGTGACGTTGCTGCCAAGCTTGAAGCGCCCCTGGCTATTGTGGAAAAGAGGCGCGTGGGGAATGTCGACGCCAGTGAAACCCTGAACGTAATTGGCGACGTTGAGGGAATGCATGCCCTGACGGTTGACGATGAAATTGATACCGCAGGTTCTCTGGTCGGGGTGGTGAATGCTCTCTTAAAGCTTGGTGTTACCAAGGTTTATGCCTGTTGCACCCACCCTGTTTTCTCTGGTTCCGCTATCCAAAGGATAGCAGCCAGCCTGGTGAAAGAGGTAGTGGTTACCGACACCATACCCGTAAATAATGATAAGAAGCTGAATAAGATTACCGTTTTGTCCATAGCCTCGCTTATCGGTGAAGCCATTCATCGCATCCATACGGGGTTATCAGTAGGGGCGATGTTCGAGGGATAGCAGAGGGGTTAGGAAATCCAGAATACTAAGCACGAAATACTAAACAATACCAAAGCTCAAAACTCAAAACACCAAAATGGAGAAGGTTTCGGGCTTGGAGCATTAAGATTTTGAATTTGTTTAGAGCTTAGCAATTAGGATTTAGGATATTATCGAGCGATGGTTAAGTGGCTTAGCAGTCTGTTTGATTCCAACGAGAAAGAATTGAGGCGCTTTCAGCCTCTGGTTGATCACATAAGCTTGTTGGAGCCTGAGTTTGAAAAACTCAGCGATGCTAAGCTCCGAGCCGAAACCGATGAACTCAAGGCGCGACTGAAGGATAGCGTGAGCCTGGATGATATTCTGCCGGAGGCTTACGCTGCTGTTAGAGAAGTAGCCAAGCGAACCATAAAGCAGAGACATTTCGATGTCCAGCTAATAGGAGGCATCGTCCTTCATCAAGGGAAGATAGCCGAGATGAAAACTGGTGAGGGGAAAACCCTGGTAGCTACCTTGCCTCTCTACCTCAATGCCCTCACGGGACAGGGCTGCCATCTGGTTACCGTGAATGATTATCTGGCCAAGCGAGATTGCTACTGGATGGGTCCCATTTACCACGCCCTGGGTGTAAGCGTGGCCTGCATCAATGCCCAGCAAGCAACTGGCCAACCTGCTCCTTCATATATCTATGACCCCAGCTATGAGTCGGAAGACCAGAAGTGGAAATTTCTTCGCCCTATCACCCGCCGCCAGGCTTATGAGGCAGATATAACTTATGGCACCAATAATGAGTTTGGGTTCGATTACCTCCGAGATAATATGGTCTGGGACTTGTCCCAATGTGTCCAGCGTCCCTTGACCTATGCCATCGTGGACGAGGTTGATAACATTCTTATCGATGAAGCCCGTACACCATTGATTATCAGCGGGGCTGCCGAAGAAGCAACTCAGAAATATTACGCCTTCGCCCAACTATCATCCCGCCTCAGCAAAGACGCAGACTATACCATTGAGGAACGTACACGCTCAGTCCACCTTACCGAGATGGGCATGAACAAGATGGAGAGTATGCTGAAGCATGAGGGCTTGCTCAAAGCACCTGACCTTTATGACCCTTCTAATTACTTCCTCACTCAATATATGGACAGTGCCCTCAAAGCTCATGCCCTGTTCAAGAGGGACAAGGACTATGTGGTCAAGGATGGGCAGGTCATCATTGTGGATGAATTCACAGGCAGACTGATGTTTGGCAGGAGGTATTCTGAAGGATTGCATCAAGCCATCGAGGCCAAAGAGAAGGTGAAGATTCAACGAGAATCGGTCACCCTGGCCACTATCACCTTCCAGAACTACTTCCGCATGTATCAGAAACTGGCGGGCATGACCGGTACCGCGGCTACGGAAGCCGAGGAGTTTCACAAGATTTATAACTTGGAAGTGGTTGTTATTCCTACAAACAAGCCCTTGATTCGCGCTGAATATCCTGACCAGATTTACAAAGACGAGAAAACTAAATTTGCTGCCGTAGCCAGGGAAATCAAGCAATCAAATGACCAGAAAAGGCCAGTCCTTATTGGCACAACTTCTATTGAGAAATCAGAATATTTAGCTGACCTCCTGAAGAGAAATGGCACACCCCATCAGGTATTGAATGCCAAGAATCATGAAAAGGAGGCGGTTATAATCGCTCAAGCTGGGCGTCTGGGAGCGGTAACCGTAGCCACGAATATGGCCGGCCGAGGTGTGGATATTATACTTGGTGGCAATCCCGAGGGGCGTGGGCAGGCAGAATGGCAGGAAGAGCACAACAAGGTAGTTGAGCTGGGTGGGCTTCACATTGTAGGCACCGAGCACCACGAAGCCAGGCGCATAGATAATCAGCTTCGGGGAAGGGCAGGAAGGCAGGGAGACCCGGGCAGTTCTCGTTTTTATGCATCTATGGAAGATGAGATTGTTCGCCGGTTCGGCGGCGACCGTGTCAAGGGGATTATGCAGTGGGCAGGTATGGATGAAAACACCCCCATTGAGCATTCCTTTGCCACTAAGGCTATGACCAATTCACAGGTCCAGACCGAAGGCTACCATTTCAACATTCGTAAACACCTTGTGGAGTATGATGATGTTGTCAACATACACCGCGAGGTGATTTACGCTGAGAGGAAGAAAATCCTCAGTGGCGCCGACCTCAAGGCAAACATAATCTCCATGGTTCAGGATGAAATCAAGGACCTGGTAGACAGGCATCTCGGCAATATGAGCTACGAACGGGAAGAGGAAAAGCAATCTAATCTGTCCGGCTTGCTTGACGATGTATCCACCATCTTCCCATTGCCCCCCCAGTTCAGGAGCGATGGGCTTTCTGAACTCGGCGAGAAGCAAATCACAGAAAAATTGACTGATTATGCCACCGAGCTTTACAACCAGCGGGAACAAGAGCTAGGCCCTGAGAACATGCGAATAGCGGAGAGGTTGGTAATGCTGCGAGTTATCGACCGGTTATGGATGGAGCATCTTACTGCCATGGAGCATTTGCGTCAGGGGATAGGTCTGCGGGCTGTTGGCCAGGAGCAGCCACTGGTGGTGTACAAGCGGGAAGGGCATGCCTATTTTGAAGCCCTCTTAGCTAGTATTCAGCATGACGTTGTCCATAGCATCTATCACGTCGGTCTTGCCAAGCAAGCTCCTCAGAAAAAGAAGGAGGCGGTTCCTGTGGGCAAAAGAGTTGGGCGTAATGACCCCTGCCCCTGCGGGTCAGGCAAGAAATACAAGCACTGCTGCGGTAAATAGAAAGTTTTGTCCCGCCAAGTCGGGAGCTGTGATTGCGAGCGAGGACATCGCTTGCTATTATAAGGGTGTCCAAAAATGTAGCGCGAGGCTTTAGCCTCGTGCCGCACGACCCTAAAGGGTCGCACTACAAAATCGAGGATGTAGTTGCCCAATTTATTGGGCTTGTAATTTATAAAAGGAGGAGGGTGCGATGCCAATTTATGAGTACAAATCAAGAAACGGTGCTCACTGCAAGCTGTGTAAGAACAAGTTCGAGGTAAGGCAGGGGATAGATGATGAACCGCTGACAAGATGCCCGGAATGCGGAGCCGAGATAAGGAAGGTCTTTTCTCGTCCATTCCTGGGCCCAAGAGAATCCCTTAACCACGAAGGCCCTTTGAATTATTTAGAGGACGAGGACGACGAATTAGGACTGGAGGAAGACCTTGCCGAAGACGAAGTCTGGGAGTGAGGGAGAAGCATCATGTTTACTACTGGGATGGTGTTGAGGAAATTGAGAACGAATGAGATTCATGGCACAGGCAGTGTTTGCTGTTTATCTTGGCACTGTTTCGGCCAGTCACTCGTGAGTGCCAGAAGTGTGATCTGCTACGTGAGCTAAAGAAGCTAAAGCGAGAAGCCCGGCTTTTGCGGCTAATTTACTTTGCCGAGTCGACTAGAAGGAGGAGTTTATGTCACAAAAAGTAACCAAGGAAGAACTTCTGGCCAAGGCAAAGAAGCCAGCGGAAGATGCCATGAAATTGCATGCATTCTATCGGGGTAAGATGCAGACAGTGCCCAAATGCCAGGTCCGTGATTTTAACGATTTTGCTATCTATTATACGCCCGGTGTTGCTGAAGCCTGCCGGGCGATAAAGGCAGACGAGTCGAAATTTGCAGAGTTAACTAACAGATGGAACACCATAGCTGTTGTTTCGGATTGCACCAGGGTGCTGGGACTCGGGGATATTGGTCCCAAGGCGGGCTATCCCGTGATGGAAGGAAAGTGCTTATTGTTCAAATACCTTGGTGGCGTGGATGCTGTGCCTATTTGTTTAAATACTAAAGACCCTGATGAAATCATTCAAACAGTTAAATGGCTACAGCCATCTTTCGCCGGCATTAACCTGGAAGACATTGCCAATCCTAAGTGCTTCTATATTCTGGATCGCCTGAGAGCGGAAGCTGAGATTCCTGTGTGGCATGATGACCAGCAGGGAACAGCTACGGTAATGCTGGCCGGCTTGATAAACGCTTTGAAGGTTGTGGGCAAGAAGATGAACGAAGTGAGGATTGTCCTCGTGGGTTCGGGAGCAGCCAACGTGGCTTCTGCCAGACTTCTTTTCGCCTGCGGGGCCAGGCCTGAGACCACCATAGTGGTCGATAGCAAAGGCATCCTTCATCCCGGACGGAAAGATATAGCGGAAAAGAAAGAAGAGTTTGCCGATAAGTGGCGATTTTGCCAGACTACCAATGCTGAGAAAAGAACCGGCGGCTTAACTGAGGCATTGAAAGGTGCCGATGTACTTATCTCTTATTCCAGGTCAGGGCCTGGAGTAATTTCGCCTGAGCAAGTCAAGGTAATGGCCAAGGATGCCATATGTTTCATCTGTGCCAATCCCATACCTGAAATCTGGCCCTGGGAAGCTAAAGAAGCAGGAGCAAAGATTGTAGCCACTGGCAGGTCTGATTTCCCCAACCAGGTAAATAACTCAATAGGCTTTCCTGCTATATTTCGTGGCGTTCTCGATGTTGGGGCAAAGACTATCACTGATGATATGTGCATTGTCGCTGCCCGGTCACTGGCAAAATATGCCGAGGAGCGCGGCATGAACGAGGATAACATCGTACCGACAATGGGGGAGCCGGAGGCTTTTGTTCGCGAAGCAGTAGACGTGGGAATGGAAGCTCAGAAGGAAGGAATTGCCTCGGTGAAAATAAGCCGTGAGGAATTGCGCAAGAAAGTCGAGTCCATGATAAATAGTGCCAAGGCAACTCATGATGCGTTAGTAAAAGCCGGCTGCATCGCCCGAGCGGTGACCGATTAAGAGCGCCTGCAGGCTCGTATTGGACCCTGTGTAGAAATTCCTTAACGATGTCGAGAGGACTGGCATTTCTAGTATGGTGCCAGTTTGCTCTCCGAGTGTCTTGAAGGCCTGGGCTCCAATGTGCTTTTCCCCTTCTCTAAACGCCCAGCCACAATTCTTGACCCAAGACCTCAAAAATCCCTGCGATTTGTTACAAAGTGACTAGTGTTATCGGCAATATGATACAATGCCAATCGAAAAAGAACTGTTACTATGCAGGCAGTTGAAGTCAGCCATATAGTTAAGTCCTTCGCCGATAGGGTCGTGGTTAACGACCTGTCTTTCTCTGTCGCTCAAGGCGAGATATTTGGGCTTATTGGTCCTAATGGTGCTGGCAAGACCACCACCATCAGGATGATGATGGACATCATCAAGCCGGACTCGGGCGATGTGACTATCCTCGGCGAGAAGTTGAGTGAAGCTACCAAAAATAAGCTTGGCTACCTGCCCGAGGAAAGAGGACTGTACAAAAAGCTGGGAGTGCTCGACTCCATCATCTATCTTGCCTCCCTCAAGGGTGTGGACAGGCGCTCAGCCGAAGAAAGAGCTGATGAACTGCTCAATCAGACCGGCATGCTGCCCCACAAAAGGAAGAAGATTGAAGAATTAAGCCGGGGCATGGGACAGATTATCCAGTTCATCGTCAGTGTGATCCACGACCCGGAACTGGTTGTTCTGGATGAACCCTTTGCCGGGCTGGACCCTGTCAACACCGAGCTACTGAAAGGGATGCTCTTTGACCTGCGGAGTCAGGGCAAAGCTCTAATTCTGAGCACACATCAGATGAATGAAATTGAGGAGCTATGCGACCGCATATTGATGATAAACCACGGACGTTCGGTCTTGTACGGGAATCTGGCTGAAATCAAGTCCAAGTATAGAAGCAATTCGGTCCTGCTGGGGTTTGAGGGAGAGCTGGGAGAAGTGCGTGGAGTAACCGAGAAACGCACCCACAAGGGCTATGTAGAGCTGGTCCTCGATGGAAATACGACTCCCCAGCAAGTCCTGGAACGATTGGTAAGTCGTGGAATAGTAGTCAATCGTTTTGAAATAGCTACTCCTCCACTTAACGAAATATTTTTGAAGGTAGTCGGTAAGGGCCATGAATAAGACGCTTCTGATATTTAGGCATGAATTCCGGCACACGACAAGGAGGAGAGGGTTTATCGTCATGACCCTTATCGTGCCACTGATAGCCCTCCTGTTAATAGGAGTTATCCAACTCGTATCGGGAATTGCCGGGCCGACAGCCGAACCGACGACTATTGGGTATGTGGATGAGCTTGGCGGATTCCAGCAGTATACCAGTCAGGGAAACATAACGCTGGTCCGCTTTGATACATCGGATGCTGCGACGGATGCGCTGATCAGGGGCGATATTAGCGAGTATTTTGTCATTCCGCAGGACTATATTTCTACTGGGCTAATCAACCGCTACACTCTGGAAAAACAGCTTGCGGCGTCGCCTGCTATAACGGCGGCGATTAATAATTTCCTCCTGAACAATCTGCTGGCAGGGAAGGTGCCTGCGGCCACCATAGCCAGGATTGAAGCGCCTTCAAATCTGGTTACCACCAGGCTCACCGAAACTGGCGCGGTGGCTCCAGAGCAAGGCGGATATGGGAACTTGATTATTCCATTTGTCTTTAGCATTCTACTGGCGCTCTCTATCATTTTCTCCTCTACTTATTTGCTGCAAGGGCTGGGTGAGGAGAAGGAGAATCGCCTTATAGAGATATTGTTATCATCTGTGTCCGCGCGGGAATTGCTCACCGGCAAGGTCTTGGGTATTGGCGCTGCCGGGCTGGTTCAGGTAGGCATCTGGGTAATCTCCGCACCACTCCTGTTGAACCTGGCTTCCTCATCCGTAGGCGGCTTCATCAGCACGATACAATTACCAGCCAACTTTATTGCTCTGGCTGTAGTATATTTTATCCTCGGCTACTTGTTGTTCGCCGTGCTTTCGGCGGCTATCGGCGCCATCAGTTCCGGTTCCCGCGAAGGGCAACAACTGATCGGGGTTTTTACACTTCCTTTGCTTATACCCCTCTGGTTCACATCTTTGCTAATGTTCTTCCCAGACAACCCAGCCTGGATTTTCTTTACCATTTTCCCTCTCTCGGCTCCTGTGGAAGTGATAATGAGGCTGGGTGTGAGTGATATACCCGCCTGGCAACTTGTTGCCAGTATAGCAGTGCTGGTACTCTCCACAATTGGAATCCTGTTATTAACCACCAGGGTTTTCAGGACCTACTTGCTCATGTATGGGAAGAGGCCCGGCATCGGGGAAGTTATCCGGAATCTCAGGAGCGGATAGTCTATCTTGAGCTTAAACTTCAGGTGTGCCGCACTCGTCGGCCTGGCCTTTAAGCGTTTCCACAGCATGAGGCAGCGCCGGTAGTATCACTTCAAGACACTCACGTACTGCCTTGGGACTTCCCGGCAGGTTGATAATTAGGCATTTGCCGCGGGTGCCCACAACTGCTCGACTTAGCATAGCATGTGGGGTCTTCTTGAGGCTCTCTGCCCTCATTGCCTCGGCAAAACCGGGGACAATTCTATCCACCACGGCCAGAGTCGCCTCGGGGGTAACATCTCTGGGAGTGAGGCCTGTACCACCGGTGGTGATGACCACATCCAACCTGTCCTTGTCTGCCCACTTAACTAGCTTTCCAACAATAAGTTCCTTCTCATCGGGAACGATGTCGTAGTCTGTAATGCGCGCATCTATGCTGGAAAGAATTTCGCGGATAGCTTCTCCGCTCTTATCCTGACGCTCTCCTCTTGAGCCTTTGTCACTGATGGTAAGTATTCCGACGGTAAACACTTTGTTCTCTTAACTCTCCTTCTCATAACTCCCCTGGCCCCTCTCACTTAAGAGGGGAATTGTGGAATTAAGAGGCATTGTTCTACCTGTTCAACACAAAATTCTTCTCTATGAAATCAGCTATTGCCACCGTGTCTCCCCACTTAAAAACTGGCAGCCTGCAGCTATAAGCTACCAAAGTGTCCGATGGCCCATCCGTGACAATGGCCAAAAGTTCCTCAGGGGAACACAACAAGTCGTCCCCAAGTTCCTTCCTATGCACTTCGATTTTGGGGATTTTGCTTTTCTTGAATCCTTCGGCAAGAACGAGGTCGAATCCAGAGCCAATGATGGGCATAATTTCCTCAATACTAAGCTCACGGTCCAAATTCTTAATAAAGGCGAGCTTGTCAGGCGAGCTAATACAGACAGCGTCGCTGCCCGCTTGAGAAAACTTCCAGCTATCTTTTCCAGGATGGTCTATCTCCATCCCGCCATGGCTGTGCTTTATAGCAGCGACTTTGTATCCTCTTTTCTTAAACTCGGGAATAAGCTGCTCCATAAGCACAGTCTTACCAGATTCCGATTTGCCCGCGATGGAAACAATCGGCGACGTTTTCATCTCACCTTGCTCTTCTCCCCAATCGAGCATCTGTACCTCAACCACGTCTCCAGCTTCTGCCCCATTACTGTTTTCTGGGATAACAGCCAGACCATTGGCCTTGACCATGGATGTAAGCATCCCCGAGCCCTGGGGACCAGTGACGGAGGCATGATATTGATCGCCGCGCCTGGTTACCACCACCCTGGCGAAGAGGCGGCGCGCATCAGTACTCGCAATACCATCGTCAATAATTGCTCGAATAGTCGGCTTGGCCAACATTTTCTTCCCCATCATCTTTAGTATGGCGGGACGGGCAAATTGTTCAAAGGTAATCATGGAGCTGACCGGATTACCCGGCAGTCCCAAATGAGGCACCTTCCTCTCTTCCCTTCCTTTAACCTTCTTAATCACCCCAAAGGCAATAGGTTTTCCAGGCTTCATACGGACTGTCCAGAAACCAATCTCCCCTTGCTCTGCTAGGACGTCCTTCACCACATCGTAGTCTCCCTTGGACACACCCCCGGAGGTGATCAGCATATCTGCGTCTAGACCCTCATCTATTTTCTTGGTTAGAGACTGAACCGAATCGCGCCCTATGCCCAGCATTTTGGGGATTCCGCCGTAGCGAGAGACTGCAGCAGCAATGGTATAGGTATTGCTGTTATGAATCTTACCAGGAGGTAATGGCTGATCAACATCGATGAGTTCATCCCCCGTAGCTAGAATAGCCACAATCGGTCGACGGACAACCAGCGCGGTGGAGCGCCCTAGAGCTGCCAACGCCCCTATCTCTTGAGGGCGAAGCACCCTGCCCTTTTTGAGAGTTAATTCTCCTTTGGCAATATCCTCGCCTCTACAGCGGACATTCAATCCCTTCTTCGCCTGACATAATATGCCGATGTGGGACAAATCTTTTCCGGACGATTTGCGGCTAACTTCATCGGTACTCTCAAATTGGACTACGGCATCAGCCCCTTCGGGCAATGGCGCTCCCGTCATGATGCGGATAGCCGTCCCCGGCTCGACTTCTTTTGTGGGCACAGACCCGGCAGCAACCTCTCCGACCACGACTAGATATCTGGGCGATGATTCACCGGCCCCTCGAGTATCTTCAGCCCGCAGGGCAAACCCATCCATGGCGGAATTATCCAGCGGCGGGATATCTATCGTGGAATAGACATCCTCAGCTAAGACCTGTCCCAGGCAGTCCAGAATAGGCTTCTGCTCGGGCTCGAGGACCTCAACACAGCTCAAAACCTTATCCAGAGCTTCTTCTACAGAGATCATGCTGCAAACTCCTGAAAGTGTATTATAGATTATCTTTGCCGTCATACCAACTGCCCTCGTTCGGAACTTAGTCCCACCTCTTTTTTGCTAATGAGATTGCCACGCCCCGGCAGGTCGGGGTTCGCAATAACACGGAAGGTATTACACAATGCTAATAGCATATGAAGTGTCACCCGTCTGTCTGAACCAACTCACCGACTTCTTTGGTATCTCTATTGATGCAGACCAGTGTCTCAAGTTCAACTCAATTTGACTTTTGGTGGCTTTAGCTCTACTATTCAGCAAAGCGAGGAGGCAAAAAATGAGAGAAAAGGTAGAAGCAGCCCTGGCAGAAGTCAGGCCGATGTTGTTAGCCGATGGAGGTGACGTCCAGTTAATAGACGTCAAAGATGGAGTGGTGAAAGTTAAGTTGACGGGCGCCTGCGGCGGCTGCCCGATGGCAACTATGACCCTGAAGGGTGGAATTGAGCGGGTGCTCAAAGAACAGGTGCCTGAAGTCAAGGAGGTAGTGGCTGTCTAGCCTCTAGCCTATGGCAGCATTTCAAGGAGGAGACAGAAGCCAATCAAGCTGGAGACTTAGATGCCCAGAGAATATTTTATCTGCCACTCTTGTGGTGAAAGAGTGGAATGTGGTGTAAAGCAGCGACCCTGCGAGGTGCTCGATGGGTGGCTTATGGTTTCACTATGGAGGGGACCAGAGGCAGTCGAACATTATAATTTTTGCTCCTTGAATTGCCTTAAAACATGGGTGGATACACAGCTTCCTCAAGTCCCTGACGCATTTTTGAGGGCTTTTGAGAAAGGAAGGGAGTAAAAATGCCCATATATGAGTATCGTTGTCCCGAGTGCAGCTTCAAGTTTGAATTGCTTCGCCCCCAAAGCCAAGCCAATGAAAAGGTCTCCTGCCCTCGCTGCCATCATAGCGCTAAACGAATATTTTCCTCTTTCTCCTCTTTTTCCAAAAGCGGTGAAGGGCCATCTACTCCGATCGGAGGATCTTCCTCCTGTAGCTCATGCTCTGCTACGAGTTGTTCCAGCTGCCAAATGTAGCTCCCCCTCACGACAAACTTCCGGGAGACCAAACAAAGAGAGGCTTAGATAACCGACCCGTGAGAATAAATACTAGACACGCAGTCACACCGGTGAACCCAGATGATTGAGATAAGAAGAGAAGACTTCTGTGTCGATGAGATAATCAAGAAAATGAAGGCCCCTAAGATAGGGGCATTATCAATTTATGTGGGCACTGTACGCGAGTTCCCCGAAGGGGTGGGACTAGAATTTGCAGGCAATGACCAGGCTGCTGAGAAATTAAGGGAGATAAAGGAGAGAGCAATCAATGGATTTGACGTTGAGGATGTAGTCATAATGCATCGAGTAGGTTTTCTAGGCGTATCAGAGAATATTGTACTGGTAGCAGTTTCCTCGTCCCATAGAGAGTCAGCTTTCAGTGCTTGCAGAAGCATAATAGACGATATAAAGGATTTACATAAATCATGGGGGAAAGTGGTATCGAAGTAGAGGTTCATGTCAAGCCATTCCTGCCACCACTTCCGGTGCAGTCGCGATATCTAAGCAAAAACCTTTTGCTGAATTTGAATTAAGAGGGGGAATGATTTAGAATACACCCTTCACTTCGGTTCGTCGAATGCATGAGCTTGGAGTCACTGAAAACATAGTCAATATCGCTTTGGCCAAAGCCGGTGAGGCGCAAGCTAACAAGGTCATAAAGATTAACTTAGTAGTTGGCGAGCTGTCAGGGTTTGTTCCAGACTGTATTCAGTTTTATTTCGATTCTCTGAGCAAAGACACCATTGCTCAGGGAGCAGTGCTCCACTTTGAGTCGGTGCCAACTCAATTACGTTGTCGAGATTGTTCCACGACTTTCTCGCCCCTGGATACTTTGTGGACTTGTCCTGAATGCAGGGGGCAGAGTATAGAGATATTCAAGGGGCGAGAGCTCTATGTCGAAAGCATGGAAGTAGAATGAAAAAGATAGAAGTTATTCAGAACGTTCTGGAGGCTAATGACACCATAGCTAGCCGAAATAAGCAGCTACTGGACAAGCACAAGGTTTTTGTTATTAACGTTATGTCATCTCCGGGCGCCGGCAAGACGAGTCTAATCCTGCAGATTCTGGCGAGGCTGAAGGGCAGGCTTGACATAGCTGTTATCGAAGGCGATGTTGCTTCCACAGTAGATGCAGAGAAAGTGCAAAGCGAGGCAAAAGCAGTAGTTCAGATAAATACCCGAAATATGCCGGAAAGTTGCTCATTAATGGCGGTCATGATTGAATCAGCTCTGAAGGACATGCCTCTGGATGACATAGACCTAATCCTGATCGAGAATGTGGGCAATCTCATTTGTCCCGCTGAATTTACCCTGGGAGAACACAAGCGAGTGGTGATTTCGAGCCTGCCTGAAGGGGATGATAAGCCCATTAAATATCCCTTGATCTTTGTTGATGCCGATGCTGTGATAATAAATAAGATGGATCTTCTTCCCCATGTTGATTTCGATATTGCCGCTTTTCGGCGTTCCATCACAGGACTAAACCCTAGAGCAGAAATCTTCGAACTTTCTAGCAAGACTGGCGAAGGGATAGAAAAGTGGTGCTCGTGGATATTGGATCAAGCAAAAGTCAATGACACAAAGCGATAGAGATTGTGCATACCTAGGGAAGATCATCATCTTGACGAGCTTAAGCGATGCTATGGCACATAGCTGATATTCTGCATCCGTAGGAGGGCGAAGAGACAGGGTCTTGACAACCTCCGACGGATAATCTATAAGTATGCCTCTATATGGCGCTGTGAAAACGGTGAGCTACCACAGCAAGGTAGCCAGTTTGGAAATGGAATCCTTATCAGTGAATCTAGTCGAAAGATAAAGTATGAACTTCATAGTTACAGCGGTGGTCGCCTACCTGGTTTATCTCCTCCTGACTATCGGTAGCGGCACCGTTTTTCTATGGAGTACTCCTGAGCTCATCACCGGGGCAGTGCTTTCTGTGATAGTCGGTGCCGTGCTCAGGAACCGGTTCATCGGCAAAGACCTGCGTATGCTGAATCCGAAGCGCTGGTTTACCTTCCTAGTTTACCTGTTCCCTTTTTTCTTTGCCATGGCCAAGGCCAACATTGACGTGGCCTACCGGGTCATCACCGGGCGCATTAATCCGTCCATCGTGAAGATAAATCCAAACCTGAAGAACGACATGTCACTTACCATCCTGGCCAATTCCATCACCCTGACGCCGGGAACGCTGAGCGTGGACGTTGACCAGAAAACCAACGAGCTTTATGTGCACTGGATAAATATTGACCCTGACGTGCTCAAGGATATGCCGAGAGACTACCATCCGATATGCAGCAGTTTTCCCGACTGGGCGAGGAGAATCGCGGGATGATCCACTGGTTTCCGGTAATTATAGCCATGGTGGTGTGTCTTATCATCATCATGGTACGTGTCTTTATCGGGCCGGGTGCGCCGACGAGGCTGGTGGCATTTGACACCGTCAATACTCTGGTCGTGACCAGTCTGGTCATTTTGGCAATGTTGTTCAATGATGTGATTTTCATTGATGTGGCCATCGTGTATGCTTTGCTCTCGTTTGCCATGACGCTGTATGTGGCCAAGTACATTCAAGGGGATAAGTTTTAGTGACTGCACTGAACATAGTAACATATGTGTTCATAGGAATTGGCCTTTTCTTCAATTATGTCGGGGCCTTCGGTCTTCACCGCTTCCCTGACGTGTACACCAGACTGCATGCCGCTACCAAATGTACGACCTTCGGCTCCATCTTCCTCATCCTGGCGGTAATTGTGCAGTCTGCCGGAATGTGGGCAGTGCAGGGAACTCATTCCCCTCAATCTATAATGTGCATACATTCGGTGCTGGCACTGGTGGCACTACTGGTCACCAATGCCACCGGCGCTCATGCCATGGCCCGGGCGGCGCATCGCAGTGGAGAGAAGCCTGCGAGGGCGGTGGTGGATGATCTGGAAGGGAGAGAGAATGATTGAATCTGGAGTCCTGCATATCATAATACCGTTGGCGCTGGTTGTGTGTGCCGTGCTTGTCGCCGTATTTCGGGACCTCCTTTATTCGGTCGTGGTGCTGGCTGTGCTGAGTTTGCTGCTGGCCGTTGAGTTCTATATTCTGAAGGCTCCGGATGTGGCCATGGCCGAAGCGGGAATCGGGGCGGCTGTGACCGCAGCCATCTTTATCATTACCATCAGAGCGACCAAGCGTATGGAGTAAATAATGAGAAAAGTCATCGGTCTGGTTCTGCTGGTTGTTGTGGTAGCTTTTCTGGTGACCGGGATGGTGAGGCTCATCCATCCCTTTGGCTACCCATCCCAGTCTGATATGGACGATTATATAATTGAGAATGCCCAAGAACAAAGCGGGAGCAACAACGTGGTAGCATCGGTGGTTTTTGACTACCGGGGGCTTGATACTCTGGGAGAGGCCACGATACTGTTCACGGCGGTGACCGGGGTATTGCTCTTGTTACGAACACTGAAGCGCAAGGAGGATGGTTCCTGATGCTGTCGAAGGTCGTGCGCACCGTCGCCAACCAGCTTATCCTGTTCATCCTCATCTTCGGCCTGTATGTCATTGCCCACGGACATCTTACCCCGGGCGGAGGCTTTCAGGGTGGTGCTGTCGTCGTTTCCGGTGTGGTCATGTTGCTGGTGGCCTTCAACTCTAAGGAACTCAAAAAATCACTGCGTGAGCATCTTCTATCAATAATGGAAAGCACCGGGGCCTTAATCTTTATCGCCCTGGCTTTCGCTGGGTTAGGCACTGTCTTTTTCTATAACTTCCTGGTGGGTTCCCCAGTCTTTGGCGACATTCCTATCCCCGGTCCTAATCCGGGGAATTTCTGGACCGGAGGATTCATTCCCCTGATGAACTTCGCTGTGGGCCTTAAGGTAGTCGCCGGCCTTTCAGCGGTGGTTCTGGCTCTAGCACTATTTGCCAGTGGCGAGGAGATGGAAGAATAATGGAGAGCATTCCTCTCAATTTTCCCTTTCTAGCATCAGCGCTGCTGGTGGGGGTAGCTTTTTACATAATCCTATTCAAGAGGAATCTGATCAAGCTCATTATGGGCATTGCCATGCTATCGTCAGGGGTTAATCTGTTCATTGTGGCGTTGGGCTACCGGGCGGGAGGGAATGCCCCTATCTATACCGACGTGCCACCGGGACCCATGGTCCTGTCGGTACCTCAGGCACTCACCCTGACAAGTATCGTCATCAATGTTGCAGTTTTGGCCTTGATGCTAACAATGGTAGTACATATTTACCGCCATACCGGAGATATTGACTCCGAGAAATCACGGAAACTGAAGGGATAGAGAGTTTGGATTTTCTGACCACTAACTCGCCGGCCTTGATTGTGGCTCTGCCACTGTTCGCGGCCTTCACCATTCCACTGATCAACCGGGCGGGAGAAAAAACCAGGAATATATTTAGCCTGGTCATTTTCGGTCTGATTTCTTTCCTGGTAGCCATCCTGGCTGTGAATGTCCATAGCGTTGGCATCCGCGTCTATACCTTCGGCGCTACAGCGGCTCAGATGGCCCTGCCGCAGGGTTACATGGTGCCGGTGCGGATCATGTTTGAAGTGGACGCCATGTCGATGTTTATGGGCATTATCGTTACCACAGTCACGTTGGCTGCTCTAATATATTCGCTGCACTTCATGAAGGGGCGCACCGGACAGGCCCGGTTCTATTCTCTCATGATGCTCCTGTATGCGGGGATGATGGGCCTTGCGTTCACCGGAGACATGTTCAACCTGTTCGTGTTTCTGGAGATAGCATCCATTGCGGGTGCCGCACTGGCGGCATACCGCACAAATATGGCTGATGCAATAGAAGGCGGTTTCAAGTACATTGTCATTTCGGCGGTGAGCGCCCTCCTGGTGCTCTTTGCCATCGGCATACTCTATGCCCAGTACGATGTCCTCAGCATCGCGGCCCTGGCGCATTTCATGCAGTATACCCCACTCGACATGATAGCACTGGGGCTGCTGGTCGGCGCCCTCGTGATGAAGCTGGCGGGCGTCCCACTCCATATGTGGGCACCGGATACATATACGGTGGCACCGGCGGGCACCACGCCCATGATTCTTGCTGCAAGCTATATATCCATGTATGCCCTTTACAGGGTGACTTTCACCATGTATGGCGGGCTCATTAATACCACAGCTATTGGCTGGGTGGTCATCATTATCGGTGTGCTGAGCATGTTTGTCGGTGTCATGATGGCAGTTCACCAGACCGATATTAAGCGCATGATGGCTTACCATGCTATCTCCCAGGGAGGGTACATGCTCCTCGGCGTGGGGGTGTGCTTGGCTGTGATTACCGACCCGGTGGCACTGGCTAGCTATGGCCGCGACGCTATGAACGGGGGCATTTTCCACATTATCAACCATGTATTTTATAAAGCCCTGCTCTTTATGACCGCAGAGGCGATATTCTTCCGCATCGGGACGAGGGACACAAACAAGATGGGCGGGCTGGCTCGCAACATGAAGTGGACGGCGGGCTTCTATATTATTGGAGCACTGGCCATTTCGGGAATTCCACCTTTCAATGGATTTGCCTCCAAGCTGCTCATTTACGAATCAGTGTTGAAGTTCAGTCCTGTCCTTTCGGTCATTGCCATGTTCGTTTCGCTGGTAACACTGGCGTCCTTCGCCAAAGTATTCTATTCCGCTTTCACCGGGCCACCGATGCCTGCCTATAAAGAAATCAAAGAAGTACCTAAGTCCATGATTATCGGAATGAGCATATTAGCGGTATTGATCATATTCTTCGGCCTCTTCCCGGGGCTGATAGTAAATACCATCGTCGCCCCGGCAACGAATGCACTGATTAACCACGCATCGTATATCAATGCTGTGATGGGTGCCGTGCCATGAAAATAGGTAGGAAGGAGATGGTAATTTGTCCATTATAGGTTACGGGTATGCTGTCTGGGCTCCCCTAATCTGGATTGTTGCGCTGGCCGTTATCGGGGTAATGGTCCTCATCTGGCGCAACCGCGGGCAGAAAAGCTACAAAAAAGGGACGGCCCAGACTGATATTTTCCTTTCCGGCGCCAAGGTTCCTCCTGAGGAACAGCGGCATGTGAAGTCGGAAAACATATACTGGGGCTTTTTTGAGTCGCTCAAAGAGCTTTACGACGCCCTGATGAAGCCCCACACCGGGATAGTGAATGACTATCTTCTGTGGTTTGTCGCCGTATTGGCGATAGCTATTCCGATACTGGTACTGGCAGTCTGATAGTGAAGGATGAATTGAGAGTAGAGCGATGAATCTGAAAGCATTCAATCGGGCATTGTGGGTGTACCATATGAACACCGGCTCGTGCAATGGCTGCGATATTGAGATCCTGGCTGTACTCACTCCCCGCTATGATGTTGAGCGCTTTGGCATCAAGCTGGTGGGGTCGCCCCGGCATGCTGATGTGTTACTGGTCACGGGGCCGGTGGGACGCAGCATGGAGGATAGCGTGAAACGTGTCTACGCTCAGGTGCCTGATCCCAAGGTGGTCATCGTGGTGGGGAACTGCGGCGCGGAGGGAGACGTCTTCCACGAGGCTTATAGCCTGGTGGGGCCCGTTGACCAGATCATCCCGGTGGACGTGTATGTCCATGGCTGCCCCCCTCGGCCGGAGGCCATTATTCACGGTGTAGTCATGGCCTGGGCGAAGCTGGAAAAGCTGGCCAAACAGGAGGTGGTTTAGTGGAGAGACTGACCCCACAGGCTATCATCGATAGTTTCAGCCAGAAGCTGGGCGATGGCTTTGTTAGCGGCACAGTCTACGAGCGTGAAGTTGCCATCAAGAAGAATAAGTTCCGCAGCCTCTGGATTGAAGTGAAAAGGAGCGCTTTCCGCAGTGCAGTTGAGCATATCTGCCTCCTCCAACAATACCCTCACCTGGCTATTATCTCTTCGAGCGACTTAGGCTCTGAGGTAGAACTCATCTATCACTTCACCATCTACTATGGCAATCATCTCGAGGAGTTGAGCCTCGGACTGCGTGTGAAGCTTTCTAAGAGTGACCTGAGGATACCAACGGTGACTGACCTTATCCCTGGAGCCATATTCACCGAGCGCGAGACTCAAGAGATGATGGGGGTGGAGGTCGTGGGCATACCGGATGGCAGGAGATTGTTCATCTCTGAAGATGTGCCGGAAGGTGTCTATCCCTGGCGGAAGGACGAGACTGGCCCGGAGAAGCTGTTGAGGGTGCTGCCGGGGAGACAGCAAAAGTGGAACCAGGAAAGTTAAGAGGGAGACCAAATTGGCGATCAAGGAATCGACAAAGCTGAAGAGACTTATAAAGGCCATCTGGATCTTCAGCTGGTTCAATTCGTGCGGGTTCGTAGAACTGTTCCCGGTGGTTGGCTCAAGATGGGATATGGAAAGGTTCGGGATGATAATTGTTGGCAGCCCGAGACATGCGGACGTGCTGTTTATTGCTGGATATCAAACACTGAAATCAATAAAAAGGGCAAGGCAGGTGTACGAGCAGATGGCTGCACCCCGGGTTGTAATTGCCTTAGGGGCGTGCACCATGACGGGGGGAATGTACTGGGATTCATACAATACTGTCAAAAGGCTAAGCGATTACATACCGGTCAATATGTATATTCCGGGTTGCCCGCCAAGGCCTGAAGCGGTATTCGAAGCCTGTGGCAAAATATTTCAGCATGTACAGGAAATGGATTAGGATGGGTGCAAAAGAAGACCTGGAAATTCTGGACAAGATAGCCTCAGAGTTCAAGATTAAAGGTGAAATGCGGCGAAAGGGTAGGATATGGCTGGATGCACCAACAGAGGGCTTTGTAGATTTTTGTAAGTGGCTGAAGGAGCGGGGGTTCGAGCATTTGTCAGCCATATCGGCAATAGACTGGCCCGGTGAGGGCATGTATGAACTTGCGTATCATCTATGGTCCTACCTGGACAAGACGCTAATTACTTTGAAAGTGAAGATTGACAGGCAGAATGCAGTAATGGACTCCGTAACCGAGGTATGGGATGGAAGTGCCCAAGCTCATGAAAGGGAGATACATGAACTTTTTGGGATAGAGTTTGAAGGTAACAACAATTTGACCCCGCTTTTTCTGGAGGATTGGGAGGGATTGCCTCCGTTTAGGAAGGACTTCAACTGGAGAGAATATGTCGGCGAGAAGTACTATGACAGACACAATGAACGCGAACGAGTCTACTACGATTAATCAATCGCAGCCTGTTGCCGAAGACGCAGGATATGATTTTTATTTCGGGCCCGCGCATCCTGGGTCTGGGAACTTCGGCGTCAAGTTGAGGATGGCAGGGGAAGTTGTCACTTCCGCTCGTGCCGACCCGGGTTACCTGCATCGCGGCTTTGAAAAGCTTATGGAGTACAGATTGCCAATCCAAAACTCTGTTTTGTCAGACAGGATATGCGTGCTGGAGGCACTGAATTGGAATTTGATACACGCCGAAGCGGTTGAAGAGCTGATGGAGATTGAGCCACCAGAGCGAGCCAAATATATCAGAGTGATAATGGCTGAGCTTTCTAGAATTCAGTCTCATATCATATGGTTTGGTGCTTTCTGCATTGGCACCGGCTTCGAGACTGGATTCAAGCTGGCTTTCGGATACAGGGATTATATACTGGATTTATTTGAAATGATAACCGGAGGCAGGGTATATCCAGCCGGCTATATATGTCCTGGAGGTGTGAGGAGAGGCTTCCCAGATGGAGCTACCCAGAAAATAGCTCAGGTGCTTGATCAGATAGGCAGGATGGTGAGAATTGAAGAGATAGAGCATCCCGCCCTAACGGCTAGAACGAAAGGCGTTGGTGTATTAAACCTAGAAGATGCGATTAGATTAGGTGCAACTGGGCCCGTATTGAGAGCATCGGGTTTGAAAGCAGATGTCAGGAAAGATGACCCTTATGAGGTTTATGAGAGATTCGATTTCGAGGTTCCCGCCCGAGAAGAAGGGGATGCCTATGCAAGATACTTGGTGGGCATAGAGGAAATAAGACAGTCGGCAAGGATAATACGGCAGGCTCTACAACAATTACCAGAAGGAGAAGTAATAGCACCGAAATTGAAGAGAATTAAGCTGGCCACCAAGATTCCTGAGGGAGATGTCTACATCCGCAATGAGGTTGCCAGAGGGGAAGCTGGTATGTACATGGTTAGCGACGGCGGCGACAAGCCTTACAGAGTAAAGATTAGAGGCCCGAGCTTTCTGCATATGATACCGGTTCTGGAACATCTGCTAACCGGGGCTCAAATAGCAGATGTACCAGCTATCTATTGGAGTCTAAACGTGTGCCCGGCGGACCTGGACAGGTGAGTGAGATGAAGTTTGGAATGCTATTTGAGGTAACAAGGAACCTTTTCTCGAAGCCAATGACCGTTCAATTCCCTCGGCAGAGTATTCCGATTGCTGACGGATATCGGGGTGAGCAGATGTTGGATATTGATAAGTGCACTTCCTGTGGGCTTTGCTTCAGGATATGCCCCAATCGGGCGATAGAGATGATAGCAGCACCTGACGAATACAAAAATAGGTATGCGGAAGAATACCCAAGAATAGACCTTGGGAAGTGCTGCTTCTGTGGCTTGTGCCAGGACATATGTCCCAAGGGCAGCATTACGCTCACGAAGAGCTTCTTCCTCTCTACCTTTGACCCTAATTCGGTAATCAAAGACCCCTTTCCTTCGGAAGCAGTCGGAGGTGGTGAATAAAAGGTCTCAACATGACAACAGAGCAGTTTGGTCTATACAGTATCGTTAGGGTTCGGCCTGGCAGGGAGCAGAAATGATACAGGAAGAGACGAAAAAAGCGACCTATACCATACCGATCGGCCCCATTCACCCCGCCCTCAAAGAGCCGGTACAGTTAATGCTGGAGATTGAAGGAGAGAAGGTCGTCAATACCGATGTACGAGTGGGGCAAGTCCACCGCAGCATCGAATGGCTGGGGATGAACCGTAACAACCCAGTCCAGTCGCTGTACCTCGCCGAGAGGATTTGCGGCATCTGCAATATCTGTCACCCATTCTGCCTGGCCATGGCTGTGGAGCAGGCGGCCAATATCACGGTGCCCGACAGGGCGGAATATATCCGGGTTATCGCCGCGGAGATGGAGAGAATTCACTCCCACTTGCTGTGGGCTGGGGTGGCTGCCCACGAGATCGGCTTTGACACCGTTTTTTATCTCACCTGGCGAGTGCGTGAAGAAATCATGGACCTCATTGAATATGTCTTTGGCAACCGTGTGACCAAGGCGGTGCTTCAGTTCGGTGGGGTGAGAAGAGATATAACTGCTGAGCAACTACCGCGCATAAGAAAATCCCTGGACTATTACAAGAGCATTTTCGAGCACCTTAGACGGGTCTTCCTGGAAGACAAGACAGTGCAGATGAGGACACGGAACGTGGGCATATTAAGCACCGAAGATGCGTTGAAGCTGCTTTCTGTGGGGCCCACCGGCAGGGCCAGCGGCGTCCCTAAGGATGTGAGACAGGATCAGCCTTATAGCGCCTATGCCGACCTCAATGTAAAGGCTATTACTCCGGATATTGTCACCGGCATGGTGGTCGGGGACGTCTATGACCGCATAATAGTCCGGTTGCTCGAGGTCAAGCAAGCGGTGGAAATTATCGAGGAATGCATTGACAGAATGCCTGAAGGCCCGACTATGTCCGAGCCCAAGATGCCCAGGCTCCTGCATATTCTCACCGATGCTGCTGGAGAGGGCGTCGCCCGGGTCGAGGCACCACGGGGTGAGGACATCCATTATGTTCGCCTGGAGGCGGGGCAAAGCACTATGGCTACCTGGAAGGTGAGGGCGCCCACCTATGCTAACCTGGTGGCGGTTCCGACTATACTCAGAGGCATGCAAATCGCCGATGTGCCCATCACTTTTGCCTCCCTTGACCCATGTATGTCCTGCACCAACCGGGTCTTGATAACAGATAGAGCCACCGGCAGAGAGTCGGTGATGGGCTATGAGGAACTCCACCGGCTTTCTGTAGAAAGGACGAGAGAACTCCAACGATGAACTTGCTGGGCGAGAATATCTGGCTAAACGGCGTGATTATTGTTTTCGGCTCCGCCATATTGGTGTTCATCGGCGGCGCTTTCGGCATGCTCTACCGCGGCGTTGACCGCAAGCTGGTGGCGCATATGCAGGGGAGGATAGGCCCGCCCATAGTGCAGCCCTTCCGGGATGTGCGAAAGCTTTTGATGAAAGAGAACATCATACCGGATGGGGCTATATCATGGCTCTTCAACGCCGCTCCATTCCTGGCACTCATCTCTACAGGGTCCCTGTTGCTCTTCGTCCCCTTGTTCGGACAGCCGGCGTTGCTCGGAAGATACGGAGATATGATTCTGGTGCTTTACCTGCTCATTATCCCCTCGCTGGCTTTTGTGGTGGGTGGGTTTGCCTCCAGTTCCCCCTATGCCACAGTGGGTGCGCAAAGGGAGATGATAATCATGATGAGCTATGAAGCGCCTTTGGCGGTAGTGGCATTAGGCATCGCTTGGCGAATCAGTCAGGTCCCCGGTGCTGGCGACCCGTTTTTGATGTCTACCATAGGTCAGTACCCCATCTGGAACCTGTTGGGGCCGGTGGGGGTTATCGGGGCTGTACTCATGCTGTTCACCTTGATAGTGGTCACTGTGGGGGAGGCAGCCAAGGTGCCCTTTGATGTGGCGGAGGCAGAGACCGAGATCGCCGGCGGGCTGCTGGTGGAGTACTCGGGAAGAAACTTGTCGTTGTTCTACCTGTCGGATGTCATCAAGGCTTTCGCCATGAGCTCACTGGTGGTGGCGCTGTTTATACCCTATAATCTCTCTCCTGTGCTGGGCATTACCGCCGCAGTCGGCGGAGGCATAATCGATGGTCTCTTCTTCCTGGTCAAAGTTTTCGTGGTTATGTTCGTTAGCATCAGCTTGATACGGGCAGGCATGGCCAGATTCAAAATCAGCCAGGCCAGCACTGTATACGTGCTGGCGATGACTGTGATAGCGCTGGTCGGCATGTTGCTGATTTGGGCAGATTTCGTGATCAGGGTGTAATATGTGGGAAGCAGCTAAAACGATACTCAAGCAACTATTTCAGAAGCCGGCTACCAATATCTTCCCGGCCAAATATGCTCCTGAGTCTATCCTATCTTTTCTGGATAGGGTGGCGAAGCAGGAATTAAAGCTGCATCCGCCGGTCGAGGTACCACCTGGATTCCGTGGCAAGATTGCCTATGATCGGGAGAATTGCACCGGTTGCCAGCAGTGCTACAAGATATGCCCCACCAAGGCCATCGAGTGGTTACCTGAGGAAAAGAAGATCAAGATATTTGTCTCACGGTGTTGTTTCTGCGCCCAATGTGTTGACGTTTGCCCGGTGAATACGCTGGCTATGACGGAAGAATTTCTGCTTGCCAACTATGATAAGTACGCCGACGAGCTGGTAGTCGTTGACAGCGGTGAGCTACCGGGGTCGAAGAAGAGAAAGAAACCAGGCGTCGGAGCCGCGGAGCAGCCGGCCGAGCAGAGCTAGCCCATTTATTCCAGCGGCGAAATTTCAGCTACCCGTCCTTCGAGAATTGCTTCAGCCAGTTTCTTCACGCTCGTGCGCACCGCTCTGGAAATGCGTCTGCCCGTCTCCGTACACTCAGGCTGCACTCCGACGAGCAGGACCTTTCCGCAGAGTTCCTTTACATAGGATATAAACATAGAAAGAGGCATGCTATGTGTGGAAAAGGACAAAGTGCTGATTTTCTCGGGCGGGATTGTGCGCAGGGCACCAGGAGGCAGGCCCATATCAGCGGCATCTACCAGTATCAATAAGTCAGGCTGGTGCCGGCGGATGACCGAGGTATAGCTTTCCGGTGCAGTACCGGCATCTATGGTTGTAATCTCTCCGGAGTGGAGAGTCTTGGCTTTGTGCTGCCGTTGGTTGAGCATGTCCACCAAACAGGTGCCGGCGGCGTCATCGGCGCCCAGCCGATTGCCGATGCCCAGAACTATCGTACCGCTCATCTGGTGTCCATAGCTGACTAGTTTTGATTATGCGGGCCTTCACGAGCATTCTATTCCTATTTCACTCCTTTTGGCAATGAAAGCTTTCATCTAGGCCAATGGACATGAGGCGTTTATTGACGGCTCGACCGTGAGGTAGGGTTAGGCCGTAAGCTGGGATTTTTGGAAGCTGGACTGTACTTTCGGTCGTTGACAAATCGCTGCTGCGGGTGTTAACATCTCACTGTTTCTAATGGCGCGGCGCTTCGTGAGCTGCCCAACTGAAAGGAGGTGGTATAGCGATACGGAAGGGATCATGGCGCCGTCAAAAAATCTCAAAACAAGGAGGGTCTCATGGCTTATGAGAATTTGATTGTAGAGCAGGAGGAAAACATCGCCATAATCACCTTGAACCGGCCGCCGGCGAATCCGATAAATTTCGCTGTGCTGAAGGAACTGGATGAGGTTCTGACCAAATGGGAAAAGGACAAAGCGGTGAGAACCGTAATCATCACCGGAGCCGGAGAAAGAGGATTTTCTGCCGGCTTCGACTTAAAAACGGCGGGCACTCCGGATGGCGAGAAGGCTATGTCGCGGGGGCAAGAGGTGTTCGGTCACATCGAGAAGTATCCCAAGCCTGTAATCGCTGCCATAAATGGATTCGCCCTCGGTGGTGGTTGCGAGCTGGCAATGGCTTGCCACTTCAGGTTGATGCTCAACTCTCAGCAAGTGGTTATGGGGCAACCCGAGATTGACCGTGGTATTATACCCGGCTGGGGAGGCACCCAGCGGTTGCCCAGACTGGTGGGAAAGACCAGGGCACTTGAGATGCTTCTGCTCGGCACTAGAGTCAACGCGCCCGAGGCTTTAAGCATTGGGCTCATAACCAGGATATCTCAGCCGGGGCAGTTGATGAATGATGCTAAGGAGCTCGCCAGGACGCTGGCGAAGAAAGCCCCGATTGCCGTTCAGATAATCCTCGATGCAGTGACCCGTGGACTTGAGACCACGACTGACCAGGGCGTGAAAATAGAGTTGGAAGGCTCGCAGCGGGTGAGCAAGACGAAGGACGCCATGGAAGGGGCGATAGCCTTTATCGAGAAACGGGAACCGGTGTTCAAAGGAGAATAGCTCTCTACGGCCAGAGCAAGAAATGAAAGGAGGTTTTCTGATATGAAAGTTGAAGACGTAAAGAAGATAGCAGTCATGGGGGCGGGGGACATGGGGCATGGCATTGCCGAAGTGGCGCTGCTTGCCGGCTATAAGGTAGCCATGCGGGACATCGAACAGAGATTCGTCGACAAGGGGCTATCCAGAATTAAGGAGAGCCTCGACAAGCTCGTGGAAAAGCAAAAAGTCACTGCAGATAACCAAAAGGCGATGCTGGGCAATATCAAGACCTTTGTCGATATTGCCGAGTCTGTTAAGGACGCTGATTTCGTTATCGAGGCAGTCCCCGAGATTATGGACCTCAAGAAACAGGTTTTCCAGGCACTGGACAAAGCCGCTCCTAAACATGCCATACTGGCTTCCAATACCTCCAATATGAGCATCACGGAGATCGCCGCGGTTACCAACAGGCCGCAGCAGGTCGTCGGTTTTCATTTCTTTAACCCGGCGGTCCTGATGAAGCTCGTTGAGGTTACAAAGGGAGGAAAGACGAGCGAAGAGACAATGCAGGTGGCATATAATCTGGGGCTGAAGATGAATAAGGTGCCGGTCAGGGTTGAAAAGGACTCTATCGGGTTTGTATATAACCGGATCAATGCGCCGACTGGACTCCTGGTTAACCTCATATTGGAGAAAGGCGAGGCCACCCCTATGGAAATCGATGCCAAGATGAGAAAGATAGGTATGCCTATGGGGCCATATGAGCTGATGGATTACGTGGGGCTGGACGTTGCCTATCACAGCGCTCTTTATTTTGCTGAGAAACTCTCTCACGACTACGCGCCACCCAGCTGGCTGAAGGCTAAGATTGATGCTGGTACGCTGGGGAAGAAGACGGGCAAGGGCATTTTTGACTGGTCTAAGGGCAGACCGGAAATAGACTTGTCCAAGGCGAAAGAGGATTTCGATCCCAGTGTTTTGATTGCCCTGCAGGTCAACGAGGCGACCAAGTTGCTCGAGGGCGGGGTAGTCAAGAGTGCGGAGGAAATTGACAGGGCCATGGTTAACGGGGGCGGTGCCGTAATTGGTCCTTTCCAGCTTGGCAAGAGCATAGGATACGATAAACTGGCTAAGATATGTGAAGACCTTGCCAGGAAGTATGGTGTCAAAGTGTTCGAGCCGACTGAAACTTTGAAGAAGGGGAATATCTGATAAGAAACCCAGGGCAGGGCTTAGGCGAGCTAAATCAAGTCGGGGCTGCATCACGCGGATTGCTTCTCTTGTGGTGCCGCCCCGGTTTTATTAAGGTGCCAATATTCTTCGTATCTTAGCTTTATCTGCTTCCGAAGTCGAGTCTGTTTGATAATCCTCTCTGTCATTCCGAGGTCGTTTGGGAAGAATCCCGAAAATAGCTGACAGTATATAGATGATATACTGTAAGCGATTTGGGACACTGTTGGAGATGAAAAAAGAGAGAAGACTTCTGCTGTTTTTAGCACTGGTTCTTGTTGGAGCGCTGCTCTCTGGCTCTATCCCTGCTTCCGCCGGCGAATATCCTGGTGATGGAACGTCACTGGTAGAAGCCAGAGAAGCTCTGGAACAAGAGCTTTCCGCTCTAGCTGGAGCGGGCTTTGTCGGCATCGCGGATTCTGAGCCTGACAGCGAGATAACGGTCTTCGTCGAGGATGAACAGGCGAGGCAAAGAGTGCCCCGCTCCTTTGAAGGCTACACAGTTCAGACGGAAGTCACCGGGAAAATACAAGCATTTCCCACTGAGGTACTGCAGCCGCTGACCGACGTTAGCGTGGAGAGACAGGGCGAGGTCAGTCCCCTGGTCGGCGGGATAAGCCTATCAGCCTACATCAAAAGAGGGATGGGAATATACCCGTACGCTGGCACCTTGGGCATGGTCACCTATGACAACAAAATTCTGTCTAACGCCCACGTTATCGCTATAGATGAGCAGACGGGTGAGTTTCTCAACACAGGGACGCCGATCATCCAACCGGGAAGTTACGACGGAGGAGCGCTGGACGATCGGGTCGGAGCACTCGAGGCATACATACCTATTGACTTTGCGGCTAAGGCGAAAAACTACGCCGATGCAGCTATCGCTAGTATTGATGCCGGTGTCGAAGCGTCTGCTGGCGAGCAGTTCTATGAAGGAGGTGACTACTGGATTGAAGGGTGGATCGAGATCTCCAAAGGAGACATCGTACGAAAATCTGGGTGCGTGACCGGAGTAACCGCCGGCCAGGTCAGTCGCACCAATGCCTCTGTCGTCGTGTGGTATGGTGACCGCTCGGCCTACTTCGTGGACCAGATTGTGGTAACTCAGGATAATTGGTCCTTCGCAGCGCCGGGCGATTCAGGCTCTGTAGTGGATAAAGATGGAGAGTTCGTCGGGCTGCTTTTTGCTGGCTCCGAAAGCAGCGCGGTCATCAGCAAGGCCAAGCACATTATTGATGGGCTCGGTATCGCCGTTGAACCTTCGGCAGGTCAGTATAGCCTCACCGTAACCAGCACGCCTGGCGGTTCGGTAGCGGAGCCCGGCGAGGGGATGTCCCTCCACGGTACCGGGGAAATCGTCCCCCTCGTTGCTCAGCCTGACGAACACTGGCACTTCCTGGGATGGACTGGTGATGTGGACACCATCGCCAATGTTACTGCCGCCCAGACCACTATCACTATGTACGATTCCTACTCCATCACCGCTAACTTCGAAATAGACGAAGGCTGGTGCAGCCTGACCACCTCCAGCACCGAAGGCGGCTCAGTAACCGAACCTGGTGAGGGGACTCATGTCTATCAAGCTAACACGCCGGTCAGCCTTGCCGCTCAAGCCGATGAACACTACCACTTTGTGTACTGGACTGGCGACGTGGCTGCCATCGGCAATCCCCAGGCGGCCTCGACCAATATCACCATGTACGATTCCTACTCCATCACCGCGAACTTTGAACTGGACGCCGGCTGGTATAGCCTGACCGTCGCCAGCACCTCGGGTGGTATGGTAGCCGACCCCGGTCAAGGCACTTTCGTGTATCAAGGTGGGACTATCGTCGACCTTATTGCACAGCCCGGCGAAGGCTACGACTTTGTCAAGTGGACCGGTGATGTAGATAGCATAGCCGATGTCAATGTTGTCCAGACCACCATCACCATGAATGGCTCCTACTCCATTACTGCCAATTTTGAGTCGTGGCGTCCCGAACCCGTGGCGCTGCTGCTGGTGTCCAGCACCCAAGGCGGTTCGGTAACCAGCCCCGGTGAAGGGACATTCCCGTGTGCTCTGGGCAGCATGGTTATCCTTATGGCTGAGGCAAGTAATGGCTACCAATTTGCCAACTGGTCGGGCGATGTGGACGCCATTGCTGACGTTAGCGCTGCCATCACCACCATCACCATGGATAGCTCCTACTCCGTCAGAGCCGATTTTCAGGCAACTTCCTCACCGTGCTGTACCGCCACTGCAGCCTATGGTACGCCTATGGCCCAGGAAATAGGAATTCTCCGTCAGTTCAGAGATGAACACCTGCTCACCAACCCGGTGGGTGAAACCCTGGTAGACTTCTATTACAGAATTAGCCCACCTATAGCCGAGTTTATAACTGAGCACCCCGGCCTGAAGCCAATAGTGAGGGCTGGATTAATACCTGCTGTGGCCATGAGTACCGCAGCTGTCAACAGTTCTCCGGCCGAGAAGGCAGCCATAGCAGGCTTGCTGGTACTGCTTTCAGCAGTACTGGCTATATGGGCAACCAAGCGGCGAGGCAGAGCGTCAGACTATGTCTCAAGCCGGAATGAAACATCGTTGCGAGGCTGATTTTTTCAGCCGAAGCAATTCCGGAGATTGCCACGCACCTTTCAGGTGCTCGCAATGACGAAGTGATCTGAAGCGAAGAAAATTGCTTCGGGGCTCTCGCCCTTCGCAATGACGAAATAAGGGAATGTAACTGCTAAGGTCTCTTCACCCTCACCTCAGTCCTCTCCCATCAAGGGAGAGGAGATTGCCACGCTTCGCTGCCGATGACGGAAGGGGTTTCGGTGGAGAGGAGATTGCTGCGCTTCGCTGGCAATGACGGAAGGGGTTTGAGGGAGAGGAGATTGCGACGCTTCGCTGGCAATGATGAAAGGGTTTGAGGGGAGAGGAGATGCTTTTTGAGGAAAGTCAGTTTTCTGCTACAATTGAACGCTGAGCAATGGGTTACTACTTGGGCGTAGATATTGGCTCTGTCAATTCCAAGCTGGCAGTCATAGATGAGAAGGGCAGAGTCATTCAGTTTGATACCGAGAAGGTAACTTCCAGTCCCAGGGCCGCCGTCAGTTCACTTATCGCCAGGCTGGGCCAGAAGCTCAATCTCAAAGAGGTTATTGCCGCTGGTGTATCCGGCTCAGGCAAGTCCGTCATCCCCGAAGAGCTGGGCTGGACGGAATACAGCAGCTCACTGGCGATTGCCTCCGGGCTGCTCCATCGTTATCCCGACGTCAAGACTATCATACAAATCGGCGGTCAGAGCACCCTGGTGATAGAGCTGGAAGATGGCTTGAAAAAGCCATGGAAAGTGGCGTCCAATCCCCTTTGCGCTGCCGGCACGGGCAGGTTCCTGGAGCAACAGGCATACAGGATTGGCATCAGCATGGAGGACTTTGCCAGCCTGGCCCTGAAGTTCAATGGCACCACCCCCAGGATAGCCGCCCGGTGCAGCGTCTTTGCCAAAACCGATCTTATCCATCTCCAACAGAAGGGAGTTCCAGTCGATGCCATGCTCTATGCACTGTGTGAGAGCGTGGCCCGGATGGTTGCCTCTCTGAAAAAAGGGACTTTCCAGGAACCAGTATATTTTGTCGGTGGCGTCGCCGCCAATCCGGCCGTGGCTAGATCGCTGAATGATATGATTTCTGCCCGGAACGGGCATCCCGTTGAGGTAATCATTCCCGAGAACTACCTTCACATGGAGTCCCTGGGGTCGGCATTACTCTCCATAGGGAAAACCTCCCAGGGCGTTATGCTGTCGGAGACAGAGGTCAAGCAGCGTTATTTTGAAATGCCCAAGCTGGATGTCATTGCGGTTCAGGAAAGAAAGGACAGCCAGAGGATAGAACAACAATATGTCGGCTACCTCGGGGTTGATGTGGGCTCCACCAGCACCAAAGCCGTGATAATGGATGAGTCAGGGACACGTTTGCTGGCGAAGAACTACCTGATGACTGCAGGACGGCCAGTCGAGGCCGTGAGGCAGGTATTCAGGAACCTGCTCCAGCAGGGCGCAGACAGGGTCAAGGTAGCAGGTGTTGGCGTGACCGGGTCAGGCCGATACCTGGTGGGCGGCTTCATCGGGGCAGACCTGATTAAGAACGAGATAACAGCACAGACCAGAGCTGCTGTCGAGGTAGACGCTGAAGCCGACATAATCGAGATTGGCGGACAGGACTCCAAGCTGGTCATTAAGAGAAACGGCATTGTCGTTGACTATCATATGAACAAAGCCTGCGCCGCAGGGACAGGAAGCTTTATTGATGAGCTGGCTGAAATGCTGGGCGTTTCGGTGACCAATGGTCAGTTTGCTGGCCTGGCATTTGCTGCCCCTCATACTATTGACCTGGGGACGAGATGTGCGGCCTTTATGGGCCAGGCGGTGGCTTCGGCACAACAGGAAGGCGTGCCCCTGGAAATAATCACAGCGAGCCTGGCCAACTCCATAGCCAAGAACTATCTCTCCAAGGTGGTGGAGCACAGAAAGCTGGGCGATAGGGTTATCCTGACGGGAGCGGTATTCTACAACAAGGCTGTAGTCTCTGCTTTCCACCAGCAGCTTAAAGGTAAAACACTGACTGTGCCGGAGCACAAAGAAGTCAGCGGAGCCATAGGCGCGGCCCTCCTGGCAAGAGAGTCCATGGCCGGCCAGGAATCGAGGTTCAAGGGCTTTCAGGAGGTCGTGGATAGAGAGTGCAAGCTTACTACATTCGTGTGCAAAGGCTGTGACAACAACTGCACCATTACCCGGATGGAGATGCCCGGTGAAGAGCCTAGCTATTATGGCAGCAGGTGCGACAAGTACGACGCTATAGCCAGCCATGCCAAGAGAGAGACCTTCTTCGATAAGCGAGAGAAGCTGCTCTTTCGGGAGTACAAGAAGGATTCCGGCACAGGGCCTGCGGTGGGCATTCCCAGAGGGCTTCTGGTCTACGACTATGCACCGCTGCTGATTGGCTTTCTCAATGCCCTCGACGCCAGGGTTGTCCTTTCCAGTCAGACCAACAACGCAATCATGGAGCAGGCCATCGAGTTAGGCTACACGGACAGTTGTTTCCCCATGAAGCTCCTCCACGGACATGCGGCAATGCTCAAGGATGTTGATCACATCCTTTACCCGTGCGCCATTCGCCTGGGTAGGAAAGATGGGGATGAGAGTCAGAAATATTCCTGTCCCTTAGTCCAGGCCTCCCCGTTCATAATACGCAATGTGCTCGACCTGGGGGAACGGCTGTTGATACCCATAATTGATTTCAGTCGGGGCGATGACGACGTGATAAAGAACCTTGCGGATGTCGCCGTGAAGATGGGATTCAGTAGAAAGAAAGGCAAGGAAGCAGCCCTGGCTGGCATTGAATCTCAGCAGAGGTTCGAGGCTGACCAGGCAGTGCTGGGCAAAGAACTATTGGAGCAACTGCGCCAGAGCGGCCAGTTGGGCGTAGTCCTCTTTGCCAGGTCTTATATGTCGCAGGATGCCGGGGCCAATCTGGGCATAGCCGAGAAGCTCGCTCAGCTTGGGGTAGTGCCCATACCGCTGGACTTTTTGCCCCTGAAGTCGGTGAATGCCAAGGATTACTCCGACCGTCCTTACTGGTACTATGAGAACAAATATATAGCCGGCGCTGAGATAACTGCCTCAGACCCGCAGCTTTATGGGTTGTGGCTGACAAACTTTGGATGCGGCCCGAACTCCTTCATAATCCACATTGTGGAAGATATCATGGGGGCTAAGCCTCTGGGACAGTTGGAAATAGATGAGCATGCCGCTGAGGCTGGCATCGTTACCCGCCTGGAAGCCTTCGTCGACACCATTCAAGGATTTGCCCACTCTGCCGGGAAGCAGGAAGCGCCACATAAAGAAGATATCTATCGGAGAGCATTTCCGCCCGTCATTGACGCCACGAAGACCTTTATTATTCCCAGAATGGCGCCGCACATTGAGCTTGTCGCTGCGCTTCTAGAGGGCAGCGGCTTCAGGGCAATCGTGCTTCCTGAAGCCAATGAGCGCAACCTATTGTATGCCGATAAGATAACATCGGGCGTGGAATGTTTACCCTATCGGGTGACTTTGGGCGACTTTCTGAGATTCTGTTACGAAGATGGCACTGACTTGAAAAATGTCGAGGCAGTTATGGCCAGCGCATATGGCCCTTGTCGCTTTGGGAAGTATGCGCTGGAACAAATCAGGATACTCAGAGATGTGGGCATTGACCTTCCCATAAGGACAACCGTGTCGAACAATGCCTATCGAGATACTGAGATTAGCCCTCGTTTTGCCCGCCTCGGCTGGAAAGGCTGCGTGGCTATTGATTATCTCCAGAGGCTGCTCTGGCGCACCCGTCCTTATGAAAAGCGGCAGGGGTCGACAGACGGACTGTTTGACGAATATCTGGGCAGGGTTGTCGATCGCGTCCGTAAGAAAGAAGGGTTCGATGATGTTCTGCGCCAGGCAAATTCTGATTTTCGGGCTCTAATTGACCCGGACCTGCCCCGCAAGCCCCTGGTGGGCATTAATGGCGAGATCTTCCTGCGCTCCAACAGATTTAGCAACCAGGACCTGGTCAGAGAGTGTGAAAAGGCTGGGCTGGAGGTCGTTGTTTCTTCCATAGGGGAATGGATGAAATATATCTTCTACCGTCATGTGGAGGATGCTGTCAGGGACCGCAAATTCCTGAAGGCGCTGATTAGCTACGTGATAAAGCGTGTCTGGGAGCATGACGAGCACACGGTAATCAAACATTTCCAGGACCTGGTAGATGTGGGAGAACCCTCAACGGAAGAGGTACTGAGATGCACAAGCCAGTGGCTTTCCCCAAAATGCGGAAGTGAGGCAGTTCTCAGCATAGGCAGTGGAGTCGAATGGATGGAGAATCCTAAGTTTGCTGGTGTGATATCGGTAATGCCCCACGGCTGTATGCCCGGTGGAATTGTGGCTGCCATGTCAGATAAGTTCAGCGCCCTGTATCGCAAGCCCTGGATCAACCTCACTTATGACGGCTTTGTGGAGAGCACCAACCGCACGAAAATAAACAATTTTGCTGAGGTGCTCAGATTTTGCAGCCAGGAAGGGGAAAAGGGCGCCTAGCAGTTGTCTGATAGCTCTATGACACATTACACGGGTTGAATACATATTCATCTTTCCCAGAGCGTTGCTTTAAATCACAGGGTGTTTTAATATTTTAAAAATGATATACTAAAGGAACTATGGCTCGATCTTATGTTTATCAATCACTGCGGGGCGTTGTGGAGCCTTTGCTGCTCTTTATTATAGGCGAATTACTACCCATACATGGCTATGAGATTTCCAGAGAACTGGAGCGCAGGAGCGAAGGCTATTTCAATCTCACTGCAAGCACTCTTTACTCCGCATTACGCCGTTTGGAGAGCAGAGGACTTGTGGCAAGCTCGTGGCAGCTAGTTTCCAGGCAAAAGCGCCGATGTTATGAATTGACCGAGAAAGGTCATCAGATTCTGGCTGAAGAATTAGCTCAATGGCAGAAGTTTTTTGGTGCTACCGAGCGAATTATAGACAGCCAGTGAAGTGAAAATCCAAATCCTGGGGGCCCATTTAGCTGAGGCGAAAGGGGCACGGTTAACAGCTCTATTAATTGATGGTACTTTGGTTGTGGATGCTGGTGGAGTTACTTCTGCACTATCTCTACCCGAACAAAAGAAGATTGAAACCGTTTTGCTTACCCATCACCACTTCGACCATACTCGCGACCTAGTGACTCTGGCTGCTAACGCAGGCTACTACTGGCGAAAGCAACTGGTAGTCTGTGCCCCGCGCTACACGCTTGATATTGTCACTGGCTGCCTTCTTGATGGCCAGATATACACCAATTTTTTTGAATATCCCAGTAAAGAGAAACCGACTCTTATACTTGAGGCTATTGAGCCTCATAGCAGAAGAACCATTAATGGTTATGATGTTTTGGCAGTACCTGTAAAACACTCCGTACCCACTGTCGGCTATCAAATTACCTCTGCGGACAGCAAAAGCCTGTTTTACACCGGCGACACCACAGTAGGAGTATCCGACTGCTGGCAGCATATTTCTCC